>Ga0193733_1000348_pt1 | contig 15850 bp, 13 predicted proteins | sample U1s2metaG_FD_145076 | JGI IMG/M metagenome (GOLD analysis project Ga0193733, IMG submission 145076) | Soil microbial communities from a riparian zone of the East river system, Colorado, United States - U1s2 | ecosystem: Environmental > Terrestrial > Soil > Riparian zone | place: USA: East River...
CTGCAGACTTGGCTCGCAGTGCCATTGACCGGAGCCGTTACGCGTTGGGTTAGTGCGCCCTTGTTCGTATGTATCGCGACCCTGACAAATTCATGGATGCAGGGCGCAAGCGCGGGCCGAGCTCCGTTTCTGCCCTTCTTCCCCGCGATCATCGCCACAGGCTTTCTCGCGGGTATCGGCCCCGGGATTGTCGCTCTCCTGTTGGGCGCTCTCGCCGTTGATCTATTATGGATGCCGCCAATCGGTGGCTTACTCGTCACGTGGCCGAGCAACATCGCCGCTTTGACCATGTTCCTCCTCAGCGGCGCGACCGCGCTCGCTATTTCGGTGTTTGCGCATCGACTGCTTATCCAAGCGCGGCACACTCAGCGCAGATGGCGCGCCATGCTAAATGCGCAGCCCGATTGCGTGTACCTCGTCGCGCCGACTGGTGATGTGCTCGATATGAATCCCGCCGGGCTGGCCATGATCGAGGCTGAGTCAATCGAGGAGGCTCGAGGTCGTAGCATATTCAGCCTGATTGAGCCCACGCATCTGGACTCGTTTCGGGAACTGCAGGAGTCGGCGCTGTCGCGACGCCCGCTGCAGAAGCCGCGTGAATTTGAAATCGTCGGTCTCAAGGGAACACGCCGTTTGATGGAATCGCACTCGGTGCCCCTTTACGACGAGGCCGGGAAGGTCAGCGCAGTGCTCTCGGTAACTCGCGACGTCGGCGAGCGGCGGCGCGCCGAAATCGCACTGCGCGAGGCCGCGCAGCGCAAGGATGAGTTTCTCGCAACACTAGCGCACGAGCTCAGAAATCCGATGACGCCCATCCGCTACGCGGCTGCGAGTCTGCGCAAGGGCATGCCCGACCATGCTCTGCAACACGCGCGAGACGTGATTGAACGCCAGGGAAAGCAGATGGCCCGTCTGCTCGATGATCTGCTCGACATGAGCCGCGTGACTCGCAACGTGATCGAGCTCAAACGTGCGATCATCGACCTCCGAGATCTGGTCAGCGAAGCCGCCGACACTGCAAAGCCCTTGCTCACCAACTTGCAGCACCGGTTGACTCTTTCAATCCCGCCGAATCCTCTGTGGGTGTACGGTGACGCTGCTCGACTGCGTCAGGTGATTGGGAATCTGCTCGACAATGCCGCGAAATACACCGAGCGCGGGGGGCGCATCGAGATCTGGCTGGAAACTCGAAATGGCCAAGCCGTGATGCACGTCAAAGACACCGGGATCGGCATCTCGCCCGAGATGATTCCAAGGGTTTTTGAGCTGTTCACGCAACTGCACAGGTCGTTGCACGGGGCGCAAGGAGGCCTCGGCATCGGTCTTACCGTGGTCAAGCGGCTCGTCGAGCTGCACGGAGGCACGATCGAAGCGAGCAGCGACGGATTACATCGCGGCGCGCAGTTCACCGTGCTCCTGCCACTGGCTTCCAACCAAGCTAGGGCGGACGAAGAACTCTCCCCTCAAGCCAGGATCGTGCCGCTGTCTCGACCCCACGTCCTGATTGTGGATGACAATGCCGATGTGGCAGAGACGCTGGCCGAGGTGATGCGGCTCGAAGGGTTTCCGGTGAGCGTGGCCTCCGATGGTGTCGCCGCGCTTGCAGCCTTCGACCAGATTCATCCCGCAGTCGTGTTGCTCGATATGGGACTGCCGGATATGAATGGGACCGCGGTCGCGCGCCAGATGCGAAGTCGTTCGCATGGTAAGTCAATCCAGATCATTGCGGTAACCGGCTGGGGGCAGGAACAGGACCGCGAGCACAGCCGCGAAGCGGGGGTGGATCTGCACCTGGTGAAGCCGGTTGATCCGGCAGAGCTTCTGCAGACGATAAGCTGTCGCATCGATGACAGGGTCGGCGCGGCTCCCTAAGGTGTGGGGCTCACGGTGGGCACGCCTACGCGCGACGCGGCGGTCAGGTTGCCGCGGTAGGTGGCCAGTGTATTCGGCGACAGCGCAGCGCGGCCGCCAGTGATCGACGCTGCCGCAGCAGCTCTTGCGCCTTCGCCCGCCATGTCAGTTGAGGCCCCCGCGGGCCTGCCCAAAGTCAATCAGCATGTGCCCCAAACTGGCCGTTGCCTACTGCGGATCCGCTGGCTTGAACTGGTGCCACTCGGTGGCTCGCTCGTAAGCGTGAGCGAGCTGCAGAACGGCGGCCTCAGCTCCCGGACGACCGCTAATCTGCAGTCCGATCGGCAACCGCTCGGCCGTGAACCCGCAGGGAACCGAGATTGTCGGCAACCCCAGCATGTTGATCGGCCGCGTGTTGTGCAGCATCCTCAGTTCCAGGGGCCGCGCGCTAGTTGCGTCGCTGAGCTCGGCAAGTGCGAACGGCGGCACTGGCGCTGTGGGCGTGATCAAGAGATCCACGTTGTCGAAGAGGCGCGCAACGGAGTGGCGAAGCTGATCAAGCTGGCGACGGCTTTGCATGTACGTTGAGATACTCACGTCTGCCCCGGCGCGGATTCGCTTGAGCGTAGCCTCCTGGTAGAGCTCGGGGCTCTTGGCAACGTAGTCCTTGTGATATTCGTAAGCCTCTGCAGAGAGGACCGCAACGTACGGATTCATGACCGAGGCGTAGGTACCATCGGCCGCCAGTGGCGCGATGTCGCGCTGCGTGCGCGTCAGTTTCTTGAGAACCCCCAGCGCATCGTGCAGGGCCACCTGAATATCGGGATGAAGATTCTCGTAGAAGTAGGCTGTCGGGATCCCAAGACGCAGCGAGGACGTCGAGGCCGCAATCCCGGCTAGGTAGTCCGGAACAGGCAGGTCGATGCTGCCGGGGTCTTGTGCATCGTAGCCTGCAATGACCTGCAACAGCAGGGCTGCATCGGTCACCGTGCGCGTCATCGGGCCGAGGTGATCCAGCGACCACGACAGGGGTATCGCGCCCGCGGTGCTTACGCGACCATAGGTCGGCTTCAGCCCCGCGATGCTGCAGTAGCTGGCCGGTTGGCGGATTGAACCACCCGTATCGGACCCGATCGCGGCGTAACATAGCTGGGCCGCGACCGCTGAGGCGGATCCGCCGGACGAACCTCCCGGGCTGTAAGCGATGTTCCAGGGGTTGCGCACCGCGCCGAAATAACTGAACGCCGAACTGGCGCCATAGGCGAACTCGTGCATGTTGAGTTTCCCCAACAGCACCGCGCCGGCGGCCTTGAGGCGGCGAACCACCTCCGCATCCTGCTGCGGCACTCGATCCTTGAATAAGGCACTGGCGGCAGTGGTGCGAACGCCGGCTGTATCCAGCAGATCCTTTACGGCGACCGGAATGCCGTGCAGCGGACCCTTCCAGGCATCCCGGTTGATCTCCGCCTCGGCGCTACGGGCCGCCGCCAACGCCGATTCCGCGCTAACGGTTATGAAGGCGTTGAGGCGGGGGTTAAGCTTCTCAATGCGGGTTAGACAGGCCTGCGTCAGCTCCACCGGGGAAATCTTTTTGCGCCTCACGAGCTGAGCCGCGTCCGCGAGGCTGAGCGAGGTGGGACTCGCATCGATGGATCGATGGAGCGGCCCCTCAGCGCCACCGGCGCGGGTCGCACTTTGTGGCATTACGCTTCCGGCGGCTCCGGCCAATGCGCTTTTTACGAACACCCTGCGAGACATGTGCTCCGCTCCCATAACGGCTCCCGGGTGAGGACGTCGCGCCGATATTGCTCTCATCCGGTGTCACAGCTGCCCGCGCGGTGAGGCGCGCAATCACGCTGCGCCCAATCCCTGTAGCAGAGGCGGCGCAGTTGTGCAAACGGCGTCCTGTACCGAGCGCCGGTGTCACGCAGCACGGCAACGCGGTGATAGCAGTCGAGCCGCACAACCGGCAGTTCCACTGGGAGACGGTCATCCAGAGACCGTACGAACGCCGTCAGCCTGGCTGACCTCTCGCCGCTATCCACGATGCTGTACGGCGGGCGCAGCGCGCTGCGAGGTCTTGATGCTCTATTCCACGGTCAGTACGACTTTCCCTCGGCCGTGCCCTTCTTCCAGATACCGCAGCGCCTCCGGGCTCTCGTGGCGACAGCATCAGGGCCTCGATTGGAGTCGCCAGCCACCCGAACCAGCAAAGCGAGCGCCCCCGCAAGGCATCGGGCAAAGGCGGAGAGGTGTAGGATTGAATCGAATGTCAAAATCGCAATTAGCGACTGTCCCGCACGCAGCAGCTATTGAAGTGGAGTGGGTGGGAGGCCTTGAGTTCCAGGCCGGGCGACCGCAGGGCCGCAGGATTCGAATCGATGGTGATGCAACGACCGCACCCGGCCCCTTTGATGCGCTGCTCGCATCCATTGCAGCCTGTGCATCCACGGACGTCGTGACCATACTGCAAAAGCAGCGCACCCCGGTTAAGGCGCTCCAAGTGATGATCGAAGCGCAGCGTGTGGAGGCCACGCCGCGACGCCTCGCTTCGGCCATCCTGCATTTCACCATCACAGCGCCCGGCACCACGCAAGCGAGAGCCGCTCGAGCCGTCGAACTCTCGATCACCAAGTACTGCAGCGTCCGTTCCTCCCTCATTGCCGACGCACCGGTCACCTGGACGGTGGAACTCAGATCCTAAAGCGCCGCCGCAGACGGTCCCACGCCAGTCCGATGGCGCTGCCGCGGACCGGGAGTTAAATTGGACTCTCGCAGCGGATCCGCAGGTGATTTGAAGATGAAAATCAAGATTGAAGTGGTCGAACGCGCCGGCTGGTGGCGGGTGAAGGTCTGCGGCCTGCGCCATTCGAGATATCGCTCGCGGGCGGCCGCCAGACATGGCGCGAAGCGGCTCGCGGCGCGGGTGCAGAAGCTCAGCGTGCAGGCGCGCAGCAGGGCAGGCCGCATGCAGCTCGGGCAACGCCTGCGCGTCGCGCATTGCGAGTTGTACTGCATACGCATGCTGCTGCGAGGGCGACGCTGACCACGGCCGCCGGCTAGTTGGTTATGAGATGCGTCGCACGCGCTTGCCCGTCCCGACAATCTGCGGGCTGGTCACATCATGGCGCGTCGTGATGGCGAGCGTCTTAAGGAACCCTTAAATCCCTTTGCAAGTGGGTCATGCTCGCGTCTCCAGCGGCATCAGCTGGATAGCCCCTACTAGCGGATTTGTTGTGCTAGAGACGGGTCTGATCGCAAGGCGGCGGAATCGGGCATTCGACCATGCTCCTGTGCGACTGGAGTCGGCAGTTGCTCGTCCAAGCGCGGCATGAAGCCCCAATCCCGTGGTACGGGACCTAACTTCACATCCACCGACGTCTTCGGAAGCCTCGCTTCCTTGTATGTCTGCCATGCATCCCAGCAAAGGAGCGGGATAATCGCTGCGGTAGCCACCCAGGTAACCGGGTGAGCCTTGCGCCGTTGCGCGGGCACAGATTGTGGCGTCGCAGCGCGCGAAGCCTTGGCCGGCGGCGCATCGTATTGCGAGCATATTGACCACGGCTCAGAAACTTCCTCGCCGCATTCGGGGCACGTTACGTGAGCCATTCGAGACCGTGTAGCTGTGTGTTTTCGGGTTACAGAAGTACCGCATCCGACGGTTACGAGAAAATACGGCTAACTGCCACTCCCTGGGGCGAAGGCTGGCGAGTCCGCTAGGGAAATTCCTGCATCACACACGAAACGCCGCCTGAGGCCCGGCGCTCTCATGACAAGGACCACCCCAGGAACAGGCGGCCTCAGTGCTGAGCTTCGGCTGCTGGGCGCGGGGCCTCTTCGGAGGCCCTTGGCTTCAAAATTTCTACTACCGAGAGGTCCGCGGCACGCCGTGGAAGTGGAGGGATCCCGCTCTGTGACACAGTGCACAGAAGCCTGGTGATCGAGGTCGGACACTTCGGCGCGCCCTGTGGGCACTTTTTGGGGAGTAAGTACGCATGCGCTCCGTTCTCGTCGCTTCGCTTCTTGTCGTCCTGGCTGGCTGCGCTACATCTCACGTGATGGTTGGTAACGCCCGCCCCGCGATTTCACCTAGCCAAGTCAAGATCTATCTGCATCCGCCGGAGAAGTACGAGGAGATCGCGATCCTCGATACCTCGAGTCAGGGATCGTTTTCCTTTACACAACAGGGAAAGATGGACGTTGTCGTCGAGCGGCTGAAGGCTGAAGCCGCGAAGCTCGGCGCAAACGGAATACTCCTGGAAAGTGCTGGCGACCGGTATGCCGGTTCGGTTAGCACCGGAGCGGGCACCGCTACAGCATCCGGCAACACCGCATGGGGCGTGGGGACGGGATTCTCCGCAGCGGCGTTCCAAAAAGCAGGCTCTGGAGTTGCTATTTACGTTGCCGATCGCTGAGCTCCGACCAGCATGCTCCGGGCATCGTCCGGCCCGCGCCGAACACCGCGCTCAACCGGCTCCGACAGTGGCCCGCGGTGATGCCACGTTCGAAGGCCCATCCTGCGTGGCGGCTGCCTGAGGCGTGGCGGCTTGCGTGTCGCTGTCGCCAACCACAGCAGCGTGTTGCCGTTGCTGATTCTCCGGGCTCGGTGCGGTAACTGGCTCGCCATCGGCGTACGCAGCCGGCAGCGCCGCTCCGAGGACTGATCCAACGGCAATTGCAATCAAGGTCGTGTGCTTCATGGCACCTCCTTCGCGAAGTAGCGTCGACGTTCGAATGGGAGTGTTGCGGATCTCGCGTTACTGGTTGCGCACTTCCGCATGCCTTTGCTCGGGCCGCGATTTCTGTTGATCTGCGACTCGTTCTTGTCCGATGAATCCTTGGACCAGATCGAAAAAGCGAGCGTAGAAACTCGGATCCTCAATCGTCTCCCGTCTCACGGTTCCGAGGACTCTCGCGGAGCCGGACGGCATCGTAAGTGTTGCCGGTCCGATTCCCATGCTCGTCGACTGCTTCATTCTCTGCAGCTGGCTGTCCTCTCGAGTTGCCGTAACGAACACGATGCTCGTTCCGTCACGGTTGTCGGCACAGGTAGTCTGCAGATGGTAACTGACGTTCAATTTTGGATCGGGCTGGAAGTCGCGCGTCCCGGTCAAGACGCCGGACTCGGTGGACCGATCCAGCATGTACCCCTGACTGAGGAGCGCGCCCCTCGCAGGCGCGAAGTTCCCAGCTCATTTGCGCAAGCGCGTTCACGACGGTCGGCGAGTCGTGGTTCCCGCTGTAGGAATACTCTTACCGTGATCGGCGGTGCGCGATATCGCCGGTGACCAGCGCGATATGGCCCGGGACAAGGCCGACATTCAGGCCGACCGCCGGGATATCGCGAGGGACCGCGCCGACCTTCGTTCAGACGAGCGAGATCTCCGCCGGGATTACGCCGCTCAGCGCAATGGTGCGGATAACCAACGCGACATCGCGCACGACAAAGCCGACATTCAGGCCGACCGTCGGGATATCGCGAAGGACCGCGCGGACATTCATAAAGACGCCCGGGATCTTCGCGCGGACGCTCAGGACGTGCGAAGAGATCGTCGCGACTTGCGCAATGACCGTATGGACGTCCGCAACGATCGCCAGGACCTCCACACTGATCGCAGGGATGTCCGCGGCGATCGGCAGGATCTGCGGGTCGCCAGAAATACGGGCCAACCCGCTGCCGACAAGCGCATGAGTTCGCAAACCGTGACGGCCATGAACCAGCGCAATGACGCTCGCGATATGCGCAGCGCAACTGCGGGACGCGCTGCTACGGCTCAGCCACTGACGGCGACGACACTGGCGAACAATACGGCTGCTGAGAACAACAAGAAGCGGACCTCCACGGAGGCCGCCAAGAAGCCGTGGTATCACTACTTCTGGTGGTAATCGTTCGGATCCACGCCTGAGAACGCCTGCACGGGACCGGAACGTTCCGTGCAGGCTTTTTGCGCGCCTCAGCCGCGCAGCCGCAGTCCCTGCGGATCATAAAGCGGCTCGTAAACGAAACCCCTGGCGGGGAACGGCGACACTTACCCTTTGTGCGACACTGACCCGGCCAATAGAGGCGCTGTCGAGCCAGCGGGCAAAGCGCGGGATGATCGCTACAACTCAGTGCTTTCCGGAGACTCCCGTCTCTTGTCGGGCTTAGTGATCGCGTTCGGTGGATCCATGCCGACGCACTTCGCGCTTACCAGATCACCCTCGCCAGCGTAGGGCATGGCGATTTTCAGGGCCGCCGAAATTGCATTTTCGCAAGCGCTCTCATCCTTGAACAGATAAGAATCCACATACGTGATTTCCAGCGTCTTCGGCGCGTAGTAGTAGATATGCAGCACCGCTTTTTGACCAAGCATCCGCGGCTGCTGGGCGGCATCCTGCGACGGCGGCGACACATCCGCGAATGCGGACGCGATCAACAACGGCAGGAGAGTAAGTGCGAGGTGTTTTTTCATCCGATTCTCGATCACGACACCGAACCCATGATGTAGGCACGATACGTCGCAGCCGCGGCGCGTCCGTTGCGCGGCGTCACACCAGACGCCCGGCAGTCGGACCTGCATCACATCTGGATAGGGGAGAGCGCGGACTCGTCGGGAACTCGTGAAGTGCGTCGCAGATCCACCTGACGTAATGTCGGGACCCCATTTCGAGGCGACGCTGGGCTGGGATGCAGCGCATTCACACGCTCCAAGCCGCGGATTTATCGCTGCATGTCGGCGTCGGCGAGCGCTTTGCGCATTAAGAGCGCACCGAGAACCAGAGCCGGCGGTACCCAAAAGCACCAGACACTGAGCCATGCGTACAGAAGTGCACCCAGGGTGCAGCCCACGGCGAAGGCCAAAACGCTCATCGTCATCTGGGTGAGACGTTCTCTGGTGGCTTTTGTTTTCTCAGGCGCCAACCCGTGCATTACGTCCCCGAGGTCCATCATGATCTGCGTGGTAGTACCCGTCATGATCGTTGACGGGGGTGCGCTGGCCAGATGAACTCGATGAGCGGTGTTTTGAATCGCCATTGCGGCGACCAAGGTCATGCCGGTGGCCAAGGCCGCATACCCGTCTGCGTTCGCGAAGGGCCCAAACAGGGTGGCGAGCACTGCACCAAGACTCATCAGCGCGAGCTGCACCGCCAGCAATGTGCTCATCACGGGAAGAGAGCGGGCGCGGAGGCCGTATGAGGAAAGTCTCGCGAGGATCACTACGATGCAGAACACCGGCAGGGCGAGAAGTTTGGCAAGCGCGCCTGAGGTTCCCCAAACAAGTGACGCGCCCAGGGTGACGAAATTGCCGGTCACGTGGGCTGTGAAAAGACCCTTCAGAGCGAGAAAAGCCGCAGTGTCCATAAATCCGGCGTTGACGCTGAGTATGCGGGGGAGCCCGCGTTGCATAGTTCTCTCCTGGGCCGCTGCGAAGCTCTAAGTGTGCTCGACGCGGCGCCGGCAAATTACCACGTCAGCTTAATCTCGACGCCGAGGTAGTTGCCGTTGCGACCGCGGGCCTAGCGAACGCCTTCGCCGACCGCGAAGTGAACCGATTTCACTGCGACCGCTGCCTGGGGCCGCGACAAGCGCTTCGGATTAACGCGTAACGTCGGAAGGGTCCGGCGCTTCTCCGCGGGCGGTCCCCTTCAGCGCGCGTTGCTGAGCGAGCTCGATGGCGCGTGAATACTCCCTGTGGCTCACCGGCACGACCCCCACCCCCGGAAACTCGGGACGAACGTACTCAGCGACCCGGAAGGCCGCTTCAGCGCTGGTGAAGAAACCGAGTCGCAGGCCTTGCTGCGGAGAACCTTCGCGCAGCATGCGTACCGTGTACAGGTGGTACTCCTCAAAGATCGCAAGCCGCGGGACGTGCGCTCCACTGAGCGGCGCTAGCGACCATTCGAGCTGCACGGCGTAGCGTTGTGGCGGCGGAACCGCCGGCGCCGGGGCCCGGTTTGCAGCGTCGAGGCTTGGCTCCTTGACCACGGCGCTTGCCGCGACCTTCGCGGCCACGGGTGCAGGTGCCGGCGGGGCGCTCGCGGGCGTTACGACGCGCGCGTACGCGCTGCGCAGCAAACGGAATTCGGTATTAACCGTGTTATCCAGCGAGCCCAGGTGTGAGTCGGGAGCCGCCGAGACCCATGCGGCCGGGTAGTGCTTGCGAGCGACGGTCAACGCCTCTTCGGCGCGCCGTTCCGATTCGAAATAGCCAAGGTGCAGGCGAAAGCGCTCGCGGCCGTGTTCGAACGAACGCGAGCGAAATACCGTAAAGCCGACCAGTTCATGCCGGAACGGCACATCGAGCGACATCGGCATACTGGAAGAGTCGAGATTGATGACATACAGAGCAGTACCGCCCTGTCCGTCATCCTTCGGTGGCCGATTCATGAACTCACTCCCGTCGCTTATCCGATCGCGCTTTCTCCTTGTGGTGCCGCCAACGCCACGGTTGGGCGGTTGATCAGCGATGTCTTTAAATCGCAGCGGGTGGAATGCGAGCGACTAAGGTGAAATATGTGCCGGCGCGCGTCGCGGCACAATACATCCGGGCGTTTAAATCAGCGACAGACGCGAGCTTTTTCTTGCCGCAACGAAACGCGGTAGGGTAAATACTACCGTGAGTAGAGAACTCACGCCTGCTCCCGGCACCAACACTTGACGAGCGCAGTGGGTCCTGTGTGAAGTCCCCGTCCGCGGCCGACGGCCTCGTCGAGTTTTTGATGTAACGAAGTGTCCGCACGCCGCAGATTGCGGGGACACTTGACCCGGCGCGGCTATGCAGTACGACGTTTTACCGGGCTGCGGTATGGCGAGCGCGCGAGACTTAGAGCGTCTTCAGGGGCCCTTTCAGTTTCGACTCGCGGCCAAAGCAAATTCGCGTGAATTCCGCTGCGGCCCGCTCAAGGCGCAAAGTCAGATCAACCGCACTGCGTACGAGCCACCTCACGGGCTCCGTTGTGCGCGCCGCAATGTGCGCCGTGACACCCGTCCGGGGCACTGATTCGAGGAACGGCGCGATGTCGCTCAGGTATATGTGCCGTTGATGCGTTTCTTCCAGCCGCAGAAGCGCTTGATAAGCGAGAAACACGTAGGTCTCTTCCCCGCTGAGCCCGCGAGCTCGAGCGGCATCGAGGCATTCACCGATTAAGCTGCCTTCGCGGGCGCCATCTTGTTCGATGGCCCGGCGCATGACCGCGATGCTGTCTGCGTCCTGCGGAACTTCCGGTTTTACGAGCCAGACCGTTGTAGTGCCTTCCATTGCGGAAGCATAACGACGCAAGACCCGTCTCAGGGTCAGCTGACATCGGGTCTCCCCGTCAGGAATCTCCGACAAGCTACACATAACTAATTGATTTATTGGTCGGCGTAACAGGGACTGACTCTGTGACTCATTCTTGACATATGCCTATAGTTCGCCGATCCATGGACTCATACAAACGGTGCGGTCGAGCAGCATTCGGGAGGGGCTATGCGGTTCGCGAATCAAGGTACGGGTATTGGGCTACGGGTGGTTGCGGCGGCGGCCGCGGCCGTGCTGCTGACTGCGACGCGGTGGGCCGCGGCGGATGAGACCGGGGCTGCAGCGGCGCGCGGTGAATCCGCGGTCTGGACGCCCAAGGAGCTCACCTTCGTCTATCAGGGGTTTACTACCAGGTACTCCTGCGACGGGTTGCGGGACAAGATGCGAAGTATCCTGCTCGAACTGGGAGCCCGCGAGGATTTGCAGGTGAACGCATCGCCATGCTCGTCACTGGGGGGACCGGATCCGTTCCCGGGTGTCCGGATCAAGATGAATGTGCTCCAGCCGGCTGGCGACAAGAGCGCGACCGCGGGGACGCAGTCGGTGCCGGCGCACTGGAAGGCGCTCGACCTCACACCCGAGCGCGACGCGGTCTCGGCAGCCGGGGACTGCGAGCTGGTCGAGCAGGTCAAACAGAGCATTCTGCCGCTGTTCGCGACCCGCAACGTCCAGTACAGCTCGAACTGCCTGCCCCATCAGTTGCAGATTGGGGCGACGCGGTTGCGCGCGGAAGTGCTGGTTCCTGACCAGAAGAATGCGAAGCCTGCCGGATCCGGGTAAGGCGCGCACCAGCGGCTGAGCAGCACAGGCGGCCTCGACGGCCGCCTCTGAATGCTCACTTTGCCTTTGTCGCCGCGTGCTGGCCTTTCAGGACGCAATCATCTCTCGGACGTTAGCGGCCGCCCGTTGGCCAGATCTCCGAGCGTCTCCTTGAGAGGGCCGAGCCAGGGCTCGAAGTGCCGCCACTGGTCAATGCCCTCGCGGTTGACCGGTCGGCGCACCTGTTCCGAGCTCACGGTGTGAATGCGTCGCTCCGTCTTGTAGAACTCGAGGCAGGCCGGTTCGAACTCGAGCTCGCAGAACTCGAGGATGCGTCGTACGCTCGAATCCAGATCCTCGACCAGCTCCTCGTGCTGGACGCGAAGTACCTTTCCGGGAAGCACCCGGTCCCAGTGCTGCATGAGTTCGACGTAGCAACGGTAATAGTTTCCGAGGTCTTCGAGGCTGTAGGTGAATTCCTGACCGACTGCATACAACTGTTTGAAGTTACTGAAGCAGCAGGCCATGGCACCACGTCGCGCGTCGATGATCCTGGCGTTGGGCAGAATCAGCTGCAGCAGCCCGATGTTGCGGAAATTGTTCGGGTTCTTGTCTGTGAAGAAGGGCTTGCGCCCGCTGCGATAGATCAGCGTATCTGCGAGGTACTTCTCACCATCCCGCTTCAGGTCGCCCGGGCCTCGAGCGACTAGCGACTCGATGTACTGATCCCAAAACTGCTTGTATGAATCGTAGTTGTCGCGACCCTGCAGGTCCTGAACCAGACGGGGAATATTCGCCAGTTCCATCGTGCCTTCAACCTGTGAGTGCGACGAGAGGATCTGCTCGATCAGGGTGGACCCGGAGCGCGGCAATCCGACGATGAAAATCGGGGCGGCACTGTCGCCGCCCGATCCGCGGCGCGCTTCGAAGAACTGCTTCGAGAAGGTGGCCTGGAGCAGGCGCTTGTTGTACTCGATGCTGGCTGGCTTGTAGCGGGTCTCGGACCTCTTGAGCTCGTTACCCCGTTGGTAGTAGCGGAACGATTCCGGGTACTGGCCGCGGTCTTCGAGGGCCTTGCCGAGCGCGAAACACAGGTGATATCGGTCGGGGAGATTGACGTGCGGCGCCGATTCCTCGGCGCGCATTCGCGCGACCTCTTCGTCCGTGAACCGGTACTTCTTGAGATTCGCGAAGCTCCAGTACGCTTCGCCGTAACTCGGCCGGATCGTCGCGGCGGCGCGGTAAGAGGCGATCGCCTCTTGCGTCCGGTTCAGGGTCTTCAGGGCGTGTGCGATCGACAGGTGCAGGTCCGCATCATGCGGCGTTTCCGCCAGGATCCCCTGGTAGATCGGCAGGGCCTCGTCGTGTTTACCCAGACCCATGAGGATCGCAGCGCGGGTAGTGCGGAATGCGCGGTTGGTCGGGTCGGTCTCGAGCAGCTTCAGGATTTCCTCCATGGCGCGCTGGTGCTTGTGGCGCAGGGCGAGCACGATCACATAGTCGTGCCGGACGACCTGTTCGTCGGGTTTCATCGACACGACGCTCTGCAGCAGCAGCTCGGCGTCGTCGAGGATGTTGAGCTTGATACCGATCTTGGCGAGCAGCCACATCGCATTGACGTCGAGCGGGTCCTTCGTCTGCAGGAACTGGCGGACGATCTGCTCGGACTCGACGATGTCGCCCTCGGCGAACATGCCTTCGGCAGCGATGAGCTCGGACGGCAGCGCCGCGAGTCTCTGGGTCTGCGCGGCGGCCCTTTCGGCCTCAGACGGCCGGCCAGCGAACCGATACAGGGCCTCCAGCGTGTTCCAGCTCGCCGGCAGCGCGCTATTCAGCCGGACCGCGTGCTCGAAGGCTTGAATGGCACTCTCCGCGTTGCGCTGCGCGACGTAGCAGTAGCCCCGCTCCTGGAACAGGCGGCCGAATTGCGGGTGCAGTCTCTCCAGTTCTGCCAGGGTCACCAGGGCCTCCGGCACGCGCTTCAGAAAGCGCTGGCAGACGGCAATCATGTAGAGCGTGTCGCGGTGGCCCGGGACCGCCTTGCGGAGAGTTTCCGCGGCAGCGAGCGCCTGCGCGAACTCGCCGCGCTCCAGCAGCCCGCGGACCCGTTGCGCTTTCGCATTGACGCTTGGGGCAGCGGGGTCGAGGCTCGTGGCGTTCATGGGTGGCCGGGCGCAGAAGAAGGCAAGCATCGCTGCCCGCCTGCAATAGTACCGCAGCCGTCCCAGGTCAACCGCGGCCGGCTTACTTGCCTGAGAAGCGATAGCCGAATCTGAACCCAAGTACACGCGGACGCAGGGTCGTCTCGGCGAGGACAATCTGGTAGCTGCTGGTGTAGGCGCTCGCCAGGTTGTTGCTCAGATTCTGTCCGTACAGCTGCACGTTCCAGTCGCCCTTTTCGATGCCGACCGACCCGTCGTAGGTCGTGTACCCGGGCATCAGAAACGGCGCTACGTTGCCGATCTGCGAGAGCGTTTCGCCGATGTGATTGCCTCCGACCTGACCGTACAGGTCGTAGCCACCCATGGTCCAGTCGTAGCGAACCCGCAGGTTGCCCTCGAACGGCGGCGACATCGCCAGGCGGGACCCCGGCGCTCCGTAAGGGTTCGGAACATTCGGGACCGGCAGTCCGAAGCCGGGGGCGTTTGGGTTGTTGTTAAGCAGCGCTGGCGAGTTCGTCTCCTCGCTGCTGTTCCACGCCGCCGACCCGGTCACGGTCAGGCCATGCAGGGGCCGCGCGATTAACTGCAATTCGATGCCCTTGACCTTGTAGTCCGGACCGTTGGTGTTGAAGGTCAGGTTGCCCAGACCCTGCTGCGGGTCGAAAAACTGCGTCTGGATGTTGGTCCACTTCTCCTGATAGATCGCGCCGTTGAGGAGCAAATGCCGATCGAACCACTCGGTTTTCCAGCCGATCTCGTTGTTGGTCAGGTTGTCGGACTTCCACGATAACGGCGTGTAGAACTGGCACACCGGGTGCCCGGTATAGCCGCACTTGGCGGAGGTCGACACGCCCGGCAGGTAGCCGAGGGGCAGGTGCCCCGAGGAGCCTCGATTGAATCCGCCCGGCCGGTAACCCTGCGAGTACGTGTAGTAAAGAAGCCCGGTGTCGGCAAACTTCCAGCTCAGGTTACCGCGGCTGCGGAAGCCTGATTCGGTCGTGTGGTTGTCCGGTTGCGCGCTGAGGTTCGTACCGTAGGGCCCCGCGTTGTAGCCCGGGATAAAGCCCGGGGGGCCCGGAAAGAAGGTGTGGTTAAAGCCGTTGTTGTTGCTGACCGTACAGGGTCCGAAGGCGGTTGCCTGGTAGCCGGCGTAGAACTTGCAGTAGAAGCTGCCCACGTCGCCGCCGTCGGCGCGCTCGTTGAAGCGGAAGTAACGCGTTCCCGCCGTAAGGATGAGCGTCTTGGGGATCAGCTCGAAGTCGAGCGATGCGAAAGCCGCCTTCTGCTTGTAACCGCGCGTGACATCGTCGAAGAAGCCGGTATGCGAATTGCGAACATTCGGATTGTTCGCCGGCACTCCGGGCCATGGCTGCACGTTGAGGTAGCACTCGGTCGTGAACGTGGGCGTGCACTGGGGTACCGAGCGGTACAGCCACTCGGTGTCGTCGTTGATCTTCAGGTCTTCATAATAGAGCCCGGCAAGCGCGCGCAGCCGCTTGTCGTCGGGCGTGCTAAGACGGATTTCGTGACTCTGGTGCGCGAGCCTTTCCGAGTCGCTCCACGTTGAGCTCGGCGAATAGCACTTGCTCGGCGGATCAAAGCTCGTGCTGAAGCCCGAGCACTGGTAGTAGGAGCCGAACACCCCGCGCGCATAGTTCGTGTAGTCGGTGACCTGTTCCACGTTGCGCACCAGATAAGCGCCTGCGTACACGACCTTGAGCGCGCCGAGCATGCCGTTGACTGTCAACGCGGTGTTCGAGTACCGGTCCTTGTTGAAGGAGTTGTTGAACAGCGTGG
>Ga0193733_1000349_pt1 | contig 15838 bp, 13 predicted proteins | sample U1s2metaG_FD_145076 | JGI IMG/M metagenome (GOLD analysis project Ga0193733, IMG submission 145076) | Soil microbial communities from a riparian zone of the East river system, Colorado, United States - U1s2 | ecosystem: Environmental > Terrestrial > Soil > Riparian zone | place: USA: East River...
TTTTCAAAAGCCAGGAGCCAGAATATTTGTCCGGTCCACCTCATTCGTGCCGCGCCTGTAGCGGCCCCGGGAAGCGTTCGGGGCCGACCTTTCTACAGACGGACGGTTCGAAAAAACTTCTTCGCAAAAAGAAGAATGAGAGCTGGGCGATGCGCCCCGCCACTTCAAGGACTCTGAGGTGTTCTTTGAAATGCGAATGGTTCGAGAACCATTCAAGTTCGACAGACGGCAGAGTCGTCGAAGTGGCGGGGCAAACAAGTCCGACTCTCGAGAGTTGGAGGAAACTTGTTATGCGAAATCGCCCAGTGTGTTTTACTTATTTACGTTACACAGACAAACGCGCACGTCTTTCGGCGCGCTCAAACATCTTCCCTCACCGGCGCGCTGCCGCGCGTCCGCCTCTCCCACACGGAGAGGGTAGGGTGAGGACGTTAGCACCGTTTATTAGCGTGCTGTTTATCCCGGCGTTTTGCTTTGCGCAAGACGCCGTAAGATCGATATCCACCGATCAAGCGGAAAAACCAGTCGCAGAAACGGAGCGCATCGTCGTTTCCGCCACCCGTTTTGATATTCCGCTCGATCAATCGCCATCGAGCGTGAGCGAAATTACCTCCCAAGAAATCGAGGTGAAGCAAATCGAACGCGTGAGTGACGCATTGCGCGAAGTGCCCGGGCTTTCCGTCGTGCAAAGCGGCGCGCCGGGACAACTCACCTCCGTTTTTACGCGCGGGTTGCGCAGCGAGCATACGCAAGTGTTACTCGACGGCGTTCCGATCAATCAGGGTTTGCAAGGCGCATTTAACTTTGCCGATCTGACCACGGACAACATCGACCGGATCGAAATCGGGCGCGACGTTCGCGGCCGAGGGCGGATCCTACGACACATTTCGCGAGAGCGTGCAAAGCGAGGGCAAAATCGGCATGTTCGATTATTCGTTCGGCGCGAGCCGGCTCGACACCGATAATGCGCGGCCGAACAACCAATATCGCAACACTGCGGCCATTGCCGACGTCGGGTGGTCGCCGAACGAACAACTGCGCATCAGCAGCCTGTTCACGTATTCATTGAGCGACATCGGACTACCGAACACGATTTTCACTCCCAAGCCGCGGGACAATTTTTTAACCGAGCGCTGGCTCATCGCACCACACGTCGACATTCGCATCGGCGATTGGTGGGAACACAAGTTTATTTTCAGCTATGACGAGGAACGGCAGGTAAACGACCCGAACGAAGACGGATTTGTCGGAGCGACGCGCGCGTTGTTCACACGGGCGACAGTCGATTATCAAAACAACCTGCGCCCGACTTCGTGGCTCACCGTGACCTCGGGATTTTTCTACAGCGAGGTGGACGCAGGACAAGAGCGACCGTTTGTCCTTTTTGGTCCGCAGTTCATAAACGACCACACCGAGCAAACCGGAGCGTTCTTGCAGGTAACGCTGACACCGATCAAAAATCTGATATTCGTCGCGGGCGGAAGATTCGATCACTTCAATCAGTTTGGCGATATCTGGACGTATCGCGTTGCCGGCAGTTACAAGATCGACCAGACTAACACGACGCTGCATTCGAGCGTCGCGACCGGATTCAGCCCGCCGAGCAGTCAGGACAAGATTTTCGGAAACAATTTCGGTTTAAAGCCGGAAAAAGATTTCGCCTGGGATGCCGGGGTTGAGCAGCGTCTTTGGGAAAACAGAATCGCGGTCGGCGCGACTTATTTTCACAATGATTTATCGAACCTGATCGGATTTAATGGACTTTTCGAAACGCTGAACCTCGGCGCGGCGCGAACGCAGGGAATCGAAACGGAGCTGCGCGTGCAACCGACTGTCGATCTTATCTTCACGGCGACTTACACGTATCTCGACGCAGAGAACACTTCGTCGGTCGACATTACCCAACTGCAAGGCGCACGCTTGCCTCGTCGGCCGCGCAACGAAGTTTACGTGTCGGCGTCCTATCTCTGGTGCAAGAAATTGCACACGACCATTGCGGCCAAGTTCGTGAATGCACGCGAAGAATTGAATTTCGGCGGACCTAACTTCGACATCGAGGATTATGCGTTCGTCAACGTCGCGGCCGAATACCAGGTCAATAAGTATATGTCGATCTTTGGGCGGATCGACAATCTGACTGACGAGCAATACGCGGAGGTGTTCGGTTTTCCGGCGCTGGGCCGTGCCGCCTACGCCGGAGTGAAGGTGCGGTTTTGATGGAGGGACACGCGCTGTCGTGTCCCAAATATTGGGCGCCGACAGCGCGGCGCCCTCCAAGATGACGCGGCCTTGAAATCCCTGCGGCGCAGCCAGGGAGCGGCGGTTTCCCCTGGCGCGCCGTAGTCGCGCGACTGCGAGACGAAGGAGGCAAACCGCCGAGCAGAAAGACGGCGGACTAGAGACCGCCGCTCCTCGAAGCGCCAGAGCCCACTTGTCATTCCGAGCGAAGTCGAGGAATCTCTTACTGTTAACAATGAGAGATGTCTCGATTCCGCCCGACATGACAGAAGAAGAATGAGCCCCCTAGTTTATATTACACTCGGGGTCGTTGCTGGCGGCTTGCTGGCGGTGCTGGCTGTCGTCGTTTGGCGATGGCAAGATCGACGTGGGATCGCGATTAACGCTCGCACTGTCGAAGAAGAATTGATCAAACGGCTGGAGATGATCGATCGCGGATTGCGCGATGAATTTTCGCGCAATCGCGAAGAAGCCGGCACCGCGGCCAAGACGCAGCGCGAGGAATTGGGTAAATCGCTCGAGGGTGTGCGCGGGATTGTCGATCTTCGCTTGAAGCAATTGCAGGAAGACAACGCCAAGCAGATCGACAAGATGCGCGCGACCGTGGACGAGAAACTGCAGGGCACGCTGGAGAAACGTCTGGGCGAATCGTTCAAGCTGGTGAGCGATCGGCTCGAGCAGGTCCATCAGGGTCTTGGCGCGATGCGGCAACTGGCCAGCGATGTAGGTGGATTGCAAAAGGTTCTGACCAACGTGAAGACGCGCGGCGGTTGGGGCGAAGTGCAATTGGGCGCGCTCCTGGAACAAGTGCTGACGTCGGATCAATTCGCGCGCAACGTGAAAACGCGCGCGGACAGCGGCGATCACGTTGATTTCGCCATCAAATTACCGGGGGACGAAAATGGCGCGCCGGTTTGGCTGCCAATCGATGCAAAGTTTCCGACAGAGGATTATCAGCGTCTGATTGGAGCGCAGGAGAAAGGCGACGTGCCGGCAATCGATGAGGCCATGAAAAGTTTGGAAACGCAGTTGAAGAAAAGCGCGAAAGATATCTGCCAGAAATATATCAATCCGCCGAAGACGACCGACTTTGCGATCATGTTTTTGCCGACGGAAGGACTTTATGCGGAAGCGATCCGGCGTGTTGGTTTAGTGGAGCAAGTGCAGCGCGATTGCCGCGTGGTTGTGGCCGGACCGACGACGCTGGTGGCATTGCTCAATAGTTTGCAGATGGGGTTTCGCACGCTCGCCATCCAGGAACGTTCGAGCGAAGTTTGGAACCTGCTCTCTGGCGTCAAAACCGAATTCGGAAAATTCGGCGAAGCGCTCTCGGCCGTGAAAGACAAACTCGATCAAGCAGCGCGACACGTGGACAGCGTGGCGGTGCGTTCGCGCGCCATCACGAAAAAGTTGCGTGATGTGGAAGAGTTACCGAGCAATCCGCAGCCGCTGTTGAGAGATTTATTGGGTGATTCCGACACGGACGAGTAGATCGTCAATAATCAACGACCTCGCACCCCATCTTCGCCCGGCAAAACCCTCGTACAGATGTGATTTTTGATAACGAATAAAGAAGCAGTTTCGGCATTGCGGTCTTCCAAATGAACCAAGCTAACCGCCAATTTACGGCCATCGATGTTATATATCAGAAGATCCAAGCGGGCCGGATGCGATGGGATGCGGCTTTCGGTTATGAAATTGAAATTCTCCGGGACTTTCGTTGTGTTGGCTATTTGAAGAGCCAGGGTATCATACGCTGCGTTCGCTTCCGACTTAGTAACTTTGGCTCCGGCCAACCGCGTACCTACCAAACTCCCTCGCGCGACTATCCAACTCTCGATCGGTGCTGCGACAACCTTTTGATAGAACATCGGGGTGAGCAGTAACCGCAACGCTCCCGTGGGGAGACTGGGACTGTTTTCGATCGTTCGAACAGTGGCAGAAGCGGGTGTACCGCAACAAAGCGTGATGCCAAGAAAGACGATTGATGCAGGAAAATAATCTCTCATTTGTTCCCGGTCGATTGAACCATGACCAGTTTCCCTGTCGTCATCAACTTCAAATGAATTAATCTTTCACAGCGCCCTGGCCGGATGTCTCGCCCGACATCTAAAAAATGTCCGCCAAAGGCGACTAATATTTGCTCCGCGAGACACGGAGCAACACGGGCGAGACGCCCGCGCTACCCACTCCGATTACAGCACCTGGTCCCACTTCGTTTTGTCCTTGAGCATGATCTCGCGCAGGAGACGAATCGGCGGCATCCCGTGATTGAGCAGTTCGTTGTGAAATTTCTGGAGTGAAAAATTCTCGCCTTCCTGCGCTTTGTAGTCGTCGCGCAATTTCAAAATCTGCAGTTTGCCGAGGGTGTAATTGAGATACCCGGGATCGAACGTCCCGCGGATCGCTTCCTGACGCGCCGGTTTCTCCTCGTAGTAGCAATTGTCCCGAAAGAACTTGGTCGCTTCGTCCACGGTCATCTTTTGCGTGTGCATTTTGACCGACACACAAAGGCGGCATAGGCGCAGCATCGCCTCGTCGGCCTGGGCCATGCGATATTTCGCTGCGGGTTTTGCGTCCTCTTCCGACGATTTGGGCGTCGCGCTCGTCGTCGGACTCGATTTCGGAGCCGCGCTCGTGCCTGGACTTGGACTCGGCCCCGCGATGGCTCCGCCGGCATAGCCCTGGTCGACCATCATTTTTTCGCAGTAATGCGCCCAGCCTTCGATGAATCCGTAGCTGCCGAAGATTCGTTCAACCTTATTCGCGGAGGACGCGTTTAAGCGGAGGAACTGCACGTAATGTCCCGGATACACTTCATGAATCGAGACAATATCGGCCGTGTAATAATTGAAAGATGTGAGCCATTCCGACTTTTGCTGGTCCGACCAATCGCTCTCTGGCGGCGTGACGTAATAATAGGCTTCGGTCGCGCGTTTCTCGAACGGTCCCGGCGTGTCCATCGAAGCAAAGGAAGTGGCGCGCCGGTACTGCGGCGTCTCTTTCACGCGTGGCCGCACTTCCGAGGGGATCGTGATCAATTTGTGGGTCGTGATGTATCGGCGGATTTGCTCGAGATCCTTTACCACATCCAGGATCAACATTTCGTCGGTGGGATGTTCGCTTTGAATTTGTTTGAAAACCTCGATCGACGATTTGTTCGGGTCGATTTTTTTGGCCGCCTCCGCAAACGCGTCCTGCTCTTCCTTTAGTTTGGCCAAACCGATTTCGAGAATTTTCTCCGGCGCAAGATCGACAAGCTCCGTCTCGGACAAGAACCGCCGGTATTTTTCTTCGCCGAGCGCGAAATCATTGGAAGCTTTCGGAAGTTTCTCGCGCTCCAGCCAGGCCGCGTAATCGGTGAGCGCGATAGCGGCTTTGCGATTTGAATCCTGAAACTCAGCCCGCACGTGTTCGTCTTTCAAGTCCGCGACCGCGTCGACCAGGTTCTTCCGCAAGAATTCCGCTGAACCGCGCGCGATCTGAATAGCCAGCTCGACATATGGCTTGGGCAGAACCGGATTCAGGTTCGTCTTGGCCGCGATGACAATGTTCGGGACCTGCTGTTCGATCAGGACGATGCTATGCACGCGATCTTCGAGCGGCGCGAAGTTTCTCTTGGTATAAACATTCACGTCAGCGGCGCGCGCATAAATCATCGGGTTGCGTTCGAAGCTCGCCATCTCGTGCGTCTCAAAAAGCTGCTTTTTGATGGCCGCTTGCAAGATGCGCAGATCAATCGATTGGCGCGCACTCAACTTCTCGAGATCGAATTTTTTCAATCGATCGTCAAAACGCCGGACCCGAGACAACTCGGCATCGAGCGCAAGCCGGCTGTAGTCAGTGATCTTGCCATCGTATTCGTGAAAGCCGAGCGAGGTAGCGTGGAGCGGGTGAGCGGTGAGGTATCCCTTGATATATTCTTCGGCCACCGCTTCGTATTCGGCATCGGGGGTTTGGGCGGCAAAACTTACGGCCAAAGGAAAAGCCAAGGCGATGGCGCGCAGCAAGCTGCGAAGAGTTTTCATGAAGCGGGTAACCTGTTCGTGCCGGGCAACCTTAGCCAGCGCTTTGCGCGTTGCCAAAAATTTCCACCTGAGCGATGGTCAGCCCCCATTGATTGATATGGTAAAGCGACACTTGACTCTGAGCATTGTTATTGGCCTCGCCCTGCCGGCGATTGGTTTGCCTAACGCCAAAGCGGAAAAGGCAGACAAGCCGGAAAAAACGCAAGACGATGCCGAGGAGGACAACGGCTATTCGCAGATTTCCATTTTTGCCAAAGCCGTCCAGTTACTGCGACAGGATTACGTCGATGGAAACAAGACCAGTTACCACGACCTCATTAATGCCGCGATGAAAGGGATGCTCTCGTCGCTCGATCCACACAGTCAATACATGGATCCGAACGATTTTCGCGACATGCAGGATGATACGCGAAGCCGCTTTAACGGGCTTGGCATCGAAGTGTCGATGAAAAATGGGCTGCCCACGGTCGTTACGCCGATGGAAGACACGCCGGCCGCCAGAGCGGGAATCCTTTCCGGCGATCAGATTTTAAAAATTAACGGCACGTCGACCGAGAGAATGGAGCTACAGGATGCGATTAATCTTTTGCGCGGCGCTCCCGGGCAAAAGGTGACCCTCACCTTGTTGCGGCCGGCGACGAAAGAGATCAAGGAATACAGTCTCGAACGCGCGGAAATAAAAGTGCAGAGCGTCAAAGGCGCGAAGCTGCTCGATCCAGAGCTGACCGGTTCTTTCAAGATCGGTTACATCCGGCTGATTCAATTCAACGAGCCGACGGCGAATGAATTGTCCAAGGCGCTGGACGATTTGGAGAAGAAGGGAATGCAGGCCCTGATTCTCGATCTTCGCAATAATCCCGGCGGTCTTTTGAATAGCGCCGTGGACGTTTGCGCGCAGTTTGTGCCGCCGAACACGAAAGTCGTTTCCACGCAGGGCCGTGTCGCTTCGCAACAACGCGACTATTCCACATCCGGTGTAGCTAAAGAGCGACCGAATTTTCCGATGGCTGTTCTGGTGAACGAAGGCAGTGCCAGCGGCGCCGAGATCGTGTCCGGCGCGCTCAAGGATTTGAATCGCGCCATCGTCGTGGGTGAAACCACTTTCGGAAAAGGTTCTGTGCAAAATGTCATGCAATTGCCGGACGGCTCCGCCTTGCGTTTCACCACCGCCAAGTATTACACGCCGGGCAAGAAGACGATTCACGGAAACGGGGTCACGCCTAATATTCGCGTTCCGATGAGCGCCGAACAGGAGCGTTCTCTTTTCGCGATGCGTAGCGATGAGAACCTCAAGGCGGACGACGAAAAAAATCTCATCAAGACGAAGGATTCCCAGATGTTGCGCGCAATTGACGCGCTCAAGGGCGTCATGATTTACGCGCAACAGAACGCTTCGAAAACGCAAGGCGCCAAGAAATAGCACTTTAAATAACCGCGGAGGACGCAGAGCCCGCGGAGAATTTCTCCTTCGAATCTCTGCGCCCTCTGTGAACTCTGCGGTGAAATCAGACAGCACAATTCTCGCGCTCGAAACTTCCTGCGACGAAACCGCGATCGCGATTTTGCGCGGGCGTTGCCACTCCGGTCCGGAGTTGCTGGCTAGCGAAGTCGCATCGCAAATCGCCGAACACGCGAAATACGGCGGCGTCGTTCCGGAAGTCGCCTCGCGCAATCACCTCGTGCACGCGCCGCGCTTGCTCGAACGCGCGGCTCGCGACGCTAAGATCGACATCGCCAGCGTGGATGCCTTCGCGGCGACGAGCGGACCCGGTCTGGCCAGTTCGCTCATGATTGGCGCATCAATTGCCAAGGGGCTTGCCATCGGCTTCGGCAAATCTTATCTCGCGATCAACCATCTCGAGGGTCATTTGCTTTCGCCATTTTTCGAGGATGGAGAGGTGAAACCGAACGTTGCACTCATCGTGAGCGGCGGACACACCATGTCGATCTTGGTGCGTACGCTCGGCGACTACGAAGTCATCGGCCGGACCGTCGATGATGCAGCCGGCGAAGCCTTCGATAAGGTGGCGAAAATGCTCGGCCTCGGTTATCCAGGCGGGCCTGAAATCGAAAAGCGGGCGCGGGGCGGCGACCCCAAACGTTTTGATCTGCCGCGCAGCATGCTCGACTCGGAAAATTTCAGCTTCAGCGGATTGAAAACGGCCGTGCGGTACTTGCTGCCAAAAATCGGTGTCATCCCGAGCCGCGCAGACGGGGAGGGACCTCACATTCGAAGCGCCGATCAACATGCGACGACGCGTGATAAACTGCCTGGTGAGGGATCCTTCGCGTCCGCTCAGGATGACAAGCTTCTCGCTGATCTCTGCGCATCGTTTCAACAAGCGATTGTCGATGTTCTGGTGGGAAAGGCCATTGCCGCAGCGCGAAAGTACGATGTCGATCTTGTCACCGTCAGCGGCGGTGTGAGTTGCAATCAAGAATTGCGTCGGCAACTCGGTGAGGCTTGCAAACGCGAAGGATTGAAATTCAAAAGCGCGGAGCCGTGGTTATGCACGGATAACGCTGCCATGATCGCGTTTGCCGCGATGCTTAAACTCGAAAACGGATTCGAATCGAGCGTAGCGCAAGAGATTGATCCAAATCTCGCCCTGGCGTGATCCTTTCTGCTCCGGGGAGCCCAGGCTGCCAGCCTGTCGTGTTCGGCGGCTCGCGAACACGCTCAATTCCGGCGAGCCGCCGGAATTTGCCGGCCAGCGGCCTGCGCCCCAGAATCCGAAATCAGTATTCGCGCTCGAGGAGATAATTGGCGAGCGCGTGCAGCGTGTCTGCCTTCTTGCCGAAGATCGATAATGAATTGTGCGCTTGTTTCGTAAGCCGCTTGGCTTCGACACGCGATTCATTCAAGCCGATAACCGCGGGATAAGTCGCTTTCTTCGCCGCGATATCTTTACCCGCGCTCTTGCCGAGCTTTTCGCTCGTCTGCGTTACGTCGAGAATATCGTCAATGACTTGAAAGGCGAGACCGAGCGCGCGGCCAAATTTCGTGAGGGCAGCCAGCTGCTTTGGATTTGCGTTCGCGCTCATCGCGCCGAGCCGGACCGACGTAGTCAGAATCGCAGCGGTCTTGTTTTCGTGGATGTAACGCAGTTCAGCACGATCCGATTGCTTGCCCTCGGCTTCGAGGTCAGCGACCTGACCCGCGATCAGTCTCTCGCTCCCGGCAGCAACCGAGACTTCACCCAAAAAGGTCGACACGTTGTAACGCGATGTTGGCTTTGCGCGGGAAACAATTTCGAACGCGATCGTGAGTAACGCGTCACCGGCGAGCACGGCGATGCCATCGCCAAAAACTTTGTGGCAAGTTAGACGACCGCGCCGGAAATCATCGTTGTCCATGCTTGGGAGATCGTCGTGCACGAGCGAGTAGGTGTGGATGCATTCCATCGCGCAGGCGAGCGGAAGGGCATTGTCGATCTTCCCGCCGCACGCTTGGGCCGCGGCCAGGCAAAGAATCGGCCGGAGTCGTTTGCCTCCGGCAAACAAGCTGTAACGCATCGCCTTGTGGATCGTGGCGGGCTTTACGTTCTCCTTCGGCAGATAACGATCGAGCGCGCGGTCGATCTTCCGTTGGCGGGATTGGAGATACGCCTTCACATCCATCGAGCGCGAATGTGAAACTCCTGGGAAGATTGGGCAATCGAAAACGTGACCAATAAAAATGTAGCCGCCTCGCTCTGTCGAGGCGTTCCTACATCACGGCGATCCCGCAGGCGCGGGACCCGTGGCTACAACTTAGATGTTCTCGGCTGATTCAACCAGGGCCGGCGGTTTTGTCTGCATGGCGAGAAATGCGCCTAAGAGCAAAATGGCGGCGCTCCAAAGTTGCGCGTGGGTGAGGCGCTCGTGAAAAATGAGCGCGGACAATCCAAGCGCGCCGATTGGGCAAAGCAGTTGGAGTGTTTGCGAAAGCGCGACGCCGATTTCTCGGATAGCCACATAATAGAGAACGTGCGCCATGGTGATACAAATGATGGCGGAAATGATGAGGATGAGATTCACATGCGTGGCGACGTGAAGGGGATTGTCGATCTTGCCGAAGGCGAGAGTAAGCGGGAGGAGCAGCAACGAAGTGATAAAACTAATGATGCCAAAGCTGCGAATAGAGCCGAGGCGCTGCGACGGACGTTTCACCAGGACGGCATAAAGCGCCCAACAAAACGTGGCGGTAAAGGCGATGATTATCCCGCGCCAGGCAATGACTCCGCTTTCCCAATTAGCTTGAAACCAAACGACGCCGAAAGCACCGAGCAAACCGAGCAGTGTGCCGGCTTGAAATTGCCACTGGCGAATGACATAGCGTTCCTCCGGGAAAAAGGCGAGGGCGAGCAAAGCAGTAAAGATGACGGAGGAGCGATTGAAAATCGCGTAGACGCCCGGCCCCATATAAAACAAGGCCAGGACCTGCGTGATCTGGTGAACGACATTCGGTAGACAGGGGATGAAACAAAGGGCGACCGCGTGCATGTCGATCCTGGGTCCACCGCGATGCACGCGATAGAAAACAAAGGGTGCGATAGCGAGACAGGCGACCGAGTAACGGTAGAAATTTTGGGCCCACGGATCGTAGAAACGGTTGAGATAAAATTGGAAGAGCGACGGCATCGACCAGATAACAACAGTGGCGAAAAGCGCGGCATAACCTTTCGAGACGTTTCCATGTCGATCTTGCATGTTCTTTTGCGTGATCCGGCGTCCTACCATACAAAACAATTGTAGAGTTTTTGCAGTTTCCGGTCTTGCTCTGCAATCGATTAAAGCTTCAGATATAAAGTTTCAGGAGGCGAAATGAATACTAATAGAACAGTCACATGGGCGGTCGCGTTGCTCATATCGGTCTTGTTAAGCGAAGGTCTGGCCAAGGAAAAATCCGCAGGCGGAGGTGCGCCCGACCCTCATACGAAGCGAGGAGTTGAGCTGATCCAGGAAAAGAAATTCGACGAAGCCATCGGCGAATTTACCAAAGCAATCCAGGCCGATCCGGGAAATCCTCGCTATTACTGCAATCGCGGCACGGCCTACCGCGCGGCGGGAAAATTTCCGGAAGCAATGGCTGATTTTTCCAAGGCAGTGCAGATCGCGCCGAAAGATTATCTTGGTTACTTCGAACGTGGGCAAACGCTGCTGGCGTTGAAGCAGCTCGACCAGGCTATGGAGAATCTCGATAAGGCGCTTGAATTGAAACCGGGGGATCCGAACAGCTTAAAGTTCCGCGGTTTCGTCTGGATTGGGCGAACGGAATGGGACAAAGCGATCGCCGATTTCACGGCCGCGATCGAAAAAGAACCAAATGATTTTCAAAGTTACGAGAGACGCGCATTTGCCTATCGCAGCTTGAAGAATTACGACGCGGCTATCACGGACTACAGCAAAAGCCTGGAACTGAAAGGGGACGAGCCCGAAACGTGGGCCAAGCGCGGCTACACCTACAGCCTGATGCAGCAGTACGAGAAAGCGATCTCGGATTTCGAGCAAGCCATGAAGTTGAATCCGAACGATCCCGATACGCCGCAAAGGTTGCAATATGCGCGGAGCATGCTGGCCGCGAAAAATGCGCCGCCGCCGACAGCGACACCGGCGCCGCCGCCGGAGAGCGCCGGGCTGATTACTCCGCTAAATATCGGAATCGCGCTGGCGGTAATCGTTATTATTGCGGTGGTTGTGCGAATGCTGACAAGAGGCAAGCCGGAAGAGACAAGTAGTAGCAGGCGTATCAGGTAGGTGGATCGAGCAGTCCCTTGCTCGATACTATTTAGGCGGCGAAGCCGCGAATAATTAACATCGCCCGACGGAGCGGCCGATCCACCTCAGGCAGAGCGAGGCGGCGACAGAAAGAAATTTCTTTGACACCCCGAAGCGCGCTGATAGTTTGCGGACGCTTTTTGCGAGAACGAGGCGGTCCCATGGTCGTTCAAATTGCGGTTTGACGCGGCTCTGGGACTTTTAATTCTACCCGCGGGGAGCAGACCGGCCCATGTAGCTCAGTTGGTAGAGCACGTCCTTGGTAAGGACGAGGTCACCGGTTCAATCCCGGTCATGGGCTCCAGTGTGAGTTCGGCCGGCAGGAAAAAATTGAGAAGACGATAGTTAATTAAAAAAGAAAGATCGACATGGCTAAGGAAGCATTTAAACGCGATAAGCCGCACGTGAACGTCGGTACGATCGGGCACGTGGACCATGGCAAAACAACTTTAACGGCCGCAATTACGAGCGTGCTCGCCAAAAAGGGCATGGCCGAAAAGCGCGCCTACGATTCGATTGATAACGCGCCCGAAGAAAAAGAGCGCGGCATCACGATCAACACGGCGCACGTGGAATATCAGAGCGACAAGCGCCACTACGCGCACGTCGATTGCCCCGGTCACGCCGATTATGTCAAGAACATGATCACGGGTGCGGCGCAAATGGACGGCGCCATCCTGGTTGTTTCGGCCGCGGACGGTCCGATGCCGCAGACCCGCGAGCACATTTTGCTCGCGCGCCAGGTCGGTGTGCCGTCGATCGTCGTCTTCCTAAACAAGACCGACATGGTTGATGATCCCGAGCTTCTCGACCTTGTCGAGATGGAGGTGCGCGATCTCCTCACCCAATATGAATTTCCGGGAGATAAAATCCCGATCGTCAAAGGTAGCGCGCTCAAGGCGCTCGATGGCGACGCCGAGCAGGAGAAGCAGATCCTCGCTCTCGTGGCCGCGGTGGATGATTACATCCCCGTGCCGGAGCGTCCGGTCGATCAGCCGTTTCTGATGCCGGTCGAAGACGTGTTCAACATTGAAGGCCGCGGCACCGTCGCGACCGGTCGTGTGGAGCGCGGCATCCTCAAGAAAATGGAGGAAGTCGAAATCGTCGGCGTCAAGCCAACGGCCAAAACAACCGTGACCGACATCGAAATGTTCCGCAAGCTTCTCGACGAAGCGCGTGCCGGCGATAATGTCGGCGTGCTGTTGCGCGGCACGAAGAAGGAAGACATCGAGCGCGGCCAGGTCATTGCCAAGCCCGGCTCGATTACACCGCACAAGAAATTCAAGGCGGAAGTTTATGTGTTGAGCAAAGAGGAAGGCGGCCGTCACACGCCGTTCTTCACGAACTACCGGCCGCAGTTTTATTTCCGCACCACCGATGTGACCGGCACCGTCAAATTGCCCGACGGCGTGGAAATGGTCATGCCCGGCGACAATATCGCCATTGAAGTTGAGCTGATCACACCCATCGCCATGGAGAAGACGATTCGTTTCGCTATTCGCGAGGGCGGAAAAACCGTCGGCGCGGGTCGCGTAAGCGATATTTTGGACTAAAGTTCTCGTAATCGTGCTCCTGCTCATGATCGAGTGGGACCGATTATGAGCACGAGCAGGAGTAAAACTTACGCCAGTAGCTCAATTGGTAGAGTAGCGGTCTCCAAAACCGTCGGTTGGGGGTTCGAGTCCCTCCTGGCGTGTTCTTGGAATGTTTGATGGACGATGTTTGATGTTTGATGTGATTTCACTAGCAACCATTGGGCGTTCCGTGTTCCACGTCTCCTCTGCCGATTTACGATTTAGCGGTTCAACGATTTAACGGTTCTCATGCTCACAAAAACAAAAAACTTCTTTAGCGAAGTGAAGGTCGAGCTGCAAAAAGCGTCCTGGCCGTGGGAATCGAAGGAAAAAGGAATCCGTCGTTACAAGGAACTGACCGACTCGACACTCGTCGTCATCATCGCGATGTTGCTGCTCGGCGGTTACGTCTCGCTCTTTGATTTTGTGCTCGTGAACTTCATCCACTTCTTTACCCGGTTGCACTGATTATGGCGCAAGCACTCGCAGGCAAAGATCAATGGTTCGTGGTGCACGTGCTTTCCGGCCAGGAAAACAAGGTCAAGGAAAACATCGAGAAACGCGTCAAAACCGAGGAGATGGGCGACCTCGTTTACGAAGTGCTCGTCCCGACCGAACGCGTTTCTGAAATCAAAAAGGGCAAGAAGAGCGAGACGACGCGGAAATTTTTTCCCGGTTATCTGATCGTGAACATGCATTTGCTCGACGAAAACAATCAACTCGTCGGCCGCACCTGGTATTTCATTCGCGAGACCCCCGGCGTAATCGGGTTCGCCGGCACGAAGGACAAGCCGATCCCGATGCGACAGTCGGAAGTCGACAGCATGCTCGCGCAGATGAAAGAGCGCGAAGAGAAGGTGAAACCGAAAGTCAGCTTCGAAGTTGGCGAAACCGTCAAGGTTGCCGACGGCCCGTTCCAAAACCAGAACGGTATCGTCGAAGAAATCGATCCGGAGCGCGGCAAGCTGCGCGTCTCGGTCACAATTTTCGGCCGCGCTACGCCGGTTGATCTCGAATACTGGCAGGTAGAACGCGGATAAAACGAGACAGGATTTACGGGATTAACAAGATTAGAAGACAAATCGGCACGTTGTTTCAGAACCAATCCTCAAAATCCTGTTAATCCTGTCTAAGAAAGATTTATGGCAAAAGAAGTAGTCGCACAGATAAAGCTTCAGATCCCTGCGGGTCAGGCGAACCCGGCGCCGCCAGTCGGCACCGCGCTCGGACCGCGTGGCGTCAACATCATGGCGTTCTGTAAAGAATTTAACGCCGCCACCCAGAAGCAAGCCGGCGACATTCTCCCGGTCGTGATCACAGTCTTCAAAGACAAATCATTCACATTTATTACCAAGAGTCCGCCCGCCGCGATCTTGTTGAAGAAAGCAGCGAATATTGCTGCCGGTTCGAAGGAGCCGAACAAGGTAAAAGTTGGCCAGGTTACGCGCAAACAAGTCATGGACATTGTGAAAACGAAGGGCAAAGACTTAAACGCGCGCAACGACGAAGCCGCTTTCAAGATCATTGCTGGCACCGCCCGGCAAATGGGCCTCGAGATCGTCGACTAGTTCAACCGCGGATTACGCAGATTAATCGGATTGGGAGCCGCTAAAGCCAGTCCGCCTCTCGGTCCCTTCACTGAAACGAACTTTGATTTCGCCTAGATTGCTCGTCCAGTTCGCCGGTCATTGAGCCGTCGTCGAACAGTTCCCGCCTGCAAGATTTTGGCGTAAAGCCGATGCCTTCGTTCGTCAGCGACTCAGGCCAAAGATTGGAATGCGAAGATAAAGCCAAAATAAAATGAGGAACATAAGTGGTAAATTGTTAGGGTTGATGGTTCGTTTTCGGTGTTTCAATTATCACGTTGTGCGCCAACTTTGGAGAATCGCGGTCGAAACGATCGCTTTTTCGATAAACTGCTCAAGTACAGGCGTCTGTAGCAAGCGAGTCTCCCAGTCTGCGACACGGAGGTTTACCGCGTGGCATTCCGCTGGTCTCATTCTGATGCATCCCCGGCTCCGAAATTAGTCACTCGGTATCCATTTTGTTAAGGTCCGAGCCGGACGGGCACATTCGTTGGGAATGACAATTGGCTGTTTGGCGGCAGCCGCCTAATTCCCGTTCTTGCGGATCGTGATAACCGCCGGCGTGCAACCGGGTCGATACATGGATGCGCCGTAGCAAATGGCGGCGCTTCTTCCGCGCGCGTAACGAACTTTGCGGAGTTTTGCGTTCCAG
>Ga0193733_1000350_pt1 | contig 15812 bp, 12 predicted proteins | sample U1s2metaG_FD_145076 | JGI IMG/M metagenome (GOLD analysis project Ga0193733, IMG submission 145076) | Soil microbial communities from a riparian zone of the East river system, Colorado, United States - U1s2 | ecosystem: Environmental > Terrestrial > Soil > Riparian zone | place: USA: East River...
CCCAGAGTCGAATGGATGATTTGGGAGTTGACTAGGACAAAAAGTGCGTACAAAACGGTTTGCTACGGGGACTATGCTGTTACGAACCCTGGGCCACTTCCGGATCTTGATCCAACTCAAATAAATCCTTCTGTGGCGATTCGCTACGCTGCAATGGATTTCTGGCGACTGTATAAAGCCGGGGGATTTAAACGAGGCACTCCAAACCAATATCGAGGCCTATGCAAGCTTTTGTTAACAGATTCGATTTATTCCGGCGCAACATTCTGCTATGGCGACGCCTGTTACAACAAAGCAGCCCAAGGATTCTTAGGAAATGGTAATCCGAGTAGTTGGCGGCGAGACGCGACAAGCCATCACTTGGTTTTCACAGCCTCACAGCTGTAGCCATACTTCTTAGCGTGAGGAACTGCGCCACCGATTCACGCAGCGTTCCAACGTCCAACATCTCCGCCAAACGTTGCGACAATTGAGCGCGAGTTGGACGTTGCCCAGTCTTCACCCCATGTGACCGCATAAGCTGTAGTGCCTCATCCCGCCATAGAAGTTGGGCAAGACTCATAGCGTCCTGAATAGGATTGGATTCAGCAACGCGAAGCTCCCGGAACTCCAAGGAAATTGGCGCGATACGGTGAGCAACAAGAATACCCCACCAGCGCGGGACAACCGCTAGGGCCGCCAAAACATGGGTTGAACCAGTGACGATCCACAATCGATCGAAAACTCGGTTGTAAGCATGAATCTGATTGTGAAGTCTGGAAAAAGTGTCAAGGTCACTTTTCAACTCGTAGGCCTCAAGCACGCTTGAAACAACCGCCAAATCGATGCGTGCCGCACCACGCTCAATTCCGAATTCTTCGAGCATTCGAACGCCATGCGAGCCCGAGCGCGCGAACAGCCAAGCTTTTAGGCCGTTACGAAGTTCTGGCTCGGTTATCGGGGCCATGGTGTCATTATGCATTATGCTTATGTTATGCCAAGAATCGCCCAAAAGCCAAGTCGCGATCTTCAACGAGCACGCGACCATTTCGTCGCCTACCTTCGAGCTGAGAGTATGTCAGTGAACGGCTTTTCTACGAGGCACGGTCTGACCCAATCTACGGTGCACCGATTGGTCACCGGGCGTACAAAAACTCTGACGCCCTCCGTACGTAGGATTCTCGGTTATGCCAAGATACATCTTATTCCTGGCATAAAGGAAGAGAAGTCCACAGCGTTAGATAATCCGAGGATTCGCGCTGCCCTAGAACACGCATGGGATGGTAGCGCGGATACTGCCGACCTATTGGCTCATTTGATTGAAGTGATAGGGGCAGCAATGCACAAGCGAGCGCAGTTCAAAGAGTAGGGAAATGTCATGACATCGACTGCTGAAGCTCTCTACAAGACCGTGAGAGGTCTAGGGCTCACGCGCGCCCAGGCTAGACGTTTGTTGCCCTCGTGGTGGTCCACCGAACTAGAAAATCGCCCCGACGGAATTGCAGAACTTGCCATGCACTTAGGCCGTCGTTTAAGTCTCGACGTCACGGCACTCCGTGAGGGCGAAGTTAAGCCGAGAGGGGCTGTGAAACGTATTGCGTTCAAGCATAGAGCTGGTCTCGAAACAGCATCTATGGAAGCAGCGAGTTTCATCGCGTCATCGCTCACCCAAACAATTATTGCCGCGATGTCTTCGAAGTACAAAGGCTTACCACCCGAGCCTGAGACCATTCAAGCCATTGGACGGGAATTGGGTAGTGGAACGATTGGTTTCAGTGCGCTCGTCGATCTCTGCTGGGGTCGTGGAATTCCCGTTATTCCACTTCCAAATCTCCCCGTCGGTGTGCGAAAAATGGACGGCGCGGCCCTCCAAAACGAGGGACGACCAGCCATCGTAATCGCCAAACGGAAAACTTCTCGCGCTTGGCTTAGTTTCATATTGGCACACGAGATGGCTCATATCGCTCTTGGTCATCTTGTCCCGGGTTCAAGCATCGTCGACGTGTCGCTTCAAGACATGGCGACTTACGCAACCGAGAGCGACCAAGATCAACAGGAAGCAGATGCCGATCACTTTGCGTTGCAGATTTTAGGCGGCAATTTCGCAAATAGCATCGTGGCAAAGTGGCCGCAACGATGGTCACCCGTGGAAATTGCTGTTGCTGCGCGAGAAGCTGGGCGAACTGAAGGCATCGAGCCGGGTCATCTCGTCTTGCGCTTTGCCTTTCAACATCGACGGTGGCCCGAAGCCGTTACTGCTCTTCGATTTCTTACTGAAGACATGGACGCGGAGGGAGAGTTGCTCAGAAAGCTCAAGGCCCACGTCGATATTGATCTAGTCGCCGATGATCTGCAGGACATGGTGGCGCAAATTACAGGTTATGAGATTCCATCGTAGCCGTTAGCTTCAATGAAGCTGCTCGTCGACGTCGATGCAGTCGCCAAGCTTGCGCACTGGAACCTACTCGACGCACTCCCCTTGCTAACGAAAGTACCGTTCGCGCAATGTGCGACGCTCAGTTCTGCCAAGTATCGGGCACAACGCGCCGTAGAAAAACCCGATGGAAAATTGTTCCACTCGAAAGACGCGGCAATCGCGGCGATAGCCGCAATACGAGGTATGACAGCGTCAATAGACTCTATTGAGACGCTTTTGCCTGTATTACAGGATCTGCCGGGTATAGATGCTGGAGAAGCAGTTCTTCTATCTGCGACGGCCAACTCCGAGAGTATTCTTCTCTTGACCGGTGACAAGCGCGCATTGCGTGCACTTTCCCAGCTTCCTCTTGAGAGTCGCGTGGGTTTTTCTGGGAAAATTATTGTAATCGAGCAAGTGTTGTTAGCAGCTCTAAGTCACTTCGGCATTGATGAGTTGCGCAAGCGCGTGTGCCCGCACAAGGATTTAGACAAAGCCGTAGGGATAGCGATGGGAAGCAAATGTGATGCCCCAGAATCCTCCGTACGGGACGGATTGAATTCGTACGTCAATGAAATCGCGCAGGCTTGCGCACCTTCTCTCCTTGCCAAATTTTCGTGAGTGATCCGCCGTAGGCACGATCGGTGCGCGTCGCAGGTGTCGCTATTCACCCCCTTTTCGGTCAGAATCGATTCTGCTTAGCAAATCTTTTCTGCCTTGCCTGCGATCAGATCTACGTTGAGGCCCGAACTCGATCCTGAGAAAAACTCGTCAATATCTTCGACTGCCTCATATGAGAGAAACTTCACCTTACCGCAGAGGTTCATTTGCCGAAAGGTTGGACGGGTAAGCTGCTCGCGCACGCGATTCTTGCGTTCTGTTGGCGCGACGATGAACATCGGATAGATCGTGTTCGGCGCAAGGATCATGAGATCAGCAAAACGAAGAAGCCCAGAATAAATTGCGGTCGAATTTTCAATCTCATAAGCCGCGTCGATCCTAAATTCCTGCTTCCACACTACGTCGATGTTCTCGACGTAAGAATGAGGTAGATCGATTCCGGAAGCGAATTGCCGATCGAACGTCTCAAACTGGTACAGCGTTCGCAGCTTCGCCTGATCTCCTGCCGGAACCCAAACCCGCTCCCCCGCTTTCAACCCTAGGTTAGCCAGCTTCCATTGCATCTTCACATGGTCTGACACAAGGTCGCTTCGAAGAACCTGGTCAACATCGTCTGAGTGGATTTCTGCAAGCAACCGTTCCTTGGCAGTCTCTTCGTTGGCTTGTTTGGGCCTTGGCGGATAGGATTTTTCCAATACCGGTTCACCCTGTTTCACGCGGACGAGAACAGAGTATAGATCATCGAATTTGTCGTAAAAGAGGCCGAGCTTCTCCTCAGAAACAGCCGTGAAACCGCGAAGCTGGTAGTGGGCTGCGTAACCGAACAAGTTACAAAACTCGGCGAATGGGACATTCAATTCTCGAGGGTTGGCGACAAAATAGATGAGTTCCCACGGTGGGCTTTGTTCTCGACCGATTGGCTGCCAGAGGTCCCGTGATAGGTCAGCATTCACGGTCTTCGCAGCGATTTTGCCTATTAGCTTTATGGAATCCCCCTCGACGATCAGCAGGTCATCCCCCTCGGTCATCTTGTCGAAGAAGCTGCGATTCATTTGCCCTGCCACCGATCCCAAAACCGCGACGTCGTGCGATCCGAACACTTCCTGTAAGCGTGCGCGTAAGTCGGGCGAGACAAAGTGTGCAATTCTCTCCAGAGATACCTTTTTTCTGATCGTGTCCTCGTAATGTGCCATTGCCTCGGCATTTCGCAGAGGCATATAGACAAGGAACACATTTCGCATAAAAGGAATCCCGGCCTGCGGTTGCTAGGCGAGTGTGAGTACCTTAGTCGACTCTTCCCCGAACTGACTTATCACCCGCACCGCGATGCGCCGGCCTTTCTTAGCTGAGACCGGGTGGGAGCGGTGCCCGTAGAGACGGTCGAAGGCATCGTCGTCTATCTCGACCTTAAGGGTCTGCTCGAGTTTCTTCTTGGTCATTTGCTTGGCGATGTCGGAGAGGCCCTTCTTCCATTTGTCGAACTCGTCCTTATCGCCGCCGCAAAAGAATACCTGGCGCACGATGAAGCTCGAACCGTCGTAGTTGTCGTCCACCATCCAGTAGGCGATGTCCGCGGCGGAGCGCGGCTTTACTTCGTCCTTGATCGGATCGTAGATGTCGAGGCCGCGAATCTCTACGACGTAACTGCCGTCCCTCTGTTTCTCGAGCGCCACGTCGGGTTCGCCGATGGTGACAAAAGAAGCGGCCTTCTTGTCCTTCTTGACAAGGCCCTCCTGCATCAGATCGTCGTGCATGCGCACCTTGGTAGCCATGAAGCCGCCAAGCTTCGTGTCCACCGTGCGGTTCTCGATGTCGGACTCGAAGGCAAAGCCCATGATGACAAGCCAGTCGGCGTCGCCGCGCAAGCGGCATTCCTTGATCGCCTCGTTCACCGATTGACGGCTAACCATGCCGAACTGCGGACCGATGTGCAGATACGCCTTCGCCTCGCCGCGCTGCGTGGTGTAGAAGCCCTCGGCGTGCAGCGCCTCGTGCGCGAGCGGATTGATTTGCCTGAAGACCGCGTTCTCGTTGCGGATGCCGTTTTTGATGCCGGCAGATTGCAAGTGTGCGAACACGCGCTCAGTGAAGCGCTGTAAGCCCTCGGCTTCGGCTTCGCCCGATTCGATCGCATCTGGCAGAGTCGGCTCGAAGCCCTGCAAAGTTTCGACCGTGAACGGACCGACCAGACGAAGCTTGTTCTTGTCCTCGTCGGGTTTGTCGTAAAGGGTCTCCTCCTCAGGTGGTTCGTCATGAGCGAGATTCTTTAGCGTGACGTGCGGCACCTTCTTGTAGCGAAAACCTTGGCGCACGTCCTCTCCATTTGGATCGTAGAGCGAATACCAGGAATACGTCGAGGTCATCAATCGCGTTTTTGCAATGTTGAGTGCGATGCGCGAAGTATCGCTCGTGATCCAACGCCGGCCCCATTGTTCAGCGACGTATGCGGTCGTGCCAGAACCGCAGGTCGGATCAAGAATAAGATCACCGGGATCGGTAGTCATGAGTACACAACGCTCAATTACCTTCTTGTTGGTTTGCACAACGTATACCTTCGACTCTCCAAAACCACTTACACCGGTGTCTCTCCAAAGATTGTCAATCGAAACGACAGGAAAGTCCTCAAGCAGTCGAACATATCGAACGCTGTTCCCTACGACTAACAGCCTTCTCAAATCCATTAGACGTTGCATGCCTTCTGGTGTCGTCTGCCATTGGCGGTTCGGTGGCGGAGAGAATTGTCGCCCACTAATCTCGATCGGCGCCGCAAGATGTGGCGTAGTGAACATTGCCGAAGCGTTATCGATATGAAACAGCCGATCCCCTTTTTCGGGTCTTTCACCTGGTTGGAGTCTCCGCTGCTCCCCATTTACTTTCCAGACCCAGTCGTATTGAGTGGCCCCTTCCTCACCAAGAGCTTTCTCCACATACAGCTGTCGATATTTGCAAGCCTCACGGTTTTTCGCGTACCAGAGGAGATAGTCGCAACGGGCTGGCAGCCCCTTTGCTCCGAGAGCACTTGTCTTTGTGAACGTGATTAGACTGCAGCTGTTTTCGCTCCCAAATACTTCGTCCATGACACATCGAACGAGATGGATATTCTCGTCGGAAATTTGTACGAAGCACGAGCCGGACTCGGTTAACAACTCCCTAACCACCAGCAGCCTATGGCGGAGATATGACAGGTACGAATGGATACCAAGCTCCCAAGTGTCTCGGAAGGCTTTGATCACTTCCGGTTCGCCGGACAGATTGGCATCGTCGCCGTCCTTGACGTTGTGGTCGTTCAATCGCATCTGCCAGTTCGATCCGTACTTGATGCCATATGGCGGGTCGATGTAGATCATCTGAACCTTGCTCGCCATCCCCTCGCGCTCTAGCAAACTCGTCGTTACGAGCAACGAATCACCCTGGATCAACCGATTGCGCCAGTTCTGCGCGTGCTTGTAGTACTGCTTCGGTTTGTCCAGCTCGTCGATGCCGCCGAGGAGGTTGCCAAAGGTCCCGTTCACGAACATGTCATTCTGTGCGATCTCGCTCTTCGTGATCTTGTAAAGACGATGGATCAGCGCCTCGGGCTCGACGTGCTCGTGGCGGTAGAGTGAGCGGATATCGACCTTGAGCCGCGTCTCATCGTCACCCAATCCATACTTGTGCATCCAGTAGAGTTCAGGGTCTTTGCCACGAGTTGTGACTGGGTTCAACGAATAGTCGGCAGCGGTCTTCGCCTGCACGACGGGGTTGTCGGCCTCCATCCCCGCTTCCTCGCGAGAGGGAATGAGGACGCGCTTGTCCTTGTCGTGGTGGATTGCGGCGATGCGCTTGCCGGTACGGTGAACATCGGTCCGGCTGTTTGTGTTTTTTTTCTTTGCCATCGAAGCTCTCCTGGCGCTTATCAGGCCGCGCGCGGCTCAACCAACTCGGTCGCGAGCCGCGTAAGCGCAGCATCGAGCTGATTCTTCACCGTGCGAATGTCGTCGGATACTTCGACAAACGCCCAGCGGCCATGCGTACCTGCCGCATTTACTGCCGGCAGCCAGCGATTCTCGACAGTCCACTTCTTTTCCTGCTTTTCCTTATTCATACCAGTGATCTCGATGATCAGGTTCACCGTGCTCTTGTCGGCGAGCCGCACGCGCGCGATGTAATCGGGAAAATAGGACTTGTCCTTGCCGTCCTTTACGTAAGGAACCGTGAAATTGAGATATGCGTTCTTTACATAGGCTTCGACGCAATCGAGCTCGTCCAGCGCCTTCGCCCCCAACTGTTCCCACGATTGGGTGTCGGCGACAACAACATTCACATGGCTCTTCTTCGTCGCCCAAGTTGGCTTGATGGTCTTGTCCGAGACGTAGCGCGTAGAGCCCTCCGGGTTATAGTGGTTTAGCACCGGGCGGATTGTGACCCGGCCCTGCCCCTGCGCGTGGGCGTCGATAGCGCGCGTAATGTTTGCGGCAACCTTGGCGCCTTCCCAATAGAGAACCAGGTTGCGGTATCGCGAGTCCGTTTCACCGACTACCTTCACCTTGCGCGCGAGCCATTCGGCGGCGATCCGGCGCAATGCGTTGAACTGTGCGATGTTGGCGCGGCCTTCATCATCCTTGAAGCGGTAGCGCAGCAACTGCTGCACAATCCAGAACACGACTTCCTGGTCGCGTAGATCGAGCACCTGGTCGAGCGTCAAGATGCGCTTCTCCGGACCGACCGGGGTGCCAAGGACGGTTTTTGCGGGGGTCTTCGTGAAATCCAGCTCGAAGTCCTCTACCGCTTTGAAGTCCGCATCGAGCGGCGCATCGACAGTCATCACGCGGTAGCCGGCGAGATTCGGAAAGTTGATCTCGAACTCAGAACGCTCGGGCAGCGCACGCACTTCAGTCTGCTCGACCGGCTCGACGTAGACCGTTACACCGGGCTTGAACAGTTTAAACGGCACTCCGATGATGTGCGCGTATTCAGGCGGGAATTTCTTCGTCTTCGCGTCGAGAAAGTATTCGCGCCGACGCAGTGCGCGGCCCGCAACCTGTTCGCACAGCAGTTGCGAGCCGAAGGCGCGCAGCCCGACGATATGCGTAACGGTGTTCGCATCCCAGCCTTCGGTAAGCATGGACACCGACACGACGCAACGTACGTGAGCCCCAAGACGCCCAGGCTTGCCGACCGTGTTGACGACTTCGCGCAGGATTTCGGCGTCTTCGATGTCCTCGGCGCTGCGTTCGGGGTGCTGGACGCGGTAGTCGCGCTTGAATTGCTCGATCTCGGGGGTAAATACCTTCTTAAAGTCGGAGTCCACCTGCCCGGAATATTCGAGCGCGTCACTGTCGATGAGAAGCGTCGGCGGCTTGGTACGAGGTGCGCCGGTGACAGGATCATAGTTCGAGAACACGTCGAACGCGCCCTTGTGGGTGACCGGCTCGCCGTTTTCCCCCTCTACTTCGTAGCCGGCGATGAACTTGTAGACCTCCTTCGATACCGTCGTGTTGTTGCACACCACGATGAACACAGGAGGCTCGCTGAACAAATCGACTTTGCGTTCGCCTGTGCGGCGCATGCCGACTTCGTACTTCTGGTAGTTAGTAACGAACATTTGCAATGCCGCGACCAAGGTCGGCGGCAGGCTAGGCGGCATCTCGACGATCTTCTCGCCTTTCCTTTTCGCTTCGCTACGCGCCTTCTCCTGGCCTTTCTTCGGCAGTCCGTCCTTGCAGTGGTTATAGAGATCGCGAAGCACCGGCTCGCTCAGGCCATCCTTAATGTTCTGGCTCGTGTCTTCGACCGGCAGAAACGGGATCTTAATGAGACCCGATTCAATCGCTTCGATCAGGCCGAAATCGGTCACGACCCACGGGAACAACGAATAGGCGGGCCATCCAGAACCGGAAAGGTAATACGGCGTTGCAGAGAGATCGTATACGGTGCGCACTTGGTATCGTCGTGCGATCTCGGTCAGGCCGGTGAACCAGACCGCGGCGCGCTCGTTTTCCGTCGCGCTCGCTTCTTCCTCGGTGTCGCGCCCCTTTGCTTTGGGCAGGTAGCAATGGTGCGCTTCGTCGTTGAGGATCAGTAGGCGCCGTCCCGACTTGAAATTGCCGAGCACGCGCTTCAGGACCAGACCGACGTCTTCCTTGGCCTCGCGCTTCTTGCCTTCAGCATCGAGCTTGCCGTCGAACGGGCTCTTCTTGTTGCCGGAGAGTACGCGGGCCTCGAAGGCGTGATAGTTGGTGATGACGATGCGTGCGTTGAGGGCATCCAAATCGTCTTCGTATTGCTGCGGGACAAGCGCACGTTGCCGATAGTAATCGAGCGCGTCGAACCGCTTGTGCGTGTTGGTATCTACGCGCAGAACCTGGAGCCGGTCGCGGATCGTAATGCCCGGTGCGACGATGAGAAAATCGTCCGCGTAGCGCGGTTCATTCCTGTATTGCCGGCGATTGAGGAAATGATAGAGGATCAGGCAGGCCATTACGACGGTCTTGCCGGCCCCAGTGGCCATTTTGAAGGCGACCCGCGGCAATACCTGATGCGCTTGATCCGAAACGGTCTTCTGTGCCAGCGTGATGAGTTCGAACAAGTGCGTGCCGGCGTTGGAGCGTTCCGCGACTTCGTTCAACCAAATTGCTGTCTCTACCGCCTCTTGCTGTGCGAAAAACAGCTTGTCTCGGTCTTCTCGATCTTCATTCAAGAACCAGAAATCGAGCAAGTCGCGTGTCACGCGACTGGTTATGCCTGCATAGCGCGACGCACGCCAAGTGCCGACTTCGCGACGAAGCAGGTTGATCAAATGCTCTTGGTAGTCTTTCGCAAGCTCATTGATATCGAACATTCCCGGCTGTTGCTGAGCGAGAGGAATGACCGGGGTATCCGTCGTAAAAACACGCCGCCCTTCGCGGACGTCGTCGTAGTTGAGGTTGCCGGATTGATCTGTGGCGTAGTGCCAAGCCGGCTCCTCGTAGGGCGAGTTGAGGATCGGGTTGGACGGATCTACCTTCGGCTTGCTCGCCATGTTCGCTCTCAACGATCAGATTGCCGCTGCCCTGGATGTTGCTGGATTGGCGAGAGAATAGCACCACACCCGGTCACCAAAAACAAACGGGCGGCCTCAGCCGCCCGTCGCGCTAAACGCAGAAGCTAAATCGCCTTACGCGACTTTCCGCCCCACCACGCCAAACAGCGCCGGCACAGCCTTCTCTTTCCCCCGCTCGCTCTTGGGCGCCGTTTCGACGCGAGGCTCTTCCGCCTGCTGCTGGTGGCGGTGGTACTCGAGCTGTTCCTGGCGAACTGACTGCTGGACTTTTTCCGAGGGCAAGGCGGGCAGGGCCTGCCGCTCCGGCCGGCGTCCATCCCTCACCCGTTCGCTGCGGTCGCGCCCTCTCCCAGAGGGAGCAGGTTGGGATGCTCCGCGCATCGGGCCCACCGGACGGCGCTGGCCGTTGCCCTGGTTCCGTTGCGCGTTGCTCTGGTTCCGTTGCCCGTTGTTCTGATTCCGCTGCGCGTTGCGCTGGCCGCCCGAGTTGCGCGGCTGGTGCTGGCGCTGTTGTCCGCGGCGCCCTTGCGGTTCGGGTTGCGCGCTGTGGTAGCCCGAGCCCACTTCGAAGCCCGGGATGATCTGCTGCTCGATTTTCTTGCCGATGAGCCGCTCGATGTCGCGAAAGTACGAGCGGTCTTCGCCCGAGACGAGCGACACGGCCTGCCCGGTTTCGCCCGCGCGGCCGGTGCGGCCGATGCGGTGGACGTAGTCTTCCGGGACGTGCGGCATGTCGTAGTTCACCACGTGCGGCAGCGACTCGATGTCGAGGCCCCGCGCGGCGATGTCGGTGGCGACCAGCACCTGCAGCTCGCAGTCCTTGAAGCGCTTCAGGGTCTTGGTGCGTTGCGGCTGGCTCTTGTTGCCGTGGATCGCGGCGGTTTCGATGCCGTCGTGCTCCAGTTGCTCGGCCAGGCGGTTCGCGCCGTGCTTGGTCCTGCAGAACACCAGCACCTGCTGCCACTTGCCTGACTTCACCAGGTGCGAGAGCAGCTCGCGTTTGCGGTCCTTGTCGACCGGGTGCGCGACCTGGCCGATCAGTTCGATCGGCATGTTGCGCCGTGCGACTTCCACGGTCACCGGATCGTGCATAAAGCCCGAGGCGAGCGTCCGCACTTCCTCGGGAAAAGTCGCCGAGAAGAGCAGGTTCTGCCGCTTCGCGGGCAACAAGGCCAGCACGCGGCGGATATCGTGGATGAAGCCCATGTCGAGCATGCGGTCGGCTTCGTCCAGGACGAGGATCTCGACCTGGCGCAGGTCTATCGTCTTCTGCTGCACGTGATCGAGCAGGCGCCCGGGCGTCGCGACGACGATGTCGACGCCGCGGCGCAGCTCCTGGACCTGCGGCTCGAAGCCCACGCCGCCGTAGACCACGGCGGTGCGAAGCTTCATGTGCTTGCCGTAGGTGCGCACGCTCTCCTGCACCTGCGCCGCGAGCTCGCGCGTGGGCACGAGGACGAGGCAGCGCACCGGATGGCGCGCGGGCGAATGGCTGACGTTGGATTTTCCCGCGAGGAGCTGCAGCATCGGCAGCGTGAACCCGGCGGTCTTGCCGGTGCCGGTCTGGGCGGCGCCGAGCAGATCCCGGCCTGCGAGGACTACGGGAATGGCTTGCGCCTGGATGGGGGTGGGTACGGTGTAACCCTGCTCGGCGACTGCGCGGAGCAGCTCGGACGTGAGCCCGAGATTCTGGAATGACGTTTCGATGAAACTCTCCTAATGTTTATCAGGAGGAGGATGTGAAAGAGCTGCGCTCTTTCTGTTGAAAACCGCTCCTGAAATCGGCCTGGGAAGGGCTTAAAGCCCTTCACACCGGTTCAGGCAGAGAAACTGCTTGAAAAATTCGGGGAACTTGAGAGGAACCGCGAAGAGGCTGCAGCGTCAACCGGATAGGGCGCTGCGGAAACCTTGGCGCGCACTATACAGGGGTTTGGGAGGGGGTGCTTGGGTTTCGGGAGGGGGCGGATTGCGCGGCGGAGATCCCGGCCCCGAGAGCGTGCCTGGGTCTCCCTTGAAGCCGCAGCCACAGGGACGTACAATGTTCAATATGTTGAACATAAGCCAGACGGACTGAAATGCGGCTCCAGGGAAATCGGCAGCGCCATCCGCGCGGCGCGAGCCGGACGCGGGCTGACGCAGGCCGCGCTTGCTGCCAACGCCGGATTGTCCAGGACCACGCTGAACCAGCTGGAAAACGGAGTCTTCCCGGATATCGGGGTGAAGAAAGTGCAGAACGTGCTCGACCTGTTGGGTCTGGATCTGTCGGTCGTAAAGGCGCCGAGGAAACGCGGGCCGGACTTCATCCGCATGGCGTCCGCATCGGCGAACGTAAGGTTTCGCGAGAGGCTCACGGAGGACGAGCTCGTCCACGCGCTGCTTTCGGGCAAGGTGCCGCGCAATCGCCGCCCGCATCTGCGCAGCCTGCTCGAAGAAGCGCCCGAGACGGTTCTACGGGGGCTGGTAGCGCGGGTGGGAACGTGGACGCGGCCGGGCAAGGTCGAGAAGAATCTCCTGAAGATCGCCGAGGCGCTGCATGCCTCGCATCGGGTGCGCGAATGGATGACGAACGCCTGAGAATCTGGGAAAAGCTCTTCGGGCACGTGCTTTCGATCTTCGACGAGGCGGTCGCTGCGGGTGCGCCTGCACGAGGCTGGAGTTTCGGCGGCGGAACCGTGCTGATGCGAAGGCATCGCCACCGCATCAGCAGGGACGTGGACATCTTTGTGCCTGATCCGCAGTGGCTGGGCTATCTGACACCGCGTCTGAACTCCAGGGCAGAATCGCTCGCCGCGGATTATGTCGAGCAGGCCGGATTCGTGAAGCTCTATTTCCCGGAGGGCGAGGTCGACTTCGTCGTGTCGGGGTCTCTGACCTCCAATCCCACCGTCACTGAACGCTCTTCGGCCGCCAGATCGAGGTGGAGACTTCGGCCGAGATCATTGCCAAGAAAGTGTGGCACAGGGGCGCAGAATTCACGGCGCGGGATTTGTTCGACTTCGCGCTCGTGGCGCGCAATGAGCCGGACGTGCTCGGAACAATCGCGCCAATTCTTGATGCGCGCCGCGATGCGCTCATGCGCCGCTTGGCCGCCCGGGATGCGGTACTGAGGGAGGATTTCGCTGCGCTCGACGTGCTCGGTTTTTCGCCGAGCTATGACGAATGCGTCGAGCTCGTCAAAAAATCTCTGAGCTGAGTCCTCAGGGTCTCGCGTTGTAATGGAACCCGCCTGCATTCGCCGCGGGCGGCGCAGCGGGTGCGGCCGCAGCCGGCGCGGCCGCAGCCGGCGCGGCCTTGCCGCTCATCAGGCGCTCGAGATCCGCCTTGACCGCCGCGTTTTCGAGCGCGACGCGCCCCTGCAGGCGCAGCAGAATCCGCGCGGGCAAATCGATCATGCGCGGGTCGGCGACGCGCGTGTTGGCGGCGATGTTGAGGAGCGGCATCGCGTGCATGTTGTGAAAGCCCGGGCTGATGCGCTCCAGCGCGTCGATGAGGGCGTTTTGCGCGCGGGCGACGCCGATCAGAATATCGGCGAGGTGCTCGGTGGTGAGGTTCATGGTTCCTCCTGGCTGTGCTGTCTGGATGCGGCGGGATAATAGCACTTGCCCAATCATACGGCGCGCTCGCACCGCCGGGGTGCGCATTCAGCCGCTTGCAAGGTCCCAACCGTGATTTCCTGCTAGAAAAGGCGCAAAAGCCTTTGGCACGTTAGTTGCGTCGCGTTAACGTGTAGGAGCCCGTTTCTTCCGCGAGGCGGGCTCGCTGGATGGGAGGATCGCAATGCCCTGCCTGAAGCTCGTTTTTCTGCGCACCCTCGCCGCTTCGTTTGCGGTATTTTTTCTTACCGCCGCGGGTGCCGCCGCGCCCGAGGACACGATGCTCCTCGTGGCGAGACGCCAGCTCGAGGACCCGATCTGGGGCTCCACCATCGTACTCGCCAAACCCATCGAGGGCGGCGGCCACGTCGGCTTCATCGTCAACAAGCCGACGAAAATGAGCCTGGCCGAGCTTTTCCCCGAGCACGAGCCCTCGAAGAAAGTCGCCGATCCGCTCTTTCTCGGCGGCACCGTGAACATGAACCTCGTCTTCGCCCTGGTGGAGGAACACGGGAGCAGGAAGGACGGCTCGATCCGCATCGCGCCGGATATTTTCCTCGCCTACGACACCAAGGCGGTCGACCGCATCATCGAGTCGGAGTCCGACCACGCGCGTTTTTTCCTCGGGTTGGTGGTGTGGCGGCCGGGGCAGCTCGACGACGAGCTCGACCGCGGCCTGTGGTACGTCGACGAGCCCGAGGCGAAGCTCGTGCTGCGCAGGAAAACCGACGGCCTGTGGGAGGAGCTGTTGCTGCGCCTGGAGGCGCGGGCAAATACAATTTAACACTCCCCACTCCGAGGATTTAGAACCCCTCACTTCGAGGGATCACTGCCCCGCGCGCTTCAGCGACGCGGGCACGATCTTCTGTCACCGGATTCATTCCTCGCCCCACAACGGCTTGCTCAAGGCTGCCGTGATCGAGGAAAACATCAAGTTGAAGCTCACGCTCACGCGGCTCTCGCCGCCGGCGTTGGCATCGACGGAGTGGTGCAGATACGAAGGGAAGACGAGCAGCGTGCCGTTCTTGACCTTGACCACGACTTGATCGGTGTTGACGCCGGTGAGCTCCGTGACGGGTGGCCGGAGAACGCCGGTCTGGCTGCGGGGGTCATGGAAATTGATCGTGTCCGCGCCGGGGAAGGTGCGCACGTAGTACACGGCGCTCAGGTAGTTGTTGGGGTGGCTGTGCGCGCGGTGCGCAGCTCCCGGTGCATACAGGTTCGCCCAGCACCCCGTGATTTCAATCGCTTCATCGCCGATTTTCAGGAACTGCAGCACGCTGGCCGCCGTGCGGCGGACGCAGGTGCAGAGCTCGCGCAACTCCTCGCGCCCGTGCAGGGCATGGCCCGACTGCCAGGCTTCGCCGGTCTTCAGCCCGGGCAACCCCTGCCGCAGCGAGCGCAGCAGCTCGAGCGCGCTCGCGTCGATCGCTTCGTGCACCTCGGTCCGGAGCTGGGTTTTCCATACCAGGGTGGGGAACAGCGAAAAGACGTCCGAATCTTCGATCCACGATTGCTTGCCAGATATCGCCATGGAGCCCCCGCGCGCGCGGACCCGGATTACTGCGCCTCTATCCCCGCGCGCTTCAGCACTGCGCCCCAGCGCGCGATCTCGGAGACGATGAACGCGGCGAATTCTTCGGGGATCGCGCCCTCGTTGTCCAGGCGCGTGCGTAAGTCTGGAGTCTGCATGATGCGGCGGATCTCGGCGTTCAGCTTCGCAACGATGGCGCCCGGCGTGCCGGCGGGCGCGAGGATGCCGTACCAGCCCGATGCGTCGAATCCCTTCACGCCCGATTCGTCGAGCGTGGGGATCTGCGGCAGCGACGGCAGGCGCGTCAATCCGGTCACCGCGAGCGCGCGCAGGCGTCCCGAATTCACGTGCGGCATCACCGCCGGCGCGCCGTTGATTCCCATCGAGAGCTGCCCCGAGATGAGGTCGGTGAGCATCGGCCCCACTCCCTTGTAGGGCACGTGCAGGATGTCGGTGCCGGTGGCGAGCTTGAAGTATTCGGTGGTGAGGTGCGAGGTGCTGCCCGAGCCCGCCGAGCCGTAGGTGAGCTTGCCGGGATTCGTGCGCGCGTAGGCGATCAGCTCGGCCGCACTCGCCGCGGGCACCTGCGGGTTCACCACCAGCACGCTCGGCACGATCGCCATCAGCGACACCGGCGCGAAGCTCTTC
>Ga0193733_1000351_pt1 | contig 15794 bp, 12 predicted proteins | sample U1s2metaG_FD_145076 | JGI IMG/M metagenome (GOLD analysis project Ga0193733, IMG submission 145076) | Soil microbial communities from a riparian zone of the East river system, Colorado, United States - U1s2 | ecosystem: Environmental > Terrestrial > Soil > Riparian zone | place: USA: East River...
CAAGGATGAGGCCCGCGACCCCAACATCTACCACGGCGTGTTCTCCGATCACCCCGCGCCCGATGAGCGCATCGTGCAGGCGACGCTCGGCGCCGCGAACATCAGCACCGTGCCGCGCGGCGGCTGGATCGAGAACCGCGACGACTTTCTTAAAGCGATCGACGGTCTGCCGTTCGGCTCCTCCCGCGAGCAGGGGATCGTGCGCGACAACCGCTTCTATCACGCCGGCATGAAGCTCACGATGGCCTTCCCCAAAGGCTGGACGGTGCACAACGAGCGCGACCGGCTGCTGGTCAAGAAGAAGAAAGAGTCGCTGATGCAGGTGACACTGGAGAAGCGCCCGGAAAAGCAGTCGCCGCGCGAGTTCCTGCTGCAGAAGCTCAGAGGCGCCTCGATCGCCCGCGGCGATGCGCTGGCGGTCAACGGCATGGAGGGCTATGCCGTCATCACCCGCTCGGGCTCGCCCCTCGATGCCGGGGAGGGTCCGGTGCGCTGGGCGGTGCTGTATCGCGGCACCCAGGCGTTCTTGTTCGGCGCTGCGAGCCGCTCGAGCGAGCACGGCGCGCCGCTGGATGACGGGGTGTTCATGTCGTCCATCGAGACGATGCGCGACATGAAACCCGCGGAATATCCGCTCGCCGAGCCCTACCGGTTGAAAATCATCCAGGCCACCGGGCAGACGAAGATCGAGGACTACGCCAAGGACATGCCGGTCGAGAAGTTCAAGAAGGAAGAGCTGCGGCTGCTGAACGGTCTGTATCCCAAAGGTGAGCCCAAGCCCGGCGATTTTCTCAAGGTGGTGCAGTAACACACCCCCGGCGCGTGCAATCCCTTAAGGCGACGCCCCGCCCCTACCGGCGAGTAGGCCGCGCCTTGATTCGGCGCACGGACCATGTAACTCTGCCCGCGTTCCTAGCGCCGCGCTCGCAAGGCGCGCGTCGGCAACGCCCACACGGAAAACGCGGCTGTGGCAATGAGCGGCAAGACGGAGACAACATTCGAGCTCAAGGATGGCGCCACCGGGCGCAGCAGCCAGCTGCCGGTGCGCACCGGCACCATCGGGCCGGCGGCGCTGGACATCGCAGGTCTCCACAAAGACCTCGATGTGTTTACCTACGATCCGGGCTTCGGCGCGACCGCCGCGACCGAGAGCCGCATCACCTACATCGACGGCGACGCGGGCGTGCTGCTGTATCGCGGCTATCCGATCGAGCAGCTCGCGGAAAAGAGCTCCTTCATGGAGGTCGGGTACCTGCTGCTGCTCGGGGAGCTGCCCACAGCCAGGCAGCTCGAGGAGTTCACCGGCAACATCCGTTATCACACCATGCTCAACGAGACGTTGCTGCGCTTCTTTCACGGTTTTCACCACAACGCGCATCCCATGGCGATGGTGTCGGCGGTGGTGGCGTCGATGTCGGCGTTCTATCACGACACGATGGACATCCATAACCCGCGCCACCGCGAGATCTTCGCGCACCGCATCATCGCCAAGCTCCCCACCATCGCCGCCGCTGCGCACAAGCACTCCCTCGGGCAACCGTTCATCTACCCGCGCAACGAACTCGATTACGCCGCCAACGTGCTGCACATGCTGTTTGCCGTGCCGTGCGAGGCCTACAAACTCGATCCGATCGCCTCCGAGGCACTCGACCTGCTGTTCATCCTGCACGCCGATCACGAGCAGAACGCCAGCACCTCGACCGTGCGCCTCGCCGGCAGCACCGGCGCCAATCCGTACGCGGCGATCTCGGCGGGCGTCTCCGCGCTGTGGGGGCCGGCGCACGGGGGCGCCAACGAGGCGGTGCTGGCGATGCTCGAGCAGATCGGCAGCGTCGACCACATCCCCAAGTTCCTGACGATGGCGAAAGACAAGTCGAGCCACTTCCGCCTCATGGGCTTCGGTCATCGCGTGTACAAGAACTTCGATCCGCGCGCCAAGATCATCCGCGCGATGTGCCACAAGGTGTTGGCGCGGCTCGGGCGTCCCGACAATCCGCTGTTCGAGCTGGCGCTACGCCTGGAGGAAATCGCGCTCAAGGATGACTACTTCGTGTCGCGCAAGCTGTATCCGAACGTCGATTTCTACTCCGGTGTCATCTACAGCGCCATCGGCATTCCGCGCTCGATGTTCACGGTGATGTTCGCGATCGCGCGCACCGTGGGCTGGGTGGCGCACTGGCAGGAGATGATCTCCGATCCCGGCATGCGCATCGGCCGCCCGCGCCAGCTGTACACCGGTGCGACGCGTCGCGACTACCTCGAGATCGCCCGGCGCGCCTGAAGAGCGGCACGGACGCGTCGCGCCGGCCGCCACTGCACGCCCGCCTCAGGGCTGCTGCAGCAAGGCCTCGACCTCGCAAGCATTCGCACGCCGCATGGGCCGCCCGTCCACCGGGCTGACCGGCGCCTGGCGGATACCGTCGGTCGGGAACACCGTCGCCTCGATCGGCTGATCGTCCATTTCAAAGCGCACGCCCGGAAAGGGCCGCACCCGCTCGGCGTTGAGCTTGACGCGCTTCTCGGTCACCTCGTGCGGGATGCCTGCATCGAGCAGCTTCAGCGCGACCGATTCGACCCGGTCGGCGAACAGGTGCAGCTGCACCTCGGTGTGCAGGGTGGCGGTGCCCGAGAGCACCGCGCCCACCAGCCTTGGTGAGAACTCGCGCAGGTAACGCATGGCCGAGAGTGCCGCATGGCGCTGGGCGTGCAGCGCCTCGAGGTGCGAGGCGCCGCCGAAGAGGCGCTGATACTCGGCCAGCGCGCTCTCGATCTCACTGTTCTTCGGCAGCATGGCGGCGCCGTCCACCACCCCGAAGCGTTCGGCGGCCTTGCGCTTGGCCACCAGGAAATCGCGGATGCCGTGCTCGGCCATGAGGCGCGCGGCTTCCTGCGCCAGCGCGCGCCGCAGGTGCTCGCCGCGCGTCACGTGTCGCTTGACTCTCATCGTGGCTTCAGAAGATCGGTTCGCTGCTCGCCTGTTCCGGGCTTTGCGCCATCGATCCTGAGTCGGGCAGGTGGTTGGCCATGAAAATCTCCGGCACGCCGTCAGGATTCTCGGCACTGACCAGCGTGCCGGTCTCGGGTGAGATCCGCAAGGTGACCAGGCCGTCGGGCATCGTGCGGTGCTGCTCCGGGACGCCCCGCAGCGCTTCGCGCATGAACTGGATCCAGATCGGCAGCGCGGTGCGCGCGCCCTCCTCGCTCTCCCCCAGCGGCCGCTCCTGGTCGAAGCCCACCCATACGGTGGCCACGAGATTGCGGGTGAAGCCGTTGAACCAGGTGTCCCGGGCCTCGTTGGTGGTGCCGGTCTTGCCGGCAATGTCGCTGCGCCCGAGCACCAGGGCGCGCCGCCCGGTGCCGCGCTTGATGACATCCGACATCATGTCGGACATGAGGTAAGCGTTCTGGGCGCTGATGACGCGCGGCGCCGCCTCGGCCGCCGGCAGCGGCGCGGGCTCGCCGCGAGCCGGATCGGAGACCCGCAGCGCCTCCGCGCCCGGGGACTGCGCCTCGCCCTCATCGCACTGCGCACACACCATGCGCGGCGCGGCGCGCCACACCACCTGGCCGGAGGCCTCCTCGATGCGGTCGATGAAGTACGGCCCCACGCGATAGCCGCCGTTCGCGAACACCGCATAGCCGGCCGCGACATCCAGGGGCGTCGCATCCAGGGTGCCGAGCGCGAGCGTGAGATCGTGCGGCATGCTGCGCGCATCGAAGCCGAAGCGCGCCATGTAGTCGATCGCGGTGCCGATCCCCAGTTCCTTGAGGATGCGGATCGACACCAGGTTGCGCGAGCGCACCAGCGCTTCGCGCAGGCGCGTCGGGCCGCCGAACTCGCGGGTGGAGTTCTCGGGCCGCCAGGCCTCCTCGCTGCCGCTGCCGTCGAGGACGATCGGCGCATCGAGCAGCAGGCTCGCCGGCGTGAAGCCGTTGTCGAGCGCCGCCGAGTACAGGAACGGCTTGAATCCGGAACCGGGCAGGCGCCGCGCCTGGGTGACGCGGTTGTACTTGTTGGTGAAGTAGTCGAAGCCGCCCACCAGCGCGACGATGCTGCCGTCGTTGGGATCGAGCGCCACCAGCGCGCTCTGCGCTTCCGGGATCTGCCCGAGCTGCGCATGCCCGGCTTCATCGGCGACGACGTAAATGACGTCGCCGCGCTCGAGCACCTGGCCGGCATCCTTGGGCGCCGGCCCGAGCGTTTCGTTGCGCTGCTGCTTGCGCGCCCACGACAGCCCGTCCCACTCGATCTGCACCGGTCCCAGGGATTTCACATATGCGCGTGCACTCTTGTCGGCGACCGACACCACGATCGCCGGCGACAGGTTGCCGATCGCGCCGTACTCGTCCACCAGGTCGTCGTAGTCCGGCTCGCCGTGCGCCGGCAGGTCCACGTGCCCGGCCGGCCCGCGCCAGCCGTGGCGACGGTCATACTCGATGAGTCCGACGCGCACGGCGCGATTGGCGCTCGCCTGCAGCCGCCCGTCGATGGTGGTATAGACGCGGTAGCCGGCGGTCTCGGCGTTCGCGCCGAAGCGCTGGCGCAGCTCGAGGCGCGCCATCTCCGCCACGTAGGGAGCCTCGACGTCATAGAGCGGCGCGTGCGCGCGCGCCTGCATCGGCTCCTTGTTGGCGGCCTCGGCGGTGGCGGCATCGATGTATCCCAGTTCGCGCATGCGCCGCAGCACGTAGGCGCGGCGCGAGGTGGCGAGCTGCGGATCGACGATCGGGTTGTAACGCGAGGGCGCCTTGGGAACCCCGGCGATGGTGGCGACCTCGGCTACATCAAGCTTGTCGAGGGACTTGCCGAAGAAGGCCTCGGCGGCGGCCGCCACGCCGTAGGCGCGCTGCCCGAAGAAAATCACGTTCAGATACAGCCCGAAGATCTCCTGCTTGGTGAACTCGTGCTCCATGCGGTAGGTGACGAAGGTTTCCTGCAGCTTGCGCCGATAGGTCTTGTCGAGGCTGAGGAACATGTTGCGGGCGGCCTGCATGGTGATGGTGCTGGCGCCCTGGGTCTTGTCGCCGGAGAGAAAATCGATGAGCACCGCGCGCACCACGCCGAAGTAATCGATGCCGTGGTGCTCGAAGAAGCGCTCGTCCTCGGCGGCGAGAAACGCGTGCTTGAGGAGATCGGGGATCTGGTCGTAGCCGACCGGGATACGGCGCTGCTCACCGATCTGCGCGATGAGGGCGCCGCTGCGGGTGTACACGCGCAGGGGCACCTGCAACTCGACGTTGCGCATCGAATCCGTCGACGGCAGCGAGGGGACCAGGTAGATGTAACTGCAGGCCAGCGCGTAGGCGCCCAGAAGTGTGATCAGCGTCACACCGCCGGCGATGAGGGTCGCAACGCGAAAGTAATTCCATTTCACAGAAACCAACTCTGTCTCCTTGCGCTACCCGCGGGGGCTATGCATAGTAGCCGGCGATTTAAGGGCAAACTCACCGAAAGGTGGGGACGCAAAGCCTCCGGTCTACGGGACGCATGTGCCTACGACAGCGGGGTTGCCGTTCGAACGTTAACGTACTCCGCCGCAACGCACCACGCGCTGCGGGAAGCGCAGTTCGAGCGACCGATCCTGAGCAGGCGCCTGCCACCCCCGGTAAGCGAAGCTTTTCCGTCTCCAGAAGGCTTGGACAAGACGACGCACCATTTGTTGATCGCGGGCGCCGCCGACGCGCTCGCGCGTGACGGTCTCGGCAGTCCGCGCGGCTCGTGCGCAGCGAGCGTGCGGATCCGTGAGGCCGCTCACGTTCAATTTAACAGTGCGCTGATATATAGTGGTTCCCACAACGATACGGGGCGGTCATTTTCAGGTGCAATGACCTGAAAAGGAAAGAAAAATGTTCCTTCTACAGCGCAAATACCGCCCGCTCCTGGGACTTGACATAACCACCTCCTCGGTGAAGCTCATCGAGCTCGCCATGGGGGGTGGCCAATACCGCGTCGAGGCCTATGCCGCCGAACCCACCCCCCAGAACGCCATCAACGAGAAGGCGATCGTGGATGCCGAGGCAGTCGGGGAGGCGATCCGCCGCGCGGTGAAGCGCGCCGGCGCCAAGAGCAGCGAGGTGGCGGTGGCGATTTCCGGCGATGCCGCGATCACCAAGGTGATCCAGATGCCGCGCGCACTGCGCAGCGGCGACCTCGAGGCGCAGGTCGAGATGCAGGCCGACCAGTACATCCCCTTTCCGATGGATGAAGTGAGCTACGACTTCGAGGTGTTGGGACCCAACGAGAGGGATCCCGACTCCAACGACGTGCTGCTGGTCGCCACGCGCAGCGAGAACGTCGAGCAGCGCCAGGCGGCGGTCAGGGCCGCGGGCCTCACCGCCAAGATCGTGGACGTGGAAGCCTTCGCGCTCGAGAACGCCTGCAAGCTCATGACGCACCAGATGCCCGATGGGGGTATCGATCGCACCATCGCGGTGGTGGACTTCGGCGCGAGCAGCACCACTTTCAGCGTGCTGCGCAATCTGAAGGTGGTGTACACGCGCGACTTCGCCTTCGGCGGGCAGCAGCTCACCGAGGAGATCATGCGCACTTACGGGCTGGCGATGGAGGAGGCGGGACGCGCCAAGAAAGAAGGCGGCCTGCCCGGTAACTACCAGTCGGAAGTGCTCGACCCGTTCATCGACGATATGACCCAACAGGTGAGCCGCTCACTGCAGTTCTACCTCGCGTCCGGCTCCGGGCGCGAGCAGCCGGAAAAGATCCTGGTGTGCGGCGGCTGCGCCAACATCCCGGGAGTGGCGGAGGTGATCTCCAGCCGCGTGGGTATTTCTGCCGAGAAGGGCGACCCGCTCGGTCAGATGAAGCTGTCCTCGCGCGCCAAGGCGCAGGCGGTGCAGCGCGATGCCACGGCGCTGCTGACAGCCTGTGGGCTCGCATTGCGGAGTTTTGACTGACATGCCGCGTATAAACCTGCTTCCCTGGCGTGAAGGCCAGCGCAAGGAGCGCAAGCTCGCGTTCCTAGTGGCGCTCGGTGTGGCGGCGCTCGCTGCCGGCGTTGCATCGTTCGCCGCCTACCTGCTGTACGGCTCGATGATCGAGTCGCAGGAGCATCGCAACCAGCAGCTGCGAGTCGAGATCAAGACGCTCGACAAGCAGATCGAGGAGATCAACAACCTCGAGGTCGCCAAGCAGAAGTTCATCGCGCGCATGGAGATCATCGAGAAGCTGCAGCGCTCCCGGCCGGAGATCGTGCACGTGTTCGACGAGATCGTGCGCACCCTCCCCGAGGGGGTGTATCTCACCGGCGTGAAACAGACCGACAAACGGCTGAAGTTCGACGGCGTCGCGCAGTCGAGCACCCGCGTGTCCTCCTTCATGCGCAACCTCGATGGTTCCCAGTGGCTGCGTAACCCCGAGCTCGAGGTCGTGCAGACCACCAAGGCCTCCGGGCCCGGCTCGAGCTTCACGCTGACCGCCGACCAGGTGACCACCGCCGCGCCGGGGGACGGCGCCCCCAAGAGCAAGATGAGGAAAGCGAGCCTCGGCGGCGGGGGGGCACGGCCATGAATCTGCTCGACGAACTGCGCTCACTCGATCCGCGCGATCCGGGCCGCTGGCCCCTGCCGGTGCGCGCCGGCGCGGTCGGTGTGGCGTTTCTCGCACTGACGCTGCTGGGTGTGTACTTCCTGGTCTGGAACGAGCAGCGCCCGGAGCTGCAGCGGCACCAGGCCGACGAGCAGCAGCTGCGCCAGGAATTCCGCGGCAAGCAGGCCAAAGCCGTCAACCTCGAGGTCTACAAGCAGCAGCTGAAGGACATCGAGCGCTCCTTCGGCGCGCTGCTGCGCCAGCTCCCCGGCAAGACCGAGGTGCCGAGCCTGCTGGTCGACATCTCGCAGACCGGACTTGCCGCCGGGCTCGAGGAGAAGCTGTTCCAGCCCCAGCCCGAGCAGAAGAAGGATTTCTACGCCGAGCTGCCCATCAAGATCCGCCTGAGCGGCAGCTACCACCAGTTCGGCGAGTTCGTGAGCGGCATCGCGGCGCTGCCGCGCATCGTCACGCTGCACGACATCGACATCAAGCCGGACAACAAGGACGCCTACGATCAGCTGTCCCTGGAACTCACGGCGAAGACCTACCGCTACCTGGACGAGGACGAGATCGCCGCGGGCGAGGCGGATAAGAACAAGGACATCGCCCACCGCCCGAAGCCGGCGGGTTGACCCACATGAACGGCGTGACCGCGGTACTCACTCATGCGTAAGCTTTCACAGCAACCCCGTCTCCGCCTGCTGGGCGTGGCCCTTGCGTGCGCCGGCTACGCCGCGCTCACGGCGTGCTCGAGCGCGGACAACGAGCTGGCGCGCTTCGTCGAGGACACGAAGAAGGAGCCGGGCGGGCGCGTCGAGCCGCTGCCGGAGATCAAGCCCTACGAGACCTTCCTGTACTCGGCGGCCGAGCTGCGCTCGCCGTTCCTGCCGAGCAGCCCGGGCTCCGGTGCGGGGTACGGTGGCATACGTCCGGATGCCAAGCGCAATCGCGAGTTCCTCGAGCAGTTCTCGCTCGACACGTTGAAGATGGTCGGCACGCTGCGCCTCACTGGGCAGATGTTCGGCCTGGTGCAGACCAAGGACGGGCTGGTGCATCGCGTGACCGCCGGCAACCACTTGGGCCAGGCGGAAGGCAAGATCACCGACATCACGCCGGCCAAAATCACTCTGGTTGAAATCGTTCCGGACAGCCTCGGCGGGTACATGGAGCGTCCCGCGGCGCTCGCCCTGAACGAGTAAAGGTCCAGCAGGGAGTCTCACGAATGCAAGCGTCTAGCCTGATAAATCGCCTCCTCGGCACGGCCCCCTGGCTCGTGCTCGCAGGGGTACTCGGCATGCTCGCGGGCACGACGGCACGGGCCGCGGATCAACCCGCGCTGCAAGCCATCGAAGTGCAGCCCCTGCCGGGACAGCAGCTGCAGCTCACCTTGCGCCTGTCGGGCCCCGCGCCGCAGCCGCTGTCATTCACCATCGACAACCCGGCGCGCATTTCCTTTGACCTGCCGAACACCACGCTGGCGCTGCCCTCGCGCCGCATCGACGTGCACGCCTCCGGCCTCGACACCATACTCGCCGCCGAGACCAAGGACCGCACGCGCCTGGTGCTGAACCTCGACAAGCTCGTGCCGTATGACACGCGGGTCGACGGCAGCAATATCATCGTCATGCTCGGCGTCAGCGCTGCGCGCGCCAGCGCGGGCGCCGCCCCCTCCGGCACCGCCGTGGCCGCAAGCGGCGGCAGCGGCGTGCGCGAGCTGCGCTCCATCGACTTCCGGCGCGGCACCGACGGCGCCGGGCGCGTAATCGTCAAACTCTCCGATCCGCACATCCACGTCAACCTGCACCAGGTCGGCAACCAGGTGGTCGTCGATTTCAGCGACGCGAGCGTGCCGGCCAACCTCACGCGCCGCTACGACGCGACCGACTACGGCACGCCGATCAGCGGCTTTGACGTCACCCGGGTGGGCAATGGCTCGCGCATCGCGATTACCGCGAGCGGCGACTACGAGCAGCTCGCCTACCAGTCCGACGACCAGTACGTGGTCGAGGTGGCGCCGCGCCGCAAGCTCGCCAACGCCCCGGAGGAGCGGCCGGTGTACACCGGCGAGCGCCTCACGCTGAACTTCCAGGACATCGAGACGCGCGCGGTGCTGCAGCTGCTGGCGGATGCCAGCGGACAGAACATCGTGGTCAGCGACTCGGTGACCGGCAATGTCACCCTGCGGCTGCAGAACGTGCCGTGGGACCAGGCGCTCGATATCGTGCTGCGCACCAAGGGTCTCGACAAGCGCCGGCAGGACAACGTCATCATCGTGGCTCCGCAGGCCGAGCTCGCCTCCCGCGAAAAGGCCGAGCTGGCCGCGAGGAAGGACGTGCAGGAGCTCGCGCCGCTGCGCTCCGAGTACCTGCAGGTGAACTACGCCAAGGCCCAGGACATGGCGGGGCTCATCAAGACCCAGACCAATTCGCTGCTGTCCCCGCGCGGCAGCGTGGCGGTCGACGATCGCACCAACACCCTGCTGCTGCAGGACACCGCCGACCGGCTCGCGGACGTGCGCCGCCTGGTGGCGACGCTCGACATCCCGGTTCGCCAGGTGCTCATCGAGGCGCGCATCGTCATCGTGAACAACGATTTTTCACGTGATCTCGGCGCGCGCTTTGGCTTTACCAACAACCAGAAGAACGGCAACAGCGGGCTCGTGACCACCACCGGCACGGCCACCGGCACCGACCTGGCGATCGGCTCGGCCATCACCAACCGGCAGGGCGGCCCGTCGGTCTTCCCGATCGCGGTGCCGACCGGCGCCACCGCCTCCAATCGCTACAACGTCAACCTGCCGGTCAGCAACCCGGCCGGCTCGTTCGCCCTTGGCATCCTCGGCAGCAATTTCATCGTCGACCTCGAGCTGTCGGCGGCCCAGGCGGAGACCCAGGCGAACATCATCTCCTCGCCACGCGTCATCACCGCCAACCAGAAGGAGGCGAGCATCGAGCAGGGCGTGGAAATCCCGTACCAGCAATCCGCCTCGAGTGGCGCGACCACCATTCAGTTCAAGAAGGCGGTGCTGTCCCTCAAGGTCAAGCCGCAGATCACACCCGACAACCGCATCATCCTCGATCTGGATGTGCACAAGGACAGCGTGGGCACGGTCATCGTGACCTCTTCGGGCGTGAACGTGCCGTCGATTGATACGCGCTCCATCACCACCCAGGTGCTGGTGAACGACGGTCAGACCGTGGTGCTCGGCGGCATTCTCGAGACCAACCAGCGTGAGGACGAGACCAAGGTGCCGTACCTCGGCGACATCCCGGTCCTCGGCCACCTGTTCAAGAACACTTCCCACAAGGACGACAAGGACGAGCTCATGATCTTCATCACCCCGAAGATCGTGCGCGAGGGCGTGAACGTCTACAACTGACGCGCCGATGATCCTGCGCTGACGATTGCGGCCGCCCTAGGGGCGGCCGCGGTGTTTTTGGGTATCCTGTCGCGTCGCATGCTTGGCAACACCAGCGTATTCCTCATCGGCCCAATGGGTTCGGGCAAGACAGCCGTGGGCCGCCATCTGTCACGCGCTCTGAGACTGCCCTTCTACGACAGCGACGCGGAGATCGAGCGACGCACCGGGGTCGACATCCCGTTCATCTTCGAGAAGGAAGGCGAAGCGGGCTTCCGGCAGCGCGAGCGCGAGGCGATCGAGGCGCTCACGCTGCTTCCGCGCATCGTGCTGGCCACCGGAGGCGGCGCGGTGCTGCTGCCGGAGAACCGCCGCCACCTCGCCGAGCGCGGCTGCGTGGTGTACCTGCAGACCTCGGTGGCGCAGCAGGCGCACCGTGTGCGCCATGGCAGAAACCGCCCGCTGCTCCCCGACGCCGGCGACATCACTGCGCGCCTGGGACAACTCATGGATGCACGCGCGCCGCTGTACAGCGAGATCGCCGATCTCACCGTGTCGACCGACGGCCGGCGCGTGCAAAGTGTCGCCGAGCAGATCCTGCGCGAACTCGCCGCGGCGCGCGCCACCCCCTAGGCGCGCCGCCTGCGGCTGAAGCCCTCACGTATACTGCGTGGTGGCTTTTCGGCGCCGCGTGCGCACGTGGATACCCTGAACGTCGAACTCGGAACCCGCAGCTACCCGATCCTGATCGATGCAGGGTTGATCGGCCGGCCGGATGTCTTCCGGCAGCAGCTGCCGGCGCACGACGTGCTGGTCGTCAGCAACACCACCGTCGCGCCGCTGTACCTCCCGGCGCTCACCGCGAGCCTGGGCCGGCGCCGTATCATCGAAGTCATCCTCCCGGACGGCGAGGCGCACAAGACGCTCGCCACCGCCGCGCGCGTACTCGACGTGCTCGTCGCCAACCGCTTCGGGCGCGACTGCGCTCTCATCGCCCTGGGGGGCGGCGTGGTCGGTGACCTCACCGGGTTTGCCGCGGCCTGCTACCAGCGCGGCGTGGCGTTCGCGCAGGTGCCCACGACACTGCTGGCGCAAGTGGACTCGGCGGTCGGCGGCAAGACCGGTGTCAATCACCCCGGCGGCAAGAACCTGATCGGGGCCTTTCACCAGCCTGCGCTCGTGGTCACGGATACGCGCACGCTCGCGACGCTGCCGGCGCGCGAGCTGCGCGCGGGACTGGCCGAGGTGATCAAGTACGGACTCATCTGCGATGCGGCCCTGTTCGGCTGGCTCGAGGCGCACCTCGATGAGCTGCTCGCCGGCGCGCCTGCGGCGCTCGCGCACGTCATCCGCCGCTCCTGCGAGATCAAGGCGGCGATCGTCGGCCGCGACGAGCGCGAGGCGGGCGAGCGCGCGCTGTTGAATCTGGGGCATACCTTCGGCCACGCGGTCGAATCCGCCACCGCTTATAAGGAGTGGCTGCATGGCGAGGCCGTCGGCGCGGGCCTGTCGATGGCGGCTGCCATGTCGCGCGAATGCGGGCTCATGACGGGCGATGAGGCCGACCGGGTGCGGCGGCTGGTGGAGCGGGCCGGCCTCCCCACGCGGATCGCCTCGGTAACGCCGGCCGCCGTGCTCGAGCACATGCGCATAGACAAGAAGGTGTTGGGCGGTCGGTTGCGCCTGGTGCTGCTGCGCGGCATCGGCGACGCCTTCCTGGCGGCGGACTACCCGGCGCCCGCGCTCGCGCGCGCGCTCGCCGCGCACTGCGGGTGAGCGCCGTGAACGACGTCCCTGCCATAGGTGAATCGCTGGCACCCTACGCGGCGCATGACGGGCAGTCACGCGGCCGGCGCTACCCTGAGAGCCCGCCGCAGTTTCGAGGCGAGTTTCAGCGCGACCGCGACCGCATCATCCATTCGAACGCGTTTCGCCGGCTGGTCTACAAGACCCAGGTGTTCGTCAATCACGAGGGGGACCTGTACCGCACGCGCGTGACACATTCGATCGAGGTGGCGCAGATCGCCCGCTCGGTCGCGCTGGCGCTGCGCCTGAACGAGGCGCTGACGGAAGCGATCTGCCTGGCCCACGACCTCGGCCACACCCCCTTCGGGCATGCCGGCCAGGACGCGCTCAACGAGTGCCTGCGCGAGTACGGCGGATTCGAACACAACCTGCAGTCATTGCGGGTCGTGGACGAGCTCGAGGAGCGGTACGCGCAGTTCCGCGGGCTCAACCTCACCTTCGAGTGCCGCGAAGGCATCCTCAAGCACTGCTCGTTGCGGCACGCGCGCGAGCTCGGGGAACTCGGCGAGCGCTTCATCCAGCGCCGCCAGCCTGGGCTCGAAGCGCAGATCGCCAATCTCGCCGACGAAATCGCCTACAACAATCACGACGTGGATGATGGCATCCGCGCGCAATTGCTGGACCTGTCCGCGTTGCGCGAGGTGCGCATGTTCCGGCGGCAGTACGACGCCGTCGTGGCGCTCTATCCGGATCTTGGCGAGCGCCGCCTGGTGCACGAGACCATCCGGCGCATGATCAACTACATCGTGGTCGACTTCATCCGCACCACGCAGACCCAACTCACGCAGGCGCAGCCGCGCTCGATCGATGAAGTGCGCGCGCAGCCGCTGCCGCTGGCGATGTTGAGCGACTCCTGCCGCGAGGAGCACCTGGAGCTCAAGGCGTTCCTGCGCGAGCACGTGTACCGGCACTACAAGGTGCTGCGCATGACCTCGAAGGCGCGGCGGGTGGTGCAACAACTTTTCGAGGCATTTTTCAAGGACGTGAGTCTCATGCCGCCGGAGTACCGCGACACGGCGCTGCAGGCGGAAACCGCGCAGGGAACCGCCGGCCGTGCTCGCGCAGTCGCTGATTACATCGCCGGGATGACCGATCGCTACGCCATCCTCGAGCATCGGCGACTGTTCGAGCCCGGCGAACGCACCTGAGCGGCGTTCCCGGCGGGTCCGTTCCCGGCCTGCCGGCTGCTCTTGTCCGACCTCGCCGACGCCGAGTGTAGGCCGGGTCCGACAAGTCCAACTAACTGTTTTCATTAGCCTTTAGGCATTGAAGGGGCGTTCAACCGAGCGCTTGCCACATTCTGTCAATTGACATAAGTCGCTGACGTGCCTAGAGTTATGTCACAACAATTAGTATACCGAGATGAACAAGTCCGTCCGTGAGAAGGAAGCCGTTCTGAGCGTCTTCGCTGAGCTGGTACGTCCGCTCATGCGTGTTGCTTTTGAATATGGAATCTCCGCGGGTGAGATCGCCGGGGTGGTGCGCCGCACCTACATCCAAGCCCTGGAAGCGCGCCTGTCGGATCAGAAGAGATCCACGACCGATGCGCGACTCGCGGTGGTGGCCGGCCTCGCCAAGTCTGACGTGACGGCTCTGCGCGAGGCGCTGCGCGCCGGCGCGCCGCACAGCCTGCGCGCCTCCGTGAGCCTGGATCAGGTCACCAACCTGCTCACGGTCTGGCATACGCACACCGGCTTTTCCGGAGCCTACGGACTCGCGATGGAGCTGGATGTGGTTCCAACTCCGGGCTCGCCGCGCCGCAGCTTCCGCGAACTCGTCGACGCCGCCTGCCCGGGCGCAGATGGAGAAGCGCTGCTCGATGAGCTCGTTGCCGCAGGGTCCGTCGAGGTGATCGATTCAATGACGGTTCGCTGTTTGTCGCGTGCGTATCTACCCCACGGGGCTGACCTAAAGCGGGTCGAACGCATGGGTCGGGTCTTGGCCAGCGTCACGTCAAGCTTCGTGCACAACCTGTTACGGCTCGGACCAGAACCTCTTTATTTCGAGCGAGCTGTTGTTTCGGACGATTTGATTTCGGAAGCCGGGCGCGACAAGTTTTTGGCCATCGCGGGTGAGCGGGGCCAGGAATTGCTGACGGAGTTGGATACCTTTCTTACGCGCTTGGCTGTTTCAGAGCGAAGCGATACAGGAAGGAAATACGGGGTGGGGGTCTATTTCTTTGAGGACCAGTCCGCCGACCAAGAGATAGAAGTGCAAACAAAGACCTACGACGAGAAAACCAGTCGTGCTGTGTCACCCGTGGAAGAAATCGACGTTCTCGCGGGCCTAAGCCACAAGAAATAAGCGACTGCTATTGGGAGAGTATCCATGAAGACGTTTGGACACGCTGTCGTTGTAGTGCTGTTCGCAACTGCCGCCGCGTCGACAGGCATTGCGGGAATTAGCGGTAGTGGCGCCACGGTCAACGGCATCAGCGGCAGTGGTGCCGCGGTCAAGGGCATCAGCGGCAGTGGCGCCGCGGTCAACGGCATCAGCGGTAGTGGTGCCGCGGTCAACGGCATCAGCGGCAGTGGTGCTCAGCTGCTCGTTGTTGGTCCCGTTGAAGCTACTAGTGCTGCGGACGCGACCGCCACAATTCTCGGCCAGCGCGTTCGGACAGTTATGGCTGGCCAGCTCACCGTCGGCAACACAGTGGCTGTCTTCGGAACGATGCTGCTCGACGGAAGTATTGCTGCCTCCGCAATTCAGTCCCGGGGCCTATATGTTCCTGGTGCAACATCGATCTTTCTCTTTGGCACAGTACAGGGGGCTGAGCCTTCTCTTGGCCGTGTGGTGATTAACGGCGTCACAGTCGATCTCACCCCTCTTATGTCGTATGGGATGCTGTCTCCGGCCGTCGGGGGGAAGGTGGCCGTCTCTGGGACGCAGCCCGTAAGCGGCGGGCACTTATTGATTAACGGCATCAGCGGCAGTGGTGCCGCGGTCAACGGCATCAGCGGCAGCGGCGCGGCCGTCAACGGCATCAGCGGCAGCGGTGCCGCGGTCAACGGCATCAGCGGCAGTGGTGCGGCCGTCAACGGCATCAGCGGCAGCGGTGCGGCCGTCAACGGCATCAGCGGCAGC
>Ga0193733_1000352_pt1 | contig 15788 bp, 16 predicted proteins | sample U1s2metaG_FD_145076 | JGI IMG/M metagenome (GOLD analysis project Ga0193733, IMG submission 145076) | Soil microbial communities from a riparian zone of the East river system, Colorado, United States - U1s2 | ecosystem: Environmental > Terrestrial > Soil > Riparian zone | place: USA: East River...
CGAATCCCACAGAGCCCGGAGGTGCACCGATGAGGCGCGACACCGCGTGCCGCTCCATGTACTCGGACATATCGAAGCGGTGCAATTCGATCCCCATGCAGTACGCAAGCTGGCGTGCGACCTCGGTCTTTCCGACACCTGTTGGACCCGAGAAAAGAAAGGCCCCGATCGGCTTCTGCGGATTGGCAAGACCCGAGCGCGCTGTGCGGATCGCCGACACCAGCGCTTCGATAGCCTGATCCTGGCCGAACACGACCGCTTTCAAGTCGCGATCGAGGTTCTTGAGGGCGGCGCGGTCGTCCTGCGATACCGAGGCCGGGGGGATGCGCGCAATCTTGGAGATGATTTCCTCGATCTCGGTTTTGCCGACGACCTTCTTCTGCTTGGACTTTGGCAGGATCTTCTGCGCCGCGCCTGCCTCATCGATGACATCGATCGCCTTGTCGGGCAAGTGCCGGTCGTTGATGTAGCGGGCGGAGAGTTCGGCGGCGCTGGTGAGCGCGTTGCCGCTGTACTTGATGCCGTGGTGCGCCTCGAAGCGTGATTTCAGGCCGCGCAGGATCGCGACCGTCTCCTCGACGGAAGGCTCGGGCACGTCGATCTTCTGGAAGCGCCGCGCTAGCGCATGATCTTTTTCGAACACGCCGCGGTACTCGTTGTAGGTCGTCGCGCCGATGCATTTCAGCGCACCCGAAGAGAGCGCCGGTTTCAGAAGGTTCGAAGCGTCGAGCGTCCCGCCCGAAGCGGCGCCGGCGCCGATGAGCGTGTGGATTTCGTCGATGAATAGAATCGCATTCGGGTTGTCTACCAGCTGCTTCAACACCGCCTTCAGACGCTGTTCGAAATCCCCGCGATACTTGGTTCCCGCGAGCAGCGCGCCCATGTCGAGCATGTATACCTGGCAGCGCGCGAGGATCTCCGGAACTTGGCCCTCGACGATACGGCGCGCGAGCCCTTCGGCGATGGCTGTCTTGCCCACGCCCGCCTCGCCCACAAGGAGGGGATTGTTCTTGCGCCTCCGGCACAGCGTCTGGATGACGCGCTCGATCTCGCGCTCGCGGCCGATCAGCGGATCGATCTTGCCCACCAGCGCCTGGGCGTTGAGGTTGAGCGTATACGTCTCGAGAGCGCCGCCGGACTGCTGCTCGTCGCCCGCGGTTTCCTGTTCGGCCTCGCCGCCGCCCTTCGCCTCCTTGGAGGCCGGTGTCTTGGTGATGCCGTGCGAGATGTAGTTCACCACGTCGAGGCGCGTGACACCCTGCTGGTGCAGAAAATACACGGCATGGGAGTCCTTCTCGCCGAAGATCGCGACCAGCACGTTGGCGCCGGTGACTTCCTTCTTGCCCGAGGACTGGACGTGCAGGATCGCGCGCTGGATGACGCGCTGGAAACCGAGCGTCGGCTGGGTATCGATTTCCTCGGTGCCCGCGACCGTGGGGGTGTGCGCGGCGATGAAGTCTCCGAGCGCTTTCCTCAGTTCCTCGATGTTGGCAGCGCAGGCGCGCAGCACTTCCGCTGCCGTCGGATTGTCCAGCAACGCGAGCAGCAGGTGCTCGACGGTGATGAACTCATGCCGCTTCTGGCGCGCCTCTACGAACGCCATGTGGAGACTGACTTCGAGTTCCTGCGCGATCATCTTTCGTTCCCGGTCCTCATCAGATCAACGAGGGGCCTAAAGCTCCCTCGTCCTTACGTTTCCTCCATCACGCATTGTAGCGGGTGCTGGTGCTTGCGTGCGTAGCCCCTAACCTGCTCGACTTTGGTGGTGGCGACATCCTTGGGGTAGATCCCGCAAATGCCCAAGCCCTCTCGATGGACTTTGAGCATGACCTGGGTCGCCTTTTCCCGCGTCATGGCAAAGAACCTCTGCAGCACGATGACGACGAATTCCATCGGGGTGTAGTCGTCGTTCAAAAGGATCACCTTGAACAGGGGAGGAGGCTTGAGCTTGGCTTTCTTGGCCTCGAGTAGAGTGCCTTCTCGCATGCGGGTTGCCATACCTTACTTAACTTATGCCAGAAGCTTCCACCCGTCAAACCGCTCGGACCTGCCGCGAGTGGAAACGTCACGAGCCTCATGCACACCCTGTCAGTCGGAACGCCTCCATTCAGTGTAATCACATCGTTGATAATGTAATCTCTGTCGCTACGCCATGCAACATCCAAACGTGTCGGCAGAACAAAGGGTTGACGCTCTCTGGGGCACTTGACGCCGTCGCCCAAAGCGCGTAAAAGGCTTCCCTGTGTTTGTCCTCCATGCGGTTTGCAGGCTCAAATTCCTCTGCTGCGTTGAAGTACAGGCATAGTTGAAGGTTCCCCGGTTCTAAAATTCAGGAAGGCTCTATGCCAACAGGTACGGTGAAGTGGTTCAATGATGCAAAGGGTTATGGGTTCATAACCCCGGATGACGGCGGCGAGGATTTGTTTGCGCACTTCTCCGCGATTCAGATGAGCGGATTCAAAACGCTCAAGGAAGGACAGAAAGTCCAGTTCGAAGTCACGCAAGGCCCGAAGGGCAAGCAGGCTTCGAACATCCAAGCCGCAAGCTAGCGGCTCGCGCGGGCGGCACAGCCGCCCGCGGTCGAAAGTCCCTCTTGGTTTTCGGCCCCGGGTGTTCCTCGGGTCCGCCGCCCTTTGTTTTTTGTGAGCGGGGAAAAGCCTCGGCGTGGAGGCCTTTTTCCGACGTTCACGCGCGCTTCCGTCAGTGCACGCGCCTTCTGAGTTCTGCTTCCACCGCGCCCATGAATTCGTCGGTGGAAAGGAAGGGGTGGTCGGGACGTATCAGGATTGCCAGATCCTTCGTCATCTTGCCCGATTCCACGACGTCGACGCAGACTTTTTCGAGGGTCTCGGCGAATCTGACCACGTCCGGCGTGCCGTCCATGCGCCCGCGAAATATCAGCCCGCGCGTCCAAGCGAAAATCGAGGCGATGGGGTTGGTTGAAGTGGGCTTGCCTTGCTGGTGCAGCCGGTAGTGCCGAGTCACGGTACCGTGTGCCGCCTCGGCCTCGACCGCCTTCCCGTCGGGAGACATCAAAACTGAGGTCATGAGCCCGAGCGAGCCGTAGCCTTGGGCGACCGTGTCGGACTGCACGTCGCCGTCGTAATTTTTGCACGCCCAGAGGTAGCCGCCGCTCCACTTGAGGCTCGCGGCCACCATGTCGTCGATCAGCCGGTGCTCATAGGTCAGGCCCGCGGCGTCGAACTGCTTTTTGAACTCCGCGTCGAAGATGTCCTGGAACAGGTTCTTGAACCGGCCGTCGTAGACCTTCAGTATCGTATTCTTGCTCGAGAAGTAGACGGGGTACTTGCGCTGCAAGGCGTAGTTGAAGCAGGCGCGCGCAAAGCCCTTGATCGATTCGTCGAGGTTGAACATCGCCATGGTGACGCCGGCACCCGGTGCCTTGAACACCTCACGCTCGATCACGGTGCCGCCGCCCTCGGGCTGAAAGCTGAGCTTGATCGTACCGGGGCCGTCGAACTTGACCTCGGTGGCTCGATACTGGTCGCCGAATCCGTGACGCGCGATGACTACCGGCCTATTCCAGTGGGCCACGATGCGCGGCACATTCTTGCAGATGATGGGCTCCCGGAAAATCGTGCCGTCGAGAATATTGCGGATGGTACCGTTTGGGCTGCGCCACATCTGCTTCAAGTTGAATTCCTTGACGCGTCCTTCGTCCGGGGTGATGGTCGCGCATTTCACTGCTACGCCGTACTTCCGCGTGGCGTTGGCCGCGTCGATCGTGATCTGGTCGTTGGTCTTGTCTCTCGACTCGACCCCGAGGTCGTAGTATTTCAGCTCGACATCGAGATAGGGAAGAATCAACTGCTCGCGGATCGTCCTCCAGATGATCCGTGTCATTTCATCACCGTCCATCTCGACGAGCGGATTCTTGACTTTGATTTTGCCCACGGGAAGCTCCTGCAGTCTCGCTTTGAAAGGAATCGGCGGTGCGACCTTACGGCTGTTGCAGCCGCGAAGACAACGGGCGTTCCGCTCTTGAACGGGCGGTATTATAGCCAATTGCGCGAGCTACTCCGCGCACCCCCGAGCGGGAGCTCTCGCCAGCGCGGAAAGATCGGTAGCTAGTTGATTTTGAAAATGAAAATAGATTTCCCGACCTGCGCTGACGTTGCAATTGGGCTGCCATGCTGACACGCTTGTCAACCTCGGGGAGGGCAGGGCGTTAGTGGGAGGGACTGGTTCCGAAGCAAAGGACTGGTCGCAACCTGTTCCTTAAACTTCACGAAGAGGAAAACATGAGGAAGCTCATCTCCATCCTGGTCGCCACGGCGTTCGCCGTTTCCAGCGGCGCGGCTCTGGCCGCGTCCCACGCCGGCGCTCAGCCGATGAAGGACGACAAGAAGTCTGAAATGAAGAAGGGCGACAAGAAGGGCGAGAAGAAGGCCGCCAAGAAGGCCAAGAAGGAAGCCAAGAAGGACGAAATGAAGAAATAGTTGTCTCTCGACGAGACCAGGGCAGGGCTCGACTCCCTGCCTTTTTTATTTTTGCCGACCATGTCCAGTGTGAAAGAGAAGACTCTCGCATTCCTTGGCGCCGCCGCGTGGATTGCCGCGAGCGTCGCATTCGCGGAGTTGCCGACCCTGGAGCTGTCAGCTGGGATTCACCTCATCCGGGCTGAGGTCGCCTACACCTTCCAGACACGGGCGCAGGGCCTCATGTTCCGCAAGCATCTCGGTCCGAGCGAGGGCATGTTTTTCGTATTTCCACAATCCGAACCTCACTGCATGTGGATGAAGAATACGCTGATCCCGCTCTCGGTAGCTTTTATCGACGAAAAGGGAAAAATCGTCAGTATCTCGGACATGCAGCCGCAAACCGAAACTTCGCATTGTGCGACGGCTCCCGCGAAGTTTGCGCTCGAAATGCCCGCAGGCTGGTTCGCGAAGAAAGGGATCAAGTCCGGCGCGACCATCCAGGGACTCGAGAAGGCCCCGGCCGCGCGCTAGCAGGCCAGTTATCGTGCACGAAAAAGCCGGCTGGCGCATGCCGGCCGGTTTTTTGTTGGGTTCGTTCTTACCCGAAGTAAAGCGCGCTATGCGCCCCCGCCGCCATGAAATACAGCATCGGGATGGAGAACATCGTATTGGTGCGCGAGGCGAGGAAGGCCACGCGCCGCGCCTTGTTCTTTTCCTCGTCGCTCGCGGAAACGATGCCCAGGATCTTCTTCTGGTTGGGCCAGATCAACCCCCACACGTTTATCAGCATGAATGTCCCGAGCCAGGCACCGATCCCGATCGGGTAATACGCCTTGTTCAGGAAGAGAAACGCCTCGAGGAAATGCCGTCCGAGCAGCGCTGCGCCGGCGAGCCAGGTCACGACCGCCGCCCAGCGGAACCAAAACAGCGCCCGGGGCATGACGTGCTTGCTGATGCCGGCGGCAGTGCCGTCGGCCGCCGCCGCTTTCGCCGCGGCTACATTGACGAAGTTGAAGTAGTACAGCAAGCCGATCCACATCACTCCCGCGAGGAGGTGGATCCAGCGAGATATTGCGGGTACCCAGTCCATGTCAGCCTCCCAGCGCGTACGAGACGATGTTGTGCAGGATCAGGGTCAGGATCACACCGCATATAACCGTTCCCCAAAGTGAATCGAGCGGATTCTTCATGGTCGTTCTCCCGATGATCGGGCCGCAGCCGGGCGCCCCGCGGTATTCTCTGTCCAAGCGAGCCTGATTGCAAGCGGCTGCTTCTCCGATCTCGATCCCTATCGAGAGCGCTCGACGCGTGCATGGGCGCCGCCCTCCGCAAAGGTGATATCGAGGAGCTCGCCGGCAGCAAGACTCCCGCCGCGCAGCACGATCCGGCCCGAGCCGTCCCGCACGACGCTGTAGCCGCGCTCCAGCACGGCCGCAGGATCCAGGTGCGACAGGTTGGCGATCCGACGGGCGCAAGCCGAGCCCGCGCGCTCGAGCGTTGCATGCGTTGCAGCACGCAGCCGCGCGGCCAACTGCAGCGAGGTCGCCAGAAGCTTGTCGGTATTGGGAAGCCTTGACTGGGCCCGCTGCAAAAGCCGGACGACCTCCCAGCGCCGCTCGGGCGAGATTCGCCCGGCGGCTTGCCCGAGTCTCAAGCGCAATTGGCCGAGCAGTTCGCCCTGAGCCCGCAGCCTCGCGTCGGGGTGAACCAGCCTGCGCGCAAACTGATCGACGTGCAGCATGCGTCTCTCGAGCTCCTGGCGGAAGCGCAGCGCGAGGCTTGCCGTCAGCCTGGAAATGCCCTCGAGCAGCCCTGCGCGTTCGGGACTGACCAGCTCGGCTGCGGCGGTCGGCGTGGCTGCGCGCCGGTCGGCTACGAAGTCGGCGATCGTGAAGTCGGTTTCGTGGCCGATTCCGGTCACGACCGGAATCGGGCATGCGCGAATCGCCCGCGCCACGATCTCTTCGTTGAAAGCCCACAAGTCCTCGATGCTACCGCCGCCGCGCACCAGCAATATGACATCGCACCCGCCGACCCGGGCGGCGATTCTAAGCGCGGAGGCGATCTTCTCAGCCGCCCCTTCACCCTGGACTTGCACGGGAAACACGACCACTTCAATCGACGGGTTACGCCGAGCTAGCGTCGTCAATACGTCCCGAAGCGCCGCCGCCTCCCGCGAGGTGATCACGCCGATCGCGCGCGGCAAGGAGGGCAGGGCTCGTTTCGTTTCGGATTTGAACAAGCCCTCTTTTTCGAGTTTGTCACGGAGCCTCAGGAAAGCCTCGAACAGGGCGCCGAGCCCCGCGCGCCGCATGGTTTCGATATTGAGCTGGAATTCGCCGCGCGGCTCGTAAAAACTGACGAGCGCCTGCACCTCGACTTGCATGCCGTCGCGCGGCGCCCACTCCAGATTCTGTTGGCGCTGCCGGAACATGACGCAGCGCACCTGGGCGTGCTCGTCCTTCAGAACGAAATAGGCGTGTCCCGACTTGGCCGCGGTGAAGTTGGATATCTCGCCGGCGACCCAAAGCAGCGGATAGCGACGCTCGAGCAAATCCCGGACGCTACGAGCGAGGGCTGAAACGGTGAGAATTTCCGAGGGGGAATGCGTGGAAACCCGCACCAGTCCTTGTTCTCCGGGCATGGACCGATTGTAACCTATCCACAACGGGCGCCCGCCGCTGCAGCCCCCCTATGAGCGGATCAGACAATGGCCGAAAACCTCCTTGTAACTCTATGAGCAGCAAAGTGAAAAATGGAAGTTCAAGTTTTCATCAGCAGTAAGAAAACCCTTTTGCGCGATTCACTTACGCGCGCTATTTGACGGGTATGCACAACCTTATCCACAGTATTTGTGGATAAAGATTCAGGCCGTTTGCTCGCTTGGCGTGCGCGGCAAGCAGCGCTCCGGCTTCTGGAATTTTTTGAGTGCAAGAGGCGCATTCTCTTGAATTCTTTGCCTTGCCGAATCTGCAGTCGCACGCTAAAGTGTCCGCGCTTTTTGTCTCACTCGGAGAACGCAGTTGTTTGCCATCATCCATGCTGCCGGCTGGCCGATTTATTTCCTGCTCGCCGTGTCGGTTATCGCGGTAGCGCTCATCATCGAAAGGTTCATGATCCTTCGTAAGGAGAAGATCATTCCGGGCGGCCTGCTTGAGAAGGTGCTCGCTGCATACCAGAAGCAAGGAGTGAGTGAGGACATGCTTGAAAAGCTCTCGCAGGATTCTCCGCTCGGCCGGGTACTGGCTTCGGGTCTTCGCAACTACAGGAGTTCGCGCGACGTCATGAAGGACGCGATCGAGGAGGCCGGCAGTGCAGTGGCACACGAACTGGAGCGCTTTTTGACAACGCTCGGGACTATCGCCACGATCAGCCCGCTGATGGGCTTGTTCGGCACCGTCGTCGGCATGATCGAGATCTTCGGCTCGCAATCGCCCACCGGATCCAACCCCCAGGAACTGGCCCACGGCATTTCCGTGGCGCTGTATAACACGGGATTCGGCCTGGTGATCGCCATTCCAGCCATGATTTTCTTCCGCCACTTCCGCGGCAGGGTCGAAGGTTTCGTGGTCGAGATGGAGCAACAAGCAGCGAAGCTGGTCGACGTGGTCCACGGAGAACGTTTCGAATTCGAGCCGCCGCCCCACACTCAGGTATGAGGTTCGCCCGCACGCAGAAGGAAGATCCGGAAATCAACCTGATTCCGATGATCGACGTGCTGCTCGTGATCATCATCTTCCTGATGTTGACTACGACCTATTCCAGATTCGCCGAGCTGAAGATCAACCTGCCGAGCGCCAACGCGGAAAAGAAGCTGGAGCGATCCAACGAGATCAACGTAGTGATCAGCGCCAACGGCCAATACCTGCTGCAGCGCAAGCCGGTCCAGTTCCGCAACGTCGCGACCCTCGCGGAAGAACTCCGCCGCGCCGGCGCTGGCATGAAGGAGGCGATCGTGGTGGTCAACGCCGACAACAATGCCAACTATCAGTCGGTGATCCGCGTCATGGACGCGGCGCGCCAGGCGGGCTTTGGCCAGGTCGTGTTCGCGGTGGAGCAAGCAACGAAGTAGCGCGCAGCGCGCGTATGGAGGTCGTTCGGCCCACCTCTCTTGACGCTGATTTTGCCGCGCGTCACTGGTATCGGCTGAGCCCGGTGTCGGTGCTGCTGTTTCCGATAAGCCTTGTGTTTCGTCTGCTGGTAGCCCTGCGCCGTCTGCTCTTTCGCGCAGGCGCGCTGCCCTCGGTGCGACTTCACGTTCCGGTGATCGTCGTCGGAAACCTGACGGTCGGGGGTACAGGGAAAACCCCGCTGATCCTCGCGCTCGCCGAAGCTTTGCGCCGCAAGGGGCTACACCCCGGAATTCTCAGCCGGGGGTATGGCGGGACCGACGCCGGGCCTCGCGCGGTGAGCGCGGGAGAAGATGCCGCGCGGGTTGGCGATGAGCCTTTGGTGCTCGCCGAGCGTTCGGGATGCCCGGTTTGGATCGGCGCAGATCGCGCCGCCGCCGCACGCGCGCTGCTCGCAGCCCATGCTCGCTGCGACGTGATTCTCTGCGACGACGGATTGCAACACTACCGCTTGCAGCGAGATTTCGAAATCGCGGTCGAGGATGAGCGTGGTTTCGGCAATGGCTTACTGCTTCCGGCCGGTCCTTTGCGTGAGCCGGCCGGTCGCCGCGTGGACGCGACGGTGGTGAACGGCGCCGAGCCGAGGCCGGGCGCGTTTCGCATGCGGCTCACACCGGCGGGTCTGTACCGAGTTGATGCGCATGCGGCCCCTTTGATGCAGTCCGAACTTTCCGGAAAGAAGCTGCACGCGGTCGCCGGAATCGGCAATCCCGAGCGGTTTTTCGCAGGGCTTTCGCGCATGGGCCTCGCGTTCTCGGCCCATCCGTTTCCGGATCACCACGCGTTTCGGGCTGCAGACCTCGAGTTCGCCGATTGTGATTTCGTGCTGATGACCGAAAAGGATGCGGTAAAATGCCGCGACTTCGGCCGACGCGACCTGATTGCGGTGCGCGTCGGTGCCGAAATCGATCCTTCGTTGACGGAACTCATTCTGGAACGAATTCATGGACGCGCGACTTCTTGACATTCTCGTCTGCCCGATCTGCAAGGGGCCGCTCGTCTATCGCAGGGCGCAGGGCGAGTTCATCTGCAAAGCCGACCGCCTCGCGTTCCCGATTCGGGACGATATTCCGGTGATGCTCGAGGAGGAGGCGAGAAAGCTGCCCCCTGAGGAAGAAGTGAACGAGTGAACGGGGAGGCGACCGCCTAAGATCCTTCGCATGTCCTTCACCGCCATTATCCCGGCGCGATTCGCATCCAGCCGGTTTCCTGGAAAGGCGCTCGCCGATATTGGAGGCAGGCCCATGGTCGTGCGAGTCGCCGATCGGGCGCGAGAAAGCGGCGCGCGGGGCGTATACGTGGCCACCGACCACCGCGACATCGCGGCAGCGGTAGAACGGTACGGCCATCAGGCCGTAATGACCCGCGGCGACCATGCCACGGGCACTGACCGGATCGCGGAGGTTGTAGAGCGCCTCGGGCTTGCGGCGGACAGCCTGGTCGTAAACGTCCAGGGCGACGAGCCGATGATCGAACCGGGCCTCATACGTGCAGTAGCGACCCTGCTTGCGGACACGCCGGAGGCGGCCATGGCCACCGCCTGCCACCCCATCCGGGACGTGGGCGAGCTGTTCAATCCCAACGTCGTCAAAGTCGTACTGGACCATGCCGGATTAGCGCGCTATTTCAGCCGGGCCCCGGTGCCTTTTGCGCGCGACGCGTTCGCGGACGCGCACGATCCGTCGAAACCTGCCTTGGCCTCTGCGCGAACGCTGCCGGCCGGCCTGCCTTGCTACCGACATATCGGCATCTATGCCTATCGCGCCGATTTCCTGCGTGCCTATCCGCGGCTCGAACGCTCGCAGCTTGAAAAATTCGAAGCGCTCGAGCAGCTGCGGGCACTTTGGCACGGCTATGCGATCGCCGTCGCAGTGCGACAAGACGCGCCGCTCACTGGCGTCGACACGGCCGAAGACCTGGAACGCGCACGGGCGCTGTTTGACCGCACGGATCATAGACGGTAAGTTCAGAGTGCTCTCGTGAGGCTGATCCTCCTGGGACCACCGGGCGCCGGTAAGGGCACCCAGGCGGGCTTCATCAGGGAACACTTCCGCATTCCGCAAATTTCAACGGGGGACATGTTGCGCGCCGCGGTAAAAGCGGGCACGCCGCTCGGTCTTGCGGCAAAGAAGGTCATGGACGCGGGGCAGCTCGTTTCCGACGACATCATCATCGGTCTGGTGAAGGAACGGCTGAAGCATCTGGATTGCAAGAACGGCTACCTGTTCGACGGCTTTCCGCGCACCATCCCCCAGGCGGAAGCGATGCGCGAATCCGGGGTCGATCTCGACTTTGTGCTCGAGATCGACGTAGCCGAAGATGAGATCATTCAACGGATGAGCGGGCGCTGGGTACATCCCGGCTCGGGGCGCGTCTACCATGTCAAATTCAATCCGCCGAAGACAGCGGGTAAGGACGACGTTACGGGTGAGCCGCTGATTCAGCGCGACGACGACAGGGAGGAGACGGTTAGGAAGCGGCTCGAGGTCTACCGGAAGCAGACGCGGCCGCTCGTCGACTACTATTCGAATTGGGCCGCGCAGGGTGACCCGCGTGCGCCGAAGTATCGGCAAATCTCGGGTGTCGGCTCGGTCGCGGAGATTCGCGATCGGGTGTTTGCCGCGCTCAAGTAACGCACGCGCCGCCATGAAGCCAAAAAATGCGTTCTATGCTCAATCAGGCGGGGTGACCGCCGTCATCAACGCGAGTGCCGCGGGCGTGATCGAGACCGCGCGCAAGCACAGAAACCGCATCGGCAAGGTCTACGCCGGCCGCGACGGCATCATCGGCGCGCTCACCGAGGACCTGATCGACACCAGCCGCGAACCCGCATCGGCGATCTCCAGGCTCAAGACCACGCCGGGCGGTGCGTTCGGCTCATGCCGCTATAAGCTGAAAGGTATCGATGAAAACCGGGCACATTACGAACGCCTGATCGAGGTATTCCGGGCTCACGACATCGGCTACTTCTTCTACAACGGCGGCAACGATTCCGCGGACACCGCCTGGAAGATCTCGCAAGTCGGCGAAAAACTTGGATACCCGCTCATCTGCGTAGGCATTCCCAAAACCGTCGACAACGATCTTGCGATCACCGATAACTGCCCGGGCTTCGGGTCGGTCGCGAAATACGTCGCGACCTCGATCCGCGAAGCGGGTTTCGACGTCGCCTCGATGTCGAAGACCTCCACACGGGTCTTCGTCATGGAGGTGATGGGCCGGCACGCGGGGTGGATCACCGCCGCCTGCGGCCTCGCTGCCGACCGGGAAGGCGACGCACCGCAAATACTCCTTTTCCCCGAGATCCAGTTCGACGAGGAGAAATTTCTTGACCGGGTCAAGAAAGTCGTGGAACGAGACGGGTACTGCGCGATCGCCGTGTCGGAGGGCCTGCGCAACAGGGAGGGGAAATTTCTCTCCGAAACCGGTCTGAAGGACGCCTTCGGCCATTCGCAACTGGGCGGCGCGGGCGAGATCGTCGCGAAGCTCGTCAAGGACCGTCTCAAATACAAATATCACTGGGCGCTCGCCGACTACCTGCAGCGCTCCGCCCGCCATATCGCATCCAGAGTGGACGTCGAACAATCCTACAAGCTCGGCGCGGCCGCGGTGAAGCTCGCCCTTGCCGGCAGGAATGCGGTAATGCCGATCATCGAGCGTGTCTCGAACAAGCCCTATCGCTGGCGCATCGCCGTGGCGAATCTCTCCGACATCGCCAACAAGGAAAAGATGATGCCGCGCGATTTCATCACCGAGGACGGGTTCCACATCACGCCCAAATGCCGCACCTATCTCTCGCCGCTGATCCAGGGCGAGGCCCCGCCGCCATACAAAAACGGATTGCCCGATTACGTGAAGCTGAAGAACACACCTGTTCCGAAGAAGCTTCCCGCCTTCGGGCTTTAGCTTCTTCGCTGCTGCTATAATTCCGCGCCTTTCATCGATTCGGGCCCGGGACAAGGGCCTCATTCAGGGGAGAAATTTATGAGCGGAGGTCTCTGGCTAGCCTTCATCTGCGGCGCGGCGGCACTTGCCTACGGGGGCTGGCAAATATCCTGGATCCTGCAGCAACCGACCGGCAACGATCGCATGCGCGAGATCGCGCAGGCCATTCAGACAGGCGCCATGGCCTACCTGAACCGCCAGTACACGACCATCGGCGTCGTCGGCGTGATCCTGTTCCTGGTCATCGGCCTCGTTCCAGGTCTCGGTTGGGCGACCGCTTGGGGATTCGCGGTCGGTGCGATCCTGTCGGGCGCGACCGGCTATATCGGAATGAATATCTCGGTTCGCGCCAACGTGCGTACCGCTGAGGCTGCACGGGTCGGGCTCAACGAAGCGTTGACGCTTGCTTTTCGCGGGGGCGCGATCACGGGCCTCCTCGTCGTGGGCCTCGGCTTGCTCGGCGTCGCGGGCTATTACGCGATCATGGCGACTTCAGCGGCGCCCGGTGCCGCGTACAGTGACGTCATCAAGCCGCTCGTGGGCCTTGGATTCGGCGGATCGCTGATTTCGATCTTCGCTCGGCTCGGCGGCGGCATCTTCACCAAGGGGGCCGACGTCGGCGCGGACCTGGTCGGCAAGGTCGAAGCGGGTATTCCCGAAGACGACCCGCGCAATCCCGCGGTGATCGCCGACAACGTCGGCGACAACGTCGGCGACTGCGCTGGCATGGCGGCAGACCTCTTCGAGACTTTCGCCGTGACGTTGATCGCCACGATGCTGCTCGGCGCCCTGATGGTCAAGACCGCTTCCGACGCGGCGCTCATCTATCCGCTCGCATTGGGCGGCGTATCGATCATCGCTTCCATTATCGGCTGCATGTTCGTCAAGGCGCAGCCGGGCAAGAAGATCATGAGCGCGCTTTACCGCGGACTCATCGTCGCCGGCGTGCTCGCCGCGATCGCCTTTGTCCCGGTGACCTACTGGATTATGGGCAACGTGGTGAAGGAGGTCCCGTTCGAGATTCGTGGCTCCCAACAGATGATCACGATCTGGCACCTGTGGGGAGCGGCGCTGGTCGGTCTGGTGCTGACCGCGCTGATGGTGGTCATCACCGAGTACTACACCGCAACCGAGTATTCGCCGGTACGCCACATCGCGCAGGCTTCGACCACCGGGCATGCGACCAACATCATCGCGGGCTTGGGCGTCTCGATGAAGGCGACCACGTGGCCGGTGATCGCGGTGTGCGCGGCGATTTTCATCGCGTACACGCTCGCGGGCCTGTACGGCATCGCCATCGCAGCGACCGCGATGCTGTCGATGACCGGGATCATCGTCGCGCTGGACGCCTACGGCCCGATCACCGACAACGCGGGCGGCATCGCCGAGATGGCGGATCTTCCCGACTCGGTCCGTGCCATCACCGATCCGCTGGACGCCGTCGGCAACACCACCAAAGCGGTGACCAAGGGTTACGCCATCGGCTCGGCGGGCCTCGCAGCGCTCGTGCTCTTTGCCGACTACACGCACGCGCTCGAGCATGCGGGGAAGAGTTTGTCGTTCGATTTGTCGAACCACATGGTGATCATCGGCCTCTTCATCGGCGGACTCGTGCCCTATCTCTTCGGCGCCATGGCGATGGAGGCGGTGGGGCGCGCCGCCGCCTCGGTGGTGATCGAGGTGAGGCGCCAGTTCAAGGAGATCGCCGGCATCATGGAAGGCAAAGCGAAGCCCGAGTACGGGCGCGCGGTGGACATGCTCACACGGTCGGCGATCAAGGAAATGATCGTGCCCTCGCTCCTGCCGGTGCTCGTGCCGATCCTCGTGGGCCTCGCGCTCGGGCCTCAGGCCTTGGGCGGCGTGCTGATGGGATCGATCGTCACCGGGCTCTTCGTCGCGATCTCGATGACCACGGGCGGAGGCGCCTGGGACAACGCCAAGAAATACATCGAAGACGGACACCACGGCGGCAAAGGCTCGGACGCGCACAAGGCCGCGGTCACCGGGGATACCGTGGGAGACCCTTACAAGGACACCGCCGGCCCGGCGGTCAACCCGCTCATCAAGATCATCAACATCGTCGCACTCCTGATCGTGCCGCTGATGGTGTAGTCGTCAGGCGCGCAACGCGCTGCTGACGAAGTCGGCCGATTTCTCTACGAGAGCGCGGTCGAGACAGTCGAAGATCTCGAGCCCCCGGCTGGCTCTCAGCCAGGTGAGCTGGCGCTTGGCAAGCTGGCGCGTCGCAAATATCCCGCGATTGCGCAACTCGCCGCGATCGATTTCTCCCTCGAGAAACTGCCACGCTTGCCGATACCCGACGCAGCGCATCGAAGGCAGGTCCGGCCGCAATGCATAGCGCTTGCGCAGCGAGCTGAGCTCCTCCACGAGCCCGCTTTTCAGCATTGCGTCGAAACGCGCTTCGATACGCCGATGCAGCTCGCCGCGGTCGGAGGGCACGAGCGCGAGCTCGATGAGTCGGAAGGGAAGGGCCGCGCGTTTTCTGCGTTCGAGCAGCTGCGACATCGGCTCGCCGCTCACCCGAAAGACTTCGAGCGCCCGTTGGATGCGTTGCGCGTCGTTCGGTTTCAGCCGTGCGGCGGTCTGCGGATCCACCTTCGACAATTCTGCGTGCAGCGCCGGCCAGCCGCGCGCCGCCGCCTCGACATCGATCTGCGCGCGTAAGCCCTCGTCGGCATCAGGCAGCTCCGACAGACCCTCGCGTAAGGCTTTGAAGTAGAGCATGGTGCCGCCGGCGAGCACGGGAATGCATCCGCGCGCCGTGATCTCCCGCATGAGCTTGAGGGCGTCGACGCGGAAACGGGCCGCTGAAAAGGCCTCGGTCGGGTCGATGATGTCGACCAGATGGTGCGGTACGCCTTCGCGCTCGGACGCTGAGGGCTTCGCAGTGCCGACGTCCATGCCGCGGTAGACCTGCGCCGAATCGACGCTGACGATCTCCACCGGCAGCACGCGGGCAAGCGCAAGCGCAAGCGATGTCTTGCCGCTCGCAGTCGGACCCATCAGTAGAACTGCCGGAGGCAGCTTGGCCAACCGCGCTACCGTCCCCGGAGGAACAACTTGTCCAGGTCGGCGAGGCTCATCTGGTACCAGGTCGGGCGGCCGTGGTTGCACTGCCCGGAGCGCTCGGTTTCCTCCATCTCGCGCAGCAAGGCGTTCATCTCCGGGATCGTCAGGGCCCGGTGGGCGCGCACCGCGCCGTGGCAGGCCATCGTCCCGAGCAGTTCGTCCCGGCGCTCGGCGAGCACGC
>Ga0193733_1000353_pt1 | contig 15768 bp, 12 predicted proteins | sample U1s2metaG_FD_145076 | JGI IMG/M metagenome (GOLD analysis project Ga0193733, IMG submission 145076) | Soil microbial communities from a riparian zone of the East river system, Colorado, United States - U1s2 | ecosystem: Environmental > Terrestrial > Soil > Riparian zone | place: USA: East River...
ACCGCCCGACCGTTGGGCGCATAGATCGAATAGACCCGCAGATTGTCGCTTGTCGCCACGATGACGCGCGCTTGCGGATCGACAATTTCATCGCAAAGAGATACGCGGACATTGCGCAGTTTGGTTTTCGAGAGAATGGCGACGCCGTTGTACGATTTCTCGCCGTGGTAGGCCGAATGATAACCGGCCGATTGCAAGCCGAGCACGGGAAATTGCTCATCCGTGCATTTGGTCTCCTGCAAACAAACGATGTCCGGCTTGGTCGCGTCGAGCCAGGCGAAAAGGCGATCCTGACGTTTGCGCAACGAATTGATGTTCCAGGATACTATCTTCGTCATTTGCTGTCGCAAATATCGTCGCAAAATAATGCAACGCTCATAGAGCGCCGCTACAGATCCATTTCCACTCCCGGTGTCGGCACGATTATTTCGGAATCGCGCAGCTCAGCGGCAAGCGTTGCGCGCATCCACTCCACCGCCGGAGGATCGCCATGCACGAGCACGATTTTCTTCGGCGAAAGTTCTTTGGCATAGGCAATGAGCGCTTCACGCGACGCGTGCGCGCTGAATTGAAACTGTCCGATGTCGCAAAGTATGCGCTGTGCCGGCTCATCGGGATCGAGCGTTACTTCCGCGCCCGGTTGCGCATCGCGCAAGATTCCGGCCGGAGATTGCGGATCGGCGTAGCCAACAAAAAAGATCGAGTCCCGCGGATTCCCGATGATGCGTCGCGCAAAAACATTGGAGAGAGTTTTTGGCACCATCATTCCGCTGGAAAGCGCGTAAATGCGTCCGGGACGCGCCGGCGCGTCCCGAATGGTCTGACCGTTTAAAACAAACGGCGCAACTTTCTTCATCAATTGCAGGCGCGGCAACCGGCGCCGGCTTATGTGCGCGCGACGATCGTAAATCTCAGTCATCTTCGAACTGAGACCGCCAATATAAATCGGGAAATCGGTCAGTAATTTTTCCCGGCGGAATTGATAAAGCATCGCGAGCACTTCCTGCGTTTTGCCGAGCGCGAAAACGGGAATGAGCACGCATGCACCGCGCTGGAAGGCGGCATCGATTGCTCCGGCCAAATGCCGTTCCTCGCCGGCGCGCGTCCAATTCGCGGGCTTGCCGTGATCGCCCCGTGTGCTCTCCATGATCAAGATATCGATCTTCTCATCGGGAAAACGTGCCGCTGACATGATCGTTTGATCGTCGAAGTTGACGTCGCCCGTGTAGAAAATCGTGCGATCCTCGGTGCGCAGCAGAATTCCGGCGGAGCCGAGGACGTGGCCCGCCTCAAAGAATTCAAAGGTGAGCGCATCTCTGTCGCGCTCAGTCGCGCGTTCACCCGAGAGCGTGATGCGTTGCCGCATCGGACACCAATGCCAAAAATCCGCTGCCCGGTCGGTTTCGCGGTGGGTAAAAAGCGGATACAATCCCGCGACTGCGGGACCAAGCTCCTCGCGTTGACGCGTCATCACGTTGACCGAGTTGTGTAGTAAGGCGCTGCCGATTTCCGCGGTCGTTTCCGTCATGAAAACGCGCGCATTGGGTTGCCGTCGCATCAGCACGGGAAGTGTGCCGATGTGGTCCTGGTGCGAATGCGAGATCAAGATAGCATCGAGCTGTCGATCCGCGATTGCTTTGAAATTTGGCAGCGCATCCTCGCCCACGTTCTTCGGATGCATTCCGCAGTCGAGCACCAGGCGATGACCGCTGATCTCAATGTAATATGAGTTCGCGCCGATCTCCGTGCGCCGAGTCAAATTGATAAACTTCAAGGCCAACTCTTCCTCTTGCTCTTGCTCTTACTCAGTCTGGCCTAATGAATCCACCACGATTTGATCATGAGAAACGTCAACAAGCATTCCGCTCAACATTGCGGAAGAGAACGGCAAGTACGCAATCCGGGACCGCTGTCGGTTTCTTGATTTTGCTAGAGGTTCGACGCTGGAATGCGCGGCATGCCTGGATGTTCTCGTCGCGAAATACTTGACCGAAACCACTGCGATTGTTTCAGGGAAAAAACAGCTCTTTGAAATCGTTTCCATGCTGATGAGTCTGATTAAAAGTCTCACTTCAAGGATCGGCGAGGATCCAGGCATTTATTTAGGTTCCGGGGAGCAAGAGCAAGAGCAAGAGCAAGAGCAAGAGCAAGAGCAAGAGCAAGAGCAAGAGCAAGAGCAAGAGCAAGAGTGAGAGTGAAAAGAAGGGCGCGCGCTACAGCAGCTCCTTAAGAATGCGCATCCAGTTTTCGTACAAGATTTTGGCGATATCCGCGTCGTTGAATCCGCGCTCGATCAATTTGCGCGTCAAATTTCGCGCGTGCGCATGATTGGTCAGGTTAGGAATGAAGTGAGGTGTAGTAAACTTCGCCGCTAGCTCTCGTTTCTCAGATTCGGGCCATTGCCGGTAAAGGAACTCGAGAAAATCGAAGCCAATGCCGACGCCGGCAATGCCAATCAGGTCCGCGATGTGCTCGATGTGATCGACATAACGATCGAGTGTCGCTTCTTCTGCGCGCGGGCTCACCAGCACAGCGTTTACTCCAATTACCCCGCGCCGTTCGCCGATCATTTTGATCTGCTCGTCGCTGATGTTGCGCTCGATGTCGTAATAACGCCGCGCATTCGTGTGCGAAACGATGGCGGGTCTAGTCGTGAGCTTCAGAATTTCTTCGAAGCCCGCCGCGTTGATGTGGGCCAGATCGACAATCACACCAAGCGCTTCGCATCCCCGCACGACTTCGCCCCCAAACGCAGTCAAGCCGTCGCGCGGGGAACCGCTGGGCGCAAAGATTCCCCCGTTGCCGGCGGCATTGCGCCGGGCGTGGGTAAGTCCGATTGCGCGGACGCCGAGCTCGTAAAAAATCCGGAGCAAATCCAGATCAGCGCCGAGGGGCTCGACTCCTTCCATTGTCAGCAGCAGCACGATTTTGCCGGCCTGCCGCGCCCGGCAAATTTCCTCATAGTTTTTACAAATAGCGAAGCGGCCGGACGCATCCGACTCAGCGTGGATTCGCGCTACTTGATCGAGCGCCACGCGCAAAGCCATTTCCGGCAGATAACGGTCTTCGATGTAAATCGCGACACCGAGCACGCCGATATCGCCTGCTTCGAGCTCCGCCAAATAATCAGCCTCCAGCACATTCGCGCGGCCGCGTTTTTCGTACAAATCCATCGGCATGTCGAAGTGGAAATCGACAATGCCCGGCGCGTGAAGCCGATCGATCCGTTTTTCAACCGAAGTTTGCAACGAAGCCATTCCGTTCCGCCGGTTTAAGGCACGGGCGGAGAAGCGGCCACCGCCACCGTCCGCGGTGCGTCCTTTGGTGCCGGCAAAATCAACGAGAACAACACAACCACCCAGACGGCACCGAGCGGAAGGACACCGGGCAGCCAGACCGACCACCGCGATAAAATTCCAAGCGCGATCAGACAATACGCGGCGGAAAACGCGATCGCCCCGAGGATCAAATCGATCCGCGAAAATTTTCGGAGCGGGACGCTCGCACCAGCCACGACCAAAATCATCACACAATCAAAAACCCAACTCACCCGGCGGACAAACGAATTCGTTTGGATCGCGGCGATCGACGCCGCAAAGACATCCGGCGACGCGAGCGAATTCGCCGACATGCGCGCGAGCACGATCTGGTCCCGCATTTCGTCGAGATGGACACTCGCTTTACCTTGCTGCCGCTCCTGTGCCGCCAGCAGCAGCTCGTTCAAACTCAAGTGCCGCGCCCGTTTGGCCGCGTTCGGATTGATCACCGCGGTGCCGTCCGATCGAATCGGAATCTCGCTGTGCGGAAGCCGAATGTATTTCCCGATGTCGATCTTCACTTCGGCCGGCGTGACACGCAGCCAGAGCAGCGCCGCCTGGAGCGCAAACGACGGAATGACTTCGCCGCGGTATTGAAAAAGCAGCGGCACGCGAACATTGTTGGCGATCTCGTTCGGCAGATTGACGAAACCGAGCGTCCCAATCAAGCGCACATCCTCGTCGGGTTGCCGTAAGATCCCGGAGAATTCGATCAGGTCACCACGCTTGCCGGTTACTTGAGGAAAAGCGAGAATCTCTGCAACTGGTGCGTCCGGATCGGGCGTCGCCGTCAATTCCGCCCCGAGCAACAGCTTCGGCACACGCATTGCCTGATCGAGAAAAATCTGCCCTTGATCCTTCTCGCGCTCGGGCCATCTCAAGACCGGTTCAAATGCGACCACGGCGGGCTTGAATTCGAGCGCGGCCTGCAGGAAGAGCGCCGCTTCAAGCGGCGAATTTGCGCCGGCGGCGCCTTGCAGAAATCTTTCCATCGGATCGACCTCAGCGCCTTTTTTTTGCGGGATCGGTTCGCGGCCGATCTCGACGATTGTGAGCGGCGGCGCCGTGTCGCGGGGCTGCGCATTTTTCAAGAGCCATCGCAGAAAAATTTCCTCTGAGCGCTGCAAGCGCGGTTCTCTTAAAAACAAAAGTCCCAGCAGCACGACCACGAGCATGAGCCACAAAGAAGTTCGTTGCATCGCGGCTGAAGTGAAAAGTGACGAGTGAGAAGTAACAAGCCAAAATCAGTGACCAGTGACTAGATCACGTCTCTTCTTACTCCTCACTCATCACTTATCACTTATCACTTATCACTTATCACTTCCGCTTTAGCGGCTCAGCTCGAGCATGCGCAGGATCGGCGCCTCGGCGCGCTTGCGCAGCGGTTCCGGCAAAATGATCTCGGGTTCCATCTTCAAGAGCGCGTCGTACGCTTTTTCCAGTGTGTTTATTTTCATGAACCGGCATTCCCCACAGAAACAATTCTCCGTCGGTCCAGGAATGAATATTTTCTGCGGAATTTCTTTGCGCAGCCGATGAAGCAAGCCCGCTTCCGTAACGACGATGATCTCGTGCGCTGGTGATTCCTTGCAAAACGTCACCATTTTTTCCGTAGAACAAACTTCGTCCGCGAGCACGCGCACGGCGTAAGTGCATTCCGGATGCGCGACCACCGGCGCGTCTGGATACTCCTCGCGAATTTTGTTGATGCTGCGGGCCGTGAACTCGACATGGACGTAACACGTGCCCTGCCACAAATCCATCTTGCGACCGGTCCGCTCCATCACCCACGCGCCCAGATTTTGATCGGGCACGAAAAGAATATTTCGATCGTGCGGCGCGGCGCGCACAATTTTGTCCGCATTACCGCTCGTGCAAATCACGTCCGCCTGCGCCTTCACGCCCGCGCTGCAATTGATGTAGGCGATCACATAATAATTCTTGCCGGCGTGTTCCGTCAAAAACGTCGCTAGCTTTTCTGGCGGGCACGATTCCGACAGGGAGCAGCCAGCATCGAGATCGGGCAAAATCACTCGCTTGGCCGGATTAATGATCTTCGCGGTTTCGGCCATGAAATGGACGCCACAGAAGAGAATCACGTCCGCGTCGGTTTTCTTCGCTTCGTAGCTCAGGCCTAACGAGTCGCCCACGAAATCGGCGACATCTTGGAGCTCCGGCACTTGATAATTGTGCGCGAGAATCACGGCGTTTTTCTCGCGCTTGAGCTCCCGAAGCTCCTCCGCCAGATCGACCCCGAAATTTATACCAGCGCTTACCATTGCTTAATGTGACGGATTTCCATGAATTCACAATGAGGGAGAACTATGGGCTCGGTTTCGGGCAAACGCGCCAGCTTGATCGGTCAAGTGGAAGCGGCTGCCAAAGGCTGGGAAATGACGCGCGAAAAACGCTACACGCGTAGGTGGATCGGCCCGGCAGCTGCCGGGGCGATGCTAGATAATCGCGGCTTCGCCGCCTGAATTTAACATCGGGCAAGGGACTGCTCAATCCACCCAAACGCCGCTACAAACTCAATGCTTTTCGCATGACTTCAAAGGGCGCTTCGCGCTCGAACCAGATCTCAAACGAGAGCGCGCCTTGATGGATTAACATCGATAATCCGTTTGCTCCCCGCGCACCCGCTTCAATTGCCGCAGAAACGAACGGCGTTCGACCGCTTGAGTAAACCGCGTCGTAAATCATCAAATGCGGTGCGACCAATCGCGCTGGAACTGGTGGCGGATCGCTGCGATTCAATCCGAGCGGCGTCGCGTTCACAATCAAATCGATGTTCGCGATTTGAAATCGCATCGCCGCTTCCTCCCAAGCAATCGCCTGCAAGCGCGGCACTGGTCCAAAAACTTTCGGGCCCGCGAAGAATTCGCGCAATTCTTCAGCAAGTTGTTTTGCTTTTGCGAAATCACGATTGGCGATAACAAGGCGTTCGCAATTTTCTTTTGCGCATTGCATCGCAATCGCACGCCCTGCTCCGCCCGCGCCAAGCACGAGCACACGCAGATCGCGAAGATCAACAGAGAATTCGTCACGTATGGCCCGCGAAAATCCTCGCCCGTCCGTGTTGAATCCACGCGCAGTCTTCCCCTTAAATGAAATCGTGTTCACGGCGCCGATCCGGCGTGCGTCCGGGGCGACATCGTCCATATAATCAAGCGCCGCGATTTTGTGCGGCACGGTGAGGTTCACACCGATAAAGTTGAGCTGACAAACCAGATTTAGGGCTTCCGGCAACTCGTTAGGCAAAATGTGAAATCGCGCGTACTGCATGTCGATCTTGCATTCACGCAGCGCCGCGTTCTGCATTTGCGGTGAGAGCGAATGCGCAACCGGATCGCCAAGAACGCCGACGCGGGCCAGCGGATCGAGACCGCGCGTCGCGTTTTGCCAATTCTGCAAATCGGCCAGCGTGTAAACCTCTTTCGCGGCTTTCTTTTTCATGTCATCGCGAACGGAGTGAGGACCTCGCACAGGGGGATGGAACCGCTCTTAGTTCAAAGTGCAATCCAAGCTCCGTAGGTGAGGTTCTTCGCTCCGCTCAGGTTGACACGCGTGGGAGTTTTGAAAATTTTGCCGTAGCCCGTTCGAATCGTGCGAGCACACGCTCTTTTCCCATGACTTCGAGCATGTGATAAAGGCTCGGGCCAATGCCGCGTCCGCTTACCGCGATCCGCGCGGGGTGAACGAGATCGCCAGTCTTGCAGTCGAGCTTTTGTGCGAGCGCTTTCAGAGTCGATTCGATTTGTTCAAGGTTCCAATTGTCGATCTTGGCAAATTCGGCGCGCAATGCGCTCAATCGCGTCGCGGCTTCCGGTTTGCCAAAAACGTTCTCCGCCGCAGCCGGATCGAAGTCGTAATCCTCAGTAAAGAAGTAGCGCGTCCATTCCGGCACATCTTTGAAGAGCTTGATTTTCTCTTTTACGATCGCGAGCACAGCGCGAAGATACTTTTCGTTGGAGATGTCGATCTTCGCTTTCTCCAAAAACGGTCGGGACAATTCGGCGAAGCGATCGAGCGACATCTGCGCGATGTATTGGCCGTTGAGCCAAAAACATTTGTTGAGATCGAATGCGGCGTTGCGGCGGTTAATTTTCTCCAGCTCGAAAAGCGCTACAACTTCCTCGATGTCGATCTTTTCGCGGTTGTCTTTCGGCGACCAGCCGAGCAGGCAAAGATAATTGCGCAGCGCTTCGGGCGCGTAGCCTTGCTCGATATAAACGGCTACGCTCGCGCCTTCATCGCGCTTGCTCATCTTGGAGCCGTCCTGATTCAAAATGAGCGGGATATGCGCGAAGCGAGGCGGAATAGCGCCAAGTGCCTTGTAAAGTTCGATGTGCTTCGGCGTGTTCGAAAGATGGTCTTCGCCGCGGATGACGTGTGAGATTCTCATCTCGATGTCGTCGATCACGTTGACGAAATGAAAAATCCACGAGCCATCCGGGCGGCGCACCGTCATATCGGGATGCGTGCCGGGATTGGTGAGATCGAAATCGATTTTGCCGCAGACGAGATCATCGACCAGGACGTGTTCGCGTGGCGAACGAAACCGAAGCGCACCTTGATCTTCGAAAATGTGACCGCCGTCCTGAAGTTTCTTCAAATAGCGTTCGTAAAGTTCCGTTCGTTCGCTTTGCAAATAGGGCCCGAAATTTCCTCCAACGTGCGGACCTTCGTCCCAATTTAGGTCCAACCACTGCAATCCTTCATAAATCGCAGCGGCCGCTGCCTCAGTGTTGCGCGTTTTGTCGGTATCCTCGATGCGCAAAATGAATTTGCCGCCGTGATGTCGGGCAAAGAGCCAATTAAACAGCGCGGTGCGCGCGCCACCGATGTGGAGATAACCGGTAGGCGACGGCGCGAAACGGACACGGATTTCAGAAGTCATTTCAAAACCAACTTAGCCACGAATCGTGGCGGCGGTCTATGACCGTCGCTCGAATAAATGCGACGCTCACAGAGCGCCGCTACAGAAGAAATCATTCGATGAAAATTTGACCGGCGCGACGCCGCACATGTCGATCTTGCGGCAGATTTGTCTTGGCTGCGCGGTTGCTCAGGTCGAGCAGCGCGCGGACGCGTTCAACCAGATCGAAACTTAGATCGGGCACATCGCTCGCGCGCAGCCATTTGTGCAGCGTGCGGCGTTGGACTGCGATAGGCATTGCCCGCAACGGTTTTACCGCCAACGCCGTGAGTTTTGAAAGCTTATCCGGCAACAGTGCTTCGAAAAAGTTCTCTTCCTCAGCAGCGATCGTCGCCGCTCGCCAAATCGTCGCCCGCACATTTCGTCCGACCTGCTTCTCGATCTCCGGGATAATGCGGTGACGGATGCGGTTGCGCAGCGGCGCGAGAGTCTTGTTAGAGGCGTCCTCACGGAATTTCAAACGGTGCTTGCGAATGTAACCGTCGATTTGGCCACGCGAAACACCAAGCAGCGGCCGCACGATCTGCAATTTCACGTTGTCGATCTTGCGGACGGAAACTGCGCGCATGGCGCTGAGTCCGCCCGGGCCGGCGCCGCGGAAAAGATTAATTAGGAAAGTTTCGACAAGATCATCAGCGTGATGGCCAAGGAAAATCGTGCGGCAGCGCCGCCGCTTTGCGACTTGCGCGAAAAATTTGTAGCGAGCGTCGCGCGCGGCAGTTTCGATCGATTGTTTTGTGCGCACGGCCAGCGTTCGCACATCGATTGCGCCAAGTGCAAGATCGACATCGTACTTTGCAGCAAGTTTCTGCACGAAGATGGCGTCGCCCCGGCTTGATCGGCCGCGCAGCCGGTGATTCAAATGACAGACGATCAATTTATTGTAGCCGCATTCGACCAGCCAGTGCAGCAACGCGACCGAGTCGCGTCCGCCCGAAACGCCAATCAGATAGCGCGCGCCAGGCGAGAGGAGGCGAAGCGAGCTCGCATTAATTTGAATCCAACGCATGTGTTCGACGCGTCCAATCTTCGACGCCAATCATGAACCTTCAACGCTCAGTTGGTTAGACAAAATTGTGAGTGGGCGGCGTCTTAAAAGTAAAGGAACCGAAATATGAAAAACCGATCAACTTACGCGCTTCTGGTTCAATCCGAAGAAAAGGGCCGAAACATTATGGAAACGGCGCTATACGCGCTTTTCGCGCTGAGCGCAGTCGTTTCAATTTGGCAATTTGCCCAGCAACCGAGCTCGCTACCGCTGGAGCGAGTTGGGACGGTGATTGGGCAGCACATTGAGCAGCGGGTTGTGTCGTAAAAACAGGGTCACTTGACAATGAATGAACGTTCATTCATTGTCTTGGCCCGATGTCCAACACCCAGCTAGAACCCGGTCTCGATCGACGAACTCAGATCCTCGATGCCGCATTGGTCTGCTTCGCCAAGCGAGGCTTTCACCAGGCCAGCATGCACGATATCAGTGCTGAAGCTGAGATCAGCGTTGGCCTCATTTATCGCTATTTCGAGAACAAGGACGCCGTCATTTCCGCGATGGCGGACCAGCATAAGCAAAAGATTCAGAAAGTGCTGGAGGACGCGCGCCAAGCACCAAGCCTCCTCGAATCGCTCGAAATTCTTTTCACGGCGCATTGCTGCGAGAATGAACAGCGAGTTACTTCCGCCTTTGTTGTCGATCTTTTTGCCGAAGCATCGCGCAACCCGCGCGTTGCGGAATTGGTGCGCGACGTTTGCGAGACGACGATGAATGGCGTGACCGACTTGATTGCGCGCTCGCCGGAAGGAAAAGCCAGCAATTTGACGCCGCGCGAGCTGGCAGAACTCATTTTCGCGGTGAGCGACGGAATGCTGATGCGTGATGTATTGCTGCCAGATAACACCAGTGCAGCGGACCGTCGCACCCGTCATCTCGATGTCGTGCGGAGGCTGTGGCGCTTGCTGTTTAGTGATCAGATCGAACCGACTTATGCATGACGTAGCAAAACCTGTTTCGACCAAACTTAAGATGAGATCGAATTTTGGAACAATAGGCGTGGCGATCGGGGGTCTCATCGCCCTTGTCGTCGTTCTTGTTGGAATCAAGGCGTTGCAGATCGTCAAGATGGTCAGGACCCCGCAACCGATGCCGGTGGCAACGGTTACGAGCGCGGTCGTGAAAGAAGAAGATTGGGCGCCGACGCTTTCGGCGGTGGGCTCGATTTCAGCGGTTCAAGGCGCGGTTGTTTCCGCTGAGCTGGGAGGCGTTGTGAGCCAGGTCGCGTTTGAAAGTGGAAGCACTGCGAAAAAAGGCGATTTGCTGGTGCAACTGGACGCCTCCGCGGAAGAGGCGCAGTTGCACTCCGCGGAAGCTGACCTGGAACTGGCGCGGGCCGACTTGGAGCGCTCACGTGGCCTCGCCGCGCGCAAGGTCATTTCGAAAGCGGAGATCGACGCGGCGGAATCGAAATTCCAGCAGAAGCAAGGAACGGTCGATCAAATGCACTCAATGATTACGAAAAAAACTGTGCGAGCGCCATTCGACGGGCAGCTCGGCATTCGCCAGGTAAACGTCGGCCAAATGATCAATGCCGGTCAGCAAGTGGTTCCGCTAACATCGCTCGACCCGGTCTTCGCCGATTTCGCGCTGCCGCAGCAAAATCTTGCCGGATTGTCGCAAGGTCTCGAGGCGCGCGTGACGACGGACGCAGTGCCAGGTCGCGTGTTCACCGGAAAATTGACCGCCATGAATTCGATGGTCGATGTAGCGACGCGAAACGTGACGCTGCAAGCGACGCTGGAAAATCCGGACCATGCGCTCCGGCCAGGAATGTTCGCGAAGGTCGAAGTGGTGCTGCCAGAGAAACACAAAACGCTGGTCATTCCGGGAAGCGCAGTGTCGTACGCGCCGTTTGGGGATTCAGTCTTTGTCATTGAGAAAAAGAAGGACCCGAAGACCGGCAAGGAATCGCAAACCATTCGTCAGCAATTCGTGCGCGTGGGCGAAGCGCGCGGCGATTTCGTTTCTGTCACCACGGGATTGAAGGCTGGTGAAACAGTCGTGGGCACCGGCGTTTTCAAATTGCGTAACGGCATGGCCGTGACAATCAACAACGATCTCGCGCCGAAACCGCAGTTGAATCCCACACCGGCGGATACGTGAACTGAATGTCGAAATCCGAAATAAGATTAAGGTTTAAGATGCACGCGGGGGCGGGTGCGCTCGCCAATCCGATCAATGAAATCTTTCACTGATCTTTTCATCAAACGCCCGGTGCTGGCGCTGGTGGTCAGCTTCGTGATCCTCATCGCGGGTTTGCAAGCGATGAAAACAATCAACGTGCGCCAATATCCGCGCAGCGACATCGCCGCGATCACGATCAACACCGTTTATGTCGGCGCCGATGCGGAGCTCGTCCGCGGATTTATCACGACGCCGCTCGAGCGCGCGATCGCGGCGGCGGACGGGATTGATTACATTCAATCCCAAAGCGCGCAGGGCAGCTCGCTCATCACCGCGCGTCTGAAACTGAATTACGACGCGAACAAGGCGCTCTCCGATATCAGTTCGAAAGTTGACGCCATCCGCCGGGATCTACCACCCGACGCAGAGATTCCAGTCATTAATATTGAAGCGGCGGATTCGCGGTTTGCTTCGGCCTATTTGAGTTTCACTTCGGACATTTTGCAGCCGAACGAGGTGACCGATTATCTCGTTCGTCTGGTGCAACCGCGGCTCACGGCGGTTGGGGGCGTGCAGAAAGCGGACATTCTTGGCGGCCGAACGTTTGCCATGCGCGTCTGGATGAAGCCGGATCGAATGGCGGCGCTAAATATTTCTCCGGCCCAAGTCCGCAACGCACTGGCGAGAAACAATTATCTCTCGGCCGTTGGCAGCACGAAAGGATCGTTGTTACAGGTTAACCTCACTGCCAATACCGATTTGCACACCGCCGACGATTTCAAAAAGCTCGTCGTCCGCGAAGATAAGGGAAATCTAATTCGACTGAGCGACATCGCCGACGTCGTGCTCGGCGCGGAAGATTACAACACGGAAGTGCGGTTCTCCGGTCAGAAAGCAGTGTTCATGGGCATCTGGGTTTTGCCGAACGCGAACTCCATCGAGGTAATCAAGCGCGTGCGCGCCGAGATGGAGCAAATCAAAAAGGAACTTCCCACCGGCATGACTGGCGAGATCGCCTACGACGCAACCGCCTACATCAACGACGCGATCCATGAAGTCGTAAAAACGTTAATCGACACATTGCTCATCGTCATGGTGGTCATCTTCTTGTTCCTCGGATCTTTTCGATCCGTGATCGTACCTGTGGTGGCGATTCCGATCTCGCTCATCGGCGCGTTGTTTCTCATGCAGGCCTTCGGCTTCACTCTGAATTTGCTCACGCTGCTCGCAATCGTGCTCTCGGTCGGACTCGTGGTAGATGACGCGATTGTCGTCGTCGAAAATGTCGAACGCCATATCCGCGAGGGCATGTCGCGGATGAACGCCGCGCTTGTAGGGGCACGTGAATTGATCGGGCCAATCATTGCGATGACGATCACGCTCGCGGCCGTTTACACGCCCATCGCACTCCAGGGCGGGTTGACGGGCGCGCTGTTCCGTGAGTTTGCGCTCACTCTGGCCGGCGCTGTTTTCATCTCGGGCGTCGTGGCCCTGACACTTTCGCCAATGATGTCAGCAAATCTGCTGCGCGCCCAGCACGTCGATAAGGGATTCAGCGGCGCGGTCAATCGCACCTTTGACCGGTTTCGGGATTGGTACGGAAGTCAGCTCGATCGCACCCTGGCAGCGCGACCCGCTGTGTATGCCGTTTGGGCTGGATTAGCGCTTTTGGGTGGCGTTTTTTGGTACATGTCGCCTAACGAACTGGCGCCGATAGAAGACCAGGGCGTGATTTTTGGCGTCATGACCGCCCCGGCGAATGCAACAATCGACGATACGATTCGTTACGCCGACGCCGCTGGCAAAATTTTCAAAGACGTTCCGGACACGCGGTTCACCTTTCAAATTACAAATCCCGACAACGGCTTTGGTGGCATGGTATTGAAGCCATGGGGCGTGCGAAAAACGCCGACGGCCGCGTATCTACCCGGCGTCCAGCAGAAACTCGGGGCCATTCCAGGGATCCAGATGTTTCCGGTCATGCCTTCAGCCCTTCCGGGCAGTGACAGTTTTCCGGTAAGTTTCGTTATCACCTCCACTGCGGATCCGGAACGAATTCTCGAGTTCGCGAAACAGATTCACTTGAAAGCAATGCAAAGCGGAGTTTTTCGATTTGCGGACATCGACACAAAAATCGATCAACCGCAGTCTGAGATTGTTTTCGATCACGACAAAGTGGCCTCGCTCAGTCTCGACATGCAGCAGGTCGGTGCCGATCTCTCGGCCAGCATCGGCGGCAACTTTGTTAATCGCTTCAACATCGCGGGCCGCAGCTACAAAGTGATCCCGCAGATCAAGCGGATCGATCGGTTGAATCCCGAGCAACTGGAAAACATTTACGTGAGCGGGCCGAACAATCAGCTCATTTCACTGAGCACGGTGGCGTCGATTCGGCAGAAGACCGTCGCCCGGTCGCTCAATCGCATGCAGCAGCTCAACGCCGTGGCCATTAGCGGTGTGCCAACTCGGTCGCTCGACGCCGCGCTGAAATTCCTCGAAGAGGAAGCGCACAAGATTCTCCCGAAAGGCTACGTGCTCGATTACACCGGCGAATCGCGCCAGTTGCGGACCGAGGGCAGCAAGTTTCTCGGCGTCTTCTTGCTTTCGGTTGTGCTGATCTTCCTTGTCCTCGCAGCGCAATTTAACAGCTTCCGCGATCCATTCATTATTCTGTTCGGTTCCGTGCCGCTTGCCATATTCGGCGCGCTTCTATTCACATTCCTGAAGATGCCGTTCGGACAATTTTTCACCGATGGCTGGACGACGACGCTCAATATCTATTCCAAGGTTGGACTAGTCACGCTGGTCGGCTTGATTTCGAAAAATGGAATCCTGATCGTGCAGTTCGCGAACGAGCTACAGCGCGAAGGCTTGGACAAACTCGCCGCAGTTGCCAAAGCGGCCCGCATCCGATTGCGTCCGGTCATGATGACGAGCGTGGAGACCGTCGCCGGCCATTTCCCGCTTACCTTGGTGAGCGGCGCGGCCGCGCGAAATTCAATCGGTCTTGTGCTCGTCGGCGGCATGACGATTGGAACACTCTTCACGCTGTTCATCGTGCCGTCGCTCTACATGCTCATCGCGAAGGAGCATCACGAGAAGTCTCTGATGGATGCGGAATTGGAAGGCGCCACCGAAGATGTCGATCTTGTTCCCGAACCGGCGCTGGCCCGAGACGACGAAAGCAACGGCAACGGCTGGAAACACGAATGACCGAGCTCGCCACCGAACGAGGCTGTGCCCCGAAAGCTTTCGGGGCCGAACCGAAAATCGGCGCGAGCGCAACGGTCGATCTCGTCGTTCGCGAAGCCGATTGCGCGAGTGCGCTGCAACTTAGCGACGATCCGCGCGATAATTTTCCTCCGGTCTTTGCAACCACCCGCATGATCGCGTTGATGGAACTGGCCGGCGCGCGCATTCTGCATCCGCTTTTGCAATCGGGCGAAATGTCGGTCGGCGCACATGTCGATATTAGCCACACGGCCGCGACGCCGATCGGCGCCAAAGTCACTGCCAGGGCGACTTATCGCGGGCGCGACGGAAAGCTTTTCGTCTTCGACGTTATCGCGCACGATCCTGCCGGCGAAATCGGTCGCGGCACGCACAAACGCGCGATTGTCTCGCGAGATCGCTTAATTGCCGGCGCGGCGAAGCGACGGTAAGTCGCGTCAAGAAGCGCAGGCATCCCTGGCATGATCCTCCAGGATTAAACGACTGCAAAAAACGCGACCAGCAAGTGGCCCGCTGCCGAAGCCGAGGAATTATTCCCAGTTTAGTTTGTTGTCTTCCTGGCTCGCGACCTTCTTGAAAGCAGTCCCGATGCTAGGGCTAAGATCGACATCGACTTTTTCGCGGTCATAGTTGGCGGCAACTTATGAACCGCAAATTTTTCGCGCTTTCCATTGTACCGCCGCTGGCAGTTCTTTTTGCGGCAGATTTGCAGCCGACATTCAAATATCCGTCGGCTCCGACGAGCAACCAGGTCAACGATTATTTCGGAACGAAAGTGCCGGATCCCTATCGGCCACTCGAAAATCCGGATTCGCCCGAGTCGCGGAAATGGATCGAAGCGGAGGACAAAATCACGTTCGACTTTTTGAAAACAATTTCGCAACGGGACGGAATTAAGAAGCGTCTCACTGAAGTGTGGGATTACGAGCGTTTTGGCGTGCCGTTCAAGGAAAAGAACCGCTATTTCCTTTCCAAAAACTCGGGATTGCAGAACCAAAGTGTGCTCTACACATCGACAAATTTATCCGAACCACCAAAACAGCTTCTCGATCCGAACACGCTCGCGAAAGATGGCACGATCGCATTGAGCGGGCTTGATGCGAGTG
>Ga0193733_1000354_pt1 | contig 15758 bp, 13 predicted proteins | sample U1s2metaG_FD_145076 | JGI IMG/M metagenome (GOLD analysis project Ga0193733, IMG submission 145076) | Soil microbial communities from a riparian zone of the East river system, Colorado, United States - U1s2 | ecosystem: Environmental > Terrestrial > Soil > Riparian zone | place: USA: East River...
AGTCGCCGCCGTCGGAGGAAAGGCCCTGATGCGCCTTCCAGAAGTTCTCCAGGTCGTCGGCGTTGATCAGCGTCGAGGGCGAATTGACCAGATTGTAGTAGGCGAGCGCGCGCCGGTAGATCGGCTCGGGCGCACCCTTCAGCCGGAAATGCCAGATCTCGGTCAGCGTCTTGTCCACACCCAGCGGCCGCACCGCGCGCAATTGCTGCAGCGGCGACTGCACCGAGAGGCCCGGATAGATGAGCACGTGATGGATGTTGGTGGAGAGTATTTCCTCCTTGCGTTTTTCGCCGTAGGCCTTGGCGAGCACGCGTTCGTACTCTAGCGTGTCGGGGTCCTGCGGACGCAGGCCCATGTAGCCGGTCAGGATGCAGTGGCCATACGGGTAGTTGAGCGTCTGGAAGTTGTCCCACTTCTCGATCGTCACCGTCGAGAACGCCGACAGCATGTGATACGAGAGCGGGATCTTGCCTGTGCGTTTCTCGATCTCCAGCTCCACTTCCCGTGCCGCGCGCCCCGTGGACTGGTGTGTGACCGAGGGATGCAGCGCGTCCAGCTGGTTCTCGAGGAAGATCTTCCAGTTGGAGTGCTGGATCATGCGGAAGCAGTTCGGCACGACCTCGACCTCGCCTTCGGGCGAGCGGTCGCAGATGTCGTCGAAGGCGACTTTCGAGCGCCCGAGAAATTCGAGCAGCCCCGGACCTTCGGCGGCAAGGCTCGCGAACACGAAGCCGCGGTAGTTCTCCACCCGCGCCGCGCGCTTCATGTTGCAGTCGGGATTGTCGCGGGTCCAGCGCGTGCCGGCGTAGCCGGACTCCATCATCGGGATGGCGCGCAGCTTGCCGTCGTGGTGGAAGGTCCAGGAATGGTACGAGCAGCGGAAAAACTCGCCCGCGTTGCCGCTCCGGTCGCCGCACATCATCGAACCGCGGTGCGGGCAGCGGTTGTAGAGCACGTTCACCTTGCCACCTTTGTCGCGCACCATGAGCATCGGCTGGCGGCCGATCTGCGTCGCATGGTAATCGCCCGCTTTGGGCACCTGCGTCTCATGGCCGCAGTAGATCCACACGCGTTCGTGTATGCGCTCCATCTCCTCCTCGAAGATTCCGGGATCGGTGTACACCTCGCGCCGCACGCGGTCGGGCTCGACGAAATTTGCCAGGTTGGGGATGCGCTCGTGAAGCATTGCCAGCTCCTTGGAGTGGGATTCTCCGGGAAGAAAAGACTATCACACGCCCAGATAGCGATGCCACAGCGCCCGGTCTGCGGCGAGCTCGGCCGAAGACCCGCGCCAGGCGACTCGCCCGCGCGAGAGGACCGTGTGATGGTCGGCGATGTCGATCAGCCGATCGACGTACTTGTCGATCACCAGGATCGTCTGGCCGGCAGCCTTCAGCGCGGCGAGGCATGTCCAGATCTCCTCGCGCACCAGCGGCGCGAGCCCCTCGGTCGCCTCGTCGAGGATGAGGAGGTGCGGATTGGTCATGAGCGCCCGGCCGATGGCGAGCATCTGCTGCTCGCCGCCCGAGAGCCGGCTGCCGAGGTTGTCCATGCGCCCGGCGAGCCCGGGGAAGAATGCCAGCACCTTGGCAAGCGTCCACGGGTCGCGCGTTGCGCTGCGGTTTTCGGCGAACGCGACCAGGTTCTCCCGCACGCTCAGGTTGGGGAAGATCTGGCGTCCTTCGGGGACCAGCGCGATGCCGCGGCGCGCGATGCGGTCGGGGCGCTGCCGCTCGATGCGCTCGCCGCGGAAACGGATGACTCCGCTTCTCGCCGGGGTGAGGCCCATGATCGAGCGTACCGTCGTCGTTTTTCCCATGCCGTTGCGCCCGAGCAGCGTCGCCACCTCGCCCGAGCGGATCGCGAGCTCGAGGCCGAACAGCACCTGGCTCGCGCCGTACGCGGTTTCGAGATTTTCCACCTGCAGCAGCGCGGTCATGCCTTCGCGTCCCCGAGATAGGCTTTCCTGACTTCGGGATGGGCGCGGATCGCCGCGGGCGCGCCGCTCGCGATCACGCGGCCCGACACGAGCACCGAGATGCGGTCGGCGAGCCGGAACACCGCGTCCATGTCGTGCTCGACCAGCAGCACGGTGATGCGTGCGCGGATGCGCTCGAGGAGCGCAATCATGTTTTCCGATTCTTCCGGTCCCATGCCCGCCATCGGCTCGTCGAGAAGCACGAGCCGGGGGCGGGTGGCGAGCGCCAAACCCACTTCGAGCGCACGCTGCTCGCCGTGCGCGAGCGTGGCCGCGACCGCAGCCTCGCGCCCGGCGAGCCCGATTTCGCCGGCGATGGTTCGGGCTTCGTCGAAAAGCGGCGCCTCTGCCGAGACGGGCCGCCAGAAAGAGAAGCTCGAGCCGCTTCTCGCCTGCACCGCCAGCGCGAGGTTGTCGAGCACGGTAAAGCGCTTGAACATGCTGGTGATCTGATAGCTGCGGGCGAGGCCGGAGCGCACCCGGGCGTGCTGCCTGGCGTGCGTGATGTCCCGACCTTCGAAAAGGATTGCGCCCCCGTCGCTGCCGAGGCTGCCGGAAATCTGGCCGATCAAGGTCGTCTTGCCCGCGCCGTTCGGGCCGATCAGGGCATGCACTTCGCCGCGCTTCACGTCGAGCGTGACGTCGTCGGTGGCGACCACGCCGCCGAAGCGTTTCGAGACGTTCCTCAGCTCAAGCATGCTTCCTCCGCGCGAGCATGCCCGCGATGCCCTCAGGGGCGAACAGCACGATCGCAAGCAGCGCGGCGCCGACCCCCAGACTTGCGTGCTGCTGATAATTCGGGAATATCGCGGCGAGCCAGTCGACGCGGTGGTTGGCGATCAGGTCCTCGAGCCCGAGCAGCGCCGCCGCGCCGATCACTCCGCCCCAGAGCCGTCCCACGCCGCCCAGGATCACCATCACCATGAGCGTCCCCGAGTGCGTCCAGTGCAGCACGTTCGGGTTGACGTACTTGCCGTGGCTCGCGAGCAGAGCGCCGGCGAGTCCGCCGGCGGCGCCGGCGATGACGAAGCACGCGAGCTTGTGGCGGTACACCGGAAAGCCGATCGCCTCGGCGCGTTCCTCGTTTTCGCGGATCGCCTGGATCACTCGCCCGAAGCGCGAATGTGCAAGCCGGTGCAAGCCATAGAGGCCGGCCGCCAGCGCGGCGAGCGCGGTGTAATAAAACGCGAAGTCGCTGCCCAGGTCGACGCCCAGTCCCACCGAGGCGCGCTCGCGCAGGCTCAGGCCCTCGTCGCCCCCATAGGCTTTCATCGAGTTCACGAGGAAGAACATCATCTGCGCGAAGGCGAGAGTGATCATGATGAAGTACGCGCCGCGGGTGCGCAGCGATACCGCGCCGATCGCGAGGGCGGCGAGGGCGGATGCCGCGACCGCCGCCGGCCAGCCGATCCACGCGCTCGCGACGCCTTCCGACAGCAGGATGCTGGAGACGTAGGCGCCGGTGCCGACGAAGGCGGCGTGGCCGAAGGAGATCATGCCGCCGTAGCCCAGGATCAGGTTGAGGCTGGTCGCAGCGAGCGCGTAGACGAAGATGCGGCTGGCAAAGCTCAGGTAGTAGGTCTGCTCCGCCTGCATCGCCAGAGGAAAGGCGAGAGCCAGTGCCAGGACGACCCACGGCGCTGCGCGGCGCATAGCCCTACCCGCGTGCAGGGAACAGTCCCTGCGGTTTGATGTACAGGACCGCGGCCATCAGCAGGTACACGAGCACCGAAGCGATCGCCGGCCCGGCTGCGCTCGCGACCCGCGGCTGAAAGAATATTCCGAACAGTAGGGGTAAAAAGGCGCGTCCGATCGTGTCCACGACCCCGACGAGCAGGGATCCCACCAGGGCGCCGCGGATCGAGCCGATCCCTCCGATGACGATGACGACGAAGGCGAGGATGAGGATGTTCTCGCCCATGCCGACCTGCACTGCGAAGAGCGGTCCGAGCAGCGCGCCCGCGACGGCGCACAGGCCCGCGCCCACGCCGAACAGCAGCGTGAAGAGCCGGGGGATGTTGACCCCCATGGCGAGCGCCATTTCGCGGTTCGACGCGCCTGCGCGCACCAGCATGCCGATGCGCGTGCGCGCGACGAGCAGGTACAGAGCGCCGGCCACTGCAGCGCCGACGCCGATGATGAGAAGCCGGTAGGCGGGGTAGACCATGCCCGGGAGCAGTTGTACGGGTCCCGAGAGCGCCGCAGGCACGGAAAGCGGCATGTCGGGTCCCCAGATGATGCGCACCGCTTCGTTGAAGATCAGGATGAGCGCGAAGGTCGCGAGCACCTGGGACAGGTGGTCGCGCGCGTAGAGCGTGCGCAGCACCGACATCTCGAGCAGCATGCCGAGGACCGCGGTGGCCGGGATCGCGAGCAGCACGCCGAGGGCGAACGAGCCGGTCGCCTGGACCAGCGTCGCGGCGAGGAACGCGCCCAGCATGTAAAGCGAGCCGTGCGCGAGGTTGATCATGTCCATGATGCCGAACACGAGGGTGAGTCCCGCTGCGAGCAGGAACAGCATCAGTCCGAACTGCAGCCCGTTCAGCGACTGCTCGACGATCAGGATCCAGGACATGAAATGAGAAGGGGGAAATGAGAAGGGAGAAATGAGAAGGGGGCGATTTACGCCCCCTTCATTCTCTTTCAGGGGTTTCCTATTTCATAGGACATTCTTGAACATAAGCGTCGCCGCGGTCCTTGAATATCGTTCCCATGGTCTTGTTGACCAGGCGTCCCTGCGAATCCTTCCCCACCACGCGCAGGTAGTAGTTCTGGATCGGGTATTGGTTGCGGTTGAACCTGAACGAACCGCGCACCGATTGGAACTTCGCCGCCTTGAGCGCCTTGCGCACGCCTTCCGTGTCCTCGATCCTGCCCTTCACTTCGCGGACCGCGGAATCGATGAGGAGCGCCGTGTCGTAGCCCTGCGAGGCGTATACGGTGGGAAGCCGCTTGTACTCCTTCTCGAACTCCGCGACGAATTTCCTGTTGGCGGCGTTGTCGAGGTCGAGCGCCCAGTGCGCGGCGTCGAAGGTGCCGAGCATGGCGTCGCCCACCGCGCGGATGATGTCCTGATCGGACGAAAAACCGGGCGTGATCAGCTGGACGTCCTTCGAAAGGCCGGCGGCCACGAACTGCTTGATGAAGTTCACGCCCATCCCGCCGGGCAGGAAGATGTACACGGCCTCGGGCTTCGCCGCGCGCACCTGCGCGAGCTCCGCCGAGTAGTCGAGCTGCCCGAGCTGCGTATACACTTCGCCGGCGATCGTGCCCTTGTAGAAGCGCTTGAATCCTTCGAGCGAGTCCTTGCCCGCCTGGTAGTTGGGCGCGAGCATGTACACGGCCTGGTAGCCCCTGGTCGTCGCGTACTGTCCGGCCGCCTCGTGATAGGCGTCGTTCGGCCAAGACGCCGCGAAGAAATACGGATTGCACTGCTTGCCGGCGAGCGGCGAGGGCGCGGCATTCGGGCTTACGTAGATGATCTTGTTCTCGAACGCCACCGGCACGGACGCGAGCATGATGTTGGAGAACACGAACCCGGTGAGGAAGTTCACCTTGTCGAGCTTGATGTTCCTCTCGGCCAGCTGCCTTCCGACGTCGGGCTTGAACTGGTCGTCGCCGACGAGGACTTCCGCGGGCAGGCCGCCGAGCTTTCCCCCGTTCATCTTCACCGCGAGCAGGAATGCATCGCGGATGTCGACGCCGAGCGCGGCGCTCGGGCCCGAGAGCGTGCTGATGAAGCCGATCTTCACCTTGTCGGCCGCTTGAGCCGGCAGCGGCAGCCATCCCGTGACGGCCCAAACGAGTACTGGGGCGAGCAATTGCCTGGTCATGACCGTCGTCTCCTGACTGTGGGAACGAGAGACCATATGTGCGCGTGAACGGGAAGTCAAGCCGCCGGGGGCCCGTCCCCGGACGGCGCTGTGGCGGTGCAGCGTGACAAAAGACAATCGCCCGCCTACAATACTTTAGGCTTAATCTATTCAAGATCAAAGCATCTGTGCTTCGCGTCACCGCGATCGACCCTTCCGACGGGGCCCGGGTACGCCGCGCCGACCGCGAGACGAGTGCGCGGGCCGACGATCATCGCGCGCTGCGTCTGTGGCTGCGGCTCCTCACCTGCACCCAGCTGCTCGAGCGCCACATGCGCAACCTCCTGCGACTGCGTTTCGGTACCACGCTGCCGCGTTTCGACCTGCTGTCGCGGCTCGAGCGCTATCCGGAAGGCCTCAAGATGAAGGAGCTTTCGCACCACCTGATGGTGACCGGCGGAAACGTGACCGGCATCGTCGACCAGTTGGTAAGGGAGAGGCTGGTCGAGCGCCTGCCCGAGCCGGGCGACCGCCGCGCCTTCCGGGTGCGGCTCACCCGCGCCGGATATGACGCCTTCGGCAAGATGGCGCGGGCGCACGAGGAATGGATCGTCTCGGTGCTCACCGGCTTGAACCGCAAGGAGCACGCCGAGCTGTTCCGGCTGCTCGCCAAGGTGAAAAGCCACGCGCTCGGGATCACGGAACGAAAGGACGGCGCATGAAGGAAACCGGACTCGCGGGATCGAAGCATTTCCAATGGCGCGCCGAGGGCCGCGTCGGCGTGATCACGCTCGATCGGCCGGAAAAGAAGAATCCGCTTACCTTCGAATCCTACGGCGAGCTGCGCGATCTTTTCCGCGGCTTGAGCGCCGCGCGCGATATCAAGGCGGTGGTCGTGACGGGCGCGGGCGGCAATTTCTGCTCCGGCGGCGATGTGCACGAGATCATCGGGCCGCTCACGAAGATGAGCGAGCCGGAGCTGCTCGAGTTCACGGGCATGACGGGCGACCTGGTCAAGGCGATGCGCCACTGCCCGCAGCCGGTCATCGCGGCCGTGGACGGCGTGTGCGCTGGCGCGGGCGCGATCATTTCCCTGTTTTCGGACCTGCGCTATGGCACGCGTAATGCCAAGGTGGCGTTTCTGTTCACGCGCGTCGGGCTGGCGGGCTGTGACATGGGCGCCTGCGCGATGCTGCCGCGGGTGATCGGTCAGGGACGCGCTGCCGAGCTTCTGTATACCGGTCGGGCGCGGTCCGGCGAAGAGGGCCTCGCCTGGGGTTTCTTCAATGCGCTCGCCGAACCCGACCAGGTGCTGAAGGCCGCGCTCGATGCCGCGCAGCAGCTCGCCTCGGGCCCGACGTTCGCCCACGGCATGACCAAGAAAATGCTGCATCAAGAATGGGCGGTGGGTCTCGACAAGGCGATCGAGATGGAGGCCCAGGCGCAGGCGATCTGCATGCAGACGCGCGACTTCCGCCGGGCGTACGAGGCCTTCGTCGCCAAGCAAAAGCCGGTCTTTGAAGGCGATTGACGTTTCATGGACCGATTCGCGCATCTGGATTGGCCCTTTTTCGAGCCGCGGCACGCGGAGCTTGCGCGCCGGGCGGAATCTTGGGCCGCGGCGAACCTGGGCTACGCGCACGACGAAGACGCGCGGGCGCCGCGCGGCGCGGGCGCGGACGCAATCTGCCGGCGCCTGGTGAGAGAGCTCGGCGCAGCCGGATGGCTTTCGCATTGCGCGTCCGCGGATTCCCAGGTGGACGTGCGCTCGCTCGTGCTCTTGCGCGAGGTGTTTGCCTATCACGCCGGGCTCGCGGATTTCGCCTTCACCATGCAGGGGCTGGGCAGCGGTCCGATCGCGCTCGCCGGGTCCGAGGCGCAGAAACGACGCTATGTTTCCCGGGCCGCGGGGGGCGAGGCGATCGCCGCTTTCGCGCTTTCCGAGCCGGAAGCGGGTTCCGACGTCGCGGCGCTCGCTGCGCGAGCGCGCCGCGACGGCCCGAATTACGTCCTCGACGGCGTCAAGACCTGGATCTCGAACGGCGGCATTGCCGACTTCTATATCGTGTTCGCCCGCACCGGGGACGCACCGGGCACGAAGGGGATTTCCGCATTCATCGTCGACGCCGACGCGCCCGGCCTCTCGAGCCGGGAGCGCATCGACATCATCGCCCCGCATCCGATGGCGACGCTGCGCTTTTCCGGCTGCCGTGTGCCCGCTGAAAACCTCCTCGGCAAGGAAGGCGAAGGCTTCAAGCTCGCCATGCAGACGCTCGATATCTTTCGGACGGGCGTGGCGGGCTCTGCGCTCGGTTTCGCCAGGCGGGCTCTGGACGAAGCGCTCGCGCGGGCGCGGGAACGAAAGATGTTCGGCCAGACGCTCGCCGATCTCCAGATGACCCAGGCGAAGCTCGCCGAGATGGCGACCGGTATCGAAGCTGCGGCGCTGCTTGCGTACCGCGCCGCCTGGTTGAACGACGTGCAAAAAAAGCGCGTCACGCGCGAGGCCGCCATGGCGAAAATGCACGCAACCGAAATGGCTCAGGAGGTGATCGATGCCGCGGTGCAGATCTTCGGGGGACTGGGCGTGACGCGCGGTCACCCGGTGGAGAGGCTCTATCGCGAAGTGCGCGCGCTGCGCATCTACGAAGGCGCGACCGAGGTGCAGAAGCTGATCATCGCTCGCGAGCTGTTGAAGGAATAGCGTGGGCGCCACGCACCGGATCATGGGGACCCCTTTGCACGCCGACACCTTCGCGCGCGACAACCTGCCGCCGCGCGAGCAGTGGCCGGAGCTGATCTTCGATCTGCCGGAGCTGCGCTATCCGGAGCGCCTGAATTGCGCTACCGAGCTGCTCGATCGGGCGCTGGAGCGCGGCTGGGGGCGGCGCGTCGCGCTGCGCTCGCCGGACGCCGAGTTCACCTACGCGCAGCTGCTCGAGCAATCCAACCGCATCGCCCGGGTGCTCACCGAGGACATGGGCCTCGCGCCGGGCAACCGCGTGCTCCTTCGCGGCGCGAACGGCCCCTGGATGGCCGCATGCTGGTTCGCAGTGATGAAGGCAGGCGGAATCGCGGTGGCGACCATGCCGCTTCTGCGGGCGAAGGAGCTGACCGAGATCATCCTCAAGGCGAGGGTCACGCATGCGCTGTGCGACAGGCGCTTGGACGCCGAGCTGAAGGCCACGCTGCCTGCGTGCTCCACGCTGAAAACCGCGGTGTACTGGCGCGACGACGCGCCCGATTCGCTCGACGCGCTCGCCGCCCGGAAGCCGGGCACCTTCACGAACGCGGACACGGTCGCAGAGGACGTGGCTTTGATCGCTTTCACTTCCGGCACCACCGGCAAGCCCAAAGGCACGGTGCATTTCCATCGCGACGTGATCGCCATGTGCGACTGCTTTCCGCGCTCCTGCCTCGTGCCGGCTGCGGACGACATTTTCTGCGGCACGCCGCCCCTCGCCTTCACCTTCGGCCTGGGCGGGATGCTGTGTTTCCCCATGCGATTCGGCGCGTCGGTCGTGCTCGTGGAGAAGCCGACGCCTGAGCTGCTCCTGGAGACGATCGCGAAGCACAAGGCGACGATCTGCTTCACCGCGCCGACGTTCTACCGGCAGATGGCGCAGCTCGCACCGGGCCGCGATCTGCGCTCGCTGAAGAAATGCGTTTCCGCGGGCGAAGCGCTGCCCGACGCGACCCGGCAGATGTTCAAGCGGGCGACCGGCATCGAGATCATCGACGGCATCGGCTCGACCGAGATGATCCACATCTTCATTTCTCACACGCCGGAAAGAGCGCGCCGCGGCGCGACCGGCTATGCGCTGCCCGGGTACCGGGCTGCCGTGCTCGATGACGAGGGACGCCCCTGCGCCGCGGGCGCGATCGGCCGCCTCGCGGTGAAAGGGCCCACCGGCTGCCGCTATCTCGCCGACGAGCGCCAGCGCGACTACGTGCAAGGCGGCTGGAACATCACCGGCGACGCCTACACGCTGGACGACGACGGTTATTTCTTCTACCAGGCGCGCACCGACGACATGATCATTTCGGCCGGATACAACATCGCCGGTCCCGAAGTCGAAGGCGCGCTGCTCGCTCACGAGGCGGTGTCCGAGTGCGGGGTGGTCGGCGTGCCCGACGAAGACCGCGGACAGATCGTGAAGGCGTACGTCGTGCTCAAGCCGGGTTACGAAGAGTCCGACGCGGTCGCCAGGAAGCTGCAGGACCACGTGAAGGGCGCAATCGCGCCGTACAAGTACCCGCGGCGGGTCGAATTCGTCGACGCGCTGCCGCGCACCGAGACCGGGAAATTGCAGAGATTCAAATTGAGGGAGCGGGCATGATGCAAATCCTCCAGCCTCCGGATTGGGCCGAGCCGCGCGGCTTCTCCAACGGCATCGCCGTCAAAGGCGGGACAACCGTCTACGTGGCGGGGCAAGTCGGATGGACGGGTAACGCAGTGTGGGAGGCCGAGGATTTCGCCGGCCAGTTCCGCCAGGCGCTGAAAAACGTCATCGATATTCTCGCGCAGGCGGGCGGGCGGCCGGAACACATCGTCCGCCTGACCTGGTACGTCATCGATCGCGAAGAGTATCTTGTCTCGCTCGCGGCGGTCGGCCGTGCGTACCGCGAGCTGATGGGCAAGCACTATCCGGCGATGACGGTCGTTCAGGCAAGCGGTCTCGTGGAGGCGCTGGCGCGTCTCGAGATCGAGGCAACCGCGGTCATACCCGAATGACTGCGCAGCCATGAAAATCAGCATTATCGGCGGCGGACCGGGCGGACTCTACTTCGCGCTGCTCGCCAAGAAGCGATGGCCGCGCTGGGAGATCGCGGTCCACGAGCGCAACCGCGCCGACGATACCTTCGGCTTTGGCGTGGTGTTCTCCGACGCGACGCTCGGGACGTTCCGCGACTACGACCCGCCTTCGTACGAATCGATCCGCCGCAGCTTCGCCTACTGGGACGACGTCGAAGTCGTCTACAAGGGCCGGGCCCTGCGCTGCGCCGGCAACGGCTTCTGCGGGTGCTCGCGCGTGACGCTTCTGAAGCTCCTGCAGGAGCGTTGCCGCGAGCTGGGCGTCGAGTTGCGCTTCCAGGCCGAGGCGAGTGTCGAAGACTTCCCGGACAGCGACCTCATCGTCGCCGCGGACGGCATCAATTCGCGCACGCGCGAGACGTACCGCGAGCAGTTCAATCCCTCGGTCGACCTGCGGCCGAACAAGTTCGTGTGGCTGGGTTCGACCAGGCCGCTCGATGCCTTCAAGTATTTCTTCAAGGAGACCGAGCACGGCATCCTGCTTGCGCACTGCTATCAATACGAAAAAGACGCGAGCACCTGGATCATCGAGACCAACGCGGACACCTGGGAGCGCTCGGGCTTCGACCGGATGGACGAACCGCAGATGTTGCGCGCGCTGGAGCTCATGTTCGCCGACGAGCTCGGCGGCCACAGGCTCGTCGCCAACCGCTCGCAGTGGCGCAATTTTCCCAACATCCGCAATACCACCTGGGTCATGGACAAGGTGGTGCTGGTGGGCGACGCCAAGGCCACTGCGCACTTCTCCATCGGCTCGGGCACCAAGCTCGCGATGGAGGACGCGATCGCGCTGTTCGACTCGCTGCGGACCGAGGGCGGCGTCAAGGGTGCGCTCGCGCTCTACGACTCGCAGCGACGCGAGGACGTCGAAAAGACACAGCACGCGGCGGACGTGTCGCTCGCCTGGTTCGAGAACATGCGCCGCTACTGGGCCATGGACCCGCCGCAGTTCGCTTTCGGCGTCATCTCGCGTTCCAAGCAGATCACCTACGAGAACGTGCGACTGCGCGATCCGGAGTTTCTCGAAAGCGTCACACGCTGGTTCGCGGACACGGTCCTGCCGCCGGGATTCGAGATCCATATGCGCAACCCGCCGCCGCCGATGTTCACACCCTTCGCTCTGCGCGGCATGCGTCTGGAGAACCGCGTCGTCGTCTCGCCGATGGACCAGTACATGGCGGTGGACGGGATGCCCAACGACTGGCACTTGGTGCATCTCGGCAGCCGCGCCGTCGGTGGTGCAGGCCTGGTGTTCGTCGAGATGACCTGCACTTCGCCCGAAGCGCGCATTTCGCCGGGATGCACCGGCCTGTGGAACGAAGCGCAGCGCGATGCGTTCAAGCGTATCGTCGATTTCTGTCACGCGCAATCCGGCGCGAAGCTATGCATGCAGCTCGGCCACGCGGGCCGCAAGGGCTCGACCCAGCTCGGCTGGGAGCGTACCGACCATCCGCTCGAGTCGGGCAACTGGGATCTCGTCGCGCCCTCGCCCCTGCCCTATCAACCGTACTCTCAGAGTCCGCGCGAGATGACCCGCGCCGACATGGACAGTATCCGGGACGAATTCGTGCGTTCCGCGAACTACGCGAACCAGGCGGGCTTCGACATGCTTGAGCTGCACATGGCGCACGGCTACCTGCTCTCGTCCTTCATCTCTCCGCTCACGAATCTGCGCGGGGACGAATACGGCGGCCCGATCGCGAACCGGCTGCGCTATCCGCTGGAAGTGTTCCGAGCGTTGCGCGCGGTGTGGCCCGGGGAGAAGCCCATGTCGATCCGGATTTCGGCCACCGACTGGGCGCCGGGCGGCCTTTCGGAGGAGGACCTGCTCGCGCTCGCGCGCGCCTTCAAGGAGGCGGGCGTCGATCTGATCGATGTCTCGACCGGCCAGGTCGTGCCGCACCAGAAGCCGGTATACGGACGCATGTACCAGACGCCCTTTGCCGACAAGATACGCAACGAAGTCGGGCTCGCCACGATGGCGGTCGGCAACATCACCAGCGCCGACCAGGTGAACACCATCGTCGTTTCAGGACGCGCCGACCTGGTTGCGCTCGCGCGCCCGCACCTCGCCGATCCCTACTTCACGCTGCGCGCCGCAGCGTGGTACCAGCACCCCGGCCAGTTCTGGCCCAGGCCGTATCTACCGGGACGGGACCAGGCGTACCGCCTCGCCGTTCGCGACCGGGAAGAATGGACCGCGGGACGCCAGGCGACGAAGCCGCCCAGCCATCAAGTGAAAGAAGAACGGGCGAAGGATGAACGCGCCGCGAAAAGCGGCGGCGGGCCCGGCAAGAAGGCCGCTTGACGACTTGCCGGGTAAGTACGCTCCGTTGACTCAGTCGTCGCGCGGCACGAGCGCAAAGATGCGCACCGCGGAACCGGTGCCGCCGAGAATTCTCAAAGGCGGCACGACCACTGCGAATTCGTACGCCTTCGCCGCCGACAGCTCCTCCAGGTTCAGGTTCTCGACGATGAAGACGCCGGAGTCGGCGATGACGCGCATATGCACCGGAAAGACCTGGAAGGTCGGGCTGGTGACGATCGGCGGGCGCTGCTCGAAGGTGAGCGTGTCGTCGCCGACCACGCGCGCGCCGTTCTTGATCAGGAAGTTCGCGCCGTCGAGGCTCGGTCCGGGCGAGTTTGCTCCTGAGTAGAGGGCGGTATTCGACTTGAAGTACTGACCCCAGCCCGTACGGATGAAGACCGTGTCGCCCTTCTTCAGTCTGACGTGCTGGCGCTTCGCGGCCTGCTCGAGGTGCGCCGCCGTGACCTCGAAAGTCGCAGGCAGCGGGCTCGAGTCGCCCTGGATCATCCGCGCGACGTCGAGCAGAATGCCGCGGTTCACCAGCAGGTCCACCGGAAACTTGTCGATCGAGAGGTTGGCGCCGACGCCGCTCGCGCCGATGCCATCCGGGTTGCTGGTCGCTGCCGCGGCATCCAGCCCGCCGAAGAGCTTTCCGTCGCGGCCGATATGCCCGATCGCGTCGATGCTCGGCGCTCCGTGCTGGCCGCTGAAATGCTGCACCTCGGCGGCGAACGAAAGCTGGCCGCCGTCGCCGAAGGCGCCGCGCGTGTTGGCGTGCGTGGAAGTGAGGCCAAACGAATAGAACGGATTCACCGATGCGACGGGAGAGGTGATCTCCCAGTTGTGGGAGAGGTCGATCAGGCGCGCTCTTTTCAGCGTGCTCAGAAACGATTGAATCTGCCCCGAGTCGTCGTCGGCCAGCGCCGGCGCAAACTGGGTCAGGCAAAATGCGGCGAGGGCGCCCGCGAGTATGGCACGGGCGGTGTGACGGTAGGGCGCGACACGGCAGGGGTCAATCATAGGTTTGGACATGGTTTTTCTCCCTCCTTGGGTAACGTTCAAGGAACAACACAAGAATCTATCCGAGCTTAATACGGGGTTGTCTGGAATACAAACGGGTACAGCTTGGGCGACTTGGCGCCGGGCAGAAGGCTCAAAAGAGGAAGGCAATGCCGTCCAACTCGGCTTCCGAGTTCACGAGATCCACCCGCTTGGCGGCGACCCTGAACCCTGCTGGCGTGCGCCGCAGCCGGTGCTCGACCGAAGCGCCGAACACGCGCTGCCGCTCCTTGCGGTATTCGACCAGCACGAGTGAGGACCCGACGCGCAACTCGCTCCCATCTGACTCGAGGATCATGACATTGCCGACCTGGTGGCAGGTGCGCGCCGCGGGCAAGCGCGCATGCGCGCGCGGATGAGCGTATTGACGCACGCGGATTTGGAGAAGGGTGCGGTCGTCGAAGATGATGGAGCTGGTGTTCCACGGATCCTTCTGGCCTCCCTCGAGCGGCACCCAGTACGTCGCGTCCTCGGTGAAGAGCTCGAGCCACTCGTCCAGGCGATGCTGGTCCAGCAGCCTAGCCTCGCGGAACAGGAGTTGCTCCGCTTCGCGCAGTACCGCGTCGCCCGCTACGCCGGTGCTTTCGACGGCGCCCATGCCGCGTCTACTCGGCCGTCATGTAGCGCAGCCAGGCCGCGAACTGGCTGCGGATGGGGAGTTCACTCGTTCCGGTCGCGCCGCGGCGGGTTCGCCCGGCGTCGTCGGCGTCGCCGCCGTAGCCGCGCGCGAGGTAGACCCACTCGCGCGCCTGCGCGCTGAGCCCCTTCTGCACCCGTTCGTAGACTTCCAGATCGTCTGTCAGGACCCACGATGCGGTCCCGTTCACGACGTTGGCGAACGCAATGGTGTCACGGTACATCTGCTCAGGCGCGCCCTTCAGGCGGAACGAATAGGTGTACACGACCGTGCGGTCGACGGCGAGCGGGTGCACGATGCGCAGTTGCCGGAACTGTCCCATAAAAGAGCAGTTGGGATAAACGATCGAGTTCCAGCGGGTCACGCCGAGCACTTTCGCGGCGCGTTCCTTGCCGATCTTGTGCTCCAGGCGCTCGCGGTAGCCTGCGAACACGGGGTTGTCCATGCCGACCACGAGCCGGTTGTCCGAGTGGTAGTCGGCCATGTATCCGTGGCCCAAGTCCGTCGTCCAGATGCCGATCGATTCCCAGACGGCTTCTGGCGCGCCGTTCTGGCGCATCTGCCGGATGGCGATGTCGGCATATTTTTCCGGCAGGGCGGGGTCGGGGGCATCGCGCGCCGCCTGCACCGAGGAAGCATGCACGTAGTTCGGGTGCAGCCCGTCGAGATGGTTTTCGAGCACGAGCTTCCAGTTGCCGTGGTAGGCATGCTTGAACACGCCGCCCGCGACTTCGACTTCGCCGTCCGGCGCGCGGTCGACCATGTCGTCGAACGAGCTGCTAAGAGGGCCGAGAAAGTCGGAAAGAGTCGGGCCGTCTGAGGCGAGCGAAGCAAACAGAAAGCCGCGATAGGATTCGACTCGCGGCACATTCACGAGACCGAGCTCGCTCTTCTTCCGTTCGACGTCCCGCCCGTATCCTCCGGCAAGTGGCACGAAACGCAAGCTGCCGTCGGTGCGGTAGGTCCAGCCGTGGTACGGACAGACGAATTCGGCGCAATGGCCGCGAGCATCCTCGCAGACTGTGCTGCCGCGGTGGCTGCAGCGATTGATCATCACTTTCACCGTGCCGTCGGCGTGCCGCGCGACGATTACGGGCTCGCGTCCCATGCGAGTGGTGAGGAAATCGCCGGCTGCGGGGATCTGGCTT
>Ga0193733_1000356_pt1 | contig 15715 bp, 11 predicted proteins | sample U1s2metaG_FD_145076 | JGI IMG/M metagenome (GOLD analysis project Ga0193733, IMG submission 145076) | Soil microbial communities from a riparian zone of the East river system, Colorado, United States - U1s2 | ecosystem: Environmental > Terrestrial > Soil > Riparian zone | place: USA: East River...
GCCTGCGCGCTGCTCAGGAGCGGATCGTACTCATACCAACTCATTTTCGGGAAAACTTTTTGCAGTTCGTTCCGCAGACGGTCACGCGTCGGCGAAAAGTTCGGCTCTGCCAAAAACGCTAGCGTGCCCCCCTGATTCGCCATCCAATGGGAACGCGATTGTTCCAGATATTTTTCAAATGTAGCGCGGTCGGAAATCTTTCCTTTCTCCCGGAAATATTTCGAGCGCGCCGGATCGTAAAGATCGAGAACCGACGCCTGCGCATGAGTGTCGGTCGCGCCGCCGCTGGCCGGATGCAGCGGATTGCCGTCGACCTTTGTCGGCCGTCCGTCATGCGTTGTGACCACGAGCGGAATTGCGCCGTTGCGACGCGGCATGGCGGTGGCGTAGAAGAGCGGCTTGCCCGGGATCGTCCACTCCGCGCTTTTCGTAAACGGAACGAGATGCGCTTCGGGCCGGCGACAACCATTCAAACCGAATCCGGCCAATGCCATCGACGCACCCATCAATTTCAAGAAACCGCGCCGCGACCACTCATCACCGTTTAGCTCGGACGCACCCGCTGGAAATTCGCGCTCGAGCCATTGGCGAAATTCCGGCGTATCGCTCAGCTCGCCCAGACTGCGCCAATACTTCTTCCCGGTGAGCGGTTCCGGGGGATGTTGGAAAACGCGTTTCATCGGTGGCATCCCTGGCAATTGGTCGGCGGTTTAACGTTCCAGCGTTCCTTCAGCGTTTGGCCGATCTCAGTTTGGGTAAGCTTTTTCTTCTTCGTGAAGTCCTCGCTCGCGTCGCTCGGTTGCCCGTATTTCCCGACAAACTCCGCCGGCTTCACGTCATCCGGTTTCCAATCGAGATTGTAGACCTGGTCGTCGGGGCGGAGAAAATTTTCCGGGTGCCGATGACATTCCAGGCACCACGCCATGCTGTGGGGCTTGGCCTGATACATCACGGGCATGTGATTGACCTCGCCGTGGCAACTGAAACAGCTGATGCCGCGATTGACGTGGGCGGAATGGTTGTAAAAAACGTAATCGGGCGTGCGATGGATCTGCACCCACGTTACCGGCTCGCCGCTTTTCCAGCTCGCGCGCACCGGTTCGAGCTTCGGATTGTCCTTCGCCACCTGCGTATGGCAATTCATGCACGTCTGCGTGTTCGGCAGATTGGAATGCGCCGCCACGTCGACAAAACTGTGGCAATAACGGCAATCCATGCCCAGCTGCGAGACGTGAATGTCGTGCGGGAACGGCACCGGCTGGATTGGTTGATAACCGACGCGCGTATATTTTGGCGTCCCGTAGTACCAGGTCGCGGCCGTCAATCCGCAGACGATGACCACACCGCAGATGGCGACCTTGAGCGGTATCCAATTGGTCCAGCGCGGGAAAAAGTTCGCCATAGCCGATTAGAAGAGCGCCGCAGCGAGCGGCCGCCACCTTGAACACGTGAAGGACTGGATTTTAGAATGTTTTTCGTTCAGAAACGTCTCCGGTTGGTTTGGATCGCCAGCGGCCCAGGGCGACGCGAAAAGTCTATGAATCGAGGTTGGATTGGCAAAACAAAATTCGCGGCTCAATTTCATGTCGATCCAAAACAAAAAGTCGCCAAGCCTTCATACGGAAAACCAAGTCCCTGGCAAAAAATGATCACGTCAAAAGTTCATCGAAGCGTCAAGTGAAAGCGCGCCCCTTTTTTATCTTCTTCCGCGGCCTCCTAATCCTCTTGTTTTGCTTTCTTCAGGAAATGAACGGGGCGGACGATGTCGATCTTATTTTCCTTAACGGAAACATCTACACCGTGAACGAGCGTCAGCCGCACGCCGAAGCCATCGCGATCAAAAAAGATCGGATCGCCTTTGTCGGCTCGAACGCAGACGCGAAGAAACTCGCCAATGACAAAACGCGTATTGTCGATCTTGCCGGAAAAACCGTTGTGCCCGGCCTGACCGATTCGCATTGCCACATCTTCGGGATTGGCGAACGCGAGATGAATCTCAACCTCGAAGGCACGAATACTCGCGAGGATTTTCTCGCCAAAGTGAGGGAGCGCGGTGCCAAAGCCGAGCGCGGGAAATGGATCACCGGTCGCGGCTGGATAGAAACGTTTTGGAAACCGCCGCAATTTCCAACGCGGCAGGATTTGGATAAAATCGCGCCGGATAATCCCCTCTTTCTCACACGCACGGACGGTCATGCCGCGGTGGTAAATTCCGCTGCGCTCAAAATCGCCAGGATCGACAATCGCACGACGGTCCCTTTCGGCGGACAGATTCTAAAGACCAACGGCGAGCCTAACGGAATGCTGCTCGATAACGCGATGGATTTAGTCGACAAAAACATTCCGAAGCCCACCGAAGCCGAGCGCGAACAAGCGTTGCTCCTCGGGATCGAACGCGAGATTAAACTCGGCTGGTGCGAAATCCAAAATGCCGGCAGCCACAAGGACGATATCGATCTTATTAAGAAGGCCTTCGACGGCGACAAAGTGATGCTGCGCATGATCAACGCGGTTTACGGTCCGGGCGCGGATGCGGAGTGGTTCTTGAAGGAAGGATCGACCATCAACGCCTACGATCACCGCTTCACCCAACGCACTATTAAAGTTATCTTTGACGGCGCGCTCGGCTCGCGCGGCGCGGCTTTATTGAAACCCTACTCCGACGCGCCCGATACTTCAGGGTATCTCACCGAGAAACCGGAAGACTTAAAGCCGATGTTTGAAGAAGCGTTGCGTCGCGGCATTCAAGTCGAGGCGCATGCGATTGGCGATCGCGCCAATCGATTGATTGTCGATCTTTACGAGCAAGCGTTTAAGGCCGTGCCGCCCGAGCAGCGGAAAATCCGCGAACCGCGCTGGCGCGTCGAGCACGCACAGATTGTCGATCGGGCCGACATCCCGCGCTTCGCCAAGCTCGGCGTGATTCCGTCCATGCAGCCGTCGCACGCGATCAGCGATTTGTTTTTTGCCCCAGCCAGATTGGGAATGGATCGGCTGGCCGGCGCCTACGCGTGGCAAACTTTTCTCAAATCCGGCGCGATCATTTGCGGCGGCTCGGACGCACCAGTCGAGCGCGGGGAACCGATGATCGAGTTTTACGCCGCGGTCGCGCGCAAAGAGCTACCGGAACATGGACTTCCAGTCCGTGCGCCAAGCGGAGTTGAACTCCGCTCAGACCCAAACAGCGGACAAAATGTCCGCTGGGCGCCCAGGCAGAATGCCTATGTTCCGGCGCGACGGGAAGGTTGGCATCCCGAGCAAGCGGTTTCGCGCGAGCAAGCGCTCAAGATGTTTACGATTTGGCCGGCTTATGCAGCCTTCGAAGAAAACGACAAAGGCTCAATCGAAGTCGGCAAGCTCGCCGATTTCACCGTGCTCTCGCAAGACATCATGAAAATTCCCGAGCCGGAAATTCTCGAGACACGCTGTGTCATGACCGTGATCGGCGGCGAAATTGTGTACGGTGCGATGAAGAACTAGACAGGATTAACAAGATTTATGGGATCGGTTTTTCTTAATCCGATTTAATCCTGTTAATCATGTCCGGTTATGTCCGGTGTTCATAATGAACGTCATCGGCGGCGAGATTGTCTTTGAAGATCGACAGTCGAAGTAAACCAATGGCCAAACTTCGCCTTACCGTTAACGGCTCGCCGCGCAGCATCGATGTTGATGACGACACGCCGTTGCTTTGGATCTTGCGCGATCGACTGGGGCTTACGGGGACCAAATTCGGTTGCGGTGTCGGTGTCTGCGGGGCGTGCACCGTTTTGGAAAACGGGAAGGCCCTGCGTGCCTGTCAGATTCCCGCGTCGGAGGCTGCGTCGCGAAGTTTTGTCACGATCGAAGGTCTCTCGCCCGATGTGAGTCATCCGTGTCAACGGGCCTGGCTCGCGGAGGACGTGGCACAATGCGGCTATTGCCAGGCGGGAATGATCATGAGCGCTTGCGCGCTTCTGCGAGAACATCCGGATCCAACCGATCAACTGATCGATTCCGTCATGTCCGATTCGGTGTGCCGTTGCGGAACTTATCCGCGAATTCGTAAAGCGATTCATCGCGCGGCCGCGGAAATGCGGGAGAAAAAAATCGCGCCATGAAAGTCTCGCGTCGAGATTTCGTGCGAACGGTTGCGCTCGGCAGCGCGGGATTGGTGGTGGGCTTCAACAGCCGAAATGTATTCGCCGCGGCGAGCGGCAGCCAATTTTCGCCGAACGGCGGATTGGACGCGCATTAAATTCGTGCAGGCAACGCCTTCGCCTGGCTCTGATCTGGGCACCGGCGGCAGCGATAGCATGAGGAGCAGTTGGAAACCCCTGCGACAAGCCGGAGCGGCCGCCCGCGAGATGCTCGCTGCCGCCGCGGCCGCACGCTGGAAAGTCGATCACGGGAGTTGCGAAGCTTCGCGCGGCGCCATCGTTCATACTCCAAGCGGACGGCGTCTCGAGTACGGCGCTTTAGTCGCCGATGCCGCCAAATTACCGGTGCCCGGCAACCCGCCATTGAAAAACGCGAGCGATTTTAAAATCATCGGTCACCGCACCGCACGCATCGACGGCCACGACATCGTTACGGGCAAGGCGCGCTACGGCATCGACGTCAGGGTTCCGGGAATGTCGCATGCGTCACTCGAACGGCCACCGTGGCAGGGCGCGAAAGTTAAGCGCATGCAGGAAGAGAAGGCCCGCGCCGTTACCGGCGTTCGCGCTATCGTCAAAACGTCGCGCGGAATCGCTGTCGTCGCCGACACCACTTGGGCCGCAATCAAGGGTCGCACGGCGCTCGCAGTGGAATGGGATGATCCGCCGAAAGACGCTTTCGATTCCGACGCGCACCTCAAACGACTCGAAGCCGCATCACGCCAGACCGGATTCGTTACCCGCAAAGAAGAACCACCGCCCGGCTCCGCGGCCGTCACAAAGACGATCGAGGCGACCTACCATTATCCTTTCTACGCGCACGCTCCGATCGAGACAATGAATTGCGTGGCCGATGTCCGCGGGGACCGCTGCATCGTGTGGGCTCCGACACAGGCGCCGGAACGATTACAGAAACAGGTGGCCCAATTGCTCGGCATTGCGTCCACGAAGGTGGAAGTAAACATCACGTTAATCGGCGGCGGATTCGGGAGACGTCTCGCGGTCGATTACGCTCTCGAAGCCGCAGAGATTTCGCGCGCGGCCAAAGCGCCCGTGCAACTTCTCTGGTCGCGAGCTGACGACATGAAGCATGGCCATTTCCAGGCTGCATCGGTCCATTACCTTTCCGCGGGATTCGATGGGCAGGGAACACCCGTCGCCTGGAAGCACACAAAGGCCGGCTCATTTCACAACATCTCCCCGCTCGATCCGAAAGAAGTCCAGGATGCGGCCTGGTACCAGGATTGGTCGTGGGGCGCGTATGACGTGCCCTATGCCTTTCCGGCGATTCAAACCGCCTATGTTACGGTTGATCTTCCAGTCAAACACGGGCCCTGGCGCGCTGTTTTCGCTCCCTCGAGCGTGTTCGCCCGCGAGGCGTTCGTCGATGAAGTGGCGCATGCTCGCGAGGCCGATCCGCTCGCGTTTCGTCTCGAAATGTTGAAAGGCACGGATGTCATCAAGGCCGGATCCACCACGATTGATCGCCGGCGTTTGCGACGCGTTCTTGAAACTGTTCGTGATAGGTCCGGCTGGGGCGGGCCCGTTCCAAAAGGTCGCGGCCGCGGGGTGGCTTGCAACGCTTACTTCGGTCATACTTACATCGCCTATGTGGCCGATGTGACTGTCGATAAGGAAGGCAACGTCCGCGTGGAACGCGTTGTTGCCGCCGTTGATTGCGGCCTGGTTGTTAACCCGATTGGTGTCGAGCAACAAATGGAAGGCGGAATCATCTGGGGCGTTTCCTCGGCGCTGAAAGGCGAGATCACTTTTCGCGGAGGCGCCGCCCAGCAAAGCACTTTTGCCGATTATGAAGTCGCACGCATGCGAGACACTCCGGAAATCGCCGTGCATATCGTACCGAGTGATTTGGCCGAGCCTTTCGGCATGGGCGAACCGCCCGTTCCACCGATTGTTCCCGCGATCGCTAATGCTGTTTTCGGCGCGACCGGCAAGCGGGTGCGTCGCTTGCCGATTCGTCCCAAAGATCTGGCGTAAGATCGACATCGGGGACCTGGCCGGCCTCGGTTGGCGAATTCAGCTTCGAAGGAAGCGCGGGCACGCTGGCAGGCACGATCTTCTATTACCATGAAAACTCTCATTTCGATTATTCTTGCAGGCGCGATCTCGGTTGAGGTCGCTCAAGCGCAAGGCGATAGGGCAGCCACGGCAGCGCAGGATACCGCAGACACGGCTAAAACTGTTGAGCGCAGCGTGGCGCGTGGGACAGAAGATGCGGTCGATACCGCAGCGGAGGCGCTTAGTCCCGATCCCAAAGCTCACAAAGTGAATGTGGCGATGACGGAATACCGCTTCAACATGCCGACAACGCTAAAGCCAGGCAAAACCGCATTCATCGTTAAGAACATGGGCAAAAAGACACACAACATTGAGATCAAGGGCAACGGGATCGACCAGAAATTCGCTGCCAATCTGCGACCGGGCCAAAGCAGAGTTTTACACGTCGTTCTAAAGCGCGGAATCTACGATGTTACCTGTCCGGTGGACTTCCACATGATGAAGGGCATGACAGCGAAGTTGACGGTGCAATAGCGCGCGCTGCGAGATGATGACGTGGTCCGCGGCAAGATTGGCTACGCTGAAAAACAGACAGCATTAACAAGATTCACCGGATTTTTTTCTGAATCCAATTTAATCCTGTAAATCCCTGTCCTCTTTTCTCAGGAGTACAAATACTCGTCGTGATATTCGCGTTGCGGCGCGAACTGCACATTCTCGTTTCCGGTCTCGGGATACTCGAAGATTTTTCCTTCGTAATTGCGGATCACGATCTTTTCGTTGTCGTGATACAAGATGTAACCGGGGTTGATCGGCACTTTGCCGCCGCCGCCGGGCGCGTCGATCACGAATTGCGGAATGCCGTAACCGGTGGTGTGACCGCGCAGGCCTTCGATGATTTCAATGCCTTTTGCGACCGAAGTGCGCAGATGCGTTGAGCCGCTGATCAGGTCGCACTGGTAGAGGTAATACGGCCGCACCCGGCACATGAGCAGTTTGTGCACGAGCGTCTTCATCGTTTCCAGGTCGTCGTTCACACCGGCGAGCAGCACGCTTTGGTTGCCGAGCGGGATGCCGGCATTAGCCAGACGCTCGAGGGCTTCTTTCACTTCGATCGTCAGTTCGCGCGGATGATTCACATGCACGCTCATCCAAAGCGGATGATATTTCGCAAGCATCGCGCAAAGCTCCGGCGTAATGCGTTGCGGCAGAAAAATCGGAATGCGCGTGCCGATGCGCAGAAATTCGATGTGCGGAATAGCGCGCAATCGGCTCAGCAATTTTTCCAGCTTCTCGTCGCTGAAGAGCAGCGCGTCGCCGCCGCTTAGCAGGACGTCGCGCACTTCGGTGTGTTGTTCGAGATACTTAAAGGCTTCCTCGAAGTCGGTGTGTAATTCCTGTTCGCCCACGCCGCTGACGACGCGGCTGCGCGTACAATATCGACAATACGCCGCGCACCGATCGGTCACGAGAAAGAGCACACGGTCCGGATAACGATGCACCAAACCCGGCACCGGCATGTGCGAATCTTCGCCGCACGGATCAACCATGTCGTAGGGCGACGTCCACGTTTCCTCGATCCGCGGAATGACCTGGCGCCGGATGGGATCGTCCGGGTTATCGCGGGGGATCAGGTTGAAAAAGTGCGGTGTGATGGCAAGCGCGAGTTTGTCGCCGGAGAGGAGCACACCGCTGCGTTCCTCTTCGCAAAGATCGATATGTCGCTCGAGCTGAGCGAGCGACGTGACCCGGTTTTTGAGTTGCCATTTCCAATCATTCCAGAGTTCCGCCGGGACATCTGGCCAATAACCCGGCGCGTGCGAGATGAACTCTTTTCCGTCCAATTTCCCTACCGCAGAAGCAAACATTGTGAGTTGAGAGCAGAAATGTTAAGGCCATTAAGTAACGTGTCAACGCGGACACTTAGATGGCCCTAAGACGCGTCGATAATTACTGGACGGTCACGAGCGTGCCGACCGGAATTTCCGCGAAGAGCTTGCGGGCAGCCTCGGACGGCAGGCGAATGCAGCCATGGGAAGCGGGATAATTCGGTACCGCCCCGGCGTGCATTCCAAAATCAAGGCAACTCAGCCGCATGAAATAAGGCATTTCGACTTTGTAAATCGTCGACCAATGGTTGCGTTCCTTGTCTGTGATCACATACTTGCCGGCCTTCGTCGAATAGCCCTGCCGGCCAGTCGAGCAGGCGGTGCGGAAAACGGGCTTACCATCTTTGAGTAAGTCGATGTGTTGCGACGCGAGAGAAATCTCAATGCGGAGCTGCTCCGGCGAGGGCCCGCTGCCGAGAAGAATTTGCGTGCAGCGCCATTCGCCGGCCTCCGCCGCCAGATAAAGCGCAAGCATCTTGGAACGCGCCGTGGCACGGTTGCGATCGGCGCCGGCCGCAAGCAGAGCAGTCACATAATCGACCCGGCCGAGTCCAGCGGCCAGCATAAGAACAGTTATGCCTTTGTCGTCGGCCACGTAGCTGCGAAAGGAATTTCTCGGAAGTGAGGCGAGAAATTCCTTGTCGCATTTTGGAGGCAGGACGGTGTTGGGATCGGCGCCGCACGCGAGAAGCGTGCTAAACAGCGAGATGTCATTCGATGCGATGGCGTGAGCGAGTAGCGGCACGTTGTTGTTTGGCGGGGTGGGCGGCACGGAATGCTTGGCGAGCAAAAGCCGCACACGATTGTTATTTCCTTGGCGCAACGCCGTCTCAAGCGCGCGTCGCGCCTGGCCGGTCCACTGTGGACGGCGAGGATACCGATCTAAAATTGGTTCGATGACTTTCCAATTGCCGGTGTCGAAAGCCATCGCGAGAAGGTCACGGCCGTCCGCGCATGGCTTGGCAAAGTTTGGCGTGAACGGCAGCAAGACCTTGATCGCGTTTTGATTACCGGATTCAACCGCGTAATGAAGCGCCGTTTTGCCGGTCCGGTCGGCCGCAGCGACATTTGTCGCCAGACCAACCAGCTGGTTGAGGATGTCGACGTTGCCGTTCATGGCCGCGGCCATGAGCGGCTTCACTCCATTGTCATCGCCAAGATCGACGCTCGCCCCGGCCTTTACCAGCCGTTGCACCGTGTCCCAATCCTTTTCCAGCGCTGCCGCCAAAATGAGCGGGCGACCCTGCGTCGTGCGCGCATTTGGATCGCGATGCTGATGCAAATATAAGTCGATGAGCGAGACGCGCTTGGTCGTGATCGCCCGGGCGAATTCGTCTGCCGAAATCGGACTGTGCGCCCGACGTTCGAGGGCGGTGCCGGCAATCCCGAGGATGACAAGGGCGGCGATTACGCTGGCAAAAACAATACGATTGTCGGTCAAACTCACGGTAGGGTGAAACGAGCTTATCATACACCACGATTGGGCACTCCGTTGGCTATTTCGCGCTCTCCCGGGCGACTGGACGTATGCGCTTGAACATTGCACGTTGGATGCTGTCCAAGTTCCAACCAATGCGCTCATTACCGATCTCAATTCTAGGCTGCTTGCTGGGTACCATGCCTACCATGCCGATCTTGGCCGCGCCGCCCTCCGCCCAGCCCGAAGCCACCCCCACCGTTCCAGCGGCCGCCGCGGAAGCGGGCAAAGACGTCGTTCACCAGCTCAATAATGCCTTCGCAAAGGTTTTCGAAATCATCGCGCCCAGCGTCGTCATTATCGAGATCTTGAAGAAGAACGACGGCAACGACGGCCCGGCTCTCGACGATTTATTTTTCCAAGCCCCGCCCGATGAAAACAACCCGCGCCGGAACCCTCGCCGATCCCAACCAGTCCAAACCGAAGGCTCCGGTTTCATCGTTCGGCCCGACGGTTACATCTTCACGAATTTCCATGTCGTGGAAGGGGCAGATAAGATCAGCGTGAAACTGAAAGATGGCCGCGAGTTCCAAGCGAAGATTGTCGGCACGGATGAGAAGACGGACATCGCCGTGATCAAGATCGACGCCAAAGATTTGCCGGTGGCGCTACTCGGCGACAGCGACGCTGTGCGCGTCGGGCAGTTCGCGTTCGCAATCGGGGCGCCGTTCAAACTGGATTACACATTCACGTACGGCGTGGTCAGCGGAAAAGGCCGCAATAAACTGATCCCGACCGGCGGCTATGCGATTTCGGATTACCTCCAGACTGACGCGTCGATCAATCCCGGCAATAGCGGCGGCCCGCTCTGCGACATTGACGGCAAAGTGATCGGCATGAACACGCTCATCAATGGATTGAATCGCGGGCTCGGTTTCGCCATTCCGAGCAACATGGCCAAAGAAATCGGGACCGAGCTCATCGCCGGCCACAAGATTACGCGACCGTGGCTCGGGATTCGCATTGAGACACTCGGCGATGACTCTTCGATCCGCGATTTGTTCAAAGGACTCGAGAAAGGCGTGGTCGTGCGCACGATTGAAGCGGACGCGCCGGCCAACAAAAGCGATTTGCGGCCGTTCGACGTCATCACGCAGGTGGATGGCGCGCCGGTGGCGAGCGACACGCAACTTCAACACGAGATCTTGAAAAAGAAGGTGGGGCAAAATGTCGACCTGACCGTTTGGCGCAAGGGTCAGACGATCAAGATTCCGGTCACAACCGGCGAACTGCCGAATGAAATTCAGCGCGCCTCAAACGAGCCGGTGCAGCCCAACCAACCTAAACCGGAAGATATCGGCAAATTCGGTTTGCAAGTGCAGGACTTGACCAAGGAAGTTGCCGAGCGCCTTCATCTCGGGGCCAAGCAAGGCGTTATCGTGACCGACGTGGCCGATAACAGTCTCGCCTCGCAACAAGGGATCGACCGCGAAGATGTGATTACCGAAGTGGACGGCAAACCGGTGCCGGACGTGAAAGCTTTTCGCGAAGCGCTCACCAAAGCCGACCCGAAACGCGGCGTCCTCCTCTATCTCGATCGCAAGGGCAGCAAAACCTTCGCCGTCCTCAAAGCCAGCAGCTAAGATCGAGATCGCGCGTAGTACGCGAAAGCCGCTAGCTCTGTCGGTTGCCGACGATCACGAGCACGATCCCGCCGACGAGACAGATGCCGCCTAAGACCGGCGGAAAGGGAATCGTTTTCTCCTTGTCTGCGCTGACTTGCAGCGGGCCGGCGTCGATCACTTTCTCGCGCTTCGTGTAAGTGATTCCGCCCCAAGCGAGCGCGATGATGCCAATGGCGATGAGGATGATCCCGACGATGCCAGCAGGTTTCATAATGTGATTGTTGATCTTAGAGCGGACGGCGCCCTTGGATCAAGTTGATGATCAGCACGACCACCGCAATGACGAGCAGAATGTGAATGAATCCACCCAGCGTGTAGGAGCTGACCAATCCCAGCAGCCACAGAATGAGAAGAATGACGAAGATAGTCCAGAGCATAGAGGTTCCTTCCGGTTGATTTTTCTATTTCTTCGCAGCCCGGGGCTCGTTTGCGCTTAGTCTTGATGAAGTTTTAACTGCGGAAATCTTAAGTCCCGCGCATAAAATGGCAGCCGGCCTGGGCTGCTCTCGTTTGGTTTATACAGGCCGGACGCCTGCCGCCATAGCCTAGCGGTCGATCTTGTCGACGGCGGCGCGTAAATTCCAATCGTTCGTTTCCAAACGTTTTCGCGCTGCTTCGTAATCGCACCCCGCAATCTCGGCGACGAGACGAATCGCGCGATCGCGCAGCTTTGTGCTCAAGATTTGGAGGTCGATCATCAAATTGCCGCGCACTTTCCCCAGCGCCACCATCGCGCCGGTGCTGATGATGTTAAGCACGACCTTTGTCGCCGTACCGGCTTTTAATCGGGTCGAACCGGTGAGGATCTCAGGCCCGGTCGCAAGATCGATGGTAAGATCGACATCTGGTGTAGAGGCGGGCGTGCCGGCCTCGATTTTGCGTTTTGCGGGCGATGCGCCCGCCACTAGACCGCGAGCCGGATTGCACGTGAGCAAGACCGTTTTCGCGCCGAGTGATTTTGCACGCCCAAGCGCCCCCAGCACAAATGGCGTCCGCCCACTCGCGGTGATTCCGATAACAACATCACCATTTTTGATTCCGCGCTCGTCGATTGCCAGCGCGCCGTTGTCCGCTTCGTCCTCTGCGCCTTCCACGCTCCGTGAGAGCGCGGTCGCGCCACCGGCAATGATTCCTTGCACGAGCTCGGGCGACGCACCGAATGTGGGCGGGATTTCACTCGCATCGAGTACGCCGATGCGCCCACTGCTTCCGGCCCCAACGTAAAACAAGCGGCCGCTTTTGCGCAGCGAAGCCGCCACCATTTCCACCGTTTTGGCAAGATCGACAATCGCCCCGCGCAACGCATCCTGAACAAACTTTTCTTCCTCGACAAAAAGCTCGACCAATTCTCGCGCGCCTAGCTTTTCCAGGTTCTGCGAACGCGGGTTGCGTTGCTCGGTCAGCGCCGCCGCGAGATGGTCGACCTTGTCCTCGCGGTCTAGGGCTTGAATCGTCGCGTGGTCGCCCATTTCCGCCGCCAACCAGGCCGCGCCCAGTTCCGGCGTTCGTTCTGCCGCAGCGACGCGCGCATCGGGAAGGTTCTTTTTCAGCTTTCGCCGGAAGGCGTGCGTGTAAATCGAGTCGCGATGAAACAGTCCGCCGAGCAAAATTACTTTGGGCGCGAGCAGATGGAGACGCGATGCAACCGCTTCGGTGTATTCACACAAACAGAGCGCGCCTTCTTCGATGATTTCCATGACGCGCGTGTCGCCGTTCGCGGCCGCTTCGAAAACAACTGGTACAAGCGTGGCCAGCTCCATTTTATCGGCCGTTTGCGCCCAACGAACAAGTTCATCGAGATTGTTCAAGGAAAGCGCACGCAGAACCTTTTCGGTAAACTGCACTTCGCCGCGACGCAGGTCGTATTCGCGCAGAATCAGCCGCAAGGCCTGCACGGAAAGAAAATATCCGCCGCCGGCGTCGCCCAGAATATGGCCCCACCCTCCTGCCTTCTCGATCTTGTCGCCGCGGCGACCCGTTATGGACGATCCACTGCCGGCGTTGACCGCGATTCCATCAGCGTGACCGAGCGCAGCGGCGAGACCGGAATCGCGATCGCTGCCCGTCACAATTTTCGCCGCCGGCCAGATTTCCGCGCAAAGACGCGCAAGCGATTGTCGATCTTCCTGAGCACAACCGGCCAGAAAAATTCCAGCGCGATCGATTTGCTTCGGCAGCTCGGAGAAAATCGCGCGCAATCGCTCCGGAGTGGTTAGACGAAAATTTGAGGACGGGAGTTTTCCCTGATCGAGAACGCGCAGCTCCTCGCCGTCGCGTTCCGCCAGGACCCACGCGGTCTTGGTGCCGCCGCCTTCGACGCCGAGAATTTTTTCGATCGTTGCCACGGCTGCAATGATTAGCTGCTCATGTGCAAATTTGAAAGCTCTGAGGCGCTATTCATCTATCGCGGTCATCCTGATCCCGCCTTGGCGGGAGAAGGACCTCCCACAATGTCGGGTGGATCACGCAACGAACTCTGTGTCCCGCCTACTTCGATTGTGAGGTTCCTCGCTTCGCTCGGAATGACAATGTTTTGGATGATTGCCGAGCTTTGCTTCGCTTATATCATGGCTGATGGCGCAGGACGAGAAGCAAGCCGCAAAGCACGTGACGGAGCTCCGGGAGGAGATCGAAGAGCATAATCGGCGCTATTACGAACAGGCTGCTCCAACCATCAGCGATCGCGAATACGACCGGCTTTACAAGAAACTTGTGGATCTTGAATCACAATTCCCGGAACTGGCCACGTCCGACTCGCCGACTCAGCGCGTCGGCGGCAAGCCACTCAAAGCCTTCCAGCCGATCGAGCATCGCGTCCCGATGCTCAGTCTCGACAACACTTATTCCGAAGAAGAGGTGGCCAATTTTTACGCGCGGATTTCTCGGCTTTTGCCCAACGAAAAAATTCCCGTCGTGATCGAGCCGAAGGTCGACGGCGTAGCGGTGTCGTTGCTTTACGAGAATGGGAAGTTGCGCCATGCGGCCACCCGCGGTGACGGAACGGTCGGCGACGACATCACGCAAAACATCAGAACGATCCGCTCCGTTCCTGAACAACTGCGCGGCCAAGCGCCGAAATTTCTGGAAGTGCGCGGCGAAGTTTACATGGACAAGAAGGGATTCGAAAAGCTGAACGCGGAACGCGCGGCGGAAGATTTGCCCCTCTTTGCCAATCCCCGCAACGCCGCCGCTGGTTCGCTCAAACAGCTTGATCCAGCGCTCGTGGCCAAGCGTCCGCTCGGCGTGGTCTTTTACGGAACGGGCGCAACCGAAGGAGTAGATGTCGATCTTCACTCAAAGATTTTTCCTTTTCTGAAAAAGCTCGGCTTGTCCGCGACCGACAAATGGTGGCTGGCCGATTCGGTCGAGAGAATTTTGCAGGCAATTCACGAGCTCGATCAAGTTCGCCGTGATTTTCCCTACCAAACCGATGGCGCGGTCGTGAAAGTGGACTCATTTGCGCAGCGCGAGAAGCTCGGATTCACGGCCAAATCGCCGCGGTGGGCGATCGCTTACAAGTACGAGGCGGAGCGCGTCGAAACGCGTTTGATCGACATCGTCGTTCAAGTCGGACGCACCGGAACGCTCACGCCAGTGGCAATTCTCGAGCCGGTCTCGGTGAGCGGGAGCACGGTGTCGCGGGCGACCTTGCACAACGAGGACGAGATCAAACGCAAAGACGTTCGCATTGGCGACGCCGTCGTCATTGAGAAGGCGGGCGAAGTCATTCCGGCGGTCGTGAATGTGCAAACAGAGAAACGCACCGGGAAAGAAAGGAAATTTAGAATGCCGACCACTTGTCCCGAATGCGGCAGCAGAGTGGTTAAAGACGAAGGCCAGGTGGCGGTGCGCTGCATCAACAGTCGATGTCCGGCGCAACTGAAGAGAAAAATCGAGCACTTCGCGTCACGCGGCGCGATGGACATGGAGGGCCTGGGTGAAATGATGGTGGAGCAGCTCGTCAGCAAAAACCTCGTGCACGACGTGAGCGACATTTACGAACTCACGGCCGGGAAGATGTCAATCCTGGAGCGGATGGGCGAAAAGAGCATCGGCAATTTGCTGGCAGCGATCCAGACCGGCAAAAAGCGTCCGCTCTGGCGCTTGATTTTCGGACTCGGAATCTTGCACGTGGGCGTGAGCGCCTCGCGCGCGCTGGCCGATCATTTCCGCAGTTTGAAGAAACTGATGGAAGCGTCGGTCGATGAGTTACAAAGGATCCCGGATGTGGGCGAAGTTGTGGCGCAAAGCATCCACCAGTTTTTTCAGGAGAAACAAAACCGGAAAATTATCGAGAGGCTCGAGAAACTCGGCGTCCGTCCGCAAATCGAGCCGCGGCGCGCGCAAACGGCCAATTCCCCGTTTGCCGGATCGACATGGGTTATCACCGGCACCTTGGCCCAACCGCGCGAAGAAATCGCGGAGATGATTATTCAACGCGGCGGAAAGGTCAGCGGGAGCGTGAGCAAAAAAACGAACTACGTGCTGGCGGGTGAGGCAGCCGGCAGCAAGCTCGATAAGGCGAAACAGCTCCGCGTGCGCGTTGTCGATGAAGCGGAATTCCGG
>Ga0193733_1000357_pt1 | contig 15702 bp, 12 predicted proteins | sample U1s2metaG_FD_145076 | JGI IMG/M metagenome (GOLD analysis project Ga0193733, IMG submission 145076) | Soil microbial communities from a riparian zone of the East river system, Colorado, United States - U1s2 | ecosystem: Environmental > Terrestrial > Soil > Riparian zone | place: USA: East River...
GTTCGGCCGAGAAATAAACCTGGGTACGCACGTCGGCCTGCAGCAACTCGTCCCGGCTGCCGTAGCCCAGCATGCGGACCAGGGCGTCGTTCACTTCGACGAAGCGGCCGTCCGGTGTCGAAAAGAACAGCCCTTCCTGGATATTGTCGAACAGCTCGCGGTAGCGCTGCTCCACTTCCCGGCGATCGCTGATGTCTTTGAGCACATGGATGACCTGCATGCCCTCGTTGCTGGCGCCCTGCACCCGCGAGGTGGACACCAAATAGGTGCGCTCGAGCACGGGATGAACATACTCGTCATCCCCGTCTCCTTTATTCCGGCAGAAAGGGCAGGAGCGCATGGAGGGAGCTTCGCCCAAGGCCAGCAGGGCAGACATGTTGACCCCGATGAGGGCCTGCGGGGAGACGCCGATGAAATCGGCCAGCGAGCGGTTCACCCGTAACACGTTGCCTGCTGGGTCATGGGCGACAATGAAATCACTGATGGCATCGAAGATTTCGATCCAGTGGCGGTTGGCCTGGTCCATGCGGGTGAACAGTCGAGCATTTTCGAGCGCCACGGCAGCATGGCCAGCCATGGCTTCGAGAACTTGTTCGTCTCCATCCGCTAAAGGCTGAACCCGGCCCTCGAGCCAGAGCACGCCCACCAGTTCCCCGGAGACACCGATCAGCCGCACCAGGGTGCAGTCACTTCCGCCCAACTCGATCGCAAGAGCCGGGCCCAATAATTCCGCCGCCGGGGCGGAGAGGATCGCTCCCTCGCGTCGGGCCAGAGCATCTTCGAGGGCATGGCTGAAGCGTCGCAGCAGGGAGGGGTCCTGGATTTCGTGACCTTCGCTATCGTGCAGGAGCAGGGTTTCCAGACCACCTTCCTGTTTGACCGAGAGGGTGGCCCGCCGCGCGCCCAGAATGGCCGCAAGGCGGCCGGCAAAACTCCGGACGAACTCGGGAAGCCTCAGGTGGGATTTCAGTTCCAGGGCCAGCCCGGTCAGCGATTCAGCCTGCCGGCGATGTTGTTCGGACTGATGAAGGTTGCGGGCCACTTGCAGAGCGACCACCACCTGCGCCGCCAAAGCGCGGGCGCGGCGAATATCCTCCTGCGAGATGCCTGCCCCGTCCTGACGGTCGAGCACACCGAACATGCCCAAGACTTCGCTGCTGGCATCGAGAAGCGGGACGGTCAACAATTGCCGCATTTCGAACTTGCTCAGAATGTCCAGATTTACGCCGGGTATCTGGCTGGGATCGTCGGACCAGAAAACCTCCTTGGCCAGCAAGGTGCGACTCACGGGTCCGCCGGGAAGCACAAAATCTGCCCGACGCGCTCGGCTATTTTCTGCCGTCCACCGCACGTGGAAGGCGCCGTTTTCCACCAGTCCGATGAAGCCGCGCGCGAAGCCGAGGAAGTCGGCGGCACGCAAGGCAAAGCGCTGCAGGAACTCATCCAGCGGACCGATCGAGCCAAGCTCGGCGGTGATATCCAGCAACTGGTGGAGTTCGTGGGCCTGGCCCCGGGCGGTGTTGTAGAGCTCCGCATTGGCGATGGCCACCGCCCCAAAACCGGCAACGACCGAAATCAGGGACTTCTCTTCCGGGGTGAAGACGCCTTCCGGGCGCGGGTAGACCAGGACTGCGCCTTGGGTGACGGACGTACGGAAAGGAGCGGAGATCAGCATCCCGGGAGGAACCAGCTCCCCCAGCGCATGGGTTGCGGGATCAATCGTAACGCTGATGGGTTCGCCCGCCGCTACCGCCCGGCTGGCCAGATCGGCAGCAAACTGTAAGCCGCGGCGATCATGCCGAGCCCGCACCGAAGCCGCCAGCTGGGGAGATTCCGCGGCCACTGCGCGCAGGGTGAAACCCGTCCCTTCCCGCAGAAGAATGCACACCAGGCGAGTCCGCAAAAGAATCCGAAGCCGGTCAGCCACGGCCTCGACCACCGCCGTAGACTCCGCTCCGGGACGTCGCGTCTTTGCCACCTCAGCCGGAATCTCGGCGCGCCGGCGCTCCTCGCGGGAAACCCGGGTGAGGCGACTGGCTTCGAGCAAACTGCCCATCTGTCCCGCCAGAATCGTAGCCTTGGCGGCCAGGTCCTCGTTGAAAAAATCCGGATCCGTGCAATGCACAAACGTAGCCGCCCCGATGGCCTCGTTGCCGACCACCAAGGGCGCTCCTAAGATCGATCGGGCGCCGTACTCGGCCGCCATCAGATAACGGGCAGGGTCCACCCGGTTCTTTAAGACCGCTTTGCGCTGTTGAAAAGCTTCGATGGCAACCGCGCTCTGGCTGGCCGTCAGCCTCGTCCCCCGGAAGCGGTCTGCCATGGGCCCGTCAGCCTCCGCCCCCATCAACTCGTCGGCGGACACGCGCTGCCAGAAGTATGCTCCATCGGCATGAAAGAATTCGCGCGTTGCCTGGCAAAACAGGCGAATCAGTGCGGGAGGCGAGCTCCCGTCAGCCGCGGCGGCAGAGAATTGAAGCAGCAATCGCTGAAAAGCTTCGTCCGAACGCGGGCTGCCACCTTGCCCCATGGTTGTGTCGCCGGCTGACATGATCAGACTGTCACCGCCCACCCGGTGCAAATTTACAAGTAGTTGATATACAAGCACATTAGCTCGCAATCTCAATTTGAGTCAAGGGAATAAGAAAGCCGGGTGCCGAGTTGTGAACTCGAATATTCACAGGGTCCAAATGGAAGACTGAGGATCCGGGATCTCAGAGGTTCGATGAGTTCAAACAAATTTCAGTGGGGAGCGCTTTCGTCTCGATGGCACGTCCCATCGGTGTTGCCTGACGGCAACGGCCGCGGCATCGACTTCTTCGGACAGGAGACATGGATTAAAGAAGGAGACGAACGGACCAGGAAATCATCCGGGTTCGGGCAGAAAAAATTGAACCGCAGCGAATGACCTTATCGGGCCGAGGCCCCTCGGGCTGGAATCTTCGCGGGTCGCAGATGTTGCCGTGGACCTCCCGCAGATTTAGGGCCCCTCACAAACATCGCAAAGGTGCCCTTGAAAGGCACAAAAAGTTTCGCGATGGGCGACCCTCCGGTAATCCGCTATTTGGGTCAGTGAATCAGGTCGCTGGTGAGCCTAAGGGGTGGTCGTGTCTGGATTTGTCTCATCCTGAGATGGCGCAGACCTGATGAGACGATTCTTAACTTCAACCGGGCTGTCACGAACTCCGTACCTGGCACTTAACATGCTTATATTAAATCACTTGCCAGGATCCTATCAATTCCTGCTCTCCCCCCGCAGGCTGGCACGGTCCTTGCACTTCCGGTTCCGGGGAATTCCCCTCGTTCAGGAGAAACCAGTGCCTTTCGCCAAGACAAAACAATGGGTGGCCGGTATGGGGTTGGGACTTGTGGTGGCAATGGCGGGTGCCGCGATGATTTGTCCTGCCCTGGCGATGGCCCAGCAGGAAGCCAGGACCGAGGAGCTAACCCGCAAGCCCAAAACAAAGGTATCGCCGGTGTATCCCGACGTGGCGCGTCGCATGAGCATCACGGGCACGGTGCGGCTGGCGGTGGTGGTAGCTCCCAATGGGACGGTGAAGAGCTCGACCGTGATTGGCGGCCACCCCATTCTGGTCAACGCCGCGACCGAAGCCATGAAGAAATGGAAGTTCGAACCTGCCCCGACAGAAAGCAGCGGAGTGGTTGAATTCAAATTTCAGCCGCACGACTAAACCCAAATCGGAGTGGTTCGCGGCGCGCTCAAGAAGCGTGGCAGCAGAGGATGGAGGGATCGGATGACGATCGGCAAGAAACTTTATTTGGCTTTCGGAGCGGTGCTTGCGACGGTCGTGGTGCTGTTTGTCGTGAACCTGTGGTCGGTGCATCGCGAGCACAGCGCCAAGGCCGCGGCCTCGCAGGCGCTGGAACTGGCCGACGCCACCGACAAAATCAGATTTCAGATGATGCAGAACCGCCTCTACCTAACCAACTACCTGCTGAGCGGCGACAGCCGTGAATCCGAGCACGTCAATGACGGAATCCGCAGTTTGGCCGAACGGATACAAGCTGCGAACGCCCTGTCTACATCCGAACAGCAGCGAGCCGCGCTGGGCAAAGTCCAGCAGACGGAGCAAAACTGGACCCGGGACTTCGCCGAGCCGTTGATGCAGAAGCGGAAAGACGTGGACCAGGGAAACTCCACCGTAGCGGAATTGCAGATCTTTTACCTGCAGAAAGATGCGGGCAGCTGGATAAAAGCCTCCACCGAAAATCTTGACGCGGCCGACCAGGAAAGCAAGAAAGTACTCGAAGAGCGGCGGCAAAGCGACGAGAGCGCCAGCAACTGGACGGTCGGAATCGCGCTGTTCAGCACGCTGGCAGCACTGGCGCTGGGCATTGTTATTGCCTACCGCACCGCCAAATCCATCACCGAGCCGCTGGCCGAACTCATGCAGGTGACCAAGCAGATCGGCACGGCCGGCGACCTGGATCACCACATTGATATCCAGCGCAAGGACGAAATCGGAGAACTGGCGAGAACCTTCAACGGCATGGTGGGTTATCTCAAGGAGATGGCTGCGATCTCGGAAGCCATTTCAGGGGGGGATCTTTCGGTTCACGTCACACCCCGCTCGAAAGACGACACTCTGGGCAACGCGAAAGTGCGCATGGTGGCGGGTCTCAGAAGCCTGGTGAGCAACGTGCGCGACGCCGCCTCCCAGGTGGCCAGCGCTTCCAGCCAAGTGGCTGGTGCTTCCGACGATTCAGCCAAAGTCAGTCTGCAAACCGCCTCTGCCATCGACGAAGTGACCAGCACCATGCACGAGATGAGCGTCAACGTGCAGAACATGGTGAAGAACACCCAGACCCAGGCCTCGAGTGTAAGCGAGACCTCCGCCTCCATCGATCAGATGGTGGCCTCCATTCAACGCGTGGCGGACACTGCCAAGGTTCTGCTCGATATCTCGAACCGCTCGCGCGAGGAAGTGCACAATGGCATCTCGACCATGGAGAAGGCCACTGACGGTCTGAACAAAATCAACGTTACCATCCGGTCCTCGGGTGAAATCATCGATGTGCTCGGGCAACGCGCCGACGACATCGGCAAAATCATCGAAGTCATTGACGATCTGGCGGAGCAAACCAATCTGCTGGCCCTCAACGCAGCCATCGAGGCGGCGCGCGCCGGGGAGCACGGCCTGGGTTTTGCCGTAGTGGCCGACGAGGTCCGCAAGTTGGCGGAAAAATCCGCTCAGTCGACCAAGGAAATTTCCGAGTTGATCCAGAGCATCCAGAAAGAAGCCCGCAAGGCAGTGGAGAACATGGACCGCAGCACCAGCATCGTGAACGATGGGCTCGGTCTGGGCCAGGAACTGAACACCGCCCTGCGCAAGATTTCCAACGTGGTCACTGAGGTCTATAAATTCGCGCAGGAGATTGGCGCCGCCACCAACGAGCAGTCGCATGGTTCATCGCAGATCGCGCGCGCCACCACCCGCTTGAACGAGATCACGCACGAGATCAATTCAGCCGTCGAGGAACAGGCTTCCGGGGCGCAGGCCGTGGTCAAGGCCATGGAGCGCATGCGTGAACTGGTGCAGCAGACCACCTCCGGTTCTACCGAACTGGCGGCATCGGCCGAGCAGATGTCGAAGATGTCCCGTGACCTGCTGGACGCCATGCACCGTTTCGCCTTGGAACAGCCGGACCGGACTGCCACGCGTTACGAGGAGCAGGCCGGGTCGAGCGCACGGCGCGCCGCCGCCGCCGGCGCCCGCGCCTGAAGTTCACAAAAACGGCATGAACCCTGAACTGCACATTGTCGGATTCAAGGTGGGGCGCGAGACCTACGGTGTGCCCATCACATCCCTGCACGAGATCGTGCGCGTGCCCGAGATCACGGCTGTGCCCGACGCGCCCGACTACATCGAAGGCGTGATCAACCTCCGCGGCAAGATCGTATCGGTCATCGACCTGCGCAAGCGCTTCGGCGAACCCGAGACCGAACCCCACCGGCGCAACCGAATTTTGGTGGTGGAGCACGGCGGTCGGCTCTCGGGCCTGATCGTAGATGCCGCCTCCGAGGTGATCAAGATTCCGGCCGCCGACATCGAGCCCTCACCGACCGCGTTACAGGACGGCGGGCTCAACTGCGTGACCGGGCTGGGCAAGTATCACGGGCGCCTGATTGTGCTGCTGGACATGGCCAAGCTGCTCGAAAACAACGCCGTCCGCAAGACCGAATCGGAATCAGCAAAGAGTGAGGCGCGCAGCGCCGTCGCGGCGAAGTAACCCTCCTCTGGCAAGGGAGCAAGGACGAACTCGAACCGATGGGCACACCCACAATGGCGGCGCAGTTCACAGAAGCTGAACTCAAGCTCTTGCAGGCCCTCGTCTATCAGGAGTGCGGCATGCACTTCGACGAACGCCGCACTCATTTCCTGCAAGACCGCCTGCAGCGGCGGCTCAAGGAATGCCACCTGGATTCTTTCTACAGCTACTACCGACTGCTGATCAGCAAGGAAGGCAAGAAGGAACTGGCCCAGTTGCTGGAAAACCTGACGGTCAACGAAACCAGCTTTTTCCGCAACAAGGCGCAACTGGAGCTGTTCCACAAGCACATCTTGGACGACCTTATTCGGCGCAAGCAGGCTCTGCGGGACCACTCGCTGCGCATCTGGAGTGCCGGCTGTTCCACCGGCCAGGAACCTTATACCCTGGCCATGCTGGTCGCAGACAGCCTGGCTTATTTCAGCCTGCGCAATCCGCTCCCGCCTGTGACGCTTTCTCCCAAACCGCTGATTCCTCCGCCTTGGAAGGTCGAGATTGTAGCCAGCGACATTAGTTACTCGGTATTGCGTACCGCCCAGCAAGGCCTGTACTCGGAAACGCAAATGGCCACCGTGGATTATAGCTACCGACTCCGTTACTTCGATAAAACCGGCGAGCGCTACGCCATCAAGAAGGCTCTGAAGGAATTGGTTCACTTCGACTTTCACAACTTGAAAACTGAATACCTGCCTCAGCGCAACGATGTGATCTTTTGCCGCAACGTCATGATGTATTTCGACGAGCCGGAACAGAAGCGCCTGCTGGAAAAGTTCGCGCGTTGTCTCAATCCCCAGGGCCATCTGTTCGCGGGACACGCCGAAAGCCTGCTTTCGCTGACCGACAAATTCGTCATGGTGCATCGCAACAGCGGAACCGCTTACCAGAAGGTTGAGGTGTCAGGATGACTCACTTTTCCGATGAGCGTGGCGCGGAATTGCGGGAACTCTTCTTTGAGACCTCCCAGGAACAGCTGCAGTCGCTGAACGAGGAGGCGCTGCAACTGGAAAAGCACCCCGACGATGTGGAACGGGTACGCAGCATTCGCCGTATCGTTCACACCCTGAAGGGCGACGCCGCGGCTTGCGGCTTTCGCGAACTGAGTAATGCGGCGCACGCGCTCGAAGATGCGCTGGGGGGGGAATCTCTATCCTCCGATGGCCGCCTGGCCGAAGTGGCATTCGCCGCCGCCGACACCTTCGGCGCCATGCTGGCCGCCTATCACCGCAAAGGAAAGCTGCCTTCGAACGCGCCTTTGGCGAAAATGATTCGCGAACTTTCGCAGCAGCCCAATATCACGAGCTCAAAAACGAAGCGCACAAAAAAGACAGAACTGGCCGATTCGGGACCCGCGGTTTGGACCGAATATGAAAAGCTGGCCATCCAGAACGCGCAGGTTCGAGGCCGGAACGTGTACCACATCACGGCCACCATCGACCCCCATTGCCTGATGCCCATCGCCGCCCGGCAGCTGGTGCTGAACGCCCTGAAGACTTCCGCCGAGGTTCTGGGAAGCGGACCCGAGGCGGGCGCGTCGGAAGCCGCCAAGCGTCTGGAACTGCTGGTTGCGAGCGACAAAACATCGGAACAGTTGACCCTCCAATGCCGTATCCCGTCTGTGACTTCCCGAGTCACCGTGCAACTGGTCGGAGCCGCTTCTCCCGCGCCGGCCGCTGCCGGTGAGCTTTCTGCTTCCGCCCCTGCTTGTTCGGTCCCTACTTCTTCCGTCCCTGCCTCTAACGCGGCGTCTTCGGAAGCCGAAGAAAAGCATGCGCTGCCGGACAAGCCCAATCACCCGCCGGCGGAAAACATTCTGCGCGTGGATGCCGAGCGCATCGATAGCGTGCTCGATCTGGTCGGGGAACTCATTATCGGCAAGTCGATGCTGCAGCAGGCGTTCACCGAATTCGCCCGCCATGTCCCCAAGGAAGCTTTGCGGGGCCGCTTCAGCGATGCCATGGCTTTTCAGTCCCGCGTGTTGAATGAGCTGCAACGTTCGGTCATGAAAATCCGCATGGTCCCAGTCGAGCAGCTGTTCCGGCGCTTCCCTCGCATGGTGCGCGATGTGGCCAAGCTGTGCGGCAAGGAAGTGGAGTTGGTGATGCGGGGCCAGGACACCGATCTCGACAAGAGCCTGCTGGACGCGATCGCCGAGCCTCTTACCCACCTGGTTCGAAACGCCATCAGTCATGGCATCGAGAGTTCCGAAGAACGGGTCCGCAGCGGAAAGCCGCCCGGCGGCACCATTCATCTCACTTCGTATCACCATGGCAATCAAGTTATCGTGGAGATAAGCGACGACGGTCGGGGCATCGAGTCTCAAAAAATCAAGGCCAAGGCCGTGGCGACCGCACTGATTAGCGAGGAAGAAGCGGACCGGCTTGGCGAAGCTGGTCTTCTCGACCTGGTCTTCAAACCAGGATTCAGCACGGCCGACGAGGTCACCGAGGTCTCCGGACGCGGGGTGGGGCTGGACGTGGTGCAAAACGTATTACACCGCCTGAAGGGTTCGGTGGAAATCGAGACTCGCGCTGGCCAGGGTACGACCTTCCGCCTGAAATTGCCGCTCACCCTGGCCATCATTCGTGCCCTGTTGTTCAAGGTGGAGCAGCGGCTGTACGCCATCCCTCTCAATGCCGTGGCGGAAATCGCTCGTGCCAAAGAATCCGATGTGCACCAGATCCAGTCCTATGAAGTCTTGCAGTTACGCGACCGCGTCCTTCCCGTGGTCCGGTTGGGACGCGCCCCTGAGGCAGGAATTGGAGCCGAGGACGGCAAACTCTTCGTGCTGGTCATTTCGATGGGCGAGCGCAAGCTGGGGCTCATCGTGGACAGTCTGCGCGGAGAAGAAGAACTTGTCATCAAGGCGCTGGATGACCAGAGCCTGGCTACGGACTTGATCAGCGGAGCCTCCATCTTGGGCGATGGCCGGGTGGTGCTCATCGTCAATGTTCCCGCCATCGTAGATCGTCACGGCCGGGCCCACGCTGAGGAAGATGAGGGCGTGGTGTCAGGAATTCTGCTTTCCCACGCCGACCGCAAGCATGCCGCCCCCAGCCCGTGCGAGGTGCAGCCATGAGGCCAGTGCGGGTACTCGTGGTGGACGATTCCGCGCTCATGCGGAAGTTAATTCCGCAAATTCTGCAGACCGACAGTTCGATCGAGGTGGTGGGCACCGCCATGGACGGCAATTTCGGCCTCAGGAAAATCGAAGAACTGAAGCCGCAGGTTGTGACTCTGGACCTGGAAATGCCCGGCATGGGCGGGATCGACATGCTAAAGGAAATCATGCGCCGCCATCGCATGCCCGTCATCGTGGTGAGTTCCCATAGCACCCAGGGGGCTTCGGTGACGCTGCAAGCTTTGTCGCTCGGAGCATTCGATTTTGTCGCCAAGCCGGTGGACGTCTCTGCCCGCATGCCCGAGATCGCAGCGGAACTGATCGGCAAGATCAAAGCCGCCGCGCAGAGTCGGGGAGTACAGGTTAGGCCCCTGGCGGAGCCCGCACGGTCGGGATCGAAAGCCCCGCTCGACGGCAAGAGGACTCCGACCAAAGTGGTCGCCATCGGCGTATCCACCGGGGGACCGCAGGCTTTGCAGTATGTATTTTCACAATTGCCGGCGGATTTTCCCGGCACCATTCTGGTGGTGCAGCACATGCCGGAAGGCTTCACCGAAATGTTCGCCCGGCGTCTGGATGAAATTTGCGCCATCCGCGTCAAGGAAGCGCAGTCGGGAGACGTTCTGGTCGCGGGCCGCGCCCTGATCTGTCCGGGTAGCCGACACATCAAGGTGAAGCGCCTGCCGCTGGGGGATGTCGCCGTGTTGAGCGATGAACCCCGGGTCAACGGGCACCGCCCATCGGCCGATGTGCTGTTCAAGAGTCTGGCCGAAGAATTTGGCCCGAAAGGGTTGGCGTTGCTGATGACCGGAATGGGTGACGACGGCGCGCAGGGCCTGGGCCTGGTGAAAGCCGCCGGCGGGATGACCATCGCGCAGAACGAGGAATCCTGCGTGGTCTATGGCATGCCCAAAGCCGCCATTGATCGTGGCTTCGCAGTTCGGGTGGTCGGGTTGGATGTTATGGCGAACACCTTGCAGGCCCAGTGCATGAGCGATCGCAAACGCGGATTTACGGCCGGGTCGGGTGAAAGTGGCAAGGCCGCAGGCATGGGCCAGGACTAGTTTCTCTGGCGGTTCGTTGGCTAGCGTATTAAACAATTTTGGCAGTCAAGGCAGGAGGAGTTATGGAGCAGTTCGCATCTCTCAAACGAAGCAAGGACGGTCAACCGGTCCGCTACCTGGTGGTGGACGATTCTGTCTTCGCCCGCAAGAATTTGGCCCGCATCGTCGAAACCTTTGGCGGCCAGGTGGCTGGCGAAGCCGGCGATGGCATGACCGCCATTACCGAATACGAGCGCACCAATCCCGATATCGTGCTCATGGACATCACCATGCCGCAGATGGAAGGGATCGAAGCGGCGGAAAAGATCGTGGGCCAGCATCCTGAGGCGCGCATCGTCATGGTGTCATCGGTGGGCTATCAGGAAAACATCGTGGCCGCCCTGCAGCGCGGAGCCCGCCACTTTGTGCAGAAGCCGGTCAAACCCGAAGTTCTGTATGAAGTAATCAAGTACGTGCTGGGAGACGATGGGGCCGTGGCCTCTGCTGCCGGCGCGGGAGCCTAACCATGAAGATGGAGTTGATCCAGCCGTTCATCAACGCGGCGGATGCCGTCCTGTCGCAAGCCCTGAAGTCCCCCACCGCAATTGGGAACCTCAGCATGGAGCAGGAAGCCTACCGGCGCAGAGGCGTGGCTGCCGTGGTCGCGCTCACCGGGGATATCGAAGGCCGGATTATATTCGATCTCGATCCGGAAGCGGCGGTGCGGGTAGCCAGCAGCTTTGCCGGATCGGAATTGCCCGAATCCGACGACCTGGTGCGGGAAACCGTTTGCGAGCTGGCGAATCAGGTCACAGGAAACGCCGTCACCACCTTGAATGACCAGGGTTTCCATTTCCGCGTGCATCCCCCCGTTCTGCACACTTCCGAACACGGCCTCACTAGCAGTGAGGACACCGAAGCCCTGGTAATTTGTTTTGAAACCGCCAGCGGCAGTGTGTTCATGAACATTGCGCTTCGCTACGGGGTTCAGCAGCCCAACCCACTGGCCGCCGCGGCCGTGAATCAAGGAACGATCGGTGGCTGAGCCGGCTGCAAGCGGAATTCCGCCAGTCCAATCCTAGATCCATCCCATCAGGGCCCGGCCACGACAAATACAGGGCTTTGCGGCAATGCATTGCCTCCGTTGGGTGGCGTGATCACGCTTAACGGGGCTGCCATGTCCAGCACAGGAGTGTCATCTGAGGTGCGAATGATGGCTGTGCTTCCTCCGTCGCACTTCGCTACCAATACCTTCGTACTATCGGCCGACGCGGCAGCAAACAAACGGAAGCGCACTCCCCCCAAAACGCCTCCCGGGACACCCAGACCGCTGGTATTGCAACCCGTCGGAGTCGCTGCCTTGATCTCCACCACCACGACGCCGGTTCCACTCTGACCCGTCGCATTGACTCCCGCGCCGTTAATCACGGTGAACGTTCCGGAACCTGACGCGGTTAGGGTAAACGTTCCGTTGTTTCCGGCATCACCCATGCCTGCGATGACCATTCTCATACCGGGCCGGAGGGCGGGACCGGAAATCAGTGTGTACGAGTAGCTTGTGTTCGAACCACTTTGGGCCGCGCCGGTAATGTTCACTGTGGACTCGAGCGGGATCGCAGTCCGCACGCTACCGCCTGTGGCACTGACCACCGTGACCTGAGAGCTGAGGCAGAGCTGGGTATCGCTCGGATCAGACGTGCAGGGCGGAACCGTTTGAGAGCTGACCACATAGGCCCGGCTGCCATCGGGCAAAACGGCAACGCTGTTCGGACCGGCAGCCACTGGCACGGCGAACAAGACAGTTGGTGGATCGGTCGAGATATCCAGGGCCGTAGCCGTGTTGGCGGTCGGGTTGGTGACGTAAAGCCGGTTCAGCTTGCTGTCATAGGCCATGTAACTGGCGCCGACACCGACACTGGCACTTCCGACCACCAGGTCCGTGGCCGTATCAATCGCAGAGACCGTGCCACTGCCGCGGTTGAGCACATAAACCCTGGCGCTATCCGACCGCGCCACCGCCCAAACCGGAGTATTTCCAGTTGTGATCGTCTGGACTACCGTCCGGTCCACCAGACTGATTGCGCTCACCGTGCCATCGCCCTGGTTCACGGCGTACAGCTTCTTCTGATCAGGTGTTTCCGCCAAAGCCACGGGTTGAGTTCCAACATGAATCAGCGGGCTCAGGGCTACGTTGCTTGAGGTCGAGATCGCCGCCACCGTGTTGCTTCCGAAGTTGGCAACGTAAACCGTGGCGTTCTCCGTGGTATGCACAAATATCGGATTCGAACCGGCGGGCAGAGACGTGGTCGTGACCGAGGTCGCGGTGCCGGGAGCATACGAGGAAATCGTGCCTTCCACGCTATTAGCCACATACACCCGGCTCCCGTTCGGGAGCAACGCAGCGTGAGCCGGACCCAGTCCAAGCTGGGCCACTCCAATGTTAGTGTCGCCGGAGACATCCAGACGGCTGCTGGCACCGGGATCCTGGGTGCCGTTGTCGCTAAGCACCAGAAGAAAGTGAAAGGCTGAAGGATCGGGCGGAGCTCCAACAATGGGAACCGCCACCGGACGGTATTGGTCGCCACAGCTGACGCCGATTAGACAAAGAACTAGAACGCCCAGCACCCGGGTTCCACGCCGAAGATTCATCCCCACCCCAGCAGAAAGTCGCATGCACTCACAAAGGTCCGGAAGAGTTTCCATTTTAATGGTTGGTTGGAATATGCGCCAGCGAACCCACCCCGAGGTAGTGGGCCCGCGGTTTCCACAGGACACTGAATCCTTTTCATTTTTCGTGGTTGTGAGCCCAGAGTTCGGCGCGACGGATTTATTTGATGGTCCCGCTCCACATACCCATATGCCCTCGGTCACTCGAACGGAAAACGCCTTCGAGTAGAACGTAGTGCATGTTTAGGGTTGCGCTCTGCTTGGTTATTGCGGGTGTGACTTCGACCCAGATACCGTTCCCAAAAATGGCATTCTCGTAGTCTTCGCGATGGAGATAGAGCACGTTCCCCTCAAATCCAAGACGCAAAAAACCGACCACCCGAATTAGCCTTCCATTGAACTTTTCTGGGTTTTGCAATCGACTGAACCAGAGTGACACCGGTCGGCTCTAGAGCCATAGTTGGCGCAACTAGCAGGGTTGTAATAATGCCAACCAAAGCAATTGGAGGCATAGGTTCACTGCCACGAAACGCGGCGCGCCCCACTCCCTGTGGAAATCAGACTGACCCACTACCCACCCCCGGTGGTGGGTGCCCGGGCGAGGCCGAGACGCTAGGCCGGTGCGGTTGCACTAAGCCGTTAGATCTAGGATCGAAGTTGCGCTCTTCTGTTGTTACTCGAGACGCGAATGATTTCTGAAGCCGTGAGAGTTCAGGTCCGCCCACACCGGGGTCGCTCAAGCGGAAGACCCTGGCTTACGCCTTCCCCCGCGATTTCCTGCCCGATGCCGATTCCCGCGCCGCCGCCGCCGGCTTCTTCTTGCCTTCCATATCGGCCAGGCTCTGTTTGAGGGCGGCCATCAGATCCACGACCGGGGCAAGTTTCTTCGGCTTTTCGACTTCGGTGACGGTTCCGCCTTCCAGTTTGGTCTCGATGAGCTTCTTCAGATTGTCCTGAAAAGTGTCGTGGTACTTTTCCGGATCCCATTCCGCGGCCAGAGCTTCGATCAACTGGTGGGCGACTTTAACTTCGGCGTCTTTCAGCTCGACGTCGGGCGCGCCAAAGTCCTCAACCGAACGGACCTCTTCCGCGTAGTACATAGTATGGAGCATGAGGCCGCCTTCGTGAGGCCTCAGAAACACGGTGTACTCGCGATTGTGCATGGTCAGCTTGGCTATGGCCACGTACTCGCTCTCTTCGAGAGCCTTGGTCAGCAAGGCATAGGGCCGGCGGCCCGCTTCTTCCGGCAACATGTAGTATGAGGACTCGAAAAAGACCGGGTCCACTTCGCTGGACTTCACAAATTCCAGGATCTCCATGGATTTGGCAGTTTGGGGCTCGATCTTCTTGATCTCCTCGGGCTCGATCACAACGTATTCGCCTTTGCGGAATTCGTATCCTTTTACAATTTCACTGCGCTCCACCACACGATTGTCGGCGGGACAGTAATATTGCTGTTTGACCCGCTGCAGGTCGTCGCGATGCAACATGTTGAAGGAGATGCCGCTGCTGCGCGCGCCGGAGAAAAGACGCACCGGCATGGAGATCAAGCCAAAAGTAAGATATCCCGACCAAACTGAGGCTGCCATAGTTCTCCCCCGGACGCAAAGGGCGCGAGACGCGCGCCAGCGTAGTGAAGTTTAGCCTACTCCGGGATCTTTGATACGCTCTAGCCGCACCGGTAACCCAAACGACAAGCACCACGGGTTGGGTAGTCGGTGGAAACACCCTATATCTTGTATTCTGGGGGCAACGCGAGACCGTGGCCGCGTCCATTGCGAAATGCGACCTCTCGAATTTTATTGTGACCAATGTGTATAGCTTCGATTTGACCAGCTTCGCCGACCGCTGGGCGATAGGTGGATTGCTGACGCTATTCTTCACCGCAGTGGCTCGCTGGGTGCGCGGGGTAACCAACGGAGGCGCCCTGGCCGGAGCGATCATTTGCTTCGTTCTTTACGTCGGAGGAGGTCCGGGCGCTTTTGCGGCGCTGATCACGGTCTTCGCGCTGGCTTGGATTACCACCCAACTCGGCTACCCACGTAAACAGAAGTTGGGCATCGCCGAAAGACGGGAGGGCCGCAACGCAGCTCAGGTTCTGGCAAATCTTGGCGTGGCCACGGCTTGCGCCGCGATCTACGCGGTCGGACACAGCCCCACGGTTTTGCTGTTGGCCTTGTCGTCAGCCCTCTCCGAGGCCGCGGCCGATACCGTGTCAAGCGAGGTAGGACAGGCCTTCAGCGAGAAAGCCCGCCTAATTACCAATTGGAAGCCCGTCCCTGCCGGAACCAACGGCGCGGTCAGCCTGACCGGAACACTGGCCGGCATCGCGGCCGCAGGAACGGTGAGCGCAGTCTGCTTTTTCGGTGGACTGCTTCCTCGGCGCTGGCTGGCAGTGTCGGTGTCTGCAGCCATCCTGGGCATGGTTGTGGACAGTTTCCTGGGGGCATGGCTCGAGCGTCGCGGCCTCGTCAACAACCACTCGGTAAACTTCCTCAGTACTTTAGCGGCCGCGGTGGCATCTTCCTGGTTAACCTGAGTCTGGTTAACCTGAGTCTGGTTAACCTGAGTCGGGTTAACCTG
>Ga0193733_1000358_pt1 | contig 15684 bp, 12 predicted proteins | sample U1s2metaG_FD_145076 | JGI IMG/M metagenome (GOLD analysis project Ga0193733, IMG submission 145076) | Soil microbial communities from a riparian zone of the East river system, Colorado, United States - U1s2 | ecosystem: Environmental > Terrestrial > Soil > Riparian zone | place: USA: East River...
CGCCACCCTCAGGCGGAGCAGTTCAGAGCGCTGAGGACTCAGCTGATGGTTCGCTGGTCCGGTCTCGGGCGCGAACCGCGCGCGCTGGCGATCGTCAGCCCCGGCCCCTTCGAGGGGCGCAGCTATGTGGCCGCCAACCTCGCGGTGTTGTTCGCACAGCTTGGCTTGCGCACACTGCTCATCGACGCCGACCTGCGCGCGCCGCGGCAGTTCGAGATCTTCAACATTCCGGACCGGCTCGGTCTTTCGGCGGTGCTCTCGGATCGCGCTGGCCGCGAGGCCGCCGTGCCGGTGCCGGCGTTCGGCCCGCTGGCCGTGGTGCCCGCGGGTGCCCAGCCGCCCAATCCGCAGGAGTTGTTGCTGCGCCCTTCGCTGGCGGCCTTCCTGGAGCACGCGGACACCGAGTACGACGTGATCCTGGTCGACACGCCGCCGGCGCGGGAGAGCGCCGACGCGCAGTGCGTCGCATTCTGTGCCGGCAGCGTCCTGGTGCTTTCGCGCACGAACCATACTCGGGTCGACGATGCTGCCACGCTCGTGCGGGACCTGGGTGCTGCCGGGGCCCTGGTCGTGGGCACCGTGCTCAACACGTTCTGATGCGGGCCCGGGGTCTGGCTGGCCCTTTCGACGAGCGCCTGGTACTGCTCGTGATCGGGCTGTTGGGAGCGCTGTGGGGCATGGCGGTCGCGGCCGGCGGCCTGACCTCGCTGTATCTGTGCGCATCGCTGATCGCGTGCGGATTCATCCTGTTCGATTTCCGCATCGGCGTCGTGTTGCTGATTGTGGTCATGCCGATGTCGGGCAGCAGCACGCTGTTTCCGCACGAGATGTTCGGGGTCGTCGGCCTCAACCCGCTGAACCTGCTGCTGGCGGGGACTGTGATCTCGTGCATGCTGCATGCGCTCGCCGATAACGGTGTGCCGCGGCTCCTGCCGCGTCCGCTGCTGTGGCTGTACATCGTGCCGATCCTGATCGCAGGCGCCATCGGCTCGCGCCACATCCGCGAGATCGCTCCTACACTGGTCATCACCTATCAGGCGCTCGATTTTCCGGATGCGGCCAGCTATCTCCGCGACATGGTGTTGAAACCGATGCTCATGGTGGTCTTTGCCGTGCTGGTCGGCGCCGCGGTGGCGAAATCGGCGAGACCGGAGAGGTTCCTGCTGCCCACGGTCGTGTCGATCTGCGTGATCGCGGCGCTGGTGCCGGTGTATGTGGCGCACTCGGGAATCGCACTTACCGCGCTCGCCAGGGACGATTCACGCGAGTTTCTCTCGACGCTGGGGCTGCACGCCAATGATCTTGGGCGTCTGTATGCGGTCGCCTATGCGCTCGTGCTGTTCACCTGGTCCGAGGCTACAAGCCGTCGCCTGCGGCTGGCGCTGCTCGTCGCTCTGGCACTGACCGCCGCGGCGCTGATCCTGACCTTTTCGCGGGGCGCATTCGTGGCGCTCGCGGTGGTGAACGGACTGTACGTGCTATGGCGCTTCAGCGCGAAGACGCTGCTGGTCGCCGCTGTCGCCGTGGTCGCGGCCTTGTTGCTCGCGCCGGGAGCGATCTTCGAGCGTCTGGCTTCGGGGCAGGGCGCCGGCCTGGATGCCATCAGCGCCGGACGTCTGAACGGGCTGTGGCTGCCACTGTTGCCGGAGGTGTTGCGCCATCCCGTGTTCGGCAACGGCATTGGATCGATTCTCTGGTCCGACGCCATGCGCAGCGGCGCGGGACACATGGTGCTGGCGGTGACGCATCCGCACAACGCCTACCTGCAGGCAGCGCTCGACATGGGCATTTCGGGGTTGGTGCTGCTGTGCGCCTACTTCGCCCACGTCTGGAAGGGATTGCGCACGCTGGCGAAAGACTCCGCCGTCACGCCGGCACTGCGGGGCTTCTATCAGGGCGCAGCAGCGGGCTTGGCGAGCATCCTGGTTGCCAATCTCACCGACAGCAGCCTGACCCCGCGACCGGAGCAGACCTTCCTATGGCTCGCGATCGGCATGATGTACGGCTACCAGGCGCGGCGGGCCGCGGCCACGGCCGTCACGCACCCGGCCTTCGAAGGCGCCCGCGCGTGAGCCAGGTGACCGAGGTCGCGGCTGCGCCAGCCGTGCCGCACAGGCTCGGCCGGCGGGCCCTCTCCCTCGGCGCGGCCAACGCTCTGGACTACGCGATTCAGTTCCTGCTGCCGGTCGTGCTGGTGCGCTACCTGGCGCCCGACGCCTTCGGCAAATATCGGCTGCTGTGGCTGGTAGCGGGGACCGTCATGGCGGTGGTGACACAGGCGATGGCCGGCAGTCTGTACTACTTCCTGCCGCGCTCCAACGACGAGCTGAAGCGCCTCTATATAAACCAGGCGCTGCTGTATCTGACCACAGCCGGACTGATCGCGGCGTGGGCGGTGAGCGCGTGGAATCCGTGGCTACCGGAGGGGGTACGCGATCTCACACGCCACCAGGCGCTGGTGCCGGCATTCGTGCTGTTCTGGGTCGTGGCATCGCTCCTCGACCTGATCGGTACTGCCGAAGAGCGCGTGGCGTGGCAGACGCGCATCACCGTGGGTCTGTCGGTGCTGCGCGCCGTGGCCCTGTCCGCGACGGCAATGCTGACGGGGCAACTCGACAGCGTCCTGCTGGCACTGCTCGGCTTCGTGGTAGTCAAATTTGCGCTGCTGCTGACGTACGTGGGCCGGCACCACGGTCTGCGAGGACCGTTCCTGCGGCGGCGCGCCTTCGCGGAGCAGCTGCGGCAATCGGCGCCCTTCGGGTTCACCGGTGCGCTCTTCGGCCTGCGTGCACAGGCGGATCAATGGGTCGCGACGGCGCTGTTCTCAGTCGGGATGTTCGCCTCGTTCTCGATCGCAGCCCTGTTGGGTCCGCTCGTGCACCTGTGCCGCCAATCAGTGCTGCAGGCATTCCTGCCGAGCATCAGCCGCCTGGAGGCCGCAGGCGACATCCGCGGCATGCTCGAGCTCAACAGCCGCGGCAGCGTGCTCGTCGCGACGCTGGTATATCCGCTGCTCGCCTTTGCGTTCGTGTTCAGCGCGGAGATCGTGACCATCATCTATACGGGGGCGTATGTCGCTGCCGCGCCCGTGATGCGGATCTACATTCTCGGTCTGGTCGCGCTGGTAGTCGAGCTGTCAACTGTCATGCTGCTGCTGCGGCAGGGTGCGTTCAGCATGCGCCTCGGCGTGCTCGCGCTGGTTGTTTCCGTTGCCGTCAGCTGGTTCTCGGCGCGCGCCTACGGCCTGGCGGGCGCGGCGGCGGGCAGCGTGACTGCCATCTACATCGAGCATCTGGCAACGCTGTGGCGCATCTCGCGTTGCACCGGAATCCCGTTGCGTCGTGTGCAGAACTGGCGCTCTCTTGGGCTGCTGCTGCTGTGCGCAGCGCTTGCCGGTCTGTTCGCCTGGGTGGCCGTGAGCCGTGCTCTCGCAGCGTTCGGGCCCGAGGTGCGCGTCGCGGCGGGCGGCGGGCTGCTGGCCATAGCGTACCTGGCGCTGCTCGTGCTGTGCGGTCTCGGCCGCGACACGCTGGCTGCTCTCCACGGCGTTTCGGCGCAGCCCCTGAGAGGTGCGCCGCGATGAGACTGTTGTTCCTCACCGGCTCGCTTGCCCACGGGGGCGCGGAGCACCATGCCGTCACGCTTGCGAACCGGTTGGCCGAGCGTGGCCACGAGTGCCACCTCGGGTACGTGAAGCCCGAGTGTAACCAGCTCGCACGCCTGCGCTTGCCCGGCGCCGGCACGGCGTTCTGTCTGGATGCCACCCGCTACCTCGACTTGCGGGCGCTGAAGCGCCTGGCCACCCGGGTGGCGCGTATCCGGCCGACGGCAGTGGTTGCGGCGAATCCCTACGCGCTGATGTATGCATCGCTGGCGCGCACCCTGTCGGGTGCGCGGGCGCCGCTGCTCATCATCTATCACTCGACGCGCTGGCCGGGCCTCAAGCAGCAGGCCCAGCTGCTTGCCTACCGGCCGTGTATGTGGGCGGCGGATTGTGCCGTGTTCGTGTGCGAATACCAACGGCGCTACTGCATGCGCCGCGGGCTGCTGTCACGGCGCAATACGGTGATCCACAATGGCGTCGACACACAGCGTTTTCAGGACCACACGAGCGCGGCCGAGCGCCAGGCATTGCGTGCAGCACTCGGCTACGCGAAAAGCGACTATGTGATCGGGATCGCCGCCGCGCTGCGGCCCGAGAAGAACCACATCCAGCTGGTGGAAGCCACCGCTCGGCTGCGCCACGCGGGCTTTGCGGCCAAGGCGCTGCTGATCGGCGACGGCCCCATGCGAGGCGCAGTCGAAGCGCGCGCCCGCGAGCTCGGCGTCGAGCGCGAAGTTCTAATCACCGGCTTCCGCGAGGACGTGAGGCCGTACCTCAGCGCCTGCAACGTGGTGTGCGTGTGCAGCCTGACCGAGGCACTGTCGCTGGCGGCGATCGAAGCCATGGCAATGGCCAAGCCGCTGGTGCACTCGCAGGTGGGTGGCGCCACGGAGCTGATTGAATCCGGGCGCAGCGGACTGCTGTTTCCGGCGGGAGACACCGCCGCGCTGGTTGACTGCCTGCAGCGGCTCGCAGACCGCACTTCGCAACGGATGGTGGGCCGCCGCGCCCGAGTCAAGGCCGAAACCGCCTTCTGCGAGAAGGCGATGGTCGAGGGCTACGAGCAGCTGCTGCTCGAGGTGTGCGGTTGCACGGACCATGCCACGGCGCGCGCCTGATGCCATCCTTCCGAACCATCGCGCTCGCGCGAAGGCGAAACATTCCCCCTCGAGAATCACCACAGGCACCGATGCGCGGGCCGCTGCTGTCGCGGCCGTTTTGGCGCCAACCGAAAGCCGCAGGTGGTGAAACAGTGTCCCGGCCTCCCAACGTCACAGCGAGCGCCCTCGCCGGATGCGCCCGCGCTCGTCCCGGCATGAGGTCCAAGGTGCCGCGGGCGACGGCGCTCCTGCTCGGGCCGCGGCGCGATGCGTTGAGTGGCGTAAGCACGCACCTGAGTCTGCTGTTGACATCGCGCCTCGCACAGGAGTTTGCGCTGATCCACTTCGAGGTTGGCGGCGAGGGTCGCAACGAGGGTGCACTCGGGCGCGCCGCGCGGCTCATCGTCAGTCCCTTCCGGCTCGCAGCGGCGGTGCTCGCGCACCGCGCGGCGATCGTGCACCTCAATACGGCGCTCACTTTGCGTGCCTATTGGCGCGACCTCGCATACGCCATCGTGGCGAAGCTCTGCGGCGCCACAGTGCTGTACCAGGTCCACGGGGGAGCCCTGCCACAGGCGTTTTGCCGGGGACGTCGCCTGTTGACTGCCTTCGTGCGGGCGACACTGCGCCTTGCCGACGCGATCGTCGCCATGTCCGCATCCGAGGCCGATGCGTTCCGCCGTTTTGTCGGCTCGATCCCGGTTTTCGCCTTTCCCAACGGCGTCGATTGCACCCCTTACGCCACGTTGGTGCGCAGCGGTTCGTCGCCGGGCGCACCGCTGCGACTCTTATATATAGGTCGGCTCGTTCGGGAGAAGGGTCTGTACGAGCTCCTGCAGGGCCTGGCGCTGGCGCGGTGCCAGGGCAGCGCTGCCGAATTGGTCATCGCCGGCGCAGGCCCGGAAGAAGCTCGGCTGCGGCACACCGTTGTTGCGCATGGGCTCGAGGGCGTTTCTTTCCTCGGACCCGTGCGTGGGGCGGCCAAGATGACTCTGCTGGAGCGGGCGGATGTCTTCGTCCTGCCCAGCTACGCGGAAGGACTGCCTTACGCGTTGCTTGAGAGCATGGCCGCGGGTGTTCCGGTAATCGCCACCCGGGTCGGAGGGATACCGGAGCTCGTCGCGGACGGGATCGACGGTCTGCTGGTTGAGCCGCAGGCTCCGCAGGCCATTGCGGTCGCGATTCGGACACTGGCCTGCGATCGCGAGCGCCTCGCGCGGATGAGCGCCGCGAGTCGCGCTACGATCGCCGCCCGCTATTCCATCGGCCGGCTCGCGGCCGAGCTTTGCCGTGTGTATGCAGAGCTCTGCGCACGCGCGACCAGTCGCGGGATCGCGCGTGTCTGACGCGGCGGATGGCGCAGCCCGCGTGCGGGCCGCTCTGCCCTCCGGAACGTGGAGGCGGACGCTGCGGTGGCGGATTAATCGGCTGCGGCGCATGACACCGGCGGAGTTGCCGTACCGCGCGGCGAGGCTCATCGCGGCGCACGTGGAGTGGATTGCGCCGCTGCACAAATCAATCCCGCCGACCGATCAGGAGCCGTGGGCCAAGCGATGGGTGCTTGTTCCACAGGGCATCGATCCGGCACCGTACGTGGCGGCGGCCGACCGCATCGCCGCCGGAGACCTCACGGTCTTCACCCTCAGCTGCGCCAACGGGGGCTCCCCGCCCCGCTGGAATTGCGACCCCAAGACCGGCGCGCAAGCGCCGCTTACACCTGGAAAGCTGCTCGACTATCGCGATCGCCGCCTCGTCGGCGACATCAAATACCTCTGGGAGGTGAACCGCCATCTGCAGCTCGTGACGCTGGCACAGGGCTACGCACTGACCCGCGAGGCAAAGTATCTTCGGGTTCTGCAGCAGCACCTGGAGAGCTGGATCGGGGCCTGTCCCTGCGGCCGGGGCCCGAACTGGTGCAGCGCGCTCGAAGCGGCGATCAGACTGATCAACTGGTCCATCGCCTGGCAGCTCGCCGGCGGTGCGGCAGCGCCATTCTTCGCCGGCATCGAAGGGGCGCGGTTCAAGCGCCGCTGGCTGGACTCCATCTATCAGCACGCGCGCTTCGTGCACGGCTACTTCTCACGCCACTCGTCGGCCAACAATCATCTCATCGGCGAGGCCGCGGGACTGTACATCGCGGGCCTGACCTGGCCGTGCTGGTCCAGGCTGCGCGAGTGGCGCCAAGGGGCGCGGCAGATCCTTGAACGCGAGGCGCTGCTGCAGAGTTCCGCGGATGGCGTCAATCTCGAGCAGGCGGTCTGCTATCAGCAGTTCGTGCTCGACTTTCTGCTGCTCGCTCTGCTGGCGGGCAGGAGCGCGGGCCAGCGATTCTCCGCCGCTTACGAGCAGCGCGTCGCCGCGATGCTCGAATTCCTGGCCTCGCTCATGGATGCGGGCGGCAATGTACCGATGATCGGCGACTCCGATGACGGCGCCGTAACGCGGCTTGACCAGAGCTCAGACTTCTGTGCCTACCGCTCGCTGCTCGCGAGTGGGGCGATTCTGTTCGGGAACAGCCAGCTCAGGTTCAAGGCCGGGAAGCTGGACGATAAGACGCGCTGGCTGTTCGGACCGCGGGCAGAGGAGCTGTTCAGTCGAGTCGACGGGCAGCACGCGCCGCTGCCCCGCAGCCGGGCATTTGCGGGCGGCGGCTACTACGTCCTGGGATGCGATTTCGAAACCCGCGACGAGATGCGCCTGGTCGCGGATGCCGGTCCGCTTGGCTACCGGACCATTGCCGCGCACGGACACGCCGATGCGCTGTCCTTCACACTGTCGATCGGCGGGCTGGAATTCCTGATCGATCCGGGGACCTACGCCTATCACGGCGGCGGCCCGTGGCGAGCCTACTTCCGCGGCACTGCCGCCCACAATACGGTGCGCATCGACGGCGTCGACCAGTCACAGCCCGGTGGCGATTTCATGTGGCTGAAGCAGGCGCGGGCCGGTTGCGGCACCTGGGCATCATCGGCCGCGATGGATGTCTTCGAGGGCTGGCATGAGGGATACCTGCGGCTGTCGGACCCGGTTCTGCACCGCAGGCGGATTGCACTCGACAAGGGCGCGCGGCAGGTGGTGATCGAGGATCGGCTGCGAATGTCCGGCGCACACGACGTCGAGCTTTTCCTTCACTGCGACGAGCGCTGCGCGGTGCAACCCGTGCCGGCGGGATTTGCAATCAGGCGCGGCCCCTGGACGCTCGTGGTGGGGCTTCCGCGCCACCCGGGGGCGTCGTCGCAGCTCCATTGCGGCAGCCTGCAACCGCTTTGCGGCTGGGTTTCCCGGCATTACGACCAGCGGCAACCGTCTCCGACGATCGCCTGGCGCGCGCGGCTACAGGGGGAGTGTCTGCTGCGCACCGAGCTCATGTGCCGATCGGACTATCCGCTGCAGTCGTAAATGACCGCTTGGCTATCGATAAATGACGTGCGGTTCGAGAGGAGCTGATCATGGACGGTGTGGTTGCGCAGGAGCGGGTTCGAGCCTACTGGGACCGCCGGCCCTGCGATTCGGAACTGAGTACGCGCGAGCGCCTGTCGCGCGAGTTCTTTCTGGACGTGGAGCGCCAGCGTTATGCGCTGCAGCCCCACATCCTCGAATGCCTGTCGTGGATCGACTGGCGCGGCAAGCGCGTGCTGGAAGTCGGTGCGGGCATTGGCACCGATGCCCGTCGGATCATCGGCGCCGGCGCGCTCTACACGGGCATCAACGTCGACCGTGGGTCGGCCGAGGCGACCGAGCAGGCGTTACGAGTCTTTTCAATGCCGGGCGTCTCTCTGGAGCGCGACGCGAGGTCGCTCGACTTCGCGGACGGTGCTTTCGACGCCGTGTATTCGTTTGGAGTCCTGCAGCACATTCCCGAAGCGCCGCGCGCCGTGGCCGAGATTCACCGGGTGCTCAAACCAGGCGGCGAGTTTCTGCTGATGCTCTACAACCGAACCTCCATCAACTACGCGCTGGAGATCAAGTTCCTGCGCAGGCTCGGGTTGCGGATGCTGCGCTTCCCCGGAATGATCCCGCTGCTGGAGCGCCTGGGTCTGCCGCGCGCCAAGCTGGAACGGCACCGCGAGATCTATCTCGAGCGCGGCCGCGCCTCGGAGGATGAATGGCTGAGCAGTAACACCAACGGGCCCGACTATCCGTACTGCAGGGTCTACGACGCTCGTGAAGCCAGGCAGTTACTGGCGGGATTCGAGATCCTTCGCACTGAGATCCATTTCTTCGACCACCGTCACTGGGGCGTGCTGGGCCGGCTGCTCCCGAGGAGCCTGCGCCGCGCGCTCGGCCGGTGCGGGGGCTGGCATCGGATCGTGCATGCGCGCAAGCGCGCGGCGCGCCTGAGCGACTCTGCTCGAGGCGGAGCGCGCGCGTGAAGATAAGCGTTCTGGGACTGGGCTATGTCGGCACGGTTGTCGCCGGGTGCCTGGCGCGCGCTGGCCACGAGGTGATCGGCATCGACACCGAGCCGAGCAAGGTGGGTCTCGTCAACGCCGGTAAGTCGCCGATCATCGAGAAGGAGATCGATCAGGTCATCGCGCAACAGGTCGAAGCCGGCCGCTTGTCGGCGAGCACCGAAGTCACCGTTGCGGTCCAGCAGTCCGACCTGATTCTCGTCTGCGTCGGAACGCCGAGCCGCAGCAATGGTGACATCGAGCTCCGGCATGTGCGCCGCGTCTGCGAGCAGATCGGCGTCGCGCTGCGCACGCACCCGGGGGCTCCGGTCGTGGTAGTGCGCAGCACCTTGCTTCCCGGAACCATGCGCGAGCTCGTGATTCCCACGCTCGAGGTCAGCTCCGGACGGCACGCCGGGACCGATTTCGGAGTGTGCGTCAATCCCGAGTTTCTGCGGGAGGGCACCGCGGTACACGACTACCTCAATCCGCCGAAGACCGTGATCGGAGAGCTGACCCGCGCGAGCGGCAACCTGCTTGCGCGTCTGTATGAGGGGATTCCCGCGCCGCTGATCCGCACCGACATCGAGACCGCTGAAATGGTCAAGTACGCGGACAACGCCTGGCACGCGCTCAAGGTCGGCTTTGCAAACGAGATCGGCAGCCTCTGCAAGGCCCTGCAGGTGGACAGCCACCGCGTGATGGAGATTTTCTGCCAGGACACCAAGCTCAACCTGTCTTCGTGTTACCTCAGGCCGGGCTTCGCTTTCGGCGGCTCGTGCCTGCCCAAGGACCTGCGCGCACTGCTGCACAGGGCGAAATCGCTCGATGTGTCGCTGCCCATTCTGGCCGCAGTCCTGCCGAGCAACCAGCTGCAGATTGAGCGCGCCGTACAGACGGTGATCGACCACGGCAGGCGCAAGGTTGGCATTCTCGGTTTCAGCTTCAAAGCCGGCTCCGATGACCTGCGCAACAGCCCGGTGGTTGAGCTGACCGAGCGGCTGCTCGGCAAAGGCTTCGAGCTGCGGATCTATGACGGCGCAGTCAGGCTCGCGAGCATCCACGGAGCGAACCGCGACTATATCCTGCACCGCATTCCGCACATCTCCGGGCTGATGGTGTCCACCATCGATGAGGTGCTGGAGCATGCCGACACCATCGTCATCGGCAACGCGGCGCCCGAGTTCCGCGACATCCCGCGGCGACTTGGGCTTCGTCAGACGCTGGTGGACCTGGTGCGGGTCTCCGAGTCCCGCAGTGCCGCCGGCGTCTACGAAGGGATCTGCTGGTGAGGCGGGTCCTGATCCTGGTGGAGAATCTGCCCAGCCCGTTCGACCGGCGCGTGTGGCAGGAGGCATGTACGCTGCGCGAGGCGGGGTACGGGGTCTCGATCGTCTGCCCCACCGGACCGGGATGTGAGCTCAAATTCGAGGTCATCGACGGGATCTACATCTATCGGTATCGACTGCCGCTCGAAGCTTCGGGTGCCGCCGCATACGCCCTGGAGTACGCGAGCGCGATCGCGCAGGCGTTCGTTCTGTCGTGGCGCGTGCTGCTCACCCGCGGCTTCGACGTGGTGCACGCTTGCAACCCGCCTGATCTGTTGGTGCTGGTCGCAGGATTCTTCAAGTTGTTCGGCAAGAAATTCCTGTTTGATCACCACGACCTCGCCCCGGAGCTCTATGAGGCGAAATTCGGGCGGCGTGATTTCCTCTACAGGCTGATGCTGCGCCTCGAGCGGCTGACGTTCCGCGCTGCCGACGTGTCGATCGCGACCAATGAATCCTATCGGCAGGTCGCGATCGCGCGCGGGCGCATGTCTCCGGAGCGGGTCTTTGTCGTGCGCAGCGGGCCGGATCTGGCGAGGCTGAAGCGCCTTGCGCCGGATGAGCGGCTGAAGTGCGGCCGGCGCTACCTCGTCGGCTACGTTGGCGTGATGGGGCGGCAGGAAGGGGTCGACTACCTGCTGCGGGCGGTGCACCACATTGTGTTCAGTCTGCACCGGCGCGACATACAGTTCGGGCTCGTCGGTGGTGGCACGTCACTTGAGCCGATGAAGTCCCTCGCAGCCGAGCTCGGCGTGGCCGAATTCGTCACCTTCACCGGGCGCGTACCGGACCGCGAGCTGCTGGCGATGCTCAATACCGCCGACGTGTGCGTCAATCCGGATGTCGCCAACGAGATGAACGACAAATCGACCATGAACAAGGTCATGGAGTACATGGCGCTCGGCAAGCCGATCGTGCAGTTCGACCTGACCGAGGGGCGTTTCTCGGCGCAGCGTGCGTCGCTGTACGCGCGCAAGAACGACGCTGTGGATTTCGCGGCGAAAATTGTCGAGCTGCTGGATGACCCGGCACGGCGCTCCGCCATGGGTGCATTCGGCCGCCGGCGCGTGGAAGAGCAGTTGGAATGGCGCCACGAGGCACCGCGGTTGCTCGCAGCCTACGACGCTCTGTGGGGCGGCAGCACGCACCGCAGGGTGCCCGGCGGCGCCGGCGCAGCCTACGACGCTCTGTGGGGCGGCAGCGCGCACCGCAGGGTGCCCGGCGGCGCCGGCACCCGCCTGAGGAACCGGGAGTCCTCGACATGACGCTCAGGCCCGGGTTTCGAGGGCGCCCTGATGCCGGCGCGACAGCGCAGCTCCAGGCACGCCCACGGCCGTGACTCGATGCGCGCCAGCGCCATCGCACGGACGCACGGGGTGCTCGCGTCGCTGCTCGCCGTTGCCGCGGCGAGTGCCGCTCACGCGCACACTGACGTGGCAGCGCGGTTCTTGTGCGGATTCCAGGCCTCGTGGAGCGCGTGCGGATTCTCGCAGCAGGCGCAGGCGCCTGATCGGGTCACTCTGGTCGAGGTGGCGGGCCGCTCCGGCGTGCGCCTGCGGACCTTGCCCGGCGACCACGACGTCGCCGGCAGCGGCGGCGCCGAGCGCGCGGATATGGCGCTGTCGCCGGAGGCGACCGGCTGCTTCCAGGGGCAGGAGCAATGGTGGGCGCACTCGCTGCTCTTTCCCCCCGACTATGAGGTTCCGGTCGCGACGCCGGCCGACCCGTGGCCCTGGGGCGTGGTGTTTGCCTTTCATCACACCGGCTCGCAGGGGCAGGCGAATTTCCAGGTCGAGGTAGCGGACACGCCCGCCAGATTGCGCTTCGCGATTTCCGCCGGGCCCGTGGTCTCGAGCGGCGCGCCGGGGTCGGCCACTCGGCGCTGGCCGATCGGCCCGATCGTCAGGAACCGCTGGTATGACTTCGTCTACCACCTCAAGTGGTCATCTGGCAGCGACGGCTGGTTCGATGCGTGGGTCAACGGCGAGCAGATTCTCCACTACCGCGGACCGACCCTGTATGCAGGACAGGGCTGCTACCTCAAGCTCGCCAACTACCACACCCCGGTTGGCAAGCCGGTGTCGGTCGTGCATGCGCGAGTGCTGCGCGGCCCGACACGCGAAGCGCTCGGCTCAGGAGCTCTGCCGTAGGGCCGCGGCGGGTTGAGCCCGCTGCCAGCCGCGCCACGCATCGCGCAGCGCCAGCCAGACCCGCCCGCGCGCGCTGGCTGCAACGGTGCACTCGTAGCTCTGCACCGGCTGCCCGCCGAAGTCCCTCTTGAAGCGGTTGATTCCGGCGCGTTCGGGCGTCGATTCGTCTTCGAACATGCCACCCCAGTCGTAGCATTGCAGTCCCGCTTCCTTCAAGCAGAGCATGTCCCGCCAGTGCAGCCAGCGGTTAGCGCGCCCGACCAGGGAACGGTAGTCGCTGTCCATGCTCCTGAACCAGGACGCTGAGTATACGATGCTGACGGTGCGGCCAGAGCGCAGGTGTGCATGCCAGACGAGCCGCGTGCCGTGGCGGGACGCGCAGCTGAGTAGCAGTTGGCGCTGCGCGGCGGCGCGCGCGAGCCACTGGCGGTCCGCGGACCACAGCGCCTTTTGCCTTGCGAAGGTGTCGTAGAACTCACTGAACTCCTCGAGCCTGTCGGCCGCCTCGCCGATCACTTCGTGGTGCAATCCGTCCTTGGCCTCGGCGCGGCGGATGTGATGGCGGCAGCTCGCGTTGAATGCCGCCGCGATCGCATCCGGCGGCGCGGAGAGATCGGTGCACAGCGAGTGCAACGGCGCGGTACGGGCGTTCGCGATCGGGGCCCGCCGGTATCGGTACACCAGGATATCCACACCTGCGTTGGCGGGTGGTTCCTCATCGAACCACACTTCTCCGTAGACGACCACCCGGCCCTGCAGGCGGATCACGCGGGTGCCTCGGCGCTCATTCGGGTATGGAATTCGCGCAGCGTCAAGCTGGCGCTCATTCGGGTATGGAATTCGCGCAGCGTCAAGCCCTCGCACCAGGCGGACAGATCCTCGAAGAGGACTTCCAGGTTCGCGTACAGGCGCTCGATGGCCGCCGCAGTGCGGAAGGTCGGGCTGCCGCCCGGCATCAGTTCCGAGGAGTGCAGCATCAGTTCGACGCAGCTTGCACCACGCGTGCGGGCGCGGTACGCGGCGCGCAGCATTCCACGCAGGCCGTTCTCCCCCGGGCACAGCCAACTGTGCCGGGGCGAGATTCGACTGGCGACGCCGCGAATGACCGGCAGTCGATACGCCCGGGGCGCATGCCGGAACAGGCGGCTGGTCTCGATGGTCACGGGTACTTCGAGCAGTCCGCATTGCGCCGGAGCGGAGATATCGCATGGCCTGAGAAAGTAGGGCCGCTGCGGAAAATGGCGGTAGTTCGTGCCGCCGCCGCCCGGGGCCCCCGGCGTTGCGCTCCAATCGATCCCGGGCGTGACCGAGCAATCCACTCGATAACCCTGTTCCAGCAGCATCGCGGCGTAGCGGCCGTCGAAGCCGAACCGCCCGGCGCGATGGCTCACGATCGGCTGCCCGAAGCGCTCCTGCAGCAGCTGCGTCATGAGCTCGATCTTTGCCTTCATCACTGCATCCGGGTATTCGATCAGGTACGGCTGGTGGCGGAAGTCGTCGTCGGTCAAGGGCAGCAGGGGCGGCGAGTTCCAGGCGTGCAGGTGCATGCCGATCTCGCCCGCGCGCCGCGCGATCACGTCGCGCCCGAATTCGACAAACGCGTCGCACATCGCCATCTCATAGTTGGTCAGGTACACGGGCCGATAACCGTAACGCTCGCACAGCGCCTGGAAGCGGGGCAGGAAGCGGGCATTGTGCGTGCTGATCTCGCGCGGCCGCGACCACAGGTCATCGCCCTCGGTGTCGACGGTGATGATGAACGGTGTCTCAGACATGGCGCCGCTCGCCCGTCGCCAGCGTCCGCGCGGTGTGGATGCGGTGGCGGGTCAGCTCCTCGAAGGCGGTGAGATAGGGGGTAAGGATCTTCTCCTCGGCGAACTCCCGCGCCATGAAAGCACGGCATCTCGAGCTGGCCGCCGCGAGCGCGCTCGGGTCGCCGAGCAGCCGCCGGATCGCATCACGCATCTGCGGCGGCGACTCGACCACGGCGCCCAGCCCGTTGCGGCCGATGACACCGTCGGGGTCGATATAGCTGATAACGGGAACGCCGCGGATCCAGGACTGCAGGTAGGTGTTCGGGAATCCCTCGACCTCCGAGGTGTTCACCAGCAGCCGGGCGCGCGCATACATCGCGTTCACATCCCAGTAGGACATACGGCCGTGAAAGGTGAGGTTCGGCCTGAGCGCCGCATCGCGCCGGATGCTCTCGTACAGCGCGCCCTCGCCCGGCAGGGGACCGCCGACCATGTGAATGTCAGCCTCGGGCAGTTGGGCGGCGAGCGCGACGACGCGGTCCGGTCGCTTCACACGCCGGATATTTCCGACCCACAGAACGTCGATGTCGCGCTCCCCATCGGACCGCGGCGGCTCGACCAGCATTCCGGCCACGCGGCCGGGGAGGCCGAAGTGGCGCGCCAGGGAACGGGCCTGGGCGGCGCTCTGCACGAGAATGGCATCGGCGCGGTGCAGCCCGTAGGCGTAGAGCCAACGATCGCGCGCGTAGCGGATGAGCAGTTGCGAGGGGTCACAGTCCGCATCGCTCGCGCAGCGGAATACGAAACGCCTGCCGTGACTCGCGCAGAACAGCGCCAGCAACGCGACCTGCATGCCCGCGCAGCTGGTGTAATACAGCTGCGCGTCGGCCCGCGCCAGCGCCGACCACAGACCGCTCCATCGCGGATGCACGAAGCGCAGCAGCGGCAATCCCGCTTCGGGCCGATAGGCCTTGCAGACGCGGATGTCTTCCCAGACTGCGGCATCCGTCTGCCCGTAGTCCGCCGTGACCATGCTGACTTCGTGGCCGCGGCGCGCCAACGCCCGGGCGAGCAGCGTCTGCTGCACCGACTCGCCGCCGACAGTGTGCTCGCGGTACTCGGGCGCCAGAACCGGGAGATTGTCGAGTCCCAGCAGGCAGATCTTCATTCTCAGGCGAGCCGTGCCTGCCGCGCTCATGCGTTTTGGGTCGAGCAGCTCGACTCCGGGTCGGCCCCGGCGCTCACGGGCTCAGGCACGCAATGAGCGCGGCGCAATACGCGATATGCATGGTGCTTCAGTCGATCGCGCGTCGGCGAGCGGTCCCAGGGAAGCGGCTCCACGCCGAGGCGGCGCAGC
>Ga0193733_1000359_pt1 | contig 15678 bp, 14 predicted proteins | sample U1s2metaG_FD_145076 | JGI IMG/M metagenome (GOLD analysis project Ga0193733, IMG submission 145076) | Soil microbial communities from a riparian zone of the East river system, Colorado, United States - U1s2 | ecosystem: Environmental > Terrestrial > Soil > Riparian zone | place: USA: East River...
ACCTAATGCAGACGGTCACCCAACGCATAAGAGATTGTCGAGTCGTAATCGTGACGCTCGGTCTTGTGGAAGTTTGGCGCGATCTTCAGACAAATGTATGCCTTAATCACGTTCCCGTGCCCTTGTTGGTAAAAAACCAAAGGGAACGATACGAATTCCACCTGACGAGCTTCGCACAAAACTGGCAGAATCTGCAAGAAATCCACGGGCTGCTGTCGCGCTACGGACACCCCGGCGTTCAAATTGTTGTGACGGTTTCGCCGGTTCCCCTTATGAATACTTTCTCCACGATGGACGTAGTAGTAGCCAACACCTACGCAAAATCTGTTTTGAGAGCTGTTGCGCAGCAATGGGCCGCCGCGCATGATAATGTCGATTACTTTCCGAGCTACGAAATCGTCCAAAACTCCGATCGTGCCGCTACCTGGGAGCCGGATCTAAGACACGTAAGGGGACCCGGGGCGGATCACATCATGGAACTCTTCCTCAGTTCGTACGTTGGATAGGTGTGTGCGACTAGCTATCCTTTGACACCGCTTGCCGCGTGAACAACGCCGTTGTCATGGTAAACAGAAGGTTGACGCAATAACACCGATGGTCACTCGAACTCATTAACTGCCGTGATGATTTATTGACCTCATCATCGCGAAGCTGCGGATGGCAGGGAAGAGAAAGACATTGGTCGGCATGAGCTTCGGCCTTGGCAAGACCGAGTGGAAAAGCGACCGGTAGCGAGAGTTTCGCTCTTAAATTTCGCGCGATAATGCAACATATAGCTGAGCAAAAACAAGTCGATTCTTATCGTAAGTTCAGACTGGTCAGGATCAACCATCCTCACCTGGTGGCTTGGCCGGCACCCGAACATCGTACCGCAGAAGAATCAAATTGGCTGGCGCTTTTCGCGATTGATGCAGCCGTCGGTTATTGCCTTGGAACTGATCGAGGAGAACGCGGATAGCGCTTGTTCGTGTTGAAAGATTCATCGCTTTAGTGAGAATAAATAGCTCAGTTGTTTAATTCGCTGAATTCCGAAAGGATGAAGACCGGCTTGCTCTTCGATTGCATCCAGGAACTGTTTGCTCGCGGATATGCGCTTACAAGTGGCAACGAGCCTTATCCGCTGCGTTCGCTTCTTCGGGAGGAAATCGAAAAACTTGCTCCGGGCGGCACCCGAACATCGTACCGCAGAAGAATCAAATTGGCTGGCGCTTTTCGCGATTGATGCAGCCGTCGGTTATGGCCTTGGAACTGATCGAGGAGAACGCGGATAGCGCTTGTTCGTGTTGAAAGATTCATCGCTTTAGTGAGAATAAATAGCTCAGTTGTTTAATTCGCTGAATTCCGAAAGGATGAAGACCGGCTTGCTCTTCGATTGCATCCAGGAACTGTTTGCTCACGGATATGCGCTTACAAGTGGCAACGAGCCTTATCCGCTGCGTTCACTTCTTCGGGAGGAAATCGAAAAACTTGCTCCGGGAAGGATCCTCGAAGTAGGCTGCGGCAGCGGGAATTATGCGTTCCCGAATTATGATTATCTCGGAGTCGACCCGAATCCAAATTACATCGCCTATTGCCGGCGAAAGCGTGCGGGCAAATTCGAGCAGATGTCAGGGGAGCGTCTCGATCTTTCCGATAGAACATTCGATGCTGTTCTTTGCCTGAGCGTGGGGCATCATCTTCCCGACGACTCGCTCCAGCGTGTTTTGCGCGAAATCAAACGTATCCTGACCGATGATGGCGTTTTCTTTTTTGCCGATGCTATCCGGCCCATCGCACGACGGCGACCGGTCGCGGCGCTGCTCGAATGGCTCGATGAGGGGCGCTGCTCGAATGGCTTGATGAGGGGCGTTGGTTTCGGCGAGAAGAAGATTATGTTACGCTGCTGGGCAATGAATTTGCGATCGAGCAAAAACGAAAATTCACAGAGGCATTTTACGAAATGCTGGTTCTTTTCTGTCGCAAAAAGCGAGACCATGCGACCAGCTGAATTCAAGTTGACGCCAGCACGATTTTCGTCGAGCAAAAAGCCCCTCATCTAAGGAATAACTCTCTGCCATGCAGCTTTCAGTTGTATCGACATTGTTCCAGTCCGCTCCTTACATCGAGGAGTTCTACCGCCGGGTGCGAACGGAAGCGGAAAAGATTACGCCGGATGCGGAATTCATTTTGGTTAACGACGGCTCGACCGATCGTTCGCTCGAAGTTGCGCTCGAATTGCAAAAACAGGACGCACGCATTCGAGTGGTGGATTTGTCGCGCAATTTTGGCCACCACAAGGCGATGATGACCGGGCTCGAGCACTCGCAAGGCGATTTCGTTTTCCTCATCGATGTCGATCTTGAAGAGCCGCCCGAGATGCTCGGCACCTTTTTCGAGTCGCTCGATAGAGAGAAAGCCGACGCGGTTTACGGCGTCCAATCGCCGCGGCACGGCCCTTGGCTCACACGCACCCTGGCGAATTTGTTTTACTGGGTGTTCGAACTTCTTTCCGATTATCGAATTCCGCCACATTCGCTGACCGCGCGGCTGATGACACGGCGCTATGTCGATCAACTCGTGCGTTACAAAGAACATCTCTCAAACATGATCGGCCTCTGGGAACTCACTGGATTCAAGCAAGTGGCGGTCGGCGTTCGAAAAAGTCCATTCAAAGGAACAACTACTTACACGTTTCAGCGCCGTTTCAGCGCAGACTGGCCGCAGCCATTTACGCGATCACTGCTTTCAGCAGCAAGCCGCTGCGATTGATCGCTTATCTTGGTTTGCTGGTCACTGCGCTCTCGGCAATTTATGCGCTCGTACTGATAATCGGATACTTCGCCTTCGGTGTCTCGACAACTGGATGGACCTCGCTAATCGTTTCGATCTCATTGTTCAGCGGCTTAATTCTTTTTTGCCAGGGGATCATCGCCGCGTATCTCGCAGTCATTTTCATCGAAACGAAAAATCGGCCCTACACCGTGATCAGAAAAATCCACGAGGCCAAGTCGCCATGACTATTCCCTTTAACCGGCCTGCTGCGATGGGCCGGGAACTTGATTACATCAACGCGGCCGTGGAAACGGGCGGCATCGGCGGCGCGGGTGAATTCGCTGCGAAATGTCAGGCGCTGCTGCAAAGTGAGCTCGGAGTGAAGAAAGTGCTGCTCACAACGTCATGCACGTCCGCTTTGGAAATGGCCGCGATGCTCATCGACTCGCGGCAGGGCGATGAAATCATTCTGCCTTCATTCACCTTTACTTCAACAGCCAACGCGTTTGTTTTGCGTGGAGCAAAACCGGTTTTTGTTGATATCCGGCCCGACACGCTGAACATCGATGAGACACAAATCGAAAGACACGTCACCAAGCGCACCAGAGCCATCGTGGCAGTGCATTATGCTGGCGTTGGCTGCGAGATGGATGCAATTCTCGATCTTGCCGGCGATCGCTCCATTGCGCTGATCGAGGACAACGCCCAGGGCTTGTTCGGAAAATACAAAGATCGACATCTTGGCACGTTCGGTTGCCTGGCCGCGCAAAGTTTTCACGAAACGAAAAATTTTACCTGCGGCGAAGGCGGCGCCCTCCTGATCAATGACGAGCGATTCATCGAGAGGGCGGAAATGATTCGCGAGAAAGGGACAAATCGGGCGCGCTTCTTTCGCGGCGAAGTGGACAAATACACGTGGGTCGATTTGGGATCGAGCTACGCGCCCTCGGACATTCTAGCGGCGTATCTGCTGGCGCAATTGGAAGTGCGGGAAAAGATCCAGAAGCTGCGCGAAAACATCTGGAATTTTTATGCCACGCATTTACCCGAATGGGCGGAGCGGTGCGGAGCGCGCTTGCCAGTGCTGCCGGATTACACCGACCAGACGTATCATATGTTTTATGTGCTGATGAAAACCGGCCGGGACCGCGACCGCCTGATGACAGATTTGCGCCAGGCCGGAATCCAAAGCGTGTTTCATTATCTGCCGCTCCATCTTTCGAAAATGGGACGGTCGTTCGGAGGCAAGGAGGGCGATTGCCCGGTCACGGAGAGCGTCGTTGGACGTTTGCTGCGGCTGCCATTTTATAACACCCTAACGACTGCGGAGCTGACCCGCGTCGTGGAGGCCATGGAAAAATTCCGGCCATGCAGTTGATCTACAAGAGCTCCGCGCTTTACGGAGTCGTTAATCGGTTGCTCTACGGCCGGTACCATCTCGCGCGTTATCGTGTGATTGCCGATCTGATCCCGCCGCGCGCCAGCGCTGTCGATCTTTGCTGCGGAACGGCGACGCTCTATCATCGGTTCCTTCGAGCGAAGAATGTTCGCTACACCGGTCTGGATGCCAGCTCGAGTTTTATCGACGCACTCAACAGGCGTGGCGGCCATGGCATCGTGTGGGACCTGCGCTTGGACCGGCCTTTGCCGCGCGCCGACTACGTCATTATTCAAGGCGCGCTTTATTTTTTTCTGCCGGACCCGTCACCGCTGATTGAGCGCATGCTTGCCGCCGCGGACAATGGAGTCATCATTGCCGAAGCCATTCGCAATCTTTCCAGTAGCGCGATCCCGGGAATTTCCAATCTGGCGAAGAGATTGGCCGGCACAGCCGAAGGAAGCGAGGCGGCGCGTTTCAGCGAGGAAACTCTCGACCAATTGTTTGCGGATTATTCGCCAGAGTTGAAGCAGTCCTTCAAAATCCCAGGCGGCAGGGACAAGGTTTACGTGTTGAGAAAAACCGGCGCGCCCGTTTCTGTTCGATGAATCAGGAGAGCTTGGTTCAATCGACGGCGGCTGTCCCTGTCGATCTTGAGGAAACATATTGGTGGTACCATGCGCGAAAAGAAATCATCGCCGATACTGTCCAGCGATATCTTCGGCCCGGCAGCGAGATAATCGACTTCGTCGGCTCCGGCTCGGGTGTTATTGCCAGGCACCTTGTCGATCTTGGTTTCAAAGTTCTCGCCGCCGATATTTCCGTGCCTGCGCTGGCGGCTTGTCGCCAACGTGGACTCAACACGCTAGACCTCAATAATGACTGGCCAGCACCGGCTATCGCCGATTGTGTCCTGGCCTGCGATGTCCTCGAGCATGTCGAAGATGATCTCGGCCTGTTACGAAAGTTAAAACTTACGTTGCGTCCCGCCGGTTTGTTAATTGCAGCTGTGCCGGCCTACGATTTTCTCTGGAGCGGCGAGGATTACATCTCAAATCATGTGCGACGGTACACACGTTCGTTGCTTCAACAACGCGTTCGCAAGGCAGGTTTTTTTATCGAGCGGAGCAGCTATTTTAACACACTCCTCTTACCGCTTATTGCTCTGGTCTTGTTTTACAAGCGACTGTTTAGACCTCGTGACATGTACGTCTCCGATATCCAGCCCCTGCCGCAATGGCAGAATAACATTCTCTATACAATATTTGCGGTCGAACGTTACATTCTGCCTCACTGCGACTTTCCGGCCGGCGCCAGTCTCCTTATCATCGCCCGCAAGCCGAGTCCTGAATGATCTATGTTCCACAGAAGTCATCGATGCATCGATTATGATTACAGCGCGAGCATGAAGTGAAAACAAACCCGCTGTCGGTTGTGAAGGTTATTGGCCTAATCCCTATTTTGCGCGCGCGCTGGCGCTGTCGGTCGCGTTCGCGCACGGCGCCGACCCGGCAAGTGTGAGAAGCCGGTGGCGCGTGGCTGACGTAGTCGCTTGCGAGTTTTGGTAATAGGCGCAACCGGCAGAACGGGGCCGGCAATGGTAGCTCAGGCGTTGGAACAAGGCCATCAGGTGATTGCGCTCGTGCGCAGCCGGAGAAAACTCAACACTGGGCGCCCGAACCTGCGCGCGACCAAGAGCAACATACTCGATTACGCGCGTCTGTCGGATCGGCCCTGCGTGGGCAGAACGCGGTGCTGTGTACGCCGGGCCGTAAACGGCTCTTTTATGCAAGCAAGATTTATCCAAATGGCGCGCGTAATATTGACTTCATGAGAACTGCGATAGCTTTCGACTGCCGCTTAGAATCGTGGTGAAGAATCCGATTCTGCCCGCAACTTGATCCCAAACGGGAGATACCGAGCGCACTCACGCTGCTGTAATCGCTGGGCCGGCCCATAAGTTGCCGGCACAGATGACAGAGCTTGCGCGGGGTATCGACGTCGCGATAATTGGGCTTCTTTGACACCAGGATGCCTCTGAAATTCAACGTATCGCGCACGATGGAACGGACCGCGCAAGCTTTCGCCGCTCTGGCCATCGCGTTTTATTCTGTTTCGGGGTTTGCGTATTTATATTTTGGTTCTTGGCCAGTGACACATCAAGATTTCTGGCAGCTGTACCAAAGAGCTCTCACGCACTCGTGGCTCCAAAGTGCGTTGCTCAAGTACGGTCCTCATTCCATATTTTTTCCAAGCTTTTTCTGGCTGACCGATCTCCGCTTTTTTCACGGGAAACAGCAACCACTCGTGATCGCCGGGATTCTGCTGCTTTCGATCACCGTGTCACTTCTGCTGATACCAATTTGGCGCGATAAGAACGTGTCCCTTACGGGAAAAGTCTTATCCGCGCTTGTCTTGGTGACGACCAATTTCTGGATGGGGCGGTCCATTATCACGGCATCCGGCGGTTTCAACTGTATTTGCTCCTCAGTGATGGTGGGAGCAGCTATAGCTTTTCTCGTACTGCCGAGGATGAACGGCCAATCGCGTCAATGGCTAGCAGCACTTATCGTGGTATGCGGCGGTTTTCTCGCCTCTTTCAGCTTCGGTTCCGGCTTAGCAATTTGGCCAACCCTACTGTTGCTCGCATGGTGCTTGCGTCTGCGGACATACTCCATCGGTCTGCTAGCTCTGGCCAGCATAGTAGCAGCTGTGATACTTGTTATCTTGCCCGGGGAGAGCCAACATTTGCAAATGCAATTGCTACCGTCGATTGCTGCTAGTGGAGGCATTTGGTTATGCCAAATCATAGGAACTCCCGTCGCGTATGCGATTGCGGGTTGGCGCCCTCAACAGCTGCTCTCTCAAACAGTGGAATCTTCCATGTCGGTGTGGTTCGGAGCGGCAGGTCTCACGATCGCCCTAGTCATAATAGGACGTGCGGTATACCGGCGCGATATAGGACAGAGCCGCTTGAAACTGACTGGTTTGGCGCTAGTCACATTTAGCATTCTTGTTGCAACAAGTATTGTAGTTCCTTTGCCACTTACCCGTGGGACATCGTCCGACGTGGACGCTCCGCGGTACCTTTTCTGGAGTACGCTGTTCTGGGGCGGTTTGCTGCTATTACTCATCGCGCGAGGCGAAAATGTCCCGTATTTACGCTGGATAGCTTTCTGTATTCCTTTGGCAACCCCGGTCTTTGCATTTCCATCACATCAGAGGTGGGCACTGCACTCCAAATATGCGCAGATCTTGGCTACCGATGCGGCCACTAGTCTGATTAACCGAGTACGCGACATTGAAACGCTGAAGATCATAGCGCCAGTGTACATTGAATTTCCATATATGGTGGCTCCCCAGCTGCGAGCACACCGGTTGGGTATGTTCGCGGACGGCTTACAAGATTGGATCGGCCTTAACGAAGCAAGTTTGTTTGCGGGACGTCACAAGCCGGAGGGATTGATGGGGACCTGCCGTGTTAGCAAGTTAGTGCAGTGCGACAATGGGGCTCCAGCAGCGCGAATCGTTTGCCATGTAACCACAAGACGACATATTCCCCGGATTGTCCGATGTGCGATTAGTCCAGTCGCATGGCTCGTCGATAAGGAGACGAAGCAGGGATATATGACTCCGAATAGGCTGGCAGTCATTGATTCCAATGGTATTATTCGCGGGGTGGCGCGCTCCTGCGGGATGAGTTCGTTCGCGAATCGTGTGTTATTTCAAGGCAAATTTTGCACAACTTGTATTCTTGGTTACATCTCCGATTACAATCCTCAGCTTCATTACAACGTCCGTAGCGCAGACGATAATGTTCTTTCGGAGGAGGCGCTCCCCGTCCAAGACGATGTTAGTAACAATCCAAACTCGTGAGACACGCTTCAGTATCCACTCATTGACCAGCTCCAGTATCTGTTAGGACTCGCTCTCTTTTTCGGCTTGTCTGTGGCAGCTGCCTCGATAATTTCTCATCGGCAAGTGACTAAATCTAGACAGTTTATTACCCCAGCGTTTTTGACCGGCACATTCCTCTTGGTTTGCGCAATAACATTTTACTACTTTACCGTCCTTAAAACTAATTACCGCGACAGCTCGCTGTTGGATTTCGGTCAAGCCGATGCGACGGAATACTTCGCTCAGGCAGAGGCCATTCTGAAAGATGGATACCCTTACTTGCAAATCGGTTACGACAAAGTGCCATCGGTGTACCCTTTAGGCTACCCAGTACTAATGCTTCCCTGGCTCAGGATTCTGCCTCAATCCGATTCTATTCTTGCGCCGTACAGGACAAATCAAACAATTGGCCTGTTGTTAATTCTGGCCGTGTTTGGCTTTTATGCCTATCTTGCGATGCCGTTCGCGGGTGGGGTTGCGGCCCTGATGGTGGCCACGCTGCCGGCGTTTTTTACCTTCTGCCGGTCACCATTTAGCGAAATCAGCGCAACCACAGTAGTCGTGTTAGCTTTTATGTTTGCCTACCTCGGCTTGACCGAAGAGCGCCGCTGGAAAATCTATCTGTCAGCGGTTTTCCTTGGCCTCTCACTCAATATCCGGCTGCAATTACTTTTCTTTGCGCCCCTACTGTTAACAATGGCTGTATTCCCAGCCAAGGAGAACCGCCTCCGCTGGTTTCTCCATTGTATTGGAGTTGCGTTCGCTTTCGTTATTGCGGCCAGCCCGATGCTCGTCCTCAACACGATCCAGTTTCATTCGCCCTTTAAGACGGGTTACGATTACTGGTTTCCCTCTTTGGTCGAGACCCATCGGCTCTTTTCTCTCGGCTATGTCCCAACGAATATCGCGCGATTATGGAAGGAATTCGCTCTGTGTCCACTGCCTTGCTGTTTTGTCGCCCAATATTTCGGCACCGGTACGTGTTTTGTCCCTGCCTTTGTTGTTCTGATTTGCGCGGGATCATTCTTCATCCAGATCAACCGCTTCGTCATCTGCGCTTTCTCAGCCGGCTTGAGTTCGGTCGCAACAACACTCATCTTCATGTTTTCGGATGTACGCTACTACCTGCCACTCCTGGTTCTTTTGGTCGCGGTCGCGGTTCTACCCGTGACATGGGCGGCCAAGAATCTTGTGTCGGGAAAACGGCTGATCGGCGCGTTTGCCGTCTTTGTTTTATTTGCCATGGCCTGTCTGGGTTATCCTTCGCGCTCAGGCGAAATAGTTGGAATCAATCGATCGCAGGCATGGGATGCTCTCCATTTCAACCCTTCAAATCGCCGATCTCGCGACTTTGTGGCACAGAAACGCTTCGTTGAACTCGTCAGCAATCAACCTGGCATCGTCTTCTCTGATATTCATCCTTCCTACCTGCACGTGCTTTTGCCGGCTGGTTTCGTGACGGCGCCCCTAGATGGAAAGGGATACGTCGGGTTCAGCAAAATTTTTCACTATGACCGGCCCCAGGCTACAGAACTTCTGAAACGCGGTATAGAACACACTATCCCCATCTACGCACTGTTCGTTTCGCAGGACGAGATGAATGAAAAGGTATCGCGATTGCCGGAGCTCCACGGCTATAAATGGGTTATCGGTGAAAATTCCGCTCCAGACTCAGTAGTTTTACGGCTCGTTCCAATTCTCAATAACAGGTGATTTGCGGTATCTCGCCTGTTGCACTCTCGGTGCATAGTCCCTGTAGCTCGACAATCGTGTTTGTGCGCGGGAAACATTCAATGGCCGAATTCTTGCTCGCCTGATTTTTCTATCGCCCGAGATTGTTTTTTACTCCGTAAATAAGCTCTTACAAAATCCTTCCAGTTGATCTTCTTGCCTTCCGCAATAGGTCGTCGGCCGTAAGAAATGCCGACTCATAAATTGGTACCGCCGTCTTCAGCTACCTGGCACTGCTTGGCGAGAACAATCTGGCAGGCGGCTCGGACAGCGTAGGTCGCGCTACCGCTTGGGGCGCCCGATGAGCATTAGCTTTCCCAAACGGCGCGAGCACTCATCGAGCGTGAAATGCTTTCGAAATAGATTCAGAATCATTACCGGTTGCCCGAGCCACTGGTCGTATGTCCGTCTTTCATAATGACGCATACCGGAGAATGCATCGAGTTTAGGCGAGAGGGCTCTCGCCAATCGGGCGTTGCAAAGAAAATGGACAAACATTAAAAAAGGAGTCCGCCACGGCTCTACGACAACAAGCCGCCCCCCACTTTTCAATACCCTTCTCACCTCAGAAAGGGTCTCGTCCAAGTCACCTGGCAGTATTGGCAAGTGATGAAGACCACCTTGAATGATAACTACATCTTTGGAATTCCTATCAAACGGAAGGCGGCGGCAGTCGCAAAGATACCGATCTGCTGGCCCTGAATACTGATTCAGCAGGGAGGCGGACAGGTCGGCGCCCTCGACGCAAGTAAACCCGAGTCGCTCCAAAGCATGTAAACCATTGCCCCGGCCGCAAAAGAGTTCGACGATCTTTGAATTTTTCGGCCACGCTTCGGCACCCAGTTGGGTAAGTCTGCGGCGAAACTTCTCGATCTCCTGCTCGGGAGTTTCGAAACGCATATATGCTTCTTCCCAAGAATGGGCACAACAGACTTTTGAGTTGTCGAGGACCTGTATTGTCCCTCCCGATTCGGAGGGGAAGTTGTCTTCTGATTTCACGGCTTGCATTTAAACGAATTATCTCTAGACCGACTGCAGAAATCAAATGCAATCCTTAATCACGATCGTGTTGCGCGCCACTCTCGCCGCCTCGCGTAGCAACAACACCGGATCATTCGTATGATGCAGAACATCGACAAAGACGAGTGTATCGAAACTCCGGTCAGGAAAAGGAATACTCGTGTCGTCAAATTTCACAACCGGGATATGCGCGTGGTCGCGAACCAACACATCGATGCCTGTAATGACCACGTCGGCTTGTCCTTTTGTATGAGCGCGGCTAGTAGCCAGTCGCCACAGCCGACATCCAAGACCTAGCCATTAGCTGGCAGTAGCTCGGAGAGTTCGCGGGTCAGCCCCCTCACTCTGGGATTGTAGACATAGCTTCCATGAATCTTTTCACGCAGATTCATTTCCGCTTCATTCCCAGAATGCTCATGAAAAAGCTGAAGAGCACAGTCTGAAAACCGAGTGCTGTTAGCGTCGCACCGGGAATTACTACTCGCATGACATCGCTGTAATCTAGCCGGCCCCAGCCCGTTCTTCGCCAAATTAGCACAGCCATCAAGAGCAGAACAAAACCGGCGACTAGCGCGATAGTACCACCCACAAGTCCGGTTTCAAGTGTGATGTGCCGGAACGCACGTTCGAGTCGTGGATCGGGAGGCAACAAACCTTCCGTGATCGCGAACAACTTCGTTAGTATCGCGAACAGCACGGCCTGAAATCCACACAAGAATGCAAGACTCGCGAACAGCAAGGTATGCGCGTCGAATGTCACTCCGTAAAGTGTTAGCCGCGGCAATGCAATCGCATAGCCAGCTCCGCCAAGCAAGATCAATAACAGACCTGGCATAAGAAAAAGCCAGCGTGGACTGCAAACTAGGAAGAACCGCAGCGTTCGCCAACCGTCCCGAAAAGTTTTGAGATGCGGCGCTCGAGTCTTTCGTCCGTCAGGGTGAAGCGTGATGGGAACTTCGGCAATCCTCTCCTTGTTAAGGCTCGCTTTGATGATCATCTCGGTGGCAAACTCCATTCCGATGCAACGTTGATCGAGCCGTTGGAAGAGGCTCTTCGTGAAGCCACGCATACCGCAATAGATGTCGTGCACGGGCGCGCGGAACCAAGTGCGGGCCAAGAGCCAAGAACGAAAAGATGGGATTACCCAGCCAGCGATGAGAAAGTGGCATAGCACCTGGGCTGACCGTGCCACCGCCCGATGGTAGTCGGCATCCTTGCACGAGCTCATAGCCTTCGCGCAGCTTGACCAGGAAAGGCATAAGCCGGCTGAAATCGTAACTGTCGTCGGCATCGCCCATGATCACATACTTACTGCGAGCCGCAGCTATACCACCCATAAGCGCGCTGCCGTAACCCGGGAGTCCGACCGGCACTACACGCGCGCCGCAATAACGGGCAATCTCCTGCGAGCCATCCGTGCTACCGTTATCTGCAATGATGACTTCGCCGATGATGCCGTGCTCGTGGAGGAAGCGTTGCGCCTTGTTGATACAGGTTGCCAAGGTCTCCGCCTCGTTCAGGCAGGGCATCACAATAGAGAGTTCCGATGAACGCTCGGAAGGGATGGCGGGCGCAATATCGGACCGAGTTTCAGCTGGGGCGGTAATCATATGCTTCAGAATACCTCGCCGTTCCAAGCCGCTTTGCAACCGGTCCGTCCGAGATAGGATGGAACGTGCGTGGAAACCAACGGCCAGAGCGACCGGAAGATGACGATGAAATTGACACTTGCACTCGAGCGTGTAAAAAGCAGGAGATTATCTTGGAGACTGAACAACGTCTCTTCGGAGATTTCAAGCGGCTGAGCTTCGACACGGCCATCGGGCATAAATTTGAACCTGGTGATGACATCCGGACGCCCAAGCGAGCTTTCAGTGCACCGCTTACCGGACGGGCTGGCAGTCGCCGCCGTATGTGTCTTCGTTTTTCTGGTCAGGCTACGATGTAGTACTATCGCTACCAATTTTTTCCGACGGTCAAAATCCATTAGTCGTCAATGAATAGGCTACTTACGAATATTGGCGGCGCAGGGTAACCGCCTGTGTAGTGCACGTGTCATGTGTCGAATGCGATATTCAGATATCGTCAAGCGGCCGGAGGCCGCCATGCGATCATGGCTTGAGTTTCTCACCGAGCCATACGCCCCGCAACGTCCTGAAGCGCTGGCGCAACGAATTAACGGTTCCAATGTGTCGACCGATTTCGACTCAAGCAATCCGACGACCGACCGGGCAGTTGTCGAACAACGGGGCAATTGAGCGTCAACTTCAGAGGTTTTCCTCAGCAACATGAAGCATCATCGCGAATGGCGGAAAAATTAGAAACTGACTTCAACCGACAGGTCGAATACTTTCATAATCTGGGAGCGAAATACCGCGATGCCCAGCAGTTAATTGCTAAGCTTCAGAAAGAACGCGAATAACTCACAAAAACTTGACGCCTCTTGTAAGATGCATCCCGTCATGGCGAGAAGAATAAATGCAGCTGGCGACTGGTCGGACCTATGCTGGCCAGCCAACTGTGTGACTTAAATGCGAGAGCAAGTAAACAGGCCGATTTTTGTGGTGGGATCACCACGTTCAGGAACGAGCATTCTTAACTGGTGCCTCGGGCAGCACCCGAACATCATACCGCTACCTGAGTCCAGCTGGATGGGCCAGTTCGCGATCGATGTTGCGATCAAGTACAACATTGGAAGCGCGCGAGAGAATCGCTCGGTCCTTAGCGCGATGGACATCGGGCGTGACGAGTTCTTTGCAAGCTTCGGCAACGCCATTAACGATTTGATCCTGCGGCATCGCGAAGATCTGGAAAAAAAACGGAAGATCATGCGAGGGAAAACCGACCCGAAAGCACGCTGGGTGGACGGAACACCGGAATACTCCTTTTATATCTGCGGCTTACGTAAACTGTTTCCAAACGCCAAATTCATTCACATCGTCCGCGACGTGAGTTCGGTTGTGCGCTCAATGCTAAATTTCGACCGTCTGGGCGCAGGGAAGCTCGTGGCAAATGAGCAGGAGGCTTATACCTATTGGTTACGGACCGTGAACAGTTGCTCATTAGCTGAACGGGCTTATGGTCCAAACGTCGTCTTCCGGCTGCGGTATTCCGATTTGGTAAACACACCAGAGCACGCTTTGCAGGCGTGTTTCAATTTTGTTGGTGAGACGTTCGTTAGCCAGTGTCTAAATATGCTTCAGACACGGATCAACAGTTCCGAGGTGCCGGCGGATTTCAAAATTGGTGATTCCAACACGGATCCCGCTCTTGTCGAGCAGGCGACGCAACTCTCGCGTCAGATCGAGGAGGGTACGGCGCCAGCGGATGAGTCTCCCAGCGCAGCTAATGAAATCGAGAGTGCCTTCAATGAACGCGTTCAATACATCGCTACAGTGGATAACCAATATCAGAAAGCTCTGGAGGTAATCAGAACGTTGCAGACCACAAAACCGTAAACTGACCGTTATTGTCGCAGAACCCGCGAACATGAAATCCCGGCACCCGACCCAATCCTTTAATTCCGATCCGCACCCCCCGACAATCGACTCCTCATAAGGTCATTGTTACTAGCGAGATACGTGGAACTCAATTTTCTCCCGGCAATGAAACGGAAAGCCACCTTCTTTGCCGTCGGGTCCACAAAGCACTTTGATCCGGCGTGGTTGAATGCAAATACCCGGAGCCGGAGGATTGAGATATAAGGAGCGTTTAGATGTGAAAACCTATAATATTGGCCTAAGATTTTTGGAAGAACATGACTTATCCCGATCATTTTGCTTTTCCGACGTTAAAGTTGAAACATAAGTCTGATCACGGCTAGTCAGTGCGCCTGGGTCGGTGGCGAAATTGGATACTGTGCTTATGTTGATCAGCAAAACTATCAGCCAGCCTTAGCGTGCACATTCTTCAATTTGGAGACAACTGATTATGGAACGCGTGCCGTACTTGAATCTTCAAGCTCAATACGACAGCATTCGCAGGGAAGTGTTAGCGGCGTTGGAGGAAATTTGCGAATCGGGCAGATTCGCCCAGGGACCAGCCACCTCACATTTCGAGGAGAAATTCGCAGCCTACTGCGGAGTCGGTCATTGCGTGAGCCTCAACAGTGGCACGAGCGCGCTCCATCTTGCCTTACGCTGTCTCGATGTCGGGCCGGGAGATGAAGTAATTACAGTTGCGATGACTTTTATAGGAACTGCCTGGGCGATTAGCTATGTCGGAGCAAAACCAGTTTTTGTAGATATCGACCCTGCGCGTCGAACAATGTGTCCCACCAAGCTTGAGGCGGCGATCACGCCTCGAACAAAAGCGATTGTCCCAGTCCATCTCTTTGGCATGCCAGCAGAGATAGATCGCATCAAGGCGATTGCTGATGGACATGGCCTACCGGTTGTTGAAGACGCCGCGCAGGCGCATGGAGCACGGTACCGCGGTAAGCGGGTAGGCCAATTCGGAAAAATTGCGTGTTTTAGCTTTTATCCGAGCAAGAACCTGGGAGCCTACGGTGAAGGCGGCGCTTTAGTCACTGATGATGCGTCTATCGCACAGCGCGCGCGTTCGCTGCGCGACCACGCACAGAGCCAGAAATACCTGCATGACGAGATCGGGTATAACTACCGGATGGATAGTTTCCAAGCGGCAGTGCTCGCCATCAAGCTAAAGCGACTCGACGCCTGGAATGCAGCTCGTGCTGATCGCGCTGCCTATTACACCGAGTTGCTTGCCAATTCCTCGTACAAGTTGCCGACGCACTTTTCCGATTCAGAATGCGTGTGGCATTGTTATGTTATCGAAGCTCCGGAACGCCACTGGGTTCGCTCGGTCTTGCAAGAGGCCGGCATCGAAACTGGCGTCCACTATCCAGTGCCTGTTCATTTACAAAAGGTCTACGCGCATCT
>Ga0193733_1000361_pt1 | contig 15525 bp, 15 predicted proteins | sample U1s2metaG_FD_145076 | JGI IMG/M metagenome (GOLD analysis project Ga0193733, IMG submission 145076) | Soil microbial communities from a riparian zone of the East river system, Colorado, United States - U1s2 | ecosystem: Environmental > Terrestrial > Soil > Riparian zone | place: USA: East River...
TCCGATCTCTGAAGCCGCCGCCCCCGCTGAAGCCGCCTCCACCGAAACCGCCTCCGCCCGACCAGCCGCCGCCGGGCCCGCTCGACCACCCGCCGCGGCGGCTGCCCATTCCATTGACGAGCGCGATGACGAATCCGATCAGCCCCCCGATGACTGCGAACGCGAGCACGCCAGCGGCCAGCCAAACGATGGCGGCTACGATCCCGCCGGAAATGCCGGCCCCGATGACGTGGCCGAAGAGGCGCCCGAAGATTGCACCGGTCACGACGAGTGCGACGAACAGCAGGAATATGGTCTGGAAATCGATCGGGCGATGAACACCGTTGATGATCACTCCAGACTTCGGCGCAGGCAGGCCCTCTCCCTGGATCAGCTTCATGAGCGCGTCGGTTCCTGCGGCGACGCCGCCGTAGAAATCGCCGGAACGGAAATGCGGCGCGATCACGTCGCTTACGACCCGCTTCGCGACGGCGTCGGGGATCGCGCCCTCGAGACCGCGGCCGACTTCGACGCGAAGCTTGCGGTCGTTCTTGGCGACGACGAGGATCACGCCGTCATCAATCTTCGAGCGGCCGATTTTCCAGGCGTCGGCGACGCGGATCGAGTACTCCTCGATGGTTTCAGGCTGGGTCGAAGGGAGCATCAGCACCGCGATCTGGCTGCCTTTGCCGCGCTCGAAATCGCTCAGGCGCGAATCGAGATCTCGAAGCTGGGATGCCGAGAGCGTCCCGGTGAGGTCGGTGACGTGTGCCTTGAGCGGCGGCACCCCGACCTCCGCGCGAGCGGAAACGAGGCCCGCGAGGAGAACGCCGGCCGCGACGAGGCCGAGCCAGCGTCTGCGCATGAGGGGATTACCGCTTAGCCGGCGCGCCGGGCTTGCCGAAATCGACCGTCGGCGGTTTGGAGATGGCTTTTTCGTCTTCGACGCTGAAGCTCGGCTTCACTTGGTAGCCGAACGCCATCGCCGTGAGGTTGACCGGGAACTGGCGTATGAGCACGTTGTATTCCTGTACGGCTTTTATGTAGCGGTTGCGCGCGACCGCGATGCGGTTCTCGGTGCCTTCGAGCTGCGCCTGCAAGTCGCGGAAGTTCGCGTCCGACTTGAGCTGCGGATAATTCTCGGCGACCGCGAGCAGCCGCGAGAGCGCGCTCGTCATTCCCGCCTGCGCCTGCTGGAAGCGCCGAAACGCGGCTTCGTCGTTCAGGAGCTCAGGCGTCGCCTGGATGCTGCCGACCCGCGAGCGCGCCTCGGTAACCTGGATCAGCACCTGCTGTTCCTGCGCCGCGAATCCTTTGACGGTGTTGACGAGGTTGGGAATCAGGTCGGCGCGCCGCTGATACTGGTTGAGGACCTCGGACCAGGCCGACTTGACCTGTTCGTCGCTTCGCTGGATGTCGTTGTAGCCGCAACCCGCCAACCCCGCGGTGATCAGGACAATGACCGCTGCAAGTAGCTTGCGCATGGATTCCTCCCTGAAAGTCGTGCCCCTAAACTGGGGACGCCGTGCGGGATTGCAAGGCCGCGACGCTGCGCCGGGCGAAGCACAAGTCTTCCCAGGCCTTGGCCTTGTCGGGAAGATTGCGCAGCAGATAAGCCGGGTGATAGGTCACGATAAGGGGCACGCCCTGATAGCGATGCAAGCGCCCGCGCAGGCTCGCAATGCTCGCCTCGGTGTTGAGCAGCGCCTGCACGGCAAAGCGCCCCATCGCGAGGATCAGTTTCGGCCGGATGAGCTCCAGCTGGCGCAGCAGATGGGGCGTGCACTGGGCGACCTCGAAGGGCTCCGGATTGCGGTTGCCCGGCGGACGGCACTTGAGCACGTTGCAGATGTAGACGTTCTCGCCGCGCGCGAGGCCGATCGCGGCAAGCATGTTGTCGAGCAGGCGGCCGGCCTGCCCCACGAAAGGTTCACCGCGCGCGTCTTCCTCGGCACCCGGCGCCTCGCCCACCAGCAGCCAGTCGGCCTGCTCGTCGCCGACGCCGAACACCGTTTGCGTGCAGGTCTTGCGCAAGCCGCAGGCCTGACAAGCCGCCACGGCGGTTTTCAACTCCGGCCAATCCATGCGCAGAATGCGCGCCGCGCGGTCATCGGCAAGATCGAGCTTGGCAGCCGCCACGAGCCCCGGAACGGGAGGAAGGATTTGCGGGGGACGACGCGGTGGCGGCGGTTTCAAAACCGCCGGCGCGCCCGAGCGGCTTTCCCCGGATTTTTTTTCCTGATCCGGAATCCCCGGTCCTAGCGCCCGCTTCGGCCCGCGCAGCTTCCACACGGGAGCGAGCCCCATCTCTTCCAGGTAGCGCTCGCTCCGCGCATTCATGGATCGAGTCACAGGTCGAGCGCCAAAACCAGCGCGTCCTCGCGGCCTCGATGCGCCGGATAGTATCCGCGCCGAACGCCGACCTGCTTGAAGCCATAGCCGGTATAGAGGCGCCGCCCCACCTCGTTCGTAGGCCGGACTTCGAGGAACAAGACCTTCGCCTCGTGCTCTCGCGCGATTCCGACCACGTGCTCGAGCAGGCTGCGCCCATGGCCCCGGCGCTGCGCATGGGCGGCGACGCTCAAGTTCAGAAGATGGGCTTCGCCCGCGGCAAGCAAGAGCACCGCATAACCGATCAGCCGTCTGCCATCGCGGTATGCAAAGCAGCCGTATCCGGCGCGCAGCGAGTCGCGGAAATTCCCGCGCGTCCAGGGAAATTCATAGAGGCTCTCCTCGATCTCGACCACCGCGCGAAGATCGGCCTCGCTCATCGGCTCGAGGCTGGGGGCAGGTCGCAGTACCGCGCTCATCAGCGTTCGCTCATCTTGAGCGCGACCTTGTCGCGCAGATACTCCGGCACCGCCGCGGCGGCGTCCTTCGCTTCCCCCGCCGCAAAACGCGGGATTGCGAGTTTCAGCACCGCTCGCGCGGTCGAGGCCGCCTCGGGACGGATCGCCGAAACGCATTCTCCCAGCCGGGCCGCGAGGAGTTCGCGATAGGCGGCGAAACCGTCGCCACAACCGATCCAGTTCTCCCCGGGCACGAGGGGCACGGCTTCTGGCCGGTACACGCCGGGAGCGGAAACTTCTTCCCATCCGGCACCCGCCCTCCGGTAGGCGGCATGATACACCTCGCCCTTGTGCGCATCGACGCAGGCGATAATCCGGGAGCCTGCGGCCTCTTCCGCCGCTTCTTCCGATGCTTCTTCCGCCAGAGCGAGCAGAGTTCCGATTCCGACCACGCCGATGCCGCGCGCAAGAGCGAGCCCCTGAGTGACGCCCGCCGCAATGCGAAGGCCGGTAAACGAGCCCGGACCCGCACCGTAGGCAATGCCTTGGATCTGCGCGAATTCGAGCCGCGCCTCGACGAGCACTTGATCGACCATGTCGAGGATCCTCTCCGCGTGGCGCTGACCGGCGCGCTCGTGACGCGCAAACAGCGCTTCGCCGCGGCTTGCCGCTACCGAGCAGAAATCGGTGGAGGTATCGATCGCGAGCAGGTTCATCGGCGCCGAGGAATTCTATCGGATCGGAGAGCCGCCTGCGGCGCTTGACGCCGGGCGGTTCAGCCCCGATGATTGTGCCGGAAAATAAACATGCACCCGGAGGAAAACATGCGTGAATGGATCGCGCTGATTGCCCTGGCGCTCCTCGCCGGTCCCGCATTCGCGCAAGACGCGTATCCGTCGCGCCCGATCACGATGGTGATCGCGTTCCCCCCGGGCGGCGTCACCGACGTCACCGCGCGGCCCACCGCTCTGGCGATGGAAAAGGTGCTGAAACAGCGCGTCATCATCGAGAACAAACCCGGCGCGGCGGGAGCCACGGGGAACGCGTATGTCGCCAACGCGAGGGCCGACGGATACACCGTGCTGATGGCGCTGTCGTCCATTTCGGTGATCCCCGAGGCGGAGCGTCTCCAAGGGAACAAGCCTCCCTACGAGCTGGCGCAGTTTGCGCCGATCGCGCTGATCTCGGCCGACCCCGTCGTCCTGGTCGTCCGCGACGAGGCGCCGTGGAAGAATGTCCGTGAATTCGTCGCCGACGCGCGCAACCGGCCCTCCAAGATCACCTACAGCTCCTCCGGAATCTACGGCGCGCTGCACATGCCTTTCACCCTCTTAGAGCACGCCACGGGGACGACCCTATGGCACGTGCCCTACAGCGGCGGCGGGCCGGCGCTGCAGGCCCTGCTCGGCTCGCACGTGGACGTGACCGTGGGCGGGCCGGCGATCATGATCGGCCAGATCAAGGCCAAGCGGCTGCGCCCACTCGCGAGCTTCGGGGACAAGCGCCTCGCCTCGCTTCCCGACGTGCCGACGCTCAAGGAGCTCGGGATCGACGCGGAGTACTACATCTGGGCGGGATTGATGACGCCCGTGGCGACGCCGCCGGCAATCCAGGAGGCGCTGCGGAACGCGGTACGCCAGGCGGTCCAGGATCCGGATTTCCGCGGGGCCATGGCCAGGATCGAGACCCCGGTCACCTATCTCGACGCGCCGGAGTTCCGGCAGTTCTGGGACACGGACGCGAAAAGGCTAGCCGAGGCGGTGAAGCGCACCCGTCCCGTCGAGCAGAAAAAGTGACGGCGCCGGCGAACGCCCGCGCCGTCATCCCCGCGCAAGCGGGGATCCAGGGACGTCGGAACGCCACTGGATTCCGGCTCGCGCCCGCTCCGCGGGCTTGGCCGGAATGACGATATGGCCGCCGCACAAGGCAAGGTCATCATCACCTGCGCCGTGACCGGCGCGATCCACACGCCGACGATGTCGCCGCATCTTCCGGTGACGCCGGAGGAGATCGCCGAAGGCGCGATCGGCGCGGCGCGGGCTGGCGCGGCGATCGTGCACCTGCACGCGCGCGAGCCCGCAGACGGCCGGCCGACGCAGGATCCGAAGATGTTCATGCGCTTCCTGCCGAAGATCAAGGCGGCCTCGGACGTCGTCGTCAATCTCACCACCGGCGGCGCGCCGACGATGAGCATCGAGGAGCGGCTGCAGCCGGCGCTGCAATTGAAGCCCGAAGTCGCCTCGCTCAACATGGGCTCGATGAATTTCGGGCTGTACGAGATGCTCGGGCGCTACAAGGACTGGAAGTACGACTGGGAGAAGCCCTACCTCGCCGGCAGCGATGAGCGCATCTTCAAGAATACGTTCCGCGACATCGCGCATATTCTCGAGTCCTGCAGCGGCAATGATACCCGCTTCGAGATCGAGTGCTACGACATCGGACACTTGTATACAGCGGCGCATTTCCTCGACCGCAAGCTCGTGAAGCCGCCGCTTTTCATCCAGTCGGTGTTCGGCATCCGCGGCGGAATCGGCCCGCACCCCGAGGACGTGATGCACATGAAGCGCACCGCGGATCGTCTGTTCGGCGACCAGTATCTGTGGTCGGTGCTCGGCGCCGGGCGCAACCAGATGTTCGTCGCCGCGATGTCGGCGGTCATGGGCGGCAACGTCCGCGTCGGCCTGGAAGACAGCCTGTGGCTCGGCCGCGGCACTCTCGCAAAAACCAATGCGGAGCAGGTCGCGAAGATTCGCCGGATTCTCGAAGAACTCGGGCTGCAAGTCGCGACACCCGACGAGGCGCGCGAGATGCTCAAGCTCAAAGGCGGACGAAACGTCGCATTCTAAAGGTGAAAGATCGATGAAGAGCTACAGGATCGCCGTCATCGCCGGCGACGGAATCGGAAAGGAAGTCGTCCCGGAGGGCGTGCGCGTGCTCGAAGCCGCCGGCAGGAAATTCGGCATCGAATTCAAGTGGGACGAATTTCCCTGGAGCTGCGAATACCGCCTGAAGCACGGGCGCATGATGCCCGAGGACGGACTGGCGGCGATCCGCGGACACGACGCCGTGTTCTTCGGCGCCTGCGGCTTTCCCGGCGTGCCCGATCACGTGTCTCTCTGGGAGCTGCTCATCCCGATGCGCCGCGGCTTCGATCTGTACGTCAACCTTCGCCCGGTGCGCCTGATGCCGGGCATCCAGTCGCCCCTCGCCGGACGCAAGCAGGGCGACATCGATTTCTGGGTGGTGCGCGAGAACACCGAAGGCGAATACTCGTCGATCGGCGGACGCATCTTCGAAGGCACGGAGCGGGAAACCGTGGTGCAGCAGAGCACCTTCACCCGCCAGGGTATCGACCGCATACTCAAGTACGCGTTCGAGCTCGCCAAGAGCCGCCCGAAGAGGCATCTCACCTCGGCCACCAAATCGAACGGAATCTCGATCACCATGCCCTATTGGGACGAGCGCGTCCGCGCCATGAGCGCGCGCTACCCCGAGGTGAAGACCGACCAATACCACATCGACATCCTCACCGCGCATTTCGTGCAGCACCCGGACTGGTTCGACGTGGTGGTCGGGTCGAACCTCTTCGGCGACATCCTCTCCGACCTCGGCCCCGCCTGCACCGGAACCATCGGCATCGCGCCCTCGGGCAACATCAATCCGGAGCGCGAATTCCCTTCGGTGTTCGAACCGGTGCACGGCTCGGCGCCGGACATCGCGGGCAGGAACATCGCAAACCCGATCGGACAGATCTGGTCGGGCGCGATGATGCTCGAGCACCTCGGGCACCAGGACGCGGGCGAGGGGATCGTGCGCGCGATCGAGCGCGTGCTGGCGGAGGGCCCGCGCACGCGCGACATCGGAGGCAAGGCCTCGACCAGCGACGTCGGCAAGGCGATCGCCGCAGCGCTCTGAGGTGGAAGAGAATCAGGGCCGGTTCTGACCGGCGGTGCGCTCGCGGTAGATGTCGCGGCCGTGGTCGTGAACGTCGCGCCGCAGTTGCCGGCGCTGCTCGGGAGTCATGCGCGCGTCGCGATTCGCGTCGCGGTTCGCGTCGCGCGCCGGCACCTGCTGAGGCGGCGTCGGGCGTCCCGGCGCGCCGCGACCGATGCCCCGGCCGCCCTGGCCCTGCTGGGCCGCCGCCGGAAGCGAGGTCAGCAGAATCAGGGCAACAGCACCCAGTGCGATCAGGAACCTCACGCTCGCCTCCATGAAACCCGTCATTCTCCCGGCAGTGTGCGCAGATTAGCCGGCGTTTGTAAGTTATTTGCGACGACCGAGCCGGCGATTGTAACAACTTGTTTCCGAACCCTGCTGGGCAATGCGCGGTTACGTTCGTCCTGCGGCCGCGTCGCCCATCGGGTTACGATACGCCGATGACCGAGCCCAAGACGAGAATTCTGGTGGTCGACGACGACCTGCGCCTGCGCGACCTGCTGCAGCGCTATCTGACCGAGCAGGGGTTCGGCGTGCACACCGTTCCGGATGCAGCGGGCATGGACAAGCTGCTCGGGCGCGAGCGGGTCGATCTGCTCGTGCTCGACCTGATGCTCCCGGGCGAGGACGGCCTGTCGATCTGCCGGCGGCTGCGCGGCGGGAAGAATACGGTCCCCATCATCATGCTGACCGCGAAGGGCGAGGACGTGGACCGCATCGTCGGCCTGGAGATGGGCGCCGACGACTACCTGCCCAAGCCCTTCAACCCGCGCGAGCTGGTCGCGCGCATCAACGCGGTATTGCGCCGCCGCGCGGCGCCGCTCCCTCCGGGCGCGCCCGCGGTCGAGCCGGAAAAGGTCAGCTTCGGGAACATGACGATCAACCTCGCGACGCGCACGCTGGAGCGCGACGGCCAGTCGCTGTCGCTCACCACGGGTGAATTCGCCCTGCTCAAGGTCCTGGTCACGAACCCGAGGACGCCGCTGTCGCGCGACAAGCTGATGGAGCTCGCGCGCGGCCGCGAGTACGAAGTGTTCGACCGCTCGATCGACGTGCAGATCTCGCGCCTGCGGAAGCTCGTCGAGAAGGATCCCGCGCATCCCGCCTACATCCAGACCGTGTGGGGGTTCGGCTACGTCTTCGTGCCCGACGGCCGGCAGCAATGAGGTTGTGGCCGCGCTCGCTGCTGTGGCGCACCTTCATTCTGCTCGCCGCCTTGGTCGTGGCGACCACGGCTGCCTGGTTCGAGATCTTCCGCGCCTCCGAGATCGAGCCGCGCGCGCGCCAGATCTCGCAGAACCTCGTCAGCATTGTCAACATCACTCGCACCGCGCTAGTCAATTCCCAGCCCGAGCTGCGGCGAGAGCTGCTCTCCGAGCTCGCCGAGCGCGAGGGAATCCAGGTGTATACGGCCGAGCCCGGCGAGCGCCTCGCGCCGCCGGCCGACAGGCCGGTGCTGAACCTTGCGCTCGAGCTGGCACGGCAGCAGCTCGGCGAGGGCACTCGCTTCGCCGGCGAGCGCGACGGCAAGCCCGGGCTGTGGCTGAGCTTCGAAATCGACGACGACGAGTATTGGCTGCGCATTCCCCGCGAGCGCATCGAGCGGCAGATCGCCCTGCGCTGGCTGGGCTGGGGCGCGCTCGCTCTGGTGCTGTCGCTGCTCGCCGCGTATTTCCTCGTATCGCGTCTCAACCGGCCGCTGCGCGCGCTCGCTGAAGCCGCAGGCGCAATCGGCATGGGGAAGATACCCGAGCCCATCCCCGAGTCCGGCCCCGAGGAGATCCGCACGCTGTCTCACGCTTTCAACCAGATGCTGAAGGACCTCGCGCGACTGGACGCCGACCGCGCTCTGATTCTCGCCGGCGTTTCGCACGACCTGCGTACGCCGCTCTCCAGGCTCCGGCTTGGCCTGGAGATGAGCGGGGCCGACCCGCAGCTGAGGGAGGGAATGACCGACGATATCGAGGAGATGGACCGCACCGTCAACCAGTTCCTCGATTTTGCGAGAACCGACGGCGGCGAGCCGCTGCAGAGCGCCGATCTCGCCGCGATCGTGTCGGAGGTCGCCGAGCATTACCGCCGCCGCGGCAAATCGATCGCGACCGATTTTTCCGGCGCGCCCGAGCTGCCCCTGCAGGTCATGTCGATGCGGCGCGTCGTGCTGAACCTCATCGACAACGCGCTGCGGTACGGGGAAAAGGAGGTGAGCGTCGCGGTGCGCGCCGAAGACGGCGCGGCGGTGCTCGAGGTCGCAGACCGCGGCCCGGGCATTCCGGACTCGCAGGTGGAACGGCTGAAACAGCCCTTCACGCGCCTTGAGGTCGCGCGCAGCGACAAGGGCGGCGCGGGCCTCGGTCTCGCGATCGTCGAGCGCGTGGTGCGCGCGCACCGCGGCAGCTTCGAGCTGCTCGCGCGCGAGGGCGGAGGCCTCGTCGCGCGGATCCGCCTTCCGAGTTAGAGGAAAGCATGAACGCGCTCCGGGCGGGAGAGGCTTTTCGGGTACACTTCGCGGCAAATTCAAAAGGACCAACCATGAAGAGACTGCTTGCCATCCTGTGCCTGGCCGCCGCTCCCGCGGCGTTCGCGCAGACTTGCCCCGAGAAGAACCTGATGTACTGGCAGGCTTTCCCCGCCGGGGGAGAATCCGACATCTCGGCGAGGCACCAGCAGTTCGTGCTGAAGAAGAAATGCCCCTCGATCGAAACCATCATCCAGTACAAGCCGGGGGTGGGCGGCGCCGTCATGTGGAACCAGATGAACGCTCTGCCGGGCGACGGCCTGAACATCGTCGGCATCAACCTGCCGCACATCGTGCTGGCGCCGTTCGAAGGTCAGGTCCAGTACAAGACCGAGGACATCACGCCGACGTACTGGTTCCACTACACCCCGGACGCGCTGGTCGTGCCCGAATCCAGCTCCATCAAGACTTTCCAGGACTTCCTCAAGAGCGCGAAGGAGGAGCCCGGAAAGCTCACGCTCGGCGGCTCGGGGGTCAACTCGGCGAACCACGCCGCGCACGAGCGCCTCAACTCCGAGTTCGGCGTCAAGACCCTCTACGTGCCGTTCAAGGGCACCGGCGACATGACCATCGCCGTGGCCGGCGGGCACGTGAGCGGCGCGATGTCCTACACGGCCTTCGCGATCAACAACAAGGGCAAGATGCGCGCCCTCGCGGTGGCGATGGACAAGCGCCACCCGCTGCTGCCGGACACGCCCACGTTCCGCGAGCTCGGCGTCAATTGGGTCGACGGCGCTTTCCGAGGAATCGGCATGCCGAAGTCAACGCCTCCCGCGGTGCGCAAGCGCATGTCCGACCTGTGGGCCGCGCTGAACAACGACCCGGAGATGAAGGAGTTCGCCGCGAAGAGCGGCTTCGAGCTGGTGAACGTCGGCGTCGATCAGATGGACGCCTTCATGAAGGAAAAGACCCGGGTCTACACCGGCGTAGCAAAGCAGATGGGGCTCGTGAAGTAACGCAGGTCGGCGGGATCACGTATCCCACGCGTCGTGCCGGGTGGGAAACACCTTGGCCTGGTAGTAATCCTTGAGCGTGCCCAGTTCCATGAGGATGTTGAGCGGGAAGCCTTTGCGGTTCCCGCGGGTGTCGGTGAGCAGTTCCTCGATATAGCGATTCGCCAACCCCGGCATTTTCCACAGTTTCGCCATGCGATTGACGATCCTGGGAAACAATGCGGGAAGCTCCTTGGGCCGTGCCGGCTCCTCGATTGACGCGAGCAGCGCCCGACCTGCGGCACTCAACTCGAGGTCATCCTTTTCAGGCTGGTGACGGAGCTTGTTGTAATCCATTTGCGTCTTGACGTTTGGCTTCATGGGGGATGCGATATCCATTCGGCGACTCCATCCATGTGAACTCATAGCCAAACTACGCGGATTTACATTGCTCGGGAAGGCATTACGTCACGCTCAACCCTTCCACGATTTCCGGATTTCGTAGCGGCTGCCTTGCGGCAGGCTTACGGACTGCACCAGCGCGAAGCCGTCGAGCCGCCATTCGATCGGCACCAGCGCGGGCATCGCCGCCGGCTCGCGGGCGTCGCGCAAAAGTGTAATGTGCGACACGAAGGATTTCGCGTCGAAGCGGATCTGCGATTTCGCGAGGACCCCGCGCAGCTCGGAAACGAGCGCTTCGAGCTCGGGCGGGACGACCGAGGCGCCGGCCCAGGCGATGCGGTTGTGCTTCCAGTAGCCCGGCTGGTCGAGCACGAGAGAAACCGCGCGCGGCGCGACCTCGCCCGCCGCGCGCTCGACCTCCGCGACGCGCGCCTCCTCGACGCTGCCGAGAAAAGCGAGCGTCACGTGCAGATTCTCGGCCCGCGTCGGCCGGCCGCCGCACAGCGCGTGGAGCTCGCGCGACCAGCGCTCGAGCCGTGCGCGCACCTCGTCGTCGGGCCACAGCGCGAAGAACAGCCTCAATCGAGCAGCGCGATCGCTTCGGCGGCGATGCCTTCGCCGCGGCCGATTGCGCCGAGCCGCTCAGCGGTCTTGGCCTTGATGTTAACCTGACCGAGGTCGATTTCGAGGTCGGCGGCCAGATTCGCGACCATCGCCGCGGTATGCGCGGCCATCTTCGGCGCCTGCGCGATGATGGTGGCGTCGAGATTGACGATGGAGAATCCCGCGAGCCGGACTTTCTTGGCGACCTCGCGAAGGAACGCGCGGCTGTTCGCGTTCCGGTGCTTCGGGTCCGTATCGGGAAAGTGCAGCCCGATGTCCCCGAGCGCGGCCGCGCCGAGCAGCGCGTCGCACACCGCGTGGATCAACACGTCGGCGTCGGAGTGCCCCGCGAGCCCCTTTTCGAAGGGAATCGTGACGCCGCCGACGATGAGCTTCCGCCCCTGGACGAGCGCGTGCACGTCGTAACCCTGTCCGATTCTCACAAAACCGCCTTCTTCAGGATCCCCTCGGCAATATCGAGGTCAGCGGCAAAAGTCACTTTCAGGTTTCTCGTGCTGCCTTCGACCAGCTTCGGCTTGTAGCCGAGCGCCTCCACCGCGCTCGCCTCGTCGGTGACGTGCTCGGCCTCGCGCAAGGCCCGCACCAGCATGCCGTGACGGAACATCTGCGGCGTCTGCGCCCGCCACAGGCCGTCGCGCGGCTCGGTCGCGACGATGCGATGCTCCTCGTCCGCCCGCTTCAGGGTGTCGGCGACGGGAATGGCAAGGATCCCGCCTACTTCATCCCTCCCCGCCTCATCGATGAGGCGTCGGAGCTCGTCTTTTCCGAGGCAAGGCCGCACGGCATCGTGCACCAGCATCCAGTCGTTCGAATCGACCGCACTCGCAGCGGCGATCAGGCCGTTCAGCACGCTGTCGTGACGGCTCGCGCCGCCGCAGTAGAGCGGCGCAAGCCGCTCGCCGAACGCCTTCCAGTCGTGCCTGCGAAACTCTGTGTCTGCCGGCGCAAGCACCACGAACACGATTTCCACCTCCGGCATGGCGAGCAGGCGCCCGATCGAGTGGTACAGCATCGGCTTTCCCGCGAGCGGCGAGTATTGCTTCAGCACGTCGGCCCCGAAACGCGAACCGGAGCCGGCGGCCGGGACCAGGCCGAAATATCGCGCATTCATCGATCAAGTCACTGAATAAGGGTGGGATTCGAAGAATTCGACACTATATAATTATAAAGGGTCCCGAGTTCAAACCGCGTGCTCCGCAAATCGGAGCACGGTTTAACTCGGGTTTTGCTATTTCTGTGACGAAAACGATGAGCGCAGTCGTCGAAAAGAACGCGAGCGCCGCCAGCCTTCACGGCTCGAGCGATGCGCTCGCCCTCGCGCGCCTGTCACAAGGCTCGCGGCCGGCCGTGGTCTTCTGCGCCCAGGCGACCGAAGCCCAGAGGTTGAAGGACGAGATCGCGTGGTTTGCGCCGCAGCTCTCCGTGCTCCTCCTGCCCGACTGGGAGACCCTGCCCTACGATCACTTCTCTCCGCACCACGACCTGGTGTCGGAGCGTCTCGCGACGCTCTACCGCATCATGCGCGAGGACTTCGACGTCGCCATCGTTCCCGCGGCGACCGCGCTCACCCGCTTGGGGCCCCCGTCCTTCCTCGCGGCGCACAGTTTTTTCCTCAAAGCGGGAGAAACGATCGAGCTCGATGCGCTGCGCGCGCAGCTCACTCTCGCCGGCTACAGCCACGTCACGCAGGTGGTCGCGCCCGGCGAGTACTGCGTGCGCGGCGGCCTCGTCGATCTTTTTCCGATGGGCAGCGCGCTGCCCTACCGGCTCGACCTGATCGACGAGGAGATCGAATCGATCCGCAGCTTCGATCCCGACTCCCAGCGCACGGTCTACAAGGTCCCGGAAATCCGCCTGCTTCCCGCGCGCGAATTCCCCATGGACGAGGCGGGGCGCAACCAGTTCCGCCGCAGCTACCGCGACGCCTTCGAGGGCGATCCGTCGAAGAGCCGCATCTACAAGGACGTGAGCAACGGCGTCGCGCCCGCCGGGATCGAGTACTACCTGCCGCTGTTCTTCGAGAGAACCGCGACGATCTTCGACTACCTGCCGAAGAGCGCCACCGTCTGCATGCACGGCGAAGTGCACCAGGGCCTCACCGAATTCTGGCGCGACGCGCAAAGCCGCCACCAGCTCCTGCAAGGCGACCGCGCGCGGCCGCTGCTCCCACTCGCGGAGCTTTTCCTGAGCGCCGAGGATTTTTTCGTGCGCGCAAAAACCTTCAAGCGCGCGGACCTCGTAGGCGGCGGCGCTCCGTCCGCGCACCCCCTGCCCGAGCTTGCGGTCGAGCGGCGCGCGGCCGATCCCCTACACCGCCTAAAGGCGTTTCTCGCGGAGACGCCCGCCCGAGTGATGCTGCTCGCCGAATCCCCCGGCCGCCGCGAGACGCTGTCGCAGTACCTCGCCGAATACGGCTTGAGGCCCGAGCCTTGCGCGGGTTTCGAGGAATTCAGGCGCTCGGACGCGAGGCTCGCGCTCGGCGTGGCGCCGCTCCTCGCCGGCTTCTTCCTCGATGCGGAGCAGCTGTGCTTCGTCACCGAGTCCGAGCTCTACGCCGGCACCGCCCGCTCCCGCGCGGCGCGCGAGCGGGCTCGGGTGAGCTCGGTCGAAGGCATGCTGCGCGATCTGTCCGAGCTGCGCTCGGGCGACCCGGTAGTGCACGTGCAGCACGGCATCGGGCGCTACCGGGGCCTGGTCGATCTCGATCTCGGCGAAGGCGCCGCGGAGTTCCTGCTCCTCGAATACGCGGAGGAGAACAAGCTCTACGTGCCGGTGGCCCAGCTCCATTCGATCGGCCGCTACTCGGGCGGGCCGCCCGAGCATGCGCCCCTGCACAAGCTGGGCGGCGACCAGTGGGACAAGGCGAAGCGCAAGGCCGCTCGCGCGGTGCGCGACACCGCCGCGGAATTGCTCAACCTCTACGCCCGGCGCGCGACCCGCCAGGGACACGCGTTCAAGCTGAACCAGCACGACTACGAGGCCTTCGCCGAGGGCTTCGGTTTCGAGGAAACGCCGGACCAGGCAGCAGCAATCTCGGCTGCCATCGACAACATGAAGAACGGCAAGCCCATGGATCGCCTCATCTGCGGCGACGTCGGTTTCGGAAAGACGGAGGTCGCGCTGCGCGCGGCCTTCGTCGCGGTCGCCGACAACATGCAGGTCGCGGTGCTCGCGCCCACCACGCTCCTCGCCGAGCAGCATTTCAATACCTTCGGCGACCGCTTCGCCGACTGGCCGATCAGGCTCGCCGAGCTGTCGCGCTTTCGGAGCGGCAAGGAAACGACCGCGGCGCTGAAGGGTCTCGCCGCAGGCGAGATCGACATCGCCATCGGCACGCACAAGCTGCTGCAGAAGGACGTGAAGTTCAAGCGCCTGGGCCTCGTGATCGTCGACGAGGAGCACCGCTTCGGCGTGCGCCAGAAGGAAGCCCTGAAAGCGCTTCGAGCGGAGGTGGACGTGCTCACGCTCACCGCGACGCCGATCCCGCGCACGCTCGCGATGTCGCTCGAGGGCCTGCGCGATCTGTCGGTGATCGCCACCGCTCCCGAGCGGCGCCTTGCGATCCGCACTTTCGTCACGCCGTATTCGCAGGGCATCATCCGCGAAGCGGCATTGCGGGAACTGAAGCGCGGCGGGCAAATCTTCTTCCTGCACAACGACGTCGCCTCGATCGAGGTGATGCGCGAGAAACTGGAGAAGCTCCTGCCGGAGGCGCGCATCGCGGTCGCGCACGGCCAGATGCGCGAGCGCGATCTCGAGCGCGTGATGCGCGAGTTCCTGCAGCAGAGGCACAACCTGCTCCTCTGCTCGACCATCATCGAGACCGGGATCGACATCCCGACCGCCAACACCATCCTCATCCACCGCGCCGACAAGTTCGGCCTCGCGCAGCTGCACCAGCTGCGCGGCCGCGTCGGGCGCTCGCACCACCAGGCCTACGCCTACCTGCTCACTCCCGGCGAGGAAGCGCTCTCCGCCGCCGCGAAGAAGCGCCTCGAGGCGATCCAGATGATGGAGGAGCTGGGCTCGGGGTTCTACCTCGCGATGCACGACCTCGAGATCCGCGGCGCGGGCGAAGTGCTGGGCGAATCGCAGTCGGGCGAGATGCAGGAAGTGGGCTTCAACCTCTACGCCGACATGCTCGACCACGCGGTGCGGTCGTTAAAGGCCGGCCGCGAGCCCGACCTGTCGCAGCCTTTCGAGGTCATCACCGAGGTCAACCTGCATTTCCCGGCGCTGCTCCCTGCGACCTACTGCGCCGACGTCCACGAGCGCCTGGTGCTCTACAAGCGCTTCGCCAACTGCGCGAGCGCGGAGCAGCTCGAAGCGCTGCAGGAAGAGCTGG
>Ga0193733_1000362_pt1 | contig 15523 bp, 23 predicted proteins | sample U1s2metaG_FD_145076 | JGI IMG/M metagenome (GOLD analysis project Ga0193733, IMG submission 145076) | Soil microbial communities from a riparian zone of the East river system, Colorado, United States - U1s2 | ecosystem: Environmental > Terrestrial > Soil > Riparian zone | place: USA: East River...
TTTTCCAGTGTCGATACTCGCCGCGCGTTTGCAGCGTGGAACGGGGAAAGTGTGTACGCCCGCCTCACTCGATTGTGCGCTGAGGAACGTATAACTATTAATATTGTGGGTACCGCCGCCGCACTAATGGGGCCACAAACTACTGACAGCCTAATTAATCTGCTTACCGAATGTGAAGCTGTAGACGGCGGTATTCTTCAGGATGGTTTGAATGCGGGGTTCACATATTTATCACAATCAGTATTAATCAATAGGGCAGTTGACCTAACTCTTGATGCATTTGCTGACCAGATTCAACCGGAATTCAAACCGGCCCCCGGTGACTTTGGTCACGTAAACGGCTTTGTTGCTACTCGCAAGAACGGTTCTAGTTACACATACGTAGACGCCACATCATCAATGGGCCAAGGGCTGCATGGGGTCGGCAAATACGAATCCAGCGGTTCATTCAATTTGTATAATGATGGGGCAATGCTGCGCACTAAGGCGGAACGCCCGGTTCAGCTAGGCACGGTGCCCGAGTCTAGGTTTCCCACACTTTCACTAGAATTTGCCAAGCCATCACTAGCTGCGCTACGCCAACTGTGGCTTATTATGGCGCCACTTACCCGAATTGATATCAATCGAGCAGCGGACGTGTTTGGCACTACGTGGCCTCCACTTCAGCTAGCACTACAGGGATACACAGAGACGTGGAATAGCAAGCTGTGGACCATAACCTGTAACTGTTCGCCATACCAGCCGTGGCGGGTACCAACCCTGGCGAAGCAATCGGCAGCTAGCCCACCTTCTGGTAATGAGAATGCTTTCCGCCTACAGGGTGAGAATTCGCGTACTAGTGGGTTTACAGCAGTCGGGGCATCAAGTATGGTAGTGGCGACCGATGTGGGATTCCAGCCGTGGACAACTACCGCCACGTACCCGAATGATTTCCCGTTCTACGTATTTGTGCAGGGGCAGCGGGTGACCGTTACCGCCATTGTTGGCGCCGCTTCTCCGCAGACGTTCACAGTTGACCCGGCAACCATTATTTTCGGAATTCCAGACAGTGCGCAAGTTCGCGTATGGCACGCCCCGGGGCTCGGACCGGCCAATCTAACGTGATGAGGAATCAATGCTATTCCCGGTAGGTCACGAGGTAAGCGCAGATGAATTCAGCAGCATTGATGGTGTGTGGACCTCCTATACTCCCACTTGGCTGTGTGTTACCGGCACCAACCCCGTACTTGGTAATGGTATCCTGACTGGCCGGTGGCGCTATGCTAACCCAAGCGAGTCACACCTACAGATCATTGTGGAGATCAGCCTGACGGCGGGTACCACCACTACATATGGCACTGGTGTATGGATCTTTGGTTTGCCGTTCAACCAATCGGCGTCTGGCCGGGCTGTTGGGAGTGTGTCACTAACCGACTCAGGCAGCACCATACGCCCGGGGGTGGCCCAATCCGGCAGCGGCGTGGGCAACGTGCAATTGATCTCGCCTACGGGCCAGGTAACTGCACTAGTGCCGCAGACCTGGGCGGTAAACGATAATGTTCAAATATGGATGAGCTACGAACAAGCGTAAGGAAGGGAGAATAAATGACTACCACATTTCCGGATACATCACATCATGTATTCCCGACCCCACCAACATTGCAAAAGATCAGCCCCTTACTAAATGGGGCTCAGGCACTAATCACCAAGGCTACCCAAGGACAGTCAATGGTAGACGAGTCGTGGGTGCCCTGCACACAATGGGCGAGAATTACAGGTGTGCCATTTTCCGGATTCCATTGGTTCGACACGTCCGATATTACCGGGCAAGTTGCTAATGCATTTAAGGCACTCGGACCGAACATCCCGCTTATGTGGGACGCAGAGGATGAGGGGGTGACCGTGCCCCGCCTTGCCCAAGCTACCGATTTGTACCGTGCGAGGGGCGGTAAGGTGACCCTGTGCTATCTTCCCCATTGGTGGTGGCACGATCATATGGGATCGGCTGATCTCACTCCACTAAAGAATCGTGGGCTAAGCCTAGTCGCCAGCAATTATGGGCATGGCTATGGTGCCGACGCTCCGGGTTGGGCTGCCTATGGTAACTGGAAACCAACTATTTTGCAATATACCAATGGTCAATCGTTCAATGGTATTAAAGTAGACTTCAATGCCTACCCGGGCACTGTCGATGGCCTACGGGCCGTATTTAATGGAGGCATTGTAATGGGCAGCACGTACCCGACCAATTCCGAGGTAGTATCCCTGATCTTGCAGGGGCGTGACCGCTATGGTTACGTTGGTATTCCGGGTTACAACAACCCGAACAAGGGTGACGAGGCGAACGGCAATGGCGTTGGCTTCACCAATGCGGCCGCTGAAGGTGGTGTGGCTGGCCTGCTGTCTCGGCTGGGTATCACCCTGACCCCCGAGCAGGTAACTGCGCTGGCTGCCGATATGACGGCTGACCCTGAGTTTGCAGCCGCCGTTGCCGCCGGGGTCGAATTCCCGGATTATACGCCCATCAAGCCGTAATTAGGGCAATAAACCTGCTCCAACAACAGAAAGGCAATGGAATGAAGATTTTCGGTCGTGAGCCTGCCGTCTATTTGGCGGTAGTTGCTGCACTGGTGTACCTGTGTAGTGCATTTGTATTCCACCTTACCGATGGGCAGGCTGCGCTCATCAACGGCGCGGCGGCTGCCGTAATTGGTGTCATCACTGCGCTTAGCGTCCACGACGGCGGTTCGGCTGCTGCTCTGGGCTTTATCAAGGCGGCTCTGTCACTGGCCCTAGGGTTCGGGCTCAAGCTCTCCCCGGACCAGCAGCTAGCCGTCATGCTCGTTGCTACAACCCTTGTGGCAGCGTTCGTGCGTACACAGGTAACCGCTAAGGTGCCGGCAGCGATCAAGCCGAACGCTCCCTAGAAAGTGTGACGCACGTCACAGGTACAGCACTTGTAATTAATTCCGCTGGGGTGCACGCTTGTGGCACAACAGCAGAACGGCTCACCACCCGGAAACCTACCTAGCACGGGGCTTGAAAAACCGGATATTGGGACTGCAACGCGAGTAGGGCGGCAGGGGCCAAGTAGGTATTGAATAGATTGTCTGAAAAGAATTCAGACGTAGACGCTATGCGGAGCATGGCACCCGGTAGACACCCGATGAGGTTAGGGCGTAGCGCGCTATGTGAATAAATTGAGTGGCAGGCACGGGACGAACAGTCCGGCCGGTTGACACCCTTAGTGGTTAGGGGTGCCTGCACACTCACATGAGAGCATCTAGTCAGAAATATCAGGGAGCCCAGCGGCGGCAATACCTAACTGGTCTAGGTGCTCTCTTGTGAGTGGGAAACACTCGTCAGAAGGAAGGAATGACCGTGAAGTGGGTAATTGATGTACTGGTACCTACTATCATGCTGGTGGTAATCGGGGTGCTGTGGGTGGTAATTACTGTGGTATTCCGCGATATCTGGCAGGCACGCTCAACAATTGGTAAGTAGGGAGACTGAAATGCGTGGACGATTCACTACCTCGTTCGCAGACAAAAAGAAAGCGCAGTATCAGGCGGACCAGCTTGCGCTCCTCGTGCCCCTCGTGCTCGACGATGACCACAGGGCTGCTTACAACGCGGGTTGGTACGCTGGCCGTGAGGCTCTGCTAGCCGAACTACAGGCGCAGGGGAGACTGAAGTGAGCCCAGCACGCCAGCGGATGGTAACCGTTCTCCACCCGCTAATTGCAGCCTCTCGCACACCCCCGGGTTGGGCACCCCTGCCATCCGATTACATTTCGGTGCCGTACATCAATACTATTGGCACGTGGCGGGTGCTTAACATGCTGGGCGACCAGAGCATGTACACCGCGCTCAACACGTACAACACACTGGCGAAAGCTTTATATTTTATGGTGCTCCCCTACCCCGCCGAAAGCTTCTCGGTAAAATGCGATTCTGGCTGACTCTAATTGGCCTAGGTGTGGTGTGGCTTGGTGCCATCATGATTTATTACCCCTGGTATTGGTACCTGAACCATATTGCACTCATTGCCCTGTGTGGGCTTTGGCTACTTGGTCAGCTAGTAATTACACGCATCCCTCCCGATAAGTGAGGGGGAGTTGTCCAGCGTTGGTGAGGGGAGGCTGCACATGACTAGCGATCTTACTTGGTCGTAAAGGGCAAGTGGCACATGGCAAGTAGCACAGGATAATACCGGGGCGGGAGTGACTATCTGAAAGGAACCTCCCGTTCCGCGAGGCCCGTAATGCGAAGGTCACAGCGAACGCACAAAATGCGTTGTGTGTCAGGTGCAAATCCTGACCGGGCCACGTATCAACCAATTTGAGGGGAGAATAGTGTGAGTAACAAGCAGCGCGGTGGCAAGGTCAGTGAGCCGGTCAAGGCAGTTGTTGCCGGTAAAGAGGGGCGCAAGGCGCGGCGTCGGGCTAAGAACGATGAAGCGTGGGCGCGCAACCGGGAATTGATTCGGCAAGGCCACCCCGATGAGCGGTTCCCCACCAAGACAGCGCGGCGCAAGTGGCTTGATGATGAGCACGCGGCAGAAAAGCGACTGGTTCGGACACTGGCGGACGTGCAACCGGTTAGCGTGGTAGGACTGCCTGTCAGCTTGGCGAAGATTCCGGCGGTAGAAATACCCAAACCGCATAGCCGCACATGGCTGCTTGAGATGTGTGAAGAAATGGGCATCAAGACCACGAGCAAGTCAACCATTGCCCAAATGGAGGCTGCAATTGCTCTCAAGAAATTTGGTGGTGAGTGATGACCCCCGAACAGCTTCGTGCGTATGCCGAAACGTATGCTGTGCACCATCTCAAGTGGATGGGGCAGACAATCGACAGCACGGTGGTAGCTGTGGACAAGATTGCCACTCACATGGAGGGCTACCCGCCGTTCGTTCGTGCGCTCCACCAGGCGTATTCGGATGGGTGGGCTGACGCTAATCTTAAGGACATGGGCGTTCCACCTGTCCTCAGCGCTGGGAGTGATTCCATTAACTCTCGCGGCAGTGCTGATAGCAATGAAATTCGGTGGCTGCAACCCAACCGGAAGACTTGGGGTGAGTGGTGATGGCTGTTGTGGACGAACTTAGCAATCAAGAGCTTGCGTTTGAACTGATCCGTGAGCTTGACATTCATCGTCTAAAGCTAGATGTGGGTATGCTGGTGCCCACCCGCATTGGGGACATGAATGGTGTTTTTGATCTAATGCGAGAATGGGACCGGCGCAAGCGATTGCATATGTTTTAATATTTGGCCCGAGTGGGTACGCTCGCTCGGTGCTAGCTTTCCTAGCCCAATGGCAGAGGCAACGGCTTTAGGTGCCGTCTAGTGTGGGTTCGAATCCCACGGAAAGCACGCGCAATCAGGAGAGAGGGAGAAGGGGAGAGAGTGTGAAAACAATTCGATGCCGTGAGCATGGTGGAACATTCACCATTGAGCCACGGCGTGGGCGCCCGCCTGTTCGGTGCTCTGAAGCCACCCCGTGTAGTCAGGCTGTCGATAAGAGTGTGAGTGTGCCCCGTCAAAAAAGTAGAGTGGCCGAACAAAATCACGTACAGCCTGCGGCGGAAACTGTGCTACCTCGCAAGGTTGCGCCCGCTGTAATCGATTCTGAGCCGCCCCGGCCGACCAGTCGTATCAATGAGTCGGTTGTGGCTGCCACGGCCGCACGGGAGATGCTAGAGCCGCTAGATTGGGCAACCAGCGGTAAGCGCTGGATTGATGACAGCGGAATGGCCTGCGCTACTCTCACATGCACCCGTGGGTCAGAATTGCTGGTGCTCATGTGGGAGGCTGGCACACTGGTCAGCCAGAACTACACACTGTGGGACGTGAGCAAGCCGAGTAACAATGGCATGCCCGCGCACTCGCTGAATTTCAACCCTGACGAAACGTCAGATGGTGAGCTAGCCCGGCAGATGGCCGGTTGCAAGGTCACATGGTGGAATAGAGTTTCTCGCAAGGAAGAAACCGCCATCGTTGGTGACCGGCTCGAAATCAAGCATGTTTACACTGGGAAAGGCGACGAAACTCCGGGGGAGCGGATCATTACGTTTGCTGACCACAGCGGTTCGGGTTTCCGGTCATTCCGCGTCGATGCGCTAATGAAAATTGGGTAAGGGGTATGTCCATAACAATTGAAAAGCGAGGTCGCCGGATTGAGGTTCGGGCCGATGAGTATGTCACTGGGTTGCGGGAAACTGTGCCCGGTGCATACTTGTCGGCCGGTGGGTGTTGGACCGTTCCGCTGTCTATCGAATCATGCAAATTGCTACGGCTACGGTTCGGCACGCGACTTCAGGTTGGTGACCAACTTCGCCGGTGGGCTACGGGTGTAATTGCTGCAAGAAAATATATGGCATCGATCTCTACCGCCGCAGATGCCAAGCTGGAATATCTGCCTACTGAGGCACCCGCGCTCTACAAAGCAATGCGCAAGCGGAAGTATCAGCGGGTTGCCGTACGCTTTATTGCCGATAATCCCGCCACCCTGCTAGCGGATGACCCGGGGCTTGGTAAGACTCTTGAGGCACTCGGCGGGATCATTGAGGCGGGAGTGGCCGGACCGTATTTGATCGTGGCGCCCCGTACCGCCGCAGATGTCGTCTGGCAGTCTGAAATTGAGCGCTGGCTACCGATGCACCATCGGGCGGTGATCATGCCTCAGTTTCGTTCACAGCGGGAGCGGCGGCTAGCCTTGACTCGCTTTGGTCCACATACGTGGTTGATTATCAATCCTGAGATGGTGCAAACGCAGGAGTGGATCAAGTGTGGCATCTGCGGTAAGCGGACTGAAGCCAGCTACCGGCAAAAGGCAGAGCTTGACTGCGGTCACAAAAAGAATCGATCGACCAAGCACATTTTCGAACACAAATACCCTTACCTGTTCCGGTTGGAATGGGGTGCCATTGTTATTGATGAGTCACACGACAGCCTGATCCGTGGCGCCAGCGGTAAGGTGACGCAGCGCAGACGCGGGCTCGATATGCTCCGCTTGCGGTCTGACGGACTGAAGATTGCGGCGAGTGGTACGCCATTCAATAGCAAGCCTCACCAGTTGTGGGGTACACTCAATTGGTTAGACCCACGGCAGTATTCCGCGTTCCATCGTTGGTCGGAATTGTATTGGCGCAAAGGCGGTTACACTGGATTTCAAATCGGTGAATTCATGGCTGAGCGTGAAAAAATGCTGTGGGACAGTCTTACCGCTGTGGCCATCCGCAGGACCAAGGCTGAGGTAGCCAAAGACCTACCACCTAAGGTAGAAATTGGCACGCTGCTTAACCCACATGATGCTGAGTCACCCGTGGGTATCTGGCTGGAAATGAAGGGTGAGCAAGCCCGCGCTTATGAGCAGATGGAAAAGCTCAGCATCGCAGAGCTTGATTCGGGTGAGTTGAATGCCATTACCTCATTGGCTGAACTAACCCGCCTGAAGCAATTCGCATGCTGCTACGGTGACATACTCCCGCGTGATGTCAGGGTTAGCTGTAAGCGATCACAGATACCACATGACCCGTGCCATGCGCGGTACCACGAGGAAACACATTACAAATTCATACCGAAACTTCCATCGAATAAATTCGACTGGACAATAGATTCATTGGAAGAATGGGGTTACCCGACTGACCCACTAACCAAGGTTGTTATTGTCAGTTTCTACACAGGAATTCTCAATGCATTCCAAGCGGGTATCGAAAAGCATTTCAAGACTAAACCCGGTCACCCGTTGACAACCGCCATTACTGGTCAGGTATCGACTAATGATCGCAAGCGGATCATTGACGAATTCAATCAGCGTGACCGGAAAACCCCGCAGATCATGATGCTCAACGTAAAGGCGGGTGGCACAGCAATTACCATTGATTCTGCCGATCGCATGATATTCTTGAGCGAGACGCGAATACCCGACCAGCAAAAGCAGGCGGAAGACAGAATCCACCGGGTGAGCAACCCAAGGCATTGTATGTATTACTACCTACGCTCACTTGGTACTGTTGACGTTGGTACGGCCATGATTAACAAAGACATGATTCAGGATAGCCATAGGCTGCTTGATGGTAGGCGTGGTGTAGCCTACACAAGACAGGTGCTTGACTTGAGCCATGCGCAAGAACAGAGCAGAAAGAATTCTCAACGGCGGGGTTGACAGCAATTCCGTTGACAGCATAGGTTCAGATTCCGTCGTCAATAATTGGCGGATCATACAAGAGAGGAAGGATGCTATGGCGACTCAACGCCGTAGTAACACTGTCAATCGCACTCGGCGCGCTGCGCCGGCTGCTCCCGCTGAGGCTCCGGCCCGCCGCACTCGGTCGACTGCCAAGGCTGCCCCGGCTGCCGAACCTACCCGTGGCCGTGGCCGGCCTAAGACCCCGGTCACTGACTACGCGACAAAGCCGGCTACCGACTACCACAAGGCGTTCGCCAAGTGGATTGTTACTGAGGTCGGCTATGACCCAGAGAGCGCGACCAGCAAGCGTGCTGCGTTCCTTCGCGGTGTTGCCATTGCCACGGCTGCTCGCCCGGCGTTCATGGAAAGTGATTTCCTTGAGGAGTGGCGCGCTGAGTCTGGTGTCGCCAAGCGTGGCCCCAAGGGCAAGGCGGTAGAGGAAACCGTAAGTTTGGCGCCCAAGACTCGCACCCGTAAGGCTGCCCCGGTTGTTGAGCCGGAGCCTGAGGACGAGGACGAGTTTGACGACGAAGACGTAGACGAGGATGAAGACCTCGATTACGGTGACGCCGATGAAGACGACCTCGATGAGGACGACGAAGACTCGGATGAGGATGACGAGTTTGACGACGAGGATGAGGTAGAGGAAGCGCCTGCCCCTGCCAAGCGTGGTCGGCCGGCTGCTAAGAAGACTGCCGCTCCTGCCAAGCGCGCCCCGGCTAAGGCTGCCCCTGCTCGTCGGCCTGCCAAGGCAGATGATGACGAATTCCTGTTCTGACAATTGAATAGCTGGTGGTCGGGTACTCCCCACGGCGGAGTACCCGGCCATTGGTCTATATAAGGAGAGGGGGCATTATGCCACGTGTTAATACTGCTATATGTGATAATGAGTCTAAGTGCACTAAACCGCCAGTTACCTTAACCCCCCGTCAGGAATACCCGCCGAGTTGGGTAGTGCTGGATATGGTAAACCAAGTTCCTTCATTCGTTGGCCCTAGCCGCCGCATCATGTTCTGTTCGTGGAAGTGTGCGGCAGAATGGGCACACGGGGTCCATATGCATTACCCGGGTGAGCGTTCGTGGGATCGTGCATAATCTACCCATCGTGCGTTCGCACGAAATAGCGGATCATAAGCGGTGTGAAAAGAAATGGTATTGGCACTGGCGTATGGGGCTGGTGCCTAAGGCTATTTCAATGGGACCGCTTGACCTTGGCACATGGGTACACGAAGCGTTGCAGAATTGGTACCTACCGGGGCTAAAGCGCGGCGGTGACCTAGCAGACATATTTGATTTTATTGCAGAGTGCGCAATTAAGATTGCTGAGTCTAATGGGGCACCAGAGCACATTCTAGATAAGGCGAGTGAGCTGCGCCAGCTTGGGCTAGCCATGATGGCAGCCTACCAAGACAAGTACGGTGATGACCCAACCACCAATGTGCTTGCGGTAGAGCTACCGCTGAGCTTCACCATTCCCGATTACAAAGGTGAGCCGATCGCGGAGTACGCCCTGAAGCCGGACATGGTATTCCGCACGGATAACGGTGTGTGGCTTATGGAGCACAAGACAGCCGCCAGCATTCGCACCGGGCACCTGACGATTGACGGGCAGGCTAGACCCTACGGAGTGCTGGCCGCGCGGGCTTTGGTCAAAGCTGGTGTCATCAAATCAGAAAGTGAATTCAAAGGCATCATGTACAACTTTATGCGCAAAGGTCTGCCAGATGAGCGACCTACCGACGCTAAGGGAATGCACCTAAATCAAAATGGCTCAGTGAGCAAACGGCAACCGCTAGTGCAGTTTGTGCGGCACCCTGTATTGCTCACCCGCCCCGCCAAGCGGGTTACCCTGAACCGACTACGGGCAGACGTTAATCGAGTAGCCACACTAACGAACCTATTGCACTCAGGTGCGATCAGCGGCGAGGTATTGAGCAAGACACCACACCACTCATGCCCAAAGTTTTGTGATTACTTCCCTATTTGTGAGATGGAAGAAAATGGGCTTGATATCACGCAGGCCCAGAAAGACATGTACACCCGGCAGAACCCATATGAGTATTCAGAGACAACTGACGAGCCACAAACCTTTGAGATGGGGTGATAACGTTGAAATACCGTTATGAGCTTTACTGGCCTAATAAACCTCAGTACCCACCATTCGTAAGGATTACCGTTGAGTTTGGTACTACCGAAATGGGGGTTGATGACACAGGTGATTTTTCGGCAGTAGACACAAGCGGGATTACTTGGCACTTCCCCAAGGGACAGTTTGGGATGATTAAACTGGTGCCGATCCCAGAGGATGAACTACTGTCAGAGGCGGCCACTATTCTTGCGGCCACAATGGCGCCAATACCGGATGATGTATTCGTTCACGCTGGGCAAACAGTAGTTGCCGGCGCGGATGGCCAAACTGTTTATTGGGCCGAATAGATGCGTACGCTGTGGGGTATTTGGGCATTTGTTATCATGCTGGTGATTATCATTTGGGTGGTACTATGATTCACTTAATTGTATACGGCGGCTTCATTTGTAAATCGTGTGCCGATGGCAAGCACGCGGACTGCCGGCAAGGTACGTGGTGCGATTGTGGGCACCGTACAGCGGATGGAAAACCGCCAGCTAAGGTGAGTCGAGATGGATGATAATGTTGCGCAGCGTACGGTCAAGCGTGAAGCACTGCTGGCTTTAGTTCAAGCATTAGAGGTAGGTGACCTAGCTGATATAGCTGAAATTACAATCACGTCAGGGTATGTTACGGTTATCACGTTACCCCATACCAAAGTTCTAGATTCTAATGGCAACATGCCCACGACGCGAACCGTATTTCATGTGAGGGCATAGTGGCTAGCACTGTCGGTAAGACATCAACGCGAGTGCGCACTGAGCGTACCCAAGTCACCATGTCTGATTTCGCTAGTGAGATTTTCCGCCTTGAGCAAGGTAGCGAATCAATCAACGGGCTGATTTACGGTGACTCAAACGCTGGCAAGACGGTGATTGCCGGTACGTGCCCCGGTAAGCAGTTCTGGCTTGTGGGAGAGCCAGGGTATAAGGCAGCCAGTCGACAAGGCGCCACAGGCCACGGCAGGCGGATTAGCGACAGCGCTACGGCATGGGCAGCGGTCGACTGGCTTGAGCAGAACGATAGATTTACCAAATTCGATTGGATCGTTCTTGACGGTGTGACCACCATGCAGGATCGGTTCCGCCTTAGCTATGCGGCGGAAGCGTTTGACATCAATCCGGAAAAGAGGCAGCATCGGAACCTTCCCGATCGGCCGGATTATTTCAACACTCAGAACTTCCTAAAGGCTTGGATACCTAGGCTAGTTGACTTGCCCTGCAACCTGCTCATTACTGCACATGCCTACCGTACAGACCTCACTGAGAATGGGGAGCTATTAGTCTTCCCTGGTGTGCAGGGCAAGGTTACTGAGACAGCCAATGCCATTTCCGGGCTAATGGATTTCACTGGGTACCTTGAGGCACGGCCAGTGACGAGAAAATCCGATGGGGAAAAGGTAACCCTACGGCGGCTATGGTTTGAGAGCCCCCCGGCACGGTCACGCAGAGAGCAGGAGGTACGCTATATCGCGGGAGACAAATTCGATTGTCTTGGGCCGTATATGGACTACCCAACAATGCCGAAAATGCTAGAAAAGATCAACGGAGAGCAAGAGGGGAACTAGAATGCCCAGAGCACAATGGGGAATTACATCGGCCGACGTTGACGACTTCGACCGCGATTCGCAGTACGCGCCGTACACTGGCCAGATCCCGCCGAACGCTGTGTACCAATGGAAGATTAAGACGGCCAAGTTTGTTTCTGCCAGTCGTGAGAAGCTACCCTCGCTATGGGTCGGACTGGAATTGGTTCCACGCACCAAGGATGAGAAGCGCTACAAGGGCTATTTCATCATGTGCTTTCTTGCGGTCAGTGAGAAGACTGCGTTTAAGTACGTGCCATTCCTCGACGCTATCGGCGTGAACGGACGTGATTTCAAGCAGCGCACGATCGTTGACGAGGAAGGTAAGATCCAAAAGATCGGCCCGTGGCGGAATGATGGGTCATTCCTTATCGCCGCGCAGTTGAACGACGGCAGTGACCAGAACGGTAATTCTCGCAAAGAGATCAGTTGGTTTGGTGCGCTCACTGACGTTGTGCCGGTCGATGACGATGACATTGAGGACGTTGACGAATTTGACGATTCGGATGCTGACTACGTAGACGATGTCGATGAGGAAACCGACGACGAGGTAGTGTCCCGAGCCGAACGGCGTCGCAGGAACACAACCGCCCGCGCTCACCCGATGCCCGCACGCCCCGCTGTACTTGGTCGGGCCAAGCGCACTCCGGCGTATGATGAGGAGGAAGGGTTTTAATGTCTGAAGATAACAAGAATGCCCCGCGTGAGTTGGTGGAACTGGATAACTCCATCGTAGACGGACCGAACACTGCGAATGATTTCATGTGGCTAGGCGGCACCAATCTGCCTAACCACAGTGCCAGTGTGGCAGGGCACCCGCGATTTGTTACCCACGCGGTAACCAAGCTCATGATGTTCCGCAATAAGCAGGATGCATTCCGATGTGCTGCTTGGCTCGTCACGATGGCGGATATCCACCTTCCGGATGATAAAGACGCTGTGTTCACGTTCGAAGAAATTAGGCAGGCAATCCGCAATACCTGAAATTTCGTTTGGGGGTATCAGCCACGCGCACGTAAGGGCTGGCTGGTATTAAACGACAGCAAATGCGCCCCCACCCTTAGAGACAGGATTGATATGGAAAGCACTGAGCAAGAGACGCTTCGCATCGGTCAGCTAGTTGATGCCAAAACAGCACACATTGTGCGCAGCCATCGTGCCCCAATTAATCACCGTGGGCGCCGATGGTTTGCTGGCATTATGGTAGTAGTTTTCAGTTTTACCACGTTGACCGGCGTGCCGACTACCTCCCCCGCTCGTGGGCAGACCGCCAATGCCTCAATAATCAATCCCACAGTCATGCTGCCGGCCGATGATGACGCACTGGTAGGCGGGACCGTGACTAACCCCGGGCACCCCACAGATGGCTCTACACAGCACGTAGCGGCACCGGCTGCCTCACGCGGCACCCCACGCAGTACCCCCGCCCCTCGCCCAACATCTCGCATTGAGGTAGTTATCGCCTTTGCACTCGCACAGCGAGGTAAGCCCTACCGTTTGCGGCAGGCTGGCCCATACGCGTACGACTGCTCAGGGCTGGTAATGGCGGCATTTGCCAGGGTGGGTATTAAGCTTCCGCATTACACGGGATCGATTATTGCCTATGGTAAGCACATTAGCCGCGCCAACATGCGCCGTGGTGACATTGTGTTCTTGTCCAGTCATCACGTTGCCATTTACCTTGGCAATAACAAAATGATCGTTGCGCCACACACTGGGACCGTTGTCAAGATTCAAACTGTGTACGCGTTCTACGCCGCACGCCGGATTATTGGTTAAGGGGAGAGTAATGGGAGAGCCGACTACACCAACCACAAAGGTCAAAGAGGTCACAGAGGTAGGGCAGACGCTTACACTGCCACCGGGTGGTGAGCTTGATGATTTGATTAGCCGGTATATCGACACGATGGTTACGGGCCTTACTAAAGACTGGTGCGCCTGCCCTTGGCTGATCCACCCGGAAGACCTACTCCTGCCGTGGGAGCAACAACGCAAGCGGCGGGAAGACACACACCCGCTCTGCCCCACGCACACACGGGAAGGGCTAATTAAGGGCTTCATTCTGTGGGCAGTCAAGAATGGACATTAGGCACCAATGGCGTAACCTAGTAGATGCTGGCTATTACCTACAGCAAAGTTATTGTCCTGAACTTGACAAGCGCTATGTGTTGGGTCGGGGTAATGATGAAGACCCTATCGCCATGCTCATTGGTGAGGCACCAGGGGCACAGGAGGCAATACAGGGCAAGCCGTTCGTCGGTAAATCTGGCGTGATCTTGCAAGACCTCATGGCTCAAGCTGGATTGTTCACTGACACCAAACTACAATTTGAGCCAAACGTGTGGCTGACCAATGTAGTCAAGTTCCGACCCCCCGGTAACCGCACACCTACAGAGGAAGAAATTAGAGCGTTTCGCAGGCTGCTCAAAACAGAATGGCGGTTGATCGGTAAGCCGAAACTCATTATCCCAATTGGTGCTGTGGCACTCCGGGCGGTAACTGGCCGATGGGTGTCAATCCTGCGTGTTGCTGGTAAATGCCAGACGGTAGAGCGCAGTGATGGCCCGATGCACGTGTGGCCTATGGTGCACCCCGCCTATGGGCTACGGAATCGGGCGTTGCAGCCTGTGCTAGAACAGGACTGGAAAAGGCTTGGCGCGTGGCGGAAGGTGAATGGTGTATGAAGTATTTTCACGACACCCTGCGCGGCAAGCCCATTCTATTTGGCTATGCGCGGGGTATTGAAGATCTGGGTGAGGTAGCACAGTTCTGCCGTATGCACAAGGGGCGGGTATTGGGCATCGACACAGAGTCGACTGGGCTCAATTGTTATCACCCTGATTGGTTGCTACGTACGGTGCAGATTGGTAATGCCAACCGTGCTTATGTTGTACCAGCACGATTCACTGAGTTTATCAAATGGGTTATGCGCCGTGATATCAAGTGGTTGGGGCACAACGGAACACACGATATTCGGTGCATTGACGCTCACCTAGGGTATGAGACTGGTGTGGAGTGTGCGGGTGAAACCTACATACCCTCACACCATTTCGACTCACGGAATGCGCAAGAGGGTGGGATTTCCCACGGCTTGAAAGAGCAGGCTATTGCCTACGTTGACCCTGAGGCAGGCAAGTGGGAGGAAGACCTCAAGCGAGTATTCAAGACCATTGAAATACCTGTGCCGGGTGAGGTCTACAAATCTGGCCCGCGTAGGGGGTCGCAGAAAGTGCGCAAGGCTAGACTAGACGAGGGGTGGGGGCTTATCGATCCGGAACACCCCGCTTATATCAAGTACGCTGCCGCCGACCCGATCCTGACCTACCACCTATGGCACCATTACAAATCGGTAGTGCAGGGTAATGTGAAGCTGTACCGATTCGACAAGCGGGTGCAATGGGCCGCCGATCGGTTGCAGCGCAGAGCAATCAAACTTGATGTGGACTACACAACCCGCCTCAGTGCTGCCTACACGCGGGAAGCCAACAAGCGTATTTTGACTATCAAGCATTTTGGTTGTGAGAATTACAACAGCGGACAACAGGTTGCCGCGACGCTTGAGCGATTGGGTGTGCGGCTGACTGAGCAGACCCCAACGGGTCAATTGAAAACCTCAGATGATGTGTTGCGCAGTGTGTTG
>Ga0193733_1000363_pt1 | contig 15428 bp, 16 predicted proteins | sample U1s2metaG_FD_145076 | JGI IMG/M metagenome (GOLD analysis project Ga0193733, IMG submission 145076) | Soil microbial communities from a riparian zone of the East river system, Colorado, United States - U1s2 | ecosystem: Environmental > Terrestrial > Soil > Riparian zone | place: USA: East River...
AACTTGCATAGCCAGTTCCGCGCGCGTCCGGCCCGCGTTGTCCACAAGCTGGATCCTCCGGGCGGACAGCACCTCCTGCGGTTGTGCGGCCGCCGCCGTTGCCAGCATAGCGTGGGACTTGCTGTCTGACAGGTAGGGCAGCAGCCCTGCGCCCATGACACCCCCGGCGAACCCGGACAGAACCCCCGTAAGATATGCGCTATTCATAGGCGGATACCTCCTGACGGACCAAGACATCGCGGTGTTGGTCGTACCCACGGTTCTCACACGTCTCGGCCAATCAAGTCCTGGCGTGTCAGCGGCTGAATGGCGCGCTCCACCTTCTTGCCGATCTTCCTGCTCGCGATCTCCAGGTCATACTGCGTCTGCAGGTTCTGCCAGAGTTGCGCACTCGTACCGAAATAGCGTGACAACCGCAACGCCATTTCGGCCGTGATCGCACGCCGGCGTCGCACTATTTCGTTGACCGTCGGAGCGGCCACACCAAGCTCCTTTGCCACCCTGTAGGAGCTCAGCTTCAGCGGCTGCATGAAGTCATGCAGCAAAATGTCGCCTGGGTGTACCGGGCGCAGCTTTTTGGTCATCATGGTCTCTACTCTCAGTGGTAATCCACGATCTCAACGTCGAAAGCGTCTCCTTCTCACGTTAATATATGGGGCGTGACGGAATCGAACCGTCGACCAGCGGATTAAAAGTCCGATGCTCTACCGACTGAGCTAACGCCCCACCGATGTTGGACCGACGGCTCGGTGACCCCTTGCAGGGATGGCCGTGCGGGGCCGCATGATACTACAGCGGCGGGCCACGGGCCCCCGCGTTGACGACAGCCTCGGGCGCAGCCTACCTTGCGCGTCTGATGCCTCCCGAAGCGCAGACGGTCCTGCATACCTGGTGCCGCCAGAGCGATTGGAATGCGCCGACTATCGTCGGCGGCGCCGGCGCGCGACTGCTGACGGCCGACGGGCGCTCGATTCTCGACATGAGCAGCCTGGCTGAATGCAGCAATCTCGGACACCAGCACCCACGGATCGTCGAGGCCGTGCGTGCGCAGGCCGCCAGACTGTGCTTCGTGACCAATGCCTGGGGGGCCGAGCCACGCGCGCGGCTCGCGGAGCTGCTGCTGGAGAAGTCCGGTTTCGAGGGCGGGCGTGTGTACTTCACGCTGGGTGGCGCCGATGCCAATGAGCATGCGGTGAAATTCTCGCGCCAGGCGGGCGGTAAACCGCGCGGCTGGGTGATCACGCGCGAGCGCTCCTATCACGGTGCAAGTTACGGGGCGATGGCGCTGTCGGGCGACGCCCGCACGGCTGACCAGGTCGATCCGACGGCGCATCGGGTGCTGCATGTTCCTCCGCCCTACGCTTACCGGTGCCCGTTCCAGGCTCAGAGCGAGGACGCCTGTGGCACTGCGGCTGCCGAACGCATCGCTGCCGTCATCGATGCCCACGGACCGCAGGAGGTCGCGGCCGTGCTGATGGAGCCCAACGCCGGAACCAACGGCATAGTGGCGCCGGACACTTTCTGGCCTGCGCTCAGGCGAACGACGCACGCACGGGACGTCTATCTGATCGCGGATGAGGTCATGAGCGCGTTCGGTCGCTGCGGCGAATGGTTCGCGTGGCAGCGCTACGGCGAAGACGGCCGCCCGGACCTGATGGCGCTCGCCAAGGGGCTGACCGGCGCCCACCTGCCGCTGGGCGCGGTCGTGCTCTCTGCGGCCGTGGCTCGCGCGCTCGAGCCCCAGACTCTGTTCACGGGTCTCACCTACTCCGGACATCCACTGTCGTGCGCCGCCGGTGTCGCGGCCATCGAGAGTTACGAGGCGGAAGATCTGATCGCACGCTCGCGCGAGTTGGGTGCGACCATGTTCAGGCGGTTGCGCGAGATGCAGCTTGGAAATCCGCTGATCGGCGACGTGCGCGGCGGCCATGGCCTGTTCGCAGTCCTCGAGCTGGTCCGCGCCCGTCACAGCCGCGAGCCGCTGTCACCCTGGCCGGAGCTGCACGTGGAGCTGAGGCGACTGCTGGGCGCGGCCATGGACGCGGGTGTCTCGTTCGCGGCACGCGGCAACCTCATTCTGCTCGCGCCTCCGCTGGTCATCGGCGAGCACGACCTCGCCGACGCGCTCGACCTCCTCGACCGCTTGCTGGGCTCGCTCGCACAAGCGATCCGTACGGGAAAGCAGCCATGAGTTTCAAACTTACCTACTCGACGATGTTCGATCCGCCAGCGCAGCTGCACGCAAGCTTCGATTCCGCCGTAGCGCGCGCGCGCGCGAAGCTCGGCAGCAGGCATGCCCTGCACGTTGCCGGCGAGGAGCGCGGGGCGGCGCACTACTTTGTGAAGACCAATCCCGCCGACTGCGAGCAGGTGCTGGGCGAGTTCCCCGCCGCAAGCGCTGCGGACGCCGCTGACGCCGTGCGCACGGCCGCTACCGCCTGGCAGGCCTGGAAACGCACCAGCCCCGCGCGGCGCGCGCAGCTGTTGCGGCGCGTGGCCGGCCTGATCGAGGAGCGTGTGTACGACATTGCCGCGGCGCTGACACTGGAGGTCGGCAAGAACCGCATGGAGGCGCTGGGAGAGGCGCAGGAGACCGCGGATTTTTTCACTCTGTATGCCGAGCAGTTCGAACGCCACGGCGGCTTCGATCGGCCGCTACCGGACGATCCGCTGAGCACGCACGTTTCGCACAATCGCAGCGTGCTGAAGCCCTACGGCCCCTGGGTCGTGATCGCGCCGTTCAATTTTCCCCTGGCGCTTGCGGGCGGGCCGGTCGCCGCCGCGCTGGTGACCGGCAATACCGTCATCGTAAAGGGTGCGACCGCCACACCGTGGGCAGGCAGGCTGCTCGCTGACTGCGTTCGCGATGCCGGACTGCCGAGCGGAGTGTTCAACTATCTCAGTGGTCAGGGCGAGGTGGTCGGTGCCACGCTGATCGCGGATCCCGCCGTGGCGGGCGTGACCTTCACCGGCTCGCACGAGGTCGGAATGCGCATCGCACGCGCGTTGCAGGCGCCGCCGTTCCCGCGTCCCTGCATCGCCGAGATGGGCGGCAAGAATGCCTGCATCGTCACCACGGCAGCGGATCTGGATCGCGCGTCGACCGGCATCATGCGTTCGGCCTTCGGCATGGGAGGCCAGAAGTGCTCCGCCCTCTCGCGTCTGTACGTCCACGAGCAGGTCGCCGACGCCCTGCTGGCCAAACTGCTGCAGCAGACCGCCTCTATCGGCATCGGTGACCCGGCGCGCCGGGAACATTGGCTGGGACCGGTAACCACACAGAGCGCATGCGACAATTACGGGCGTTATGCCGCGCTACTGCGCGGCGGCGGCGCGCGCCTCGTGACTGGAGGCGAGCGGTTGCGCGACGGCGTCCTGGGTCGGGGATTTTTCGTGTCTCCCACTATTGCTGAGGCGCCACCGGAGCACACGCTGTGGAACGAGGAGATGTTCCTGCCCATCCTGATGATGCATCGCGTCGCCTCGAACGAGGCTGCCATGGCATTGGCCAACCGCTCGCCGCTCGGACTTACGGCAGGCTTCTACGGCGGCGCGCACGAGGTCAGTTGGTTCCATGAGCACATCGAGGCAGGCGTTACCTACGCGAACCGCCCACAGGGCGCGACCACCGGCGCCTGGCCGGGCTACCAGGCGTTTGGCGGCTGGAAGGGCTCGGGCAGTACCGGCAAGGCGATCGCCTCCTTCTATTATCTGCCGCAGTACATGCGCGAGCAGTCACAGACCGTGGTCGAGTAACACCCCGTGCCGCTGATGAGGCTCTCCGATGCCATCGCGCAGCACGTGCGCGACGGTCAGAGCGTGGCGCTCGAGGGCTTCACGCATCTGATCCCGTTTGCCGCCGGCCACGAAATCATTCGCCAGCGGCGCCGCCGGCTGCATCTGATCCGCATGACACCCGATCTGATCTGCGACCAGATGATCGGCATGGGGTGTGCCGAGCGCCTGACCTTCTCCTGGGGCGGCAATCCCGGGGTCGGTTCCCTGCATCGCCTGCGCGATGCGATCGAACGGGATTGGCCGCAGCCGCTGACCATCATCGAGCGTACGCATGCCGAAATGGGCGTCGCGTATCAGGCGGGCGCGAGCGGCCTGCCTTGCGGACTCATGCGCCACTACGCCGAGACCAGCCTCGATCGGGTTGGCGGCGCGCACACCCGCACCCTCACCTGCCCCATCAGCGGCGACTCACTGCTGGCCGTGGCCGCGATCAATCCGGATGTCACGATCCTGCACGCTCAGCAGGCAGACCAGGAGGGCAATGTCCTGATCCGTGGCATCACCGGCGCGGCGCGCGAGGCGGCGCTGGCGGCGCGTTGCCTGCTGGTGACGGTCGAAGCCCGGGTCGAACGGCTCGATGCGCCGATGAATGCAATCGTGCTGCCTCACTGGCTGATCAGCGCGGTCAGCATCGTGCCGGGTGGTGCTCATCCGTCGTACGCCGCCGGCTGCTACCCGCGTGACAATCGCTTCTACGGCGAGTGGGATGCGATTGCGCGCGAGCGCGAGCGCTTCCAGCAATGGATGCAGCAGTACGTGCTCGCAACCCCTGATCACGCTGAACTCCTGCGGCGTCTGCGGGTCGCGGCGTGAGCGCATCCGCATACACCGCCGATGAGATGATGACCGTGACCGCGGCCCGGCAACTGCGCAACGGCGCGGTATGCTTCGTCGGCATCGGACTGCCCAGTGCCGCGTGCAATCTGGCGCGGCGCACGCACGCGCCGCAGCTGGTCCTGATCTACGAGTCCGGCACGGTGGGCGCCCGCCCGCAGGTCCTGCCGCTGTCGATCGGGGATGGTGAGCTCGCCGAGACCGCCGCCTGCGTCGTTTCCCTCCCGGAGGTGTTCGCGCACTATCTGCAGCGCGGCAGAGTGGACGTGGGTTTCCTGAGCGCCGCGCAGATCGACCGCCATGGCAATCTCAACACCACAGTGATCGGCAGCTACGCCCGTCCCGCCGTGCGGCTGCCGGGCTCCGGCGGCGCTCCCGAGATCGCAGCGCACGCCCGGGAAGTGCTGGTGATAATGAAACAATCGCCGCGCAGTTTTGTCCGGCGTCTTGACTTCCTGACGAGCTGCGGGTACCTCGCCGGCGCAGGCGAGCGCAGCCGCGCCGGCTTTCCGGGACGCGGCCCGCGGGCCGTGATCACCGACTTCGGTATCCTGCGCCCTCACCCTGAGACCGAGGAGCTGCAGCTGTGCGCAATCTATCCCGACGTTTCGCTGGACGCCGCGCGCGCCGCCACCGGCTGGCCGCTGCGCGTGGTGGACGATCTGCTCGTGTTGCCGGCGCCGCAGCCGGCTGATCTCGACACGCTGCGCGACCTGCACGCAGCTACCCGCCAGGCGCACGCCGCTGCCGTGCGTATCAACCTGAGGACTCCCGATGCGTCTGCCTCACATCAGCACTGAACTGCCCGGACCCAAGGCCCGGGCATTGATGGCACGCGATCGTGCCGTGAGTTCTCCCTCCTACCCTCGCGACTATCCGTTCGTCATGGCCAGGGGACGCGGAGTCGAGGTCTGGGACGTCGACGGCAATCGATTTCTGGACTTCGCCGCCGGCATCGCCGTGTGCAGTACCGGTCATGCTCACCCGGCGGTGGTGCAGGCGATCAAGAGTGCCGCGGATGATTTTCTGCATGTCTCGAGTGACTACTGGCACGAGCGCATGACACGGCTGGCGGAACGCATTAATGAGCTGGATCCGATGCGCGAACCGGTGCAGGTATTCATGTGCCAGAGCGGGACCGAGTCGGTCGAGGGCGCCCTGAAGCTGGCGCGCTACGTGACCGGCCGGCCGCGCTTCATTGCTTTTCTGGGCGGCTTTCACGGTCGTTCCATGGGGTCGCTGGCGTTTACTGCCAGCAAGTACACGCAGCAGGCCGGCTTCTTTCCGACCATGCCGGGCGTGACTCACGTACCGTACCCGAATCTGTATCGCCCGCTGTTCGCGGGTCCCGATCAGGGTCGCGCGACACTGGACTACATCGAGACCGTCCTGTTCCAGAGCAATCTGCCCGCCGCGGAAGTCGCAGCGATCGTGGTCGAGCCCATCCAGGGTGAAGGCGGCTACCTCGTGCCTCCGGACGGATTCCTGCAGGGCCTGCGCGCGTTATGCGATCGCTACGGGATTCTGCTGGTCTTCGACGAAGTGCAGAGCGGGGTCGGACGCACCGGAAAGATGTTCGCCTGCGAGCATTGGGGCGTGTCGCCCGACATCATGACGCTCGCGAAGGGCCTGGGCTCGGGGTTGCCGATCGGACTGGTGATCGCGAGGAAGGCGCACATGGAAAAATGGAAGCGCGGTGCGCACGGCAACACCTTCGGCGGTAACCCCATCTGTTGCGCTGCGGCGCTGGCCACGCTCGATCTGGTGCAGGCTGAATATGCGGCCAATGCCGCCCAGGTCGGCGATTACTTCCTCGCTCGCCTGCGCGAGCTGCAGCAACACTTCGACTGCATCGGCGACGTGCGCGGCAAAGGACTCATGATCGGCGCGGAACTGGTCGCCGAGCGCACCAGCCGCAAACCCGCCGCCGCTCTGTGTCAGAAGGTCCTGACGCGCGCCTTCCACAACGGTCTGCTGTTGCTGTCCTGCGGGGTCAGCACGTTGCGCTTTATTCCGCCGCTCATGGTGAGCCGCGCCCAGGTCGATGAGGCACTGGTGCTGCTGCAGGTAGCGCTCAAGGAAGCCCTGGCGAACCCTTGAGCGTCGTGGCTGACAAGGCTGGCGGCACCGGGAGCGCGCGCATTCTCGGCTTTTGGATGTGCACCGCTCTGGTGGTGGGCAACATCATCGGCATCGGCATTTTCAACATGCCGGCGAATCTGGCGCCCTACGGCCTGAATGCCATCACGGGCTGGCTGGTCAACGTGGTCGGCTGTGCCCTCCTGGCGCTCTCCTTCGCCGGCCTCGCCCGCGCCCTGCCACGTGATGACGGACCCACTGCGTACATCACGCGCGCGTTCGGCAAGGGAGTCGCATTCCTGGTGATGTGGTGTTACTGGGTGTCGATCTGGGTCGCGAACGCGGCGATCGCGATCGGCGTGGTGGGCTACATGGCGAGCTTCATGCCCGCTCTCACGCGCACCCCCGGGCTGCCAGCGCTCACCGCGCAGGCGATGATCTGGGCGTTCGTGTTCGTCAGCCTCAGGGGCGCGCGCACTGCCGCGTGGGTGCAGATGCTCACCACGGCGCTGAAGCTCGTTCCGCAATTCGCGGTCATTGTGCTGGGCCTGTGGCTGCTGCTGACGAATCCGGCGATCTACACCGCGCACGTGCCGCCCAACCCTGCCTCATGGCACGAAGTCAGCAGCGTCTCAGCGCTGGCGATGTTCGCGATGCTGGGTATCGAATGCGCCATGATCCCCGCGGCCCGCGTGCGCGACCCGGAACGCACCATCCCGCGGGCGACGCTGGTCGGCACCCTGCTCACGGCTGCGATCTACATCGCCATCTCCGCGGTGCCGTTGTTCCTCATCCCGCAAAAGGAACTGGCTGCCTCCAATGCGCCGTTCGCCGACCTGTTCGCGCGCGTGCTGGGCGGGTACTACGGCGAGATCCTGGCGATGTTCGTGACGGTAAGCGGGCTGGGGGTGCTCAACGGCTGGACCCTGCTCGCGGGCGAGGTGGCGCAGAGCATGAGCCGACACGGCGGCTTTCCCCCTGACCTCTGCCGTGAGAACGCCCACGGTGCCCCGGCGCGGGCTCTGCTGATCACCGGGCTCGTGACCAGCGCCATGCTGCTCATTAATTACACCGATTCGATCGCCAAGGTGTTCGCGCTGCTGATCGAGATCGCAACCGCCGCGACGCTGCCGCTGTACTTCGGCTGCACCCTCGCGCTCATCGTCCTGCGGCGGCGCGGGCAGCTGCCATCGGGGAGTCCGCGGGCCGTACTGCCGGTCGCCGCGGCGTTCGCGGCCGTCGTTTACTGCGCCTGGGTGTCGTTGGGACTCGGCGCGGAGCCGTTGCTGTGGACGGTCGTGTTGGGCGGCGCCGGCGTGCCGGTTTATCTGTGGTCGGTGCACGTGCACCGGCGCTCCGCGCGCCTGGGGATCGAGGCGGCCTAAAAGACTACGGGCTCTGGTAGCGGGTCGGATCCGGCAGCCCGGCCGCGGCGAACCCTGCGCGCCGCAGCCGGCACGAGTCGCAGCGGCCACAGGCCCGTCCTTCCCCATCGGCCTGATAGCACGACACCGTCTGCCCGTAGTCGACACCGAGCCGCGTGCCTTCGCGGATGATTTCGGCTTTGGTCGAGCTGATCAGCGGCGTATGCACGCGGCAAGGCCTGCCTTCGACGCCCGCCTTGGTGGCGAGCGCGGCGAGCACGCCGAAGGCGGCGATGAATTCCGGGCGGCAGTCCGGATAGCCGCTTGAATCCAGGACGTTGACGCCGATGAATACATCCCGCGCGCCGAGCACCTCGGCCCAGGCGAGCGCCAGCGACAGCATGATGGTGTTGCGCGCCGGGACATAAGTGATCGGTATGCCGGTGGTGGGTGCCTCGGGGACCGCGAGCCTTAAGTCGGTGAGCGCCGAGCCGCCTATCCCGGCGAAATCGACGCACATGACCCGGTGCTCGCGGGCGCCGCCGGCGCGCGCCACACGCCGCGCCGCATCCAGCTCGGCGACATGGCGCTGCCCGTAGTCGACCGACAGCGCGTGACAGATGAATCCCTGTTGGCGCGCAATCGCCAGCACCGTGGCCGAGTCGAGGCCCCCGGATAACAACACCACCGCGGCAGAAGCGTCCACGCTACTTCCCCGGCACATTGCCCCAGAGGTATTTGTGCAGCTGGATCTGCAAGCGCACCGGCAGCCGGTCCTCGAGTATCCAGTCGGCGAGCTTGCGCGCCGCGAGCTGCTCATGACTCGGCGAAAACAACACCGTGCAACCGGCAGGAAGGCTGAGCTCGCGCAGCTTGCCGCGACTCCATTCGTAGTCGCTGCGGCCGCAGATCACGAACTTGACCAGGTCGCGCGAGCACAGCCGCGCCAGCTCCTCATAGCGGGTGCGGCGTTCCTCGCCGGAACCGGGCGTCTTGACGTCGACGACTTTCGACACGCGCGCGTCGACGCTCGCGAGCGGCATCGCGCCGCTGGTTTCCAGCGAGACCCGCAGCCCGGCATCGCACAGCATGGTCAGGAGCTGCGTGCAGCCCTTCTGCGCGAGGGGTTCGCCTCCGGTCACACACACGAACGGCGTGCCGAACTCGCGCACCCGCGCCACGATCGCCTCCGGCTCCCACCACTCCCCGCCGTGGAAGGCATAGGCGGTGTCGCAATACTGGCAGCGCAGCGGGCAGCCGGTGAGGCGCACGAACACCGTGGGCCAGCCTGCGGTGTCCGCCTCGCCCTGCAGGGAGTGGAAGATCTCGGTGATCCGGAGGCGCGTCACGCGCTTTGGCCGCGCGGGATGCCTTACTGCGAGGGCGTCGCGGCAACGCGTCGCAGGCGGTCGGCCGCGAGCTTGGCGGAGTCGCTCCCCGGGTACTTGCGCGTGACCTCGGTCAGCGTGGCCCGGGCCGCGGCATACTGCTTCTGCGCATATTGCGTGTAACCCAGCTTCAGCAGCGCATCGGGCGCCTTGCGCGAGTCCGGCCATTTCTTGAGCACCGTGCGGAATGCTCCGGCGGCCGCCTCGTAATCGTGGTTCACGTAATAGGCTTCCCCCAGCCAGTACTGGGCGTTCTCCGCCAGCGCACTGGCGGGATAGGTGCCCAGAAAGTCCTTGAAACCGGTGATCGCGACCGAGTAACTGCCGGCCTTGAGGGCATCAAACGCCTGGGTATACACGGCCTGCTCGACCGAGGACGGCGCGTTGCCTGCGGCTGCACCGGCCGCGGCGCCCGGGGTCGCGGCGCCCCCCACCGCAGGAGTCTCACCGGAGGCGCTGCCGGCCGCCGCCCCGCCCGCCGCCGCGCCGGCTGCCGCCAGGCGCTTGTCCAGATCGGCGTACAGATCGCGCTGCTGCTTCGCCAACGCCTCGTTGCTGTGCTCGAGCTCCTCGAGCCGCCCGCGCAGCTGGCGCACGTTGCTCTGCACTTCATCCAGGTGCTGGGCGGCCTCGACCTGGTTCGCAACGATGCGCTCGATGCGCGTGATGCGCGCATCGAGATCGTTCAGCTTGAGCTGCACCGGGTCCGCCTCCGGCGGAGTGCTGGCGCAGCCGGCAGCGAGCGTCGCCACCGACAGGGCAAGCAGGGTCGGGCGCATGGATGTCCTTCCGGCGCTCACTGCTTGGGCGCGAGCGGCTGCGTCAGATACACGATCTCGACGCGCCGGTTTTTTGCCCAGGCCGCCTCATCGTGTCCGGGTACCGCGGGGCGCTCCTCGCCGTAACTCACCGTGGAGATCTGCGCATCCGCGGCGCCCTGCAGCAGCAGCGCGCGGCGCACCGACTGTGCGCGCCGCTCGCCGAGCCCGATGTTGTATTCGCGCGAACCGCGCTCGTCGGTGTGTCCCTCGAGCCGCACGCGCGTGTCCGAATGGGCGGTGAGATACTTCGCGTGTGCCGCCACCACGTCGGTGCCGGTGCCCTTGATCTCGCTGCTGTCGAAGTCGAAGTACACCACCTTCGTCGCCAGCAGCCCCGCCTGCGGTCCCGCCCCCTCCTCGTCCGCACCCGCGGCGGCGTTGGCAGTGTTGGCGCCGGAGCCCTGCGCACCGGCGCTGGCGTCGGGGGCCTCGGGAGGAGCGGGTTTGGGCCGCTTGTGAGCGCAGGCGCCCAACGCCAGCGATGCGGCCACCAGCAGCACTACGATCACTCGACGCATAGATGCTTTCTCCGTCATTCCTCTTCTCCCGAATCTGAAAACAACCGCGAAGGCTCAGGGACTGAACGGTCCCCACGCAGGTTCACGGACCTCGCCCTGAGGAGCCTTCAGGCGCAAGCCCGTGAGGCCGTCGGTCGACACCGTCGCCAGCGCCCCACGCTCGCCGTCGCGTTCCGCATAGATAAGTGTAGCCCCATTGGGGGCGAAACTCGGCGATTCGTCCAGCCGCCCGTGCGACAGCACGCGCACCGTCCCGCTGGCGAGATCCTGCACGGCAACCCGGTAGGCGCCGTTGTCGAGCGTTGCCATCGCCAGCTGCGAGCCATCCGGCGACACACGCGGGCGGGCGTTGTAACTGCCGCCAAAGGTGATGCGCTTCGGGCGCGCTCCAGGCTGCGCGCCGATCTGGTAGATCTGCGCCGACCCGGCGCGGTCGGAGGTGAAGTACAGCGAGTGGCCGTCCGGCGCCCACACCGGCTCGGTGTCGATTGCCGGATCGTCGGTGATACGTGTCAGGTCCTGGGAGGCGAGATCGAGGATGTAGATGTCGGGATTGCCGCTGCTGCCGCCCAGGGTGAGCGCCAGCTTGCGCCCGTCCGGTGACCACTCGGGGGCGCCGTTGACACCGGCGCGCGCCGACACCTGGCGCCGTTCGCCGCTGCGCACCAGTTGCACGTACACCCCGGAGTGCTTGGTCTCGAATGAGACATACGCGAGCCATTGTCCGTCCGGCGACCAGGAGGGCGACATGAGGGGAAAGCGCGACTCGAGAACCAGGTGCTGGTTCGCTCCGTCGGCATCGGCGACGATGAGCTGGAAGCGCTGCGCCGGCGGGCTGCCGTCGACCGCCACGTAGGCGATGCGGGTCGCGAACGCACCGCGCACGCCGAGGATCTTCTGGTAGATGACGTCGCTCACCCGGTGGGCAGCGTTGCGCAGCGAGCCGTGCTCCGGTCAGCGTATTCACCAGGTCAAAGTCGACCGCCACCTGACCGCTCTCCATGGCGCTCACGCGCCCGACCACGACGTAGTCGCTGCCCGCGCCCTTCCAGAGGGGCGCCGCGATCTCATCGGCGCGCGTCGGCGTGGCCGGCATGCGCTCACGCGGCAGCGCCCGAAAGCGCCCGCTGCCTTCCAGATCATGCTGCACGACCTCGGCCACGTCCAGGCCGCCGTCGGCAGGTACGGCACGCGCGAACGGCACGATCGCGATCGGTATCGGATCGCGTACCCCGGAGGTGATCTCGATCTGCAGCGCGGCGTGAGCGCTGCGCGTCGCGCACAGGGCGACGACGACTACCGCGAGCGCCCCGGCGATGGCACGCGGCCCCAACATGAGTTGCCTGGCAGGTATTGGCCGCATGCGCATCAGTCCGGCTTGAAGTTGATCTTGAGGTTGCGGTCGAACAACGCCGGATCCGGCGGCGGGGGCAAGGGCGATGCTCGGTACACCGCTGCCTCGATCGATTCGCGTACCGCCTGGTCGCCGTTGCATTCACCAATACTCACCTGCGTCACTTCCCCTCCCGGCACCTGGGTCACATTCAACACGCATTCTATCCCCGGCCGCGCGGTCGGGGGTCGCAGCCACGCGCGCGTGATCTTCGCGGCGATCTGCGACTCCCAGCTCGCCAGCGCCGCCCCCGAGCGTGCGACCTTGGCACGATCTTCGGCGGCGAGACTGCGCTGCAGGTCCGCCAGGCGCTCACTGCTCTCTTGCGCGTCCGCCTGCCGCTGCCGCTCCTCCGCGGCACGTTTCTGCGCCGCGGCGCGCTCCTCAGCCTTGCGCTGCTCCTCGGCCTGCTTCGCCTGCGCGGCCTGCTGTTCCGCGGCCTTTTGCTCGGCGGCGCGGCGCTCTTCGGCCGCCGCAGCTTGCGCCTGTTGCCGCTCCTGCTCGCGGCGCGCCCGTTCCTCCGGCGTCGGTTGCGGTGGTCCGACCGGCTCCTGCGGCTGCTCGCTCGGCGCCGGGGCGGCGGGCGGCGCGGGTTGTGGTGGCGGCCGCAGCGCGCCTCTCACGGCGCGCGCATCGACCACGGTCGCCTCGATCGCCAGCGTCGGCGCCGGCCGTGGTGGCTGCCGGAACATCAACCATCCGTACACCAGCGCCGCCAGCAGCGCTCCGTGCAACAGCACCGACAGTGCAATCGAAACCCACCGATCACTCTCTCGCTGCATTGTCTCAGGCGCTTCAGCTCCCGCGCCGGGCACGTTCCGGCAGCGGGTCGGTGATGAAGCCGACCTTGCGCGCCCCGGCGCGCTGCAGGATGACCATCGCCTGGACCACCCGGCCGTAGGCCACCGCGGTGTCGGCCTTCACCAGCACCTGCACTTCCGGGTTACGGCGCAGCGCCGCGGTCGCGCGCGCCGCCACCGTGTCATCATCGAGCGCCGTCTGCGGATTGCCTCCAATGTTGAGATACAGGCGCCCCTCACGATCCACCGACAACACCAGTGGTTGGATCCGTTGTGCCTCCAGAGGTTCCGCGCCGGCCTTGGGCAGATCCACCTTCACGCCCTGTGTGAGCAGCGGCGCGGTGATCATGAAAATGATCAGCAGCACCAACATTACATCGATGTACGGCACGACGTTGATCTCGCCCATCAGCCGCCGCCCACGCGAGGTTTGTGCCATGACTAGCGCTCCTGACCCGGGGGCGGGCCCGTGACGCGTGACGCGTGCCGCTGCAGAATGGTGGAGAACTCCTCGATGAAGGCATCGAAGCGCATTTCCAGGCGCGTCACCTGGTCGGCGAAGCGATTGTAGGCCACCACCGCGGGGATCGCCGCGAACAGGCCGATGGCGGTTGCGACCAGGGCCTCGGAAATTCCCGGCGCCACCATGGCGAGCGTCGCCTGCTGAACGTTACCGAGCGATGAGAACGCGCTCATGATTCCCCACACCGTGCCAAACAGCCCGACGTACGGACTGGTGCTGCCGACCGTGGCGAGCGTGGCGAGGCTCTGTTCGAGCCGGTCGATCTCCTTGAGCTGCGCGACGCGCATCGCGCGCCGCGAGCCCTCGAGCAGCTGCTCGCCGCCGCTGGCGCTCTGACGCTGGCGCGCAAACTCGCGGAACCCGAACTCGAAAATGCCCGCCATGCCGGTCGCGCCGCCGCGCGACTCGATCGTCCGGTACAGCTGCGCCAGGTCGTCGCCCGACCAGAAACGGCCCTCGAAACGGTCGGCTTCGCGGCGTGCGCGCCCGATGACACGGCGTTTGCGGAAAATGATCGCCCAGGACCCGAGCGACGCCAGCAGCAATATGCCGATGACGATCTGCACCGGCACGCTCGCCTGGGCGATGAGCCGCAGGATGGACAGCTGCTCACCCATTGCCGGCGGCCTCCGTGGCCACGGCATCCGCCAGGAACTCCGGCAGACGCTGCGGCCGCATGGTGCGCGCATCAACGCACGCCACGCGCACGTTCGCTTCCAGCAGCAGGGTCGGTGCGCGCCCGGCGGCGTGCGCGCTGCGGTAGATGCGTTGCGCGAAGCGCAGCGACGCCGCCCCTTCGGACTGCGGCTCACAAGTGATCTGCAGCTCGTCATCCAGCCGCGCCGGGGCGCGATAGTCCACCGAGAGACTCACCACCGCGAACACGATGCCGCGATCACGCGCGAGCTGCAGCTGCGAGTGTCCCCGTGCGCGCAGCCACTCGGTGCGTGCGCGCTCGAGGAAGCGCAGGTAGTTGGCGTAATAGACGATGCCGCCGCCATCGGTGTCCTCCCAGTAGACGCGCGCCGGCCAGCAAAAGACGCTCATCGCGGATCCTCGAACAGCGGCAGCGTGGCGGCGCCGCGCTCGGGGGGCTTGAGGCCCAAATGCAGGTAGGAAGCCCGCGTGGCCATGCGCCCGCGAGCGGTGCGCACCAGGAATCCCTGCTGGATCAGGAACGGCTCGGTGACGTCCTCGAGCGTGCCGCGCTCCTCGCCGAGCGCCGCCGCCAGACTATCGATACCGACCGGGCCGCCGTCGAAGCGCTCGATGATCGCCGTGAGGAGCTTGCGGTCCAGGGTGTCGAATCCCTGACGGTCCACCTCGAGCAGATCGAGCGCGGCGTCGGCGACCGCTTCATCGATGCGCCCGTCGGCGCGCACCTGCGCATAGTCGCGCACGCGCCGCAGCAGGCGATTGGTGATGCGCGGCGTGCCGCGCGAGCGCTGCGCGATGCGCCGTGCCCCCCCTTCATCGATGGCTACACCCAGGATCGCGGCGGAGCGCTTCACGATGCGCTCCAGGTCCCCAACCTCGTAGAACTCGAGCCGCTGCACGATGCCGAAGCGGTCGCGCAGCGGCGAGGTGAGCAGCCCGGCACGCGTGGTGGCCCCCACCAGCGTGAACGGCGGAATGTTCAGCTTGATGGAGCGCGCCGCCGGCCCCTCGCCGATCATGAGGTCGAGCTGGTAGTCCTCCATCGCCGGATAGAGCACCTCTTCCACCACCGGCGTGAGGCGGTGGATTTCATCGACGAACAGCACATCGCGGGCCTGCAGGTTGGTGAGCAGCGCCGCGAGATCTCCCGGGCGCTCCAGCACGGGGCCGGAGGTCTGGCGCAGATTCACGCCGAGCTCGGCCGCGATGATGTGCGCCAGCGTCGTCTTGCCGAGACCGGGGGGACCGAAAAT
>Ga0193733_1000365_pt1 | contig 15426 bp, 6 predicted proteins | sample U1s2metaG_FD_145076 | JGI IMG/M metagenome (GOLD analysis project Ga0193733, IMG submission 145076) | Soil microbial communities from a riparian zone of the East river system, Colorado, United States - U1s2 | ecosystem: Environmental > Terrestrial > Soil > Riparian zone | place: USA: East River...
CGCGCGTATTCAACGCGCCGATCATCGCAATCCTCGTCAACGGTGGCGCGATTGCAGCGGATGAAGCTTTACAAAGCGTGCGCAACGGATGGCAACTGCTCGTACTTGAAGGCAGCGGACGATTTGCGGACGAGGTAAGCGCGGCAGTACGCGATGGTCAGCCTGCGAAATCCGCCGGAGTAAGTGAGATCGCACGCTCTGGCCGCGTGACCTTATTTCATGTCGATGATGCCGCTCTGGCCTTGAAAACACAATTGCTGAGGATTTTCAACCAGGAGTAACAAAAATCTTACGCCTCGCCATCGAAGTCGTTCTACTGCCGCTTTTCGCCAGGACGTGCCTAAAATCTTCGATTGGAGGGTACGGGCCACGACCGCCCCGGAGCGCGTCGGCCATAAACTGGGTGAAATCCCCGGTGCAGAATCGGAGACGATGGCTGCCTTCGCACCTACCCTCACGGGTTCGACCTCTATTTGCCGATTTGAGTGCCATTGAGAAAATCATCAAAATCCTGCTTGAACTCATTAAAAATGTTTGAGGCGGTGTAGGTCACCACCTGCAGCGTTCCTTCAGATCCGCCATAGTAATAGCCGTAGTATATGAAGGGAATGCCTTGGATGGTTCCCGTGATTTTAAGGCATAACAGTTCTTTTCCTTTCACAACTCGCTTCTCTTCGGAGGCAATCTTAGCATCGGGAGCTACCTTTTTGGCGTTCGCAACTGCAATGTTCTTTAGCGTCTCGATCGGCATGCCGGCCCGTTCGGAAATCACCATCGCGTAAGCTTCGCCCTTCTTGTGATTAAAAGTGATTTTAATGGGGTTCTCTTCCGACGAATCTTGCTCCCATTTCTGCGGATCGATCCACACGCCAAAGGAACCCTTGCGTGCCTTCACAAAGACCTTCGTTGTCGCAGGCTCTTGGCCGATTTGAGTGCCATTGAGAAAATCATCAAAATCCTGCTTGAAGTCGTCAAAAATGTTAGAGGCGGTGTAGGTCACCACCTGAAGAGTTCCTTCAGATCCACCATAGTAATAGCCGTAGTATATGAAGGGCATGTCTTGGATGGTTCCCGTGAGTTTAAGGCATAACACTTCTTTTCCGTTCACAACTCGCTTCTCTTCGGAGACAATCTTAACATCAGGCATCACCTTTTTGGCGTTTGCAACTGCAGCGTTCTTTAGCGTGTCCGTCGTCAATCCGATCCGTTCGGAAATCACCATCGCGTAAGCGTCGCCCGTCTTGTGATTAAAAGTGATTTTAATGGGGTCCTCTTCCGACGACTCTTGCCTCCACTTCTGCGGATCAATCCACACGCCGAAGGGACCTTTGCGCGCCTTCACAAAAACCTTCGCTGTCGCAGGCTCTTGATTAGTGGCGGAACCGCTGTTCGATGATGCACCAGAAGGCACATTGGGCGTGTTGTCGTGCCGGATTTCATGTTCCGCCGGTTTGGCAACTGCGGCCTGCTTCTCAGCCGGCGTCGGTGCGCTCGCGTTCTCAGACGACACCTCTCTTTTGTGACCCATATACCATGCGGCGACGCCGAAGATTATTAAGACTGCAACCGTAGCAATGATTGCCTTTCGCGAACGCGAAGATAAGTGGACGGTCGCGCCACCTGCCACCGGTCCTGTCCGCGCAACCAGAGTCTTTTTTGTTCCTGGCAGTTTTCCCGCTACAGTGAGCCAGATAGAGAGACCGAGCGAAATCAAGAAGAACAGTCCGCTGAATGATTCTCCGACTTTCCGTCCGACATCGTGGGCGTTTTTTGGGTTGAGAACGCCAGCGACGGCGCCCGCGAGGAACAGCGAGCTCACCCAGAATACAACCATCCAGGCAATGGCGAGCAAGATCAGCTTCACTACGCTCCGCTTCGAATCGGACGGTCGTGGAGCGGGCGGCGGCACAACATCCGATACAGAGGCACGGGAGATTTGCGGAGTCGTCATTGGGGTCTTGCTCTCCGGCTCAACGGACGCGTCTGCGCGGGGAAGATTAGCGCTCTCTAGCACTGCCTTGACTGTCTTCGCCAAGTTGTCGAGATGGCGTTCTAGCGGTGGCGAAAACGCGTCCATCCACTGCGAACTCGAAATGAAGTATTCGAGCGCTCTTGTGGGCGGGATGTCATCGACGCGAAATGGAATGATGTAAACCTCCTTATTAACAGCGCGTTCTACTTCGCGTTTGATCTGGGACGAGGCATTCGCGCTTTGAGAAAAGATGAGGATCATGATGCGACTTGATTCAATCGCATTGATGATTGACTCGCCCCAATCCGCGCCCGGCATAACATCACGGGGCGCTATCCAACAGGTCACGGACTCTGCCTCGAGCCGTGCCACGATCGCCTCGGCGACAGCTTTGTCTTTTACCGAGTGACTTAAGAAGACGTCGTGAGCCATTCGCGGCCTCTTTTTCGTTTGTTGCCTGTTCTCAATCTAACGATGGGGACAACAGACCTTCCGTTCAAGACAAATCGGCCAATTGAACTTGCCTCACCAACAGGAAAGCCCATCATCAACGACAATGAGTTACCGCGACAAATTGAATAAGGTCGGTCCGCGGAAACTGCTCGCACTCGACGGCGGTGGCATTCGCGGTGTAATCACGCTCGAAGTTCTCGCTGAAATCGAGCGTCAACTTCAAAAGAAACTCGGACGTGGCGACGACTTCGTGCTTGCTGATTACTTCGACTACATCGCCGGCACAAGCACAGGCGCGATTATTGGCACCTGCCTAGCCCTCGGAATGCGGGTGGAGAAGGTCGCGCGCTTTTACAAGGAGAGCGGGCCCGCGATGTTCGACAAAGTGGGCCTCATCCGGCGCTTCAAGGAGGGGAAATTTCACGACAAGAAGTTGGCTATCCGTCTCCAGGAATTGATTGAGGAAAGGACGGGAAACCCGATGTCAGCGCTCGGCAGCGAGCATTTGTGCACACTGTTGATGGTGGTGTTGCGCAATGTTACAACCGATTCCCCGTGGCCGGTTTCGAATAATCCTGCCGCGAAGTACAACGCGCCTCATCGGGCCGACTGCAACCTAAATATTCCTTTGTGGCAACTCGTCCGCGGGAGCACGGCCGCGCCCACTTATTTCCCGCCGGAAGTGGTGAAGGTCGGTGAGCAAGAGTTCATCTTCGTCGATGGCGGTGTGACGATGTACAACAATCCCGCCTTTCAGCTTTTCCTCATGGCGACCGTTGAAGCCTACAATCTTGCCTGGCCGGCCGGTGAAAAGGAAATGTTACTAGTCTCGATCGGCACCGGGACCGATCCGAAGGCGAATGCAAATCTCGCGCCCGGGCAAATGAATTTAATTTACAACGCCACCTCAATTCCTTCCGCCCTCATGTTCGCTGCGAGCAATGAGCAAGACTTCCTGTGTCGCGTGTTTGGCAAATGTCTCGTCGGCGATCCGCTCGATCGTGAGGTCCACAACATGATCGACGAGCACGACCTGGAGAAAGGCTTCCCAGGCCGCAAAGGCCCATGTGACAAACTCTTCACCTATTTACGATACAATGCGGAGCTTTCGAAAACGGGTCTCGAGCGTCTCGGCGTGGGACACTTAGATCCTGAGCACGTTCAGCAAATGGATTCTGTCGATCATATCGGCGAGATGCAAGAGCTTGGCCAGGCGTTGGCTCAGCAGAAAGTGAAAGCTGAACACTTCGCCGGGTTTCCGGCAGCGAGCTAGTTTAGCTGCTTCGAAAAGGGGGAAGATCAAAAGGAGTTGGCCTATCTGCGGTCTCCCTGCCCGCCTTTGTGCTGCCTTTTGTCACGTTCTCAGCGCACAATGACCGCACACGAACCGGAGCGGCCATGATCGTCCAGGGCGGTCAGTTCGTAGCGGCCGGGCCCCGATTTCCAAGAAAGGATGTCGGCGGCAGCAGATTTTCCAATGAAAGTCTTGTCGGCGAACCAATACACTTCGCGAACATCGGCATCGGTTTTGGCTCGCAATGGAATTCCTTGTTTGAGACTCGAGGCACTATTTAAAACCTCATAGGTGCTCCCCGCCGCTGGGGCGATAATCCGGGGCGGATTCCCAGTGCGTGCGACCAGCTCCGGATCCGTGTCCGGTAAAAAAGGCGGCGGCAATTTTCTGGGCACTCCGGCGCGGCGAAAGATCGACAACAATTCCGTCGGCCAAAATTCGTAGACTTCACGCCGCAACTGGCGCGTTCCGTCATCACGCGCGACGCGGAGTCCGCTCGCGGCATCGACGAGCACTTCCTGATGGACATCGCAAAGTTTGATCGGTGAAATTCCGGGAATGAACCAACCCTCGACGTGTTGGGCGCAATACGGCTCAGGTAAATCACCTGAGACCGCGCAAAAGGAGACACGTTTCAAATTGGCGCCCGGAGGCGGGAGATGTGGTTGGCTCGGCTCCGGCCACGTCGCGCGCAAACTGTCGATGATTTGAAACAAGAGAGGAGCAGCGGCAATTCGTCCGACAAAAGTCCCGTTGGCGCGGCCATCAAAATTTCCGATCCACACTGCGAGCACATAATGATTGAAGACGGCAATTGACCACGCGTCGCGAAAACCGTGTGACGTTCCCGTTTTCCAAAAAACCGGCGCGGCCTGGTCAGAATATGCGCGGCCCACTTCGGGCCGTGGCAGGTTAATCATTTCCAGCGTCAGGAATGCGGCTTCCGGCATGATGATCGAACGGCCTCGCGCAGCGGTTGGATCGCGCGATGTGCGGCGAAGCGGACGCAGCTCGCCGTTATTCGCCAGCGCGGCGTAAAGTCGGACAAGATCTTCCATTGTGACTTCGGCCCCGCCCAGCGGAAGTGACAAGCCATAAACCGATTCTGAGCGTGGCAATGTGACACCGCTGCCGCGGAGGAATTCGTAAAGCGTGGGATGATGCAACTGCGATGCAAGTTCAACTGCTGGAAGATTGCGGCTGCGCGCCAGCGCGTCGCACGCACGGATGGGACCGACGAATTCGCGATCGAAATTTTCCGGATTGTAATCGCCGAAACTATGCGGTGCGTCCGACAGGATCGACAATGGATGAATCAGTCCTTGCTGCAGGGCGAGCGCATAGACGAATGGTTTTAAAGTGGAACCGGGCGAGCGCGGCGCACGCGTTCCATCAACTTGTCCCTCTATTTCGGCGCTGAAAAAATCGGCTGAGCCGATTTGTGCGAGCACATCCATCGTCCGCGTATCAACCAGCAGGACGGCGGCATTCTGAATTCCGCGATTGCGATTTGTTTGAATATAATCGGCGATACGGCGCTCGATTAATTGCTGCTTCGCTAAGTCCAGCGTGGTGACGATTTCGTCGCGGCCTTTCTCGTTCGCAACGATCTGCTGAACAAAATGCGGCGCGAGAAATTTGCGTTCCCGTTGCGCGCGTGCGCTGAATTCGCGCGCGGAGAATTCCCGATTGATTTTGGCGCGGTCGTACCAATGGCTTTGGGCCGAATCAAGCGACTGGTTATTCCGATCGACAAACAACGCACGGCGGCTCGGGCTTTGCGGAATCACGCTGAGCGCGACTGCTTCTGGTCGGCTTAATCTCGATGCCGGTTTGTCGAAATAAATCTGACTGGCCGCGCCGATACCTTCGATGTTTCGTCCGTAGGGCGCGAGATTAAGATAGGCTTCAAGAATTTCAGCTTTCGAGTAATGCCGCTCCAGTTCGAGTGCGCGAACAATTTGAACGAACTTTCCGCCAAGCGTGCGTGTGCACAGATGATAACGCAACCGAGCCAGTTGCATCGTAATTGTCGATGCGCCGCTATGTGCGCCACCGGCGTGCAGGTTAAGTGCCGAGCGCAATAACGCGACCGGGTTAACACCCGGGTGACGCCGGTAATATTTGTCTTCAAATCGAAGGGTCGCCTCGATTAGCGAGGGCGAAATATTTGGCAACGGAGTCCAGACTCGAAATTTCTGATCCGTTGTGAGGGTGACACGAAGCAATTTTCCATTGCGATCGCGGACGCATTGGGAAAAGGAGATCCCATCCAGCAACGGCGGCTTGGGGAGTAACAGCCAAACAAACCACGCGATTATCCCGAGCAGGGCGAGGGATCTTACCCACGAAGCGCGGATCACACGACGTAACTTGCGTAATCTATTGCTCTTTGAGAGGTCCCTCTCTTCGTTCGGGATGACACGCGTTTTCATTTCAACCAATTCAGGAGCTATTCCGTGACGCTGATCTTTCCGCCAACACCGCGGCCCTTTACATTTCGCTCGTACATCGACTCCGCGAAAATCGGCGGCACGGTAAACTCGCCGCGATTGGACGATTTAATCTGATAATTGATCTCGAGCGCGCGGCCCGACACGGTTGCGTAAAACACGGCGCGATCTTCGCGCACATCGACATAATCGACGCTGGGAATTGTTGAAACGCCTGGTTGTAGCGATGAGCCGACAACTTCGAACCCGCCCGGCAGCAGATCGATGATGGCAACATTGGTGACCGGTTCATCGCGCACAGTTCGCGCGTGCAGACGAACATGAATCGGTTCGCCGAGCTTCGTCTGCGTTACCGGCTTATCATTTTTGTCGAGTAACTCGCGATAAACTTCCAATCCAGCTGTGACCGGTTGCGCCGGCACATGTCGATCAAATCCAGCTTCGACTACCTGGAAAAATGCTCCAGGACCGCTGAGCACTCCCGCGATCTTAAAGCGGAGCGCAATCGCATCTTTGGAAAAAGCCGTCCGTTGCAGCAACTTCGCGCCGCTCGTTAGGGCAACTTCGCGCTTGTCGCGATGGATTTCAGCAATGCTGAGGTCGGGCAGCTTTTTCGCGATCATGTGCGAGTACGATTTCAGCGCCGAAACCGCGTAGGCCGCCGAGAGCGTGTTGAACTCGCCGCGCCCGATCGGCTGGAGAATTTGCTCGAATTCCTGGCCTGAGATTTTCTTCAGTCGCTCGGGAAACGCGCGCGAGAGTACGGCGATGTATTGCGCGTTTGATCCGAGTGGTTGGCAGAAGTCGTCATAATCCCGGCTGGTTCCCTTGTCGATCTTATAGGCGGCGATCAAATCTTCTGCATCTTTGTCTTTGTGCAGAAGTTTCAGCGCGCCGGCGAGATAAACACCGGTGATATCGTTCTTCCAGAGATCAGTCTGATGCTGCTCAAGGTAGTCGCGCAGATTAAGAATGTAATTGGTGGTGACAACGCCTTCGCGCGTAAGCACGTAAATCGCATAGGCGACGGCGCGCGCGTCTGCCAGGGTCGAAGGTTCGCGTCCAACCATCTTTTGCAAATAGCGCAAGCCACTCGCAAACATATCCGCCGGCGGCGCAAAACCGGCTGCTTTGGCCGTGCTCAGAAAATCCATCGCGTAAACGGAATTGAAACTGATCTTCTCATCGGTTTCCGGCGCCCAATAACCGAACGCACCCTGATCGTTTTGCCGGCGTCGCAAAATTCCAAAGACTTTTTCGAGCTGAGCATTCACCTCTGCGCGATTGAGCCCGAAATCGGCTTCATCTGCGAGCATGAGCCGGCAGAACGCGCCGCTCGTGATTTGCTCGCTGCAGCCGTGGGGAAAGTCCTTGAGAAAAACATAAAGACCGTGCGCGAGACCAAGCGGGACTGCCGCGACCGCGGCCTCGCGCTTGGCAAACTCGGAATAGATCTGACGTGTAATCTGAATATCAGCGCTTCCTTTTTTGAAGTTCCCGCTACGAACATCGGTCGTATAGGGAACGGGCGGGCGGAGGCTAAGCGTAGCGCGCCGGCGGGTTTCGATTCCATTTCGGCTGGCCACAAATTTGATTTCGCCAGAACCGAGCACGTCGTTGACACGTAAGCGTAACTTCACGCTTTGCTCGCGCCCTTCGGCGATTCGCAATTTTTGTGTCGCCGTTCCCAGGATCGACAAATGCGGGGAGGTCTCGGCGCGCAGCTCGATTTCCGCGTCTGCGCCGGAATCTTCTACATTATTCGCGACCGTCACGCCGGCCTCAAATTCGTCGCCAGGAGCAGCCAGCACCGGCACGCTTGGCGTAATGACAAAAGGTCCGCGAATAAGCGCGTCGCGGTCGGCCGATCCGGCGGCTTCGTTGGAAACACCGACCGCCATTACTTTTAACGTGCCATCGAAAAAGTCGGGCACATCATAAACCACTTCGCGCGCAGTCATGTCGGCGTCGATGATGCCAGACCAAAACACGACTGGTTTTTCCGTGACGCGCTTGAACGGATTCAGCCGTTGCGCTCCTTCGCCGTCGCCGCCAAAGGCGGAGAGAGAACGCAGCAAAGAAAATTCTGGAATGATGAGATCGACAATCTGCGCCGTCTCCACACCGAGAGCGCATTTGCGAAAGAGATACGCCAACGGATTCGGCGTCTTGTAATCAGTGACCTGCAAAATTCCCTGATCGACCGCGAAAATGACGATCTTGCTCGGACGATCGGTTTTGTAGCCGATGTGCAACGGTTCGCCCGGCTTGGCTTTCGCCGCGGCTTGTAGATCGATCTTTAGCCTGCGGTTTTCGATATTGGCGGTGAAGGGCACGACGCCATAACTGAGCGGGCTCACAAAAATTTCCTTGGAATCGAGCGCCCGGACGAACGCGACATTCACATAACCGCTGCCTTCAAAACCTTGAGGCAAACGAATGTGCTGAATGCTGCTTGGCGTGTTCGTTTGAAACCAGTTGTAACCGTAAACTTTTTCGCGCTCGATCGTGATGAGCCCGTAACCACTGTAGGGCGCCGTCACGCTCACCGCGATTTCGTCCCCGGCGTTGTACTCTTTGGCGTTAAGTTTGATCTCCAGCTCGGCGTTTTTCTCCAGGGCACCCGCAGCTGCGGCGTGACCTACTACTGAGAAACGCAACTTACTTAAAATGCGATTCTGATCGTCGCGCAGCTCAAGCACATAATTGCCGGGTTCATCGGTTGGAAGCGCGTAATGATACCCACTGGCCGCGACCGAGATCTTTTCCGATTTCGCGGCTCGCTCTTTCAGCACCGACTCATAAACGTAATTGCCATTCTCCTGTTTCTTCAGCACTGAAACATATTCCTGCACGATGCGGTTAAGGGTGACGTTCTCGACGGCGATGCGATTCAGTTGTGGATCGACTGCGACCAGGTCGATCGCCCGCGGCTTGTTCATGTCGATGTAACGGAGGTCGCCGTCGGCTTTGTAGCCGATCACATACGGCAGAGCAGAGACAAGCGCGCCAACGTCGCCCATTACACTCCTCCCGCCTTCGCCTTCAAAGCCTTCGGCGATGAATCGCATCGCGTAGGTCGCGTCTGCGAAGCGTTCCAGTTGCAAGTCAAAAGCGGCGTGGCCTTCACCGTCAGTTTTCTGCTCGCCGAGATCGACTGTTTGCTCTTGCTGATTTTTGTTTTCGTCAAAGAGCGGATCGAAAAAGGTGAAGTCGCGAAATTCCGGAAATGAAAATGCAGAAGGCGTGAGCTCAACCTTGCCGGTCACCCGCCGATCGGTGGCGGGTGTGCCATAAAGGTTGGCCAGGGCGACGAATGCCTGCATTTCCTTGGGATGAATCCAGCCGCGCGGCGCGCCTTTGGAAAGGCGCGTCTCGATTTTCATGCGGTCGGGCAGGAACTCCTTTACCTGCGCGGTGGCGGAACCAAGCAAACTCGAGCGCTTGTTATCTTTGATCAGATAAACATTGAATGTGTAAAGACCGGTCGGCGATTCATTGGCCGTCTGGTAGCTCAGTTCAGTGAATCCCGTTTCCGGCAGCGTGAGCTTCTTTGTCTGGACCCGCAGGTCGCGCGCGTCGAGCACTTCGGTTTCAACGGGCAAGCCTTTGAGATTGCCACCCCAGCTGCGCTGTTTCACGACAAGCCCGATGTGAATTTCATCTCCCGGGCGGTACACACCGCGCTCGGTGAAAACGAAGGCGTCGAGACCTTCCGGCGGGAGGTTCTGGGCTCCTTCAATCTCAAAGCGCGAGAAATTCAACACGCGGTCTTCACGCGCGAACGGCATGAAAGCGATGTCGTCGCCATTGCGCGCGACGAACGCTACCGGTGTTTTTTCGCGCTCCGATTTTTCGACCGATGGAAACGCGCAATGACCATCCGCCCCTGTTGTGGCCGTCTGAATCGGCACGCCGTTCTTACCCAGAATGTCAACGGTCGCGCCGTTGACCGGCTGTCCATTCTTGATCGACACCAAAAAGACGTCGCTGCTGCCATCGGTATTTTTCTTCGTCAAAATTCCGATGTCTGTAACGAGAAGAAATCTGCTGTCGCTAACCGACTCGATTGGTTTCTTTTTCGCAGGGTCCCAGCCGCGCGCGGTCAGAAAGAAAAGACCGCGCTCGCTCCCGCCGTCTGCCGGTTTGCGAAGATGCTCGGAAAAATCGAACGCCGAATAATTCGCTTTCCATTTGTCTTCGACCGCAATTGGCTGCTGCTCCAGCGCAATCCGCGAAATATTTTCCTGATTGAATAGATGAGAATCGCGAAATTCTGGGTCTTCGAATTTCCCTTGGGTCTGGCTGACGAGGTGGTTAATTTGAGTGGTGGCAACACGCGCGACTTCAAACTCGATCCCGGCCAGAGCGCGTGAGCGGATCGACAATTTTCTATCACCGTTCAGCGCCAGCAAACCGCCTTGACCTTCGATCTGCACTTCGCGCGGCAGCTGCGGCACTGCCACGATCGCATTGTAGTCTTCCGCTAGTGGATAGTTACCAAAGGCGCGCACTCCTTTCGGGACGCGCACGTAAAGCTCGCCCTCCGATTCGACCCGTATTTTAAAAGCGTGTTGGCGATCTTGCGCCTTTTCCGAGGGCACAACCGTGAATTCGATTCGCTTGGCTTGCTCGAGAACATCGTCCGGCACATCGGTCGGACTTTGCCACTTTGAGCCTTGATCTGATTCTGTCGTCTCATCCGACTCGCCTTCTTCCGAGTTGGCGCTCCGCGTGTTTTCGTCGCTCGCATTAGTTTGGCCAGCCGTTTCTGAATTGGAACTTTCCGAGTTGGTTTCTTTGGTCTTTTCGGCTTCGCGTTTTGGCAGCAGACGGATCTGGATGGCTTTCCCTAGTTCGCTGCTGCTGATATCGGCCGTGGTCGTTAAAATCAGAACCTGTTCCGGTTCGCCATTCTTGGTGCGCGCGATGGTCGCCGCGATGGAATCGATCTGAAAGGCGGTCCCGGTTGACGGGATGCGCAGCTTTTGCTCGGTCGCTTCGCGAGTTTGCGCTCCGCCTTGCGCGGTTCGGACACCCTTGCTCAACTCCAGCTTCAAGAAGTCCTCCTTATCCTCTGGCAACGTCACATTCGAGCTGCGCAAATAGGCAATGCGCTTATGCAATCCGTAAGTGAGAGCAAAATGCGGCGCCGGATCGTTCGGCGGAAAGATTGTCGATCCGCCGATCATTAACAGCTGGAGATGTCGTTCTAATTCACCAGGGTCGACTGCGTGCGTAAGCTCGAGCGTCGCCGTGATCTGACGTTGCGTCGGATCGGATGGGTCCTGATAAAGCTCAAGGCTTTTGATGGCGATCTCAAACGGCGGCGTCGTGAATTCGTAAACGCGGCTCTCCACTACAACGTGCGGCGGGAAAAATTTCTTGTCGAAAATGATTTTGAATTTTTGATTGGCCGGCCAGTCTTCACTTGGTTTAAAAAACAGGTGCTTGTCAGTGGCCCACATCCACTTGCCGGACAATGGGGGATCGAGCCGGACGCCCGGCACCGGCACTTTTTTCAAATCCTCCAAGCGCGCCGCCGATTCGCTGAATCGGACATCAACCGTGGGAAACGTTAAGTCTTTCTCCAGTTTCGTTACTGGAATTGGGTCGATCTTAACGGTGACATAGCGCGGCTTTGGTCGATGTTGATACCAATGCCACGTCCAGGCCGCCGCGCAGGAGAGCAGAAGGATGGCGACGATTCCGGAAGCCGTGATGAGGGGATGAGTCCGATTGAAACCAGAGAAGGCGGCGCGGCTTTGTGAAAGCCAGCGCGGCGGACTCCATTGCACCCGGCCGAAGACCGCAAGAGCGATCTTCTTCAGAAGCGTCAGGAGAAGGATAAACGGCTGGGCGGCCAGTTGAAGTGATCGAGTGATTAGCGCGCGTATATTCATAGGCGGGAATACGTCAGTTCAGCGCAAATCTTTCAGGAAATCGATAGTAATTGTGGCCGCCCGGAAGAGCAGTCGATGATCATTAACACCGGGCTTCAGCCCGGTGTTTCAGGCGTCTTTCGTGATCTGAACCGTTTTAACGGTTTACAAATCATTTCAAAACCGTTGAAACGGTTGGGCTTTTCTGCATGCAACACACCGGCCTCAAGACCGGTGTTAATGAGAATTGCCATCCTTTTCCTGTAATGAGATGTGCGCTACAACAGCAGCATGAACAACGGCGGCCTGCTTGCCACGCGTCGCAGTTTGGTGGATCGACTCGCCAATTGGGACGATCGCAAGCGATGGCAGGAATTTTTCGATACTTACTGGAAGTTGATTTACTCCGCGGCACGCAAATCGGGTCTGACTGATGCGGAAGCACAGGAAGTCGTCCAGGAAACGGTGATCACCGTCGCCAAAAACATCGACAAGTTGAAATACGATCCGGCAATCGGCTCGTTCAAAGGCTGGCTCTTGCAAATCACCCGCTGGCGGATCGCCGATCAATTTCGCAAACGCGAACCGGGCGACGCCAAGCGCGCTCGTTCATCGGATGATCGCGCAACGGCGACAATCGAGCGCGTCCCCGATTCGCAGGTTGTCGATCTCGATGCGCTGTGGGAAACGGAATGGAAAGAGAATTTATTCGAAGCAGCAATCGCGCGGGTGAAAAAGAAAATCGAGCCGAAACAATTTCAAATCTTCGATTGTTACGTGCGCAAAGAATGGCCGGCACAAAAAGTTGCCGAGCGATTGGGAGTGAATGTCGGCCAAGTATATCTGGCGCGACATCGCGTCGGCGCGTTACTCAAGAACGAAATCAAAGCTTTGGGAAAGATGGAACGTCACGCTCAGACGTGATCTCTACGAAGGACCCGAACGTAGTGCTCGTCAGTTAGGCTCTCCCCTTGAAACAAGGGAAGAGGATTGAGGTGTGGGGAGCGCGCGCGTCTCGCGTGCTGGCGAGCGCGTCCCGCGATCGCGAACTTCTCTTCATTCGCACAGGGGCCTCCGAATCTGATTTTGTGTAAAGCTTGTTTCGGCGCGACGCCGAAACCCACACGCGGGACGCGCGTGCTCCCCAGAATTGCTTCGCATCGGCCGCTTGTGTAAAATTGGCCATTCCCGACCAGGTTTCCGCTCAAATCCCGATCATTCCCGATCACGAATTGCTACGCGTGATCGGCCGCGGTGCTTACGGCGAGATTTGGCTGGCGCGGACGGTTACCGGCGCGTTTCGCGCGGTCAAAATCGTTTACCGCAGCACGTTTGAAAGCGAACGCGCTTTTCTGCGGGAATTCGAAGGCATGTCTGCATTTGAGCCGATCTCGCGTGCACATGCCGGATTCATCAACATTCTGCACGTCGGCCGCACTGCCGACTATCTCTATTACACAATGGAGTTGGCCGACGATCATCTGGCCGGGCGCAGAATCGATATCCTTAGTTACGAACCGCGCACGTTGAAAAGCGATCTCGCGCGGCACAAACGCCTGTCCGCTGACGACTCGATTCGCCTCGGGTTGTCGCTTACGCAAGCGCTTGAAGCATTGCACACGCGCGGGTTGACCCATCGGGATATCAAACCGTCGAACATAATTTTTATCGAGGGGGTGCCAAAGCTTGCCGACATCGGCTTGGTCGCCGCCAGCGGACAGCAATCATTCGTTGGAACGGAAGGTTACATCCCGCCGGAAGGACCGGGCACACCGCGCGCCGACATTTACAGTCTGGGCAAACTTCTTTACGAAACTTGCACAGGAAAAGACCGCCTCGATTTCCCGGAAATCGATTCGCAATTGAGCACACGACCTGACCGCGAACGCCTGTTGCAACTCAACGACGTGCTCGTGAAAGCGTGCGCGAACGATCCGAAGAAACGTTACGAATCGGCAGCAGAAATGCATCATGACCTCGCGGCACTTGATCGCGGCGAACGTCCGAGAAAATCGCGCGCGAAAATTTTCGTATTGCCGATATCGCTCCTGGCGCTTGCGATAGCCGGCGCTGGATTTTGGCTAAGCCGATCGCAGCCAAGCGCTGATCTTCATCTGCAAACAACGATTCGGACGGAACCGGGTGGGGCGCTCGTCGTTTTGGGAGATCACGCTCAGAAAAGCCCGGCGACGTTCGCGGATTTGGAACCGCGCAGATACAACCTGCGCATCATGAGCCCGGGATACGAGCCGGTGGAAACGAGTGTCGACTTCAGGCGCAAACACTCCCTTGATCTGCCGCCGTTTCGACTGGTGCGGAGTAAAGGGTCGCTTCAAATCCAATCCGAACCGCCCGGGGCGCAGTTCTGGATAAAGAGCGAAGACGGCCAGATTTCCCGCGAAGGCGTCACGCCGCAAGCAATAGGTGATCTTCCAACCGGTAAATATTCGATCGTTGCGCGGCGTGGTGATTGGGAAATGCGCGACGACATCGAAGTTCAGCCCGGTGAAACGACGAGTAAATCGTTCGCCTTTGTCAGTGCGATCACAAACATCACGAGCGAACCCAATGGCGCGGAGGTTTTTGTGAACGGAAAATTGCGCGGCCGCACGCCGCTTCGCCTGGATCTGCCCGCACGTGCGCACGAATTGGTCGCACATCTTGATGGCTGGCCGGACGAACAGCAAAAGATCGATGTTGACGCGCAACGGGAAAGCACGGCGCATTTTGTTTTTGCGAATGGAAGCGTGAAGATCACCAGCGCACCTGGCGGCGCGACAGTGATTGCGAACGGCAAAGAGCTCGGTCAAACGCCGCTGGTCATCGAGGAAGTGAAACCCGGCGACGTGACTTACGATCTGCGACTATCGGGTTACAAACCCGGTTCGGTTAACGGCAAAGTTGAGCCGCAACAGCAAACTTTTCTGGCGGCGCGTTTGGAAAAGAGCGTTGGTCCCGCGCCTGGGCAACCGTTTACCAATTCCCTCGGTATGAAGTTCGTTCCGCTCGGCGACATTCAGATTTCGGTGTGGGAAACGAGGGTGCAAGATTATGAAGCGTTTTGCCGCGCGACGGGGCGACATTTCGAGCCCGCCGATTTCCATCAGACAGCAACTGATCCGGCGGTAAAAGTAAGCTGGTTCGACGCGATGGCATTCTGCAAATGGCTAACCGAAAAGGAACACAACGAAAATCTGATTGAAGATCGACAAGTTTACCGGCTGCCGACCGATCTCGAGTGGAGCACGGCGGTGGGTCTGGTTAATGAAAGTGGCACAACACCGGAGATGCGCGATGGCAAGATTAAGAACGAATTTCCATGGGGGAAACAATGGCCTCCACCCAATGGCGCCGGAAATTATGTCGCAGCCG
>Ga0193733_1000367_pt1 | contig 15411 bp, 12 predicted proteins | sample U1s2metaG_FD_145076 | JGI IMG/M metagenome (GOLD analysis project Ga0193733, IMG submission 145076) | Soil microbial communities from a riparian zone of the East river system, Colorado, United States - U1s2 | ecosystem: Environmental > Terrestrial > Soil > Riparian zone | place: USA: East River...
GATCCGGTGGAGGAAGTTTCCGTCGAAGACACCGATGAGGTTGCGGCAGCGGAAGCAGCCGAAATATCTTCCCGGGCACGATCCAAGCCTGGGGATGACAGGACCTTTGTTTCTAATCGTCACTCCGCTTCTGAAGCCACTGCGGGGGAAGATTTCTTTCCCAAGATGCCCGTCCGCCCGATTGTTCCAACCCCCGAGCCAGCCCGGGCTGAGTATGCCCAAGCCGGCCTGGCAGCGGAGCCTCCGGGCGTGTTGGGTGAGTTCGTCTCTGACCTGGAAGCCTCGCTGGGCGACGGCTTCTTGCCGCCCGCGCCCGCGCCACGCACTCCGGAACCGCAACCCCGGTCTGTATCCGAGTTGGTCGCGCCAACCTCCGGACATGGGACTGCGGCGGCCGCGGCGGCACCAGCGCTCGAAGCTCAGCCTGCCGTTGCCTCTCCGACTTTCACTTATCAGCCGACCAAGAAGCGGACACTCGCTCCCGAAATCTCGGCCGCCGCGACCAAAGCGGATGAGGCTAGCGTGGACCTGGCGGATATGTTTGGCGAGCTGAAGCAGGAGCTAGAGGAAGGCGCGGCCAACCCACAGGAAGACCCCGAGACCCACTACAGCCTAGGCGTGGCCTTCCGCGAAATGGGCTTGCTGGACGAAGCGATCGGTGAGCTGCAGAAGGTTTGCCAGGCCGTGGACCGCGGTCACGATTTCCCGCAACTGATGCAGACTTATACCTGGCTGGCCCAGTGCTTCCTCGATAAAGGAGTGCCCGAGGCGGCCATCCGTTGGTATGAGCGCGCCATAAAGTTGCCCGGTATCGATGAAGAAACCCGCACTGCCCTGAACTACGAGTTAGCCTCTTCCTATGAAGCCGCAGGCAACAAAGCTGTGGCGCTGCATCACTTCATGGAAGTGTACGGCAGCAACATCGACTATCGAGACGTGGCTGAGCGCATCAAAGCCCTGAAGTCGTAGAATGGAAACATGGGTTTCCTTCTGAGCTTGGAGGGGTGCGCGGAAAACAACCAGTCCTTCGCATGCATGCCCCACGGGGGCGTGGCGTGACATCGAGTCCCGATTCTCCCATGGACAAAGTTCCCACCGACACTCTGGGGGCGAAGGTGCCGCCGGACGCGCTTCAGGATACTGGCTTGAAGAACCAGCCACTCCATGCCGATCCGCTGCATCAAACAAATCTTCAACTTTGGCTGCACCGCATTTTGGTTCTGTTGCTGGTATTTGTTTGCGCCGCCATGGGAGTTCTTCTCCTGATCCTGCCCTGGAGGCCGGAATGGACGGACAACCACTTTCTGCTCGGTTCTCCCGGACTGCGGACCTTTGTTTCCAACGGTTTTGTTCGCGGCCTGTGCAGCGGCCTGGGATTGCTCGATATCTGGATCGGATTTTGGGAAGCAGTTCACTACCACGATACAACTCGACACTGACGGAAAGACTAGCTCATCATGAGTGAAAGCAAACTCACACCTGCGCCTCTGGCGTATCAAAACGAACCTTTCGTGAACAGTCCGGATGGTCGCATTTTACGCATCCTGGCCGAGTACATGGAGCCCTTGGCTCGCTTCCGGCGGGAACAGATCCAGGACACCGTCGTCTTCTTCGGCTCGGCCCGGTTTCGCAGTCACTCGGACGCGCACGACAATCTCACGGAGCTGGAGAAAAGACGGGAACTACAGCCCGCGGAGGAGCGAAAAAGGGCGCTGGCCTCGGTGGACATGGCGCGCTATTACGAGGACTCGCGCCGCCTGGCATTCCTGCTGACACAGTGGTCGATTCAGATTCCAGCCCGCAGGCATCGCTTCGTGGTGACGACCGGCGGCGGACCCGGCATCATGGAAGCCGCGAATCTGGGCGCTCATGAGGCGGGCGGAAAAACCATTGGCCTCAACATCAATCTGCCGTTCGAACAAAACCCAAACTCTTACATCACGCCGGCCCTCAATTTCGAATTTCACTATTTCTTCATGCGCAAGTTCTGGTTTGCCTATCTGGCGAAGGCGCTAGTGATTTTCCCGGGCGGCTTTGGCACGCTGGACGAGCTTTTTGAAATCCTGACCCTGGCACAGACCCAGAAACTCGCCAAGAAACTTCTGGTTGTCATTTATGGCAGCCAGTACTGGAAACGCCTGATCAATTTCGAAGCCATGATTGACGCGGGTACCATCTCCCCGGGAGACCTGGACCTATTCCGCATGGTGGACTCGCCCGAAGAAGGCTTCGAATTTCTTCGCGACGGCCTGATCAAATACCACATGGGTTCCCAACAACCAAAGCGAACCGGCGAGGTAGTCCCAGAAATTGCCAAGACCAACCCCTGACCAGTCGCCGGTCTTCAGGCGTCAGGGCTGGCGACCGTCGATAGAAGAGTCACGACTGCCTTGATCCTCTGCTACATCACCGATCGCTCTCAATTTCCCGGAAATGAAGCGGCGCGCCGACGCCGCTTGCTCGAGCACATTGCCCAGGCTACCCGCTGCGACTTGGACTATATTCAGCTGCGCGAAAAAGATCTCTCCGCACGAGAACTCGAAACCCTGGCCCGCGAAATTGGTGCACTAAGAGCTGGGAACAAAAAAACAAAGCCTGCCCTTCTAGTAAACTCGCGCACAGACATTGCCTTGGCCTGTGATGCCAATGGCGTGCATCTGCGCTCCCACGACATTTCTCCCGCTGAAGTGCGAAAGATTTGGACTAAATCCGGCGCGGGCGCCCTCGCCCGAGTCACCGTTGGCGTCTCGTGTCACTCCCCAGCCGAAGTTGCCGCCGCCGCGGCACAGGGGGCCGACTTTGCCGTGTTAGGCCCGATCTTCGAAAAGATAGCCGCCCCGGGCACTCGTCCTGCAGGGCTCGACGCATTGCGCCTGGCGTCCCGCGAGAAAATTCCCGTCCTCGCTCTTGGTGGCATCACGGTGCAGAACGCGGGAGCCTGCATGCAAGCGGGCGCGGCCGGGATCGCCGGCATACGGCTGTTTCAGGAGAATGAAATGGGCAGGGTGGTTGGGCAACTGCGCGGACCGACGTCTGAAGGAAGATCCGTAACCTGGTGATCAGCGGGCGGTAGCCAGTGGCCACTTTCGTAGCGCCGGGAGACCGGCGCTACGATTAAAAGCCAACGACCGTAAGCTGAAGACCGACGATTGCTCTTAGCTCTTAATGCTCTTCGACTCCTCGTCCCAGGTCACGGCGCTCTTTCGGAAGAACGATTGATTCGACATATGGCAGGCCAGCGCTGCGTGATGGCCGAAGACTGCATCTTCCACCACCGGCTTTCGCGTCCGCACTGCCTGGAAGTAATTCCACAAATGTGGTTTCACATCATCCCAAGAAGCGCTGCGGTAGTTGAATCCTTCCATGGCCGGCTCCTTGCCGGGCGTGGCATCGTGCTCCTGATGCCATTTCTTGAAATACTGCTCGCGCATGCCGCGCGGAAAGCTCGACGCGTAGTAGCTGGGCCCCGTATCCACGCCAGCTTGCGGCGTGTAGGTTAGGCTGAACTCGGAAAGGTCCAGGATGCCCTTCGAGCCCTGAAAGCGATAAATCTCCGGCGTCTCCGTACCCAGGCTCAGCCGCATATAAACCGGAACCTCGCCGTACTGAAACAAGGTGCAGTGCACGTCAGGCATGTTCCGGCCATCTTTCCAGCGCAGGATTCCACCCATGGCCATCGCCCGCTTGGGCGCCTCATTGATGCCCAATACGTATTGCATGCCGCTCACCAAATGCACCAGCAGATCTCCGGCCACGCCAGTTCCGTATTCCTTCCAGCAACGCCAGCGGGCGAAGATCAAGGGATCGAAATCCCGCTTGGGCACTGTTCCCTGCCAGGTATCCCAATCGAGCGTCTGCGGCGAAAGGTCGGTGGGAGGCGGATACTCCCAGGCTCCCGTGGGATCGTTGCGGCCGAGCGATCCTTCCACCAGCATCAGATCGCCGAGCACTCCCTGCGCCACCAGTTCCTTGGCCTTGGCGCAGATCACCGAACTCACGCGCTGGGAACCGACCTGCACGATGCGGCCGTTTTTCTTCGCCGCCGCCGCCATCTCCACACCCTCGGCAGGGGTGTGGGACATGGGCTTTTCGATGTAGATATCCTTGCCTGCGCTGACCGCATCCACCACAATCTGCTTGTGCCAGTGGTCCGGAACCGCCGCCACGATGCAATCAATGTTTTTGTTTTCCAGCAATTCGTGATAGCGCCGAGTGGTTGGCAGATCCGGGCGGACGATCTCCTTGGCCAGGGTATGACGTCCATCGTAAAGATCACAGGCCGCAGCGCATTCCACTCCCGGCAGTTCGATGGCGTTGGCGAGCAGTCCCGATCCCTGCATTCCGATCCCGATCATGCCAAAGCGCACCCGGTCGCTCGGAGCGACCGCTTGCGGCAGGGCCCAGAGCGGATCGGGATCGAGCAAGATGGTCTTCAAGCCGAGCGACGCCCCGGCTGCGACCGCGCCGATTCCAATGAATTCACGACGGGAGAAGCGGTTCCTATTCATCAAGCCTCCGGACTGAGTAGCAGGATCTAGATTGCGGAACTTGCAACGGTCGCTATTTCTTCAGCATCTTGACCGCGACTTCCTTGAAGAATACGACGTCCTTGTCGCTATGGTTCTGCAGGCCGATATAACCCTCGTGGGGACGCGGCCCGCGTTCCGGTTCGAAGTCGAACTTTTTGGGGGGTACCGGATCACCCTCGGTAAACTCGGTCACTTCCACCCCGTTCAGAACCACGGTTGTGTGCGGCCCGTCCAGAGTGATTTCCATAGTGTTCCACTCCGGCCCGGGCTTTCCGGGGCGGGCCAGCGGCTTGGTCAGAGAATACAGCGTGCCGGTGACGTGATAATCGTCTTCATTCGATTTCTCCGGCTCGTTGTCAATCTGCACTTCGTAGCCGTAGTGCACTGGCATCCACGCCTCGCGCGGCTCGATGGGAATGCGGATGTAAACTCCGGAGTTATCGTTGCGATCGCGCATTTTGTACACCACGCGGATCACGCAATCCCCCAGTGTTCCTCCCGTCCAGTAGAGCAACCCCATCCCGCCATGAGAGTGCATCAACCCATCTTCGACGGTCATCTCGCCAGGGCCAACGTGCTTCCATCCCACTAGATCTTTTCCATCAAAGAGCTGCTTCCACTCGCCCGACTGGGCGTGCGCCCCTGGAACCACGGCGCCCAGCACCGCGATCGCCACTAGTATGAACAATGCCATGGGGAGCAATGCCGAGATAAACCCGTCTAAAGGCTGTCGCATGGTCGCTACCTTTCGAAACGGGAGAAATATACACCAAACCGCCGTGCAGCGGGACAGAAGGCTAAGTCCTTATTATTTGCGCGTCTAGCGCCGGCGCGGCGCGATTCCGGAATGTGTCGTACCCGTTACCGAAGGTCATTTCGCTGGAGCAATCAGCGGGAAACCTGCATCAAATGAAGATATAATATTCGGGTATCCGCTGACGCAGGGAATAATTTCTCTTCCAAAGAAGATCAATACGATGTCTATGAAGACCAAGGCCGCAATTGTGGTTTCCTCCGCCGCTGTACTGCTATTCATGGCGTTGGGTGGACTGGATGGCGTTCGCGCCTCCAGTAACGACGGTTCGTACCGGCAACTGCAGGTGTATAGCGAGGTACTTTCCCGAGTGCGCAGCGAGTATGTGGAAGAGCCCAACATTCCCGCTGTGACGGAAGGCGCGTTGCACGGTCTGCTGGAATCGCTGGATTCGAATTCCAGCTACCTGACGGCCGCCGAATTCAAAGAGTTCAAGTCCAATCAGACCGAAGCAAAAGGCGACATCGGAGCTGCCGTTTCCAAGCGCTTTGGTTATGCCGCGGTCATCTCGGTGATCCCCGGGGGGCCGGCCGACAAAGCCGGCATTCAAGCCAGCGATATCTTCGAAGCCATCGAAGGCAAGAGCACGCGCGAAATGTCGCTCGCGGAAATCCGTAATCTGCTGCTAGGCCAACCCGGGTCGAACCTGAACGTGGCCGTGGTTCGGGCCCGTCGAGCAGAACCGCAGAAGACAGTGATTACCCGAGATATCGTCAACGTGCCGCCCGTGGCTGACAAGATGGTCGAGGACGGCATCGGCTACATCCGGGTGGACGCCATCAACAAGGGTAAGGCGCAGGAAATCGCCGCCAAGATCCGCACGCTGCAGAAGACCGGAGCCAAGCGGCTGATTCTCGACCTGCGCAACTGCGCCGAGGGTGACGAGTCGGAAGGCATCGCGGTCGCCAACTTGTTCCTCAACCACGGAACCATCACCTACCTGCAAGGGCAGAAGTATCCTCGAGAAGCGTTCAATGCGGACGTCACCAAGGCGATCACCAATCTGCCCCTGGCGGTCCTGGTGAACAAGGGAACGGCGGGGGCGGCCGAAGTCGTGGCTGCGGCCGTGATGGAAAATGCTCGCGGCGATGTTGTGGGCGATAAGACCTTTGGCGACGGATCGGTTCAGAAAGTGATCCCTCTTCCCGACGGATCGGCGTTGATTTTGTCAGTGGCCAAGTACTACTCGCCCAGCGGCAAGGCGATTCAGGATAGCGCGGTGACTCCGAACATCGTGGTGGCCGATAGCGATGATGACGCAGCGCTTCCCGACGATGATGACAACGCGGCTCCGGCGAGCGAGGAAAAGAAGCAGCCTCCACAGCAGGACGAACAGTTGCGTAAGGCCATTCAGGTGCTGAAAAGTAAAGCGAGTTAGTGGTGGTTCGCTAGTCGGCGGTTGCTCTTGATCGCGCGCCTTCGGGTGCGCGATTTTGTTTTAGCAGGGCAGTCCTCTGACGGAAACCTCGCCGTCTTCGCAAATCCACGGCTGCGTTGAAATCAGGAGATCACCGCAGCCTAGGTTCGATTGTTTCCGGCCCTGCAGGGCAACAAGATCCTCATATCCACTGGCAACAGCTGCTGGGAATCTGTGAAATGGCTGGTAGTTTCTAGCCCGCTGTTGGCCAGCGACTACCGACGGCTCTCCTGCTATGCTGAGCTCGATCTCCAGTGAGATATCAGCTACAGGATTCACCCGCGGCGAAAGCTCCCGAGACCAGGATGGTGGGCCGCCTGCTGATCGGGCTGATGGTGCTGGTGTCGGCGCTGATTGGCGCCACCGCCGGGCTTCTGCTGGTCTACTCCACTGACCTCCCGCAGGTCGATCAACTCCAACACTACCGCCCAAGTTCCATCACCGAACTCTACGATGACCAGGGACGCACGATCGGCTCCTTCTCGCTGCAGCGCCGGGTGGTGGCTTCCTACGATGACTATCCCCAGGTCCTGCGCCAGTCCCTGATTTCGATCGAAGACAAGGATTTCTACCGGCACTGGGGCATCAACGTGTGGCGGATCGCCGGAGCCGCTTATCGCGATATCCGTTCCGGTGGCAGGGTCCAAGGGGCCTCTACCCTTACCATGCAGCTGGCCCGCAATCTCTTTCTCTCTCCCGACCGCTCGTTTCATCGAAAAATTCAGGAAGCTCTGCTGGCGGTGCAAATCGAGCGGCGCTTCACCAAGCCGCAAATTTTTACTCTGTACGCCAACCAGATTTACCTCGGCCACGGGGTCTACGGGTTCGAGGCCGCCTCCCAGTTTTACTTCAGCAAGCCCGCAAAGCAACTGAGTCTGGATGAGGCGGCTCTGCTCGCCGGCCTGCCCAAATCGCCCTCTTACTACTCGCCAATCACTCATCCCGAGCACGCTATCAAACGACGCAATCTGGTGATCAATTCCATGCTTGAGGACGGCGTGATCACCACGCAACGCGCGGCCGTGGCGCGCGACCTGCCCATCCGGCTGGAACTCGCCCACGATCCCGATTCTCTGGCGCCCTACTTCGTCGAGGAAATCCGGCGCTACCTCGAAGGCAGGTACGGCAGCGACCAGGTCCATGAAGGCGGCCTCCGAGTTTATACCTCGCTCAACATGGATCTGCAGCGCGCCGCGAACCGCGCGGTGTTCGACGGCCTGGCCGCCTACGAACGGCGCCATGGCTGGAGAGGCCGGCTGCAGAGTGTTCTGACCGGAGGGGTGACGCTGGCCAATTATCAGCACCCGGATTGGGATAGTGAACCCGAGGTCAACAGCTACATTCATGCCCTGGTGATAGCGGTCTCGCCGGCTTCAGCAACCATACGGTTCGGCCGGTACACGGCAACGCTGGCGCCGGCAGACGCTGCCGGAACCCACCGCAACCTACCGGACATTCTGCAGCGCGGCGACATCGTCTACGTGAAGGTGCTTTCGCTGAATTCCGAGGGCAAGGCGCGGGTCAACCTGGAACAGGACTCCGGTGCGCAGGGCGCTCTGGTGGCGATTGACAATACCACCGGAGAGATCAAGGCCATGGTTGGCGGACGCGATTTCAACCTTTCGAAATTCAACCGCACTACCCAGGCACTTCGGCAGGTGGGATCGTCATTCAAGCCCTATGTCTACACCGCTGCGATCGACCGCGGCGCCACTCCGGAGGACACTATCCTAGACGCGCCAGTCACGTTTTCCACCCCTTCCGGGCCGCCCTACGAACCTCACAATTACGATGAAAAATTCGAGGGCACGATCACGCTTCGCCGCGCTTTGGCGCAGTCGCGCAACATTCCTGCGCTGAAGCTAGCGGACAGCGTCGGCATCAAGACCGTGATCGAGTACGCCCATCGTTTCGGCATCACCTCCAATATTCCGCCTTATCTGCCCGTCGCACTGGGCGCAGTCGAAATTACCCCGCTTGAGCAGACTTCTGCTTTCAGCGTCTTCCCCAACGACGGCGTGCACATCACGCCGCGTTACATCACCAAAGTGACAGACTACGAAGGCCGCACACTGGAGGAGAATTTCCCCGACGTGAAGGATGTGGTCAGCGCGCGAACCGCACGCACAATGACTGCCATGCTGCGGGAAGTGGTGCTGCACGGCACGGCAATCGCCGCGGCCAGTCTGAAATATCCGCTGGCCGGAAAAACAGGGACCACCAACAATTTTACCGACGCCTGGTTCGTCGGCTTTTCCCCTTCCATCACCTGCGGAGTGTGGATCGGCTACGACGAGAAAAAATTCCTGGGCGCAAAAGAAACCGGGGCCCGCGCCGCACTGCCCATCTGGATGGACTTCATGAAGGTGGCGCTGGCAGGCAAAGATCCAGGGGAGTTCCAGCCACCAGATCTCCCTGCGAATTCAGCCCCGCACCAGGTAGACACGCCGGACACAGCCCCGCCCGAGGAAGAGACGCATTAGTCATCTCGAGCCAGGGAAGGAACGCGTCTTCTGCTGCGCCAGGCTGAGCGGAGCCCGGCCGTTTGCTCTCGTCGAACCTGACGACATTTCGCACCTCGCCACGACCCTCGGAGTTTGGCAACCGCGGCATGGCCGGATATGATTTTTCGCCATGACTCGAGACCCCGCACCGGAACGGCAGAGACTGGCTCAGCTTTACGCCAGGATGACTCCCGAAGAGTTGGAGAGGGTTGCAGATGACGCGGCGTCACTCACTGAGTTGGCCCATGAGATCCTCAACACGGAGATGGCCCGCAGGGGACTGGCCAGCACAAGCGACGAGCCCCCGGCCGCCAGGAATGTAATGGAAGAGCGGGACCTGGTAGCGATTCGCCGATTCCGGGACCTGCCGGAAGCTCTGCTAGCCAAAGGCAGTCTCGAGTCCTCAGGGATTGAGTGCTTCCTCAAAGACGACAATATGGTGCGGGTGGACTGGTTTATATCTAACTTGTTGGGCGGAGTTAAACTCCTGGTGAATCGGGAAGATGCGGAAGCAGCCACCGTCATTTTGGATGAACCCGCGCCGGAGACCCTGGATGTTGAAGGTGTTGGGGAGTATCAGCAGCCTCGATGCCCTGAGTGCCAGTCCCTGGACGTCAATTTCGAGCAACTGAACCAGAAGGTCGCATACACCAGCGCCGGGTTTGGAGTGCCGATCCCACTGTATACTCAAGGCTGGACATGCCGCGCCTGTGGCTACTGCTGGCAGGGTCCGGAGAGCTGAATTTCCTGACGCTGAACCTTACTTCTTCAGCCCGGCAAAACTCTCATCCAGAATCCCGGCCGCCTCGTCCACGTCTGCCTTCGTAATGTTCAAGGGCGGCGACATGCGAATTACGTTGCCATAAAATCCGCCCTTCCCCACCAGCAAGCCGCGCTTCCGAGCTTCTTCCATCAACCCGTTCGTGCTGGCGGAGGCCGGCTTTTTGGTGGCGCGGTCTTCCACCAGTTCAAGCGCCTGCATCAGGCCCATGCCGCGCACGTCGCCGATAATCGCGTGCTTGGCCTGAAGTTCTTCGAGCTTCTGCCGGAAATATGCGCCCACGACAGCCGCATTCTCCCGCAGATCATCTTCTTCGATGATGTCAATTACGGCTTTGGCGGTCACGCTGGTTACGGGATTGCCACCAAACGTCGAAATCGTAAGTCCCTGGAAAGAGTCCGCGATCTCCGGCTTGGCGATCGTCAGTCCGATGGGAACGCCGTTGCCCAGTCCCTTCGCGGCCGTAATCATGTCCGGCTCGACTTCCCAGTGCTCGATGCCGAACCACTTGCGCCCGGTTCGTCCCCAGGCGGTCTGTACTTCGTCGGAAATGAAATCGCCGCCATACTGTTTCACGATGCTGAACGCGAGCTTGAAATACTCCTTCGGCGGCGTGATGAAACCGCCGACACCCTGAATCGGCTCCGCCAAAAACGCGGCAATACGGCCCGAAGTCGAGAACTGAATTACGTTTTCAATATCTTTCACGCAAGCCACTTCGCACTCGGGATATTTCAGTCCCAGAGGACAGCGATAACAATACGGATTCATGGCGTGCACCAGGCCAACTTCAATCGTGCCCTTCCGCCAGGTGTTCATCCCGGTGAGTCCACGGGTGAGCGACGAGCGACCGCTATAGCCATGCCGTAGCGCCACGACCTCAAAGTTCCCGGTGTGCATGCGCGCCACCTGGATGGCGGTTTCATTAGCCTCGGTGCCGCTGTTGGTAAAATAAGATTTCTTAAGCGCTCCCGGCGTGATTTGTGCCAGCTTCTCCGCCAGGTTGACCATCGGCTCATTGGGGAAGCACGTAGAAACGTGCTGCAGGCGATCGATCTGCGCCTTGGTTTCTGAGATAACGCGCGGATTGCAGTGCCCTACGCTGATGGTGACAATGCCGCCGAAAAAATCGAGGTATTTCTTACCCTCCACATCCCACACGTGCTGCATGAGCGCGTGATCCATGGGAAGCGGGTCGGAATAGTAAGTCGAGACCGAAGGAAAGATAAACTCCTTCTGCTTGCGATTGATTTCCTCGCGGCTCATGCGCACCTTGTCGGCGGGAACAAATGTAGTGCTCATGCTGGCACCTCAGGCAAAAGCCTCGTCGAAATTAGGTAGCAACGTGATTCTTATTTAAGACCCCCATCATAAACCACTGGCCCGCCGGGCTGGGCGAGGCTTTATCTCCGGCATGCTTAGGGCGCGGGCGCCCAAGCGAAATCGTTCGAGAGCCTGGAAAATCTGTTTGCCGTACAACCTGGCCTTGTGCTCGCCGAATCCCGAAATGTCCAGCAGCTGGGGGATCGAGCCCGGTCGCTTGCGGCAGACCTCGTCGAGCGAGCTATCGTGCATCACAACGAAAGCGGGCACGCCCTGCTGCTTCGCCGTTGCCTGCCGCCACTCGCGGAGATACTCGCGCAATTCGAGATCAACCCCCGGCATCGCGGTTAGGGGGGGCGGGGCCACGACTGCAGGCCGGGCTCGCGGCGCCGCAGTTGACTTCACCAGCCACTCGGATTCACACCCACAGGAGTCGCATGCGCCGCAGGTCTTCCACTTCGGATTCTCTCCAAAATGCAAACAAATCTGCCGATGCCGGCAGCCCTTCGAGTCGGCAAAGCCGCGGATGGCGTGGTAGCGCTGCCAGGCACGCTCTTTCTCGGCCGGGTCAACGATCTGATCGACAAAGTATGCCAGTAAGGCGGCATCCCGCTTTTGCCATAACAGAATGCAATCCGCCGGCTGCCCATCGCGTCCGGCGCGTCCGGCTTCCTGGTAGTATTGCTCGATCGACTTGGGAAGCGCGAGATGCACCACCGCCCGCACCGAAGCCTTGTTGATGCCCAGTCCAAAAGCGATCGTGCCTACCAGCACGCGCACTTCATCCGACATCCAGCGCTCCTGGTTCTTCCTTCTCTCCGCAGCTTCCATCTTGCCGTGATAGCCGATAGCGGGAATCTGGTGGTCTTCAAGAAAATCCACTGTTTCCTTGACCTTGGCAATGGTGGGAGCGTAGACGATGACGCTACCGTCCGAGAAATTGCGCAAGGTGCGGAGGAGGAGGCTCGATGGCTCGCCTCGCTCGCACTTTTTCACTAGATAACGCAGATTCGACCGGTGAAAGCTGGCAATGTACTTGTGCGGATCACGCAGCTGGAGCTGGTGAAGAATGTCGTGACGCACGCGCATGGTGGCGCTGGCGGTAAAAGCTGCGATCGGGCGGTCAGGAAAATGGGCGCGCAGGCGGCTCAGTTGCCGGTATTCCGGGCGAAACTCGTGCCCCCACTCCGAGATGCAATGGGCCTCGTCAATCGCGAAGAACGCGATCGGGACACTCTGCAGCCAGCGGATCGTGTCGGCACGCGCCAGCCGCTCCGGGGAAAGATACAGCAGACGAAAATCGCCCTGCGACGCCCGGCGCATCACCTGGGCCTGCTTTTCGCTGAGCAAAGAACTATTCAGCACCCCGGCCGGAATTCCCATTTGCGCCAGTTGTGCGGATTGGTCCTGCATCAGCGCGATCAAGGGCGAGACCACAACCGCCGTGCCTCCCAACATCACCGCCGGCAACTGGTAGCACAGTGATTTTCCGCCGCCAGTCGGCATGACCACGCAAGTGTCGTGCCCACCCAGGAGGCTGCCCACAATGCTCTCCTGCAAAGGCCGAAACGTACCGTACCCCCAGTAGCGCCGCAGGGTGGCTAGAAGGTCAGTTTCCGAAGTTGGGTTGGGCAGAACGGTGTTAGCCGGTGCCATATTCACTCGAACCAGTATAGGTTGTGCGCGACCCAAGAGGAGGATGCCCACACCGGCGTGCTACCCAGTGGCCCAAGCCAATCGTGACACGCTGCGAAGCGTGACCCGTGGCCACCAGTGAGCCAAGGCTATAATCCGATTGATGAAGTCCTTCTTCAGGCTGATTCTGCTGGGGCTGGTTTTGCTGGTTGTGGCCCTGGTCTCGGCGCTTACTGCCATGCGCCTGGCGATCCACGGCCATGAAGTCGCCGTGCCGGACCTGGTGGGCAACAGTCCTGCGGCGGCCCGGATGATCGCAGAACAAAGCGGGCTGGAAATAAACGTCGAACGGCAGTACTACAGTCCCACCGTGGCAGAGGGAAAAATCATCTCCCAACTCCCGCCCGCCGGGAGCCAGGTACGGCGTGGCTGGCAGGTTCGCGTGGCCGAAAGCTTGGGCCCACAGCGAGTCGAAATTCCCAATGTGACGGGTCAGAGCCAACGCATCGCGAATATCAACATTCGCCGTCGGGGCTTGGACGTCGGTGCAATTGCGCAAATGCGATTGCCCGACGCCCCCGGAGGTCAGGTTTTGTCGCAGGCACCGCCTCCCAACGCCAGCGGCATCTCCGCTCCGAAAATCAGTTTGCTGGTCGCCGAGCCTCCCCTACCGCAGGCCCTGGTCATGCCCAGCTTCATCGGACAACCACTAGGCAGCGTCACGCTGGAACTACAGGGAGCCGGGCTGCTTCTGGGAACGGTAACGCCGGCAGCGCTGGATAACTCTTCGGCAGCGCCGCCTCCCTCACCAAGCAGCGTGATCGTCTCGCAAAATCCCGCGGCCGGAGAAAAGGTCATGGTGGGCGGCGCGGTCAACTTGGGGGTTCGGTAGCTCTAAAATCCGTGGCTTAGTTTTTTTCCAGAACGGCCATAAAGAATCCATCACACTTGTGCACTCCGGGAATTGTTCTCACGAACTGCCCGCTCATCAGCGAATCAATCTCCCATACCAGCTCGCCCTCTTCCCGCAGGCGCTCCAGTTCAACCTGGCAATCGAGCAGATGGAATGAGGATTCAGCGGCTAACGCCCTTTCCACGACCATCTCATTCTCATCCCGCTCCAGCGAGCACGTGGAATACACTAGCCTTCCTCCTGGGGCGGCGTGCTGCATGGCCGAACGCAGAATCGCCAACTGACGCGCCGGCAGCTCGACCAGGTCCCGCGGCTTCAATCGCCATTTGATCTCCGGGTTGTGTGCCAGAGTGCCGGTGCCGGAGCAGGGCACGTCTGCCAATATGCGGTCAAAGTTTGCCTTTGCCGGGTACTCGCGCACATCCGCGTGGATCACTTCGACATTTGCTGCGGGGACCAACTTCCGCAGCAGCCGCGCCCGGTGGGAATGCAGCTCGAGTGCAACGATGCTGGCGTTCGGATTTCGCGCCGCCAGGATCCGCGTCTTGCCCCCCGGCGCGGCGCAACAGTCGAGGATTCTCGGGCCCCGACCGACCAGCAATCCGACCAGCTGCGAGGCTTCATCCTGAATGGCGACTCGCCCCTCGGCGAAGGCGCGAGTCCCAGCGACATTCCCGCTTCGAACCCGTCGCGCGGAAGCCAGCAAATGGCCAGGAGCCAGATCGATCCCGTTCTGCCTCAACTCTGCCACGGCTTCGGGGTCAGCCAGATGAACCATGGTCTGCGGAGCCTGCTGGTCATAGCGGCAAACTTCCCGCGCACCATCGAGGCCGAACTCGCGCACCCAGCGCTCCACCAACCAGAGGGGATGCGCTAATTTCTGCGACAAGTCCGCGGCGCTTGGAGACGCGATCGTCTCGATTTTCTCATGTTGCGCGGCTCCCTTAGCCAATGATACCGATGCCAGATTGCGCAGCACGGCATTGGCAAAGGGTACGGCTGACTTCTTACGAGCGCGCTTCACCAGTTCGACGCTCTCATGCACTGCCGCCCGTCCAGGCACTCGATCCAGAAACATCAGCTGATATCCGCCCAGGCGCAGTGCGGTCAGCACTTCCAGATCCAGTTTCTCCACTCCCTTGGCTGAAAAACGGCCGATTTCTTCATCTAGCAGCGACCGCCACCGCAGCACCCCCATCACCAGTTCGGTGGTCAGGCCATGGTCCGAAGTCGAGAGTTGCTGGTACCGGTTGGAGTGCAAAAGTTCCGACGCGTACGCATCTTGCTGCTCGATGCGCATCAATAGGTCGAAGGCGGCGGCTCGAGCAGGAGAGATAGCCATGGATTCTAGAAGCCCAGTTATAAGTGATCGTTCGCGGCTACTCGTTGGATAGGCCAAGCTTCTCGCCTGGCTGTGGCCGATAGCCGTGCACGAAGTCCGCCGCTGGCATGCGCTTCTTTCCCTCCATTTGCACCTCAAGCAACTCCAGCGCGC
>Ga0193733_1000369_pt1 | contig 15284 bp, 17 predicted proteins | sample U1s2metaG_FD_145076 | JGI IMG/M metagenome (GOLD analysis project Ga0193733, IMG submission 145076) | Soil microbial communities from a riparian zone of the East river system, Colorado, United States - U1s2 | ecosystem: Environmental > Terrestrial > Soil > Riparian zone | place: USA: East River...
GTCCACGGTTACGTTACCCAGGAACAGGCCCGTCAAACCTCCGTTGACGAACGTGAAGATGAACCCGATGGCAAACAACATCGGAACGGTGAGATGAATGTCACCGCGCCACAGCGTGAGCACCCAGTTGTAGACCTTGATTGCGGTCGGGACCGCGATAATCAGGGTGGTCGTGGCGAAGAAGAAGCCGAAATACGGGTTCATGCCGCTGACGTACATGTGGTGAGCCCACACGACGAAGCTCAGGCACCCGATCGCAAGAATTGCCCACACCATCATGCGATAGCCGAATATATGCCTGCGCGCATGGGTGCTGAGCAGGTCGGAAACGATGCCGAAGGCCGGTAGGGCAACGATATAGACCTCCGGGTGACCGAAGAACCAGAACAGGTGCTGGAACAGCAGCGGGCTGCCGCCGTTGTGTGTGGGGGGTTGTCCCATCGAGACGACCGCGGGCAGGAAGAAGCTGGTGCCCAGGACGCTGTCGAGGGTCATCATGACGGCGCTGACCAGTAAGGCAGGAAAGGCCAGCAGCCCGAGGACGGTGGCCATGAAAATGCCCCATACCGACAAAGGCATGCGCATCAAGGTCATCCCACGACAGCGGGCCTGCAAGACAGTCGTCACATAGTTCAATCCGCCCATGGTGAATGCAACGATGAATATGGCGAGCGAGAGCAGCATCAAAATGATGCCCCAACTCGCTCCCGGAGTACCCGGAAGAACAGCCTGCGGGGGATACAAGGTCCAACCCGCGCCGGTGGGTCCGCCGGGCACGAAAAAGGCGGCCACCAGCACCAGCACAGCGACCAGATATACCCAGTAACTGACCATGTTCATGTAGGGAAAGACCATGTCCCGGGCGCCGCACATCAGCGGAATGAGGTAGTTGCCAAAGCCCCCGAGAAACAGCGCGGTGAGCAGGTAGATCACCATGATCATGCCGTGCATGGTGATGAACTGATAATAGTTGTTGGGGGCAATGATGGAGAAGAAATGCGGGAACCCCAATTGCAGGCGCATCAACACCGACATGACCAGGGCAACCAGGCCAATTCCAATGGCGGTAATCGCGTACTGGATTGCGATGACTTTGTGATCTTGACTCCAGATGTACTTCGTGATGAAGGTCTGGGGGTCATGAAGTGCGTGGTCGCGGTCGGCGATTGCAACGTATGCCATTTAGGAGTCCCTCCTCCGCATCACTTCGCCGCGCGCTAGCGCCTCGCGGCCGAGCAGCTGATCCGGCCGGCGGCCCAGCCGTCACATCGTATGAATGTAGGCAAGAAGATCATTGATCGCCCGGTCGTCAGGCAGAATTTTCGCCATCAACACCATCTGTGCGCCGGTGAAGTCCTGCGGATGGGCGCCGCGAATACCCTGCTGGAAATTATGCAGCTGTCGCGCCAAATACCAATCACTCATGTGCGCTAGCCGGGGGGCCTTCGTCGACCAGATACCCTGGCCGGCGGTACCGTGACAGGCCGCGCAGGTCGTGTAGAGCGACTTGCCTCTGTCAGGATCTCCCACCAGTGTGGATGGCGGACGCTCATCCGGCAGAGAATTGATATAAGCGACGACATTGCTTATTGCCGTGTCGTCAGCCAGCGTCGCAGCCATCGGTATCATCTGCTTTGCATAGATGTCCTTATCGCTTGCCCCGCGGATTCCCTGTTTGAAATGCCGCAATTGCGTGGCCAGGTACCAGCCGGCCTGGCTACTCAACTTCGGGGCGTTCAGCGTCTGATTACCTTGCGCCTGGGGCCCATGACAGGCGCTGCACACCGCATAGAGAGCCCGGCCTGCCACAGCGTTGCCCGCGACCTGCGCTCGCGTCTCGGAGTAAGTTGGTTGACTGGACAACCATGCTTGAAACGCATTCTCCTCATCCACCACGACGCGGCCACGCATGGCGAAATGCGCCATCCCACATAGCTGCTCGCAAAGCACGTCGAATCGCCCGGTCCGGGTGGGGGTGAGCCAGAAATAAGTGACCATGCCCGGCACCATATCCATTTTGACGCGGAATTGCGCCACGGCCCACTGGTGGTTGACGTCCTTGGAGCGCAGCAACATCTTGACCGGCTTGTTGACGCGCAGATGCAACTCAGGGCTCGATATCAAGATGTCGTCTGCGCCCCTGGGATCCTTTGGATCGATGCCGAACGGGTTGTCAGGATTGATGAGCCTGGGATCAGTGCTGCCCAATACCCCGTCCCGCCCGGGGAAACGGTAGCCCCATGTCCATTGCTGACCCACGACCTCAACCACCGTCGCCTCTTTCGGTACGGTGACGAACTTGGCCCATACAAACAAACCTGGTGCCAACATCGCAGCGACGCCCACCGAGGTCAGTATCGTGAGCCACCACTCGAGCTTTTTGTTCTCAGGCGCGTACTCCGCCCGTCGTCCCTTGCGGTGACGGTACAGGAAGACCGCACAGGCCATGAACAGATTGACGGCTACAAAGACGATCCCGGTGACCACGAAGGTGATGTTCACCGTGTCATCCATCATCTTCCAATTGGATGCGATCGGCGTGAACCACCACGGGCTCAGGAAGTGGAACAGGATCGTTCCAACGACCAGTAAGACCAATGCAACTGCCAGCGCCATCCCGTAATCCTCTCAGCCGAGTCCAGCTTCCGGACGGGGAGATTCCGATCTATGCTTCACGGCACTAAATGGATTAATGAAATGCCGCCATCTCGCCGCGCTGCGGCGTCGACGTGCCCGTCAGGTGGGTGTCCAAGCATAGGTCCGGCTCTGGTTCGATGATCGAGCGAGCACTGCCTTGCTCGGAACTCGTGTCCACTAGGAGCTCTCGAGCGCAGGAATCACCTGCCTTCCGCCGAGGGACACAGCGGAGTTTCTCATAAGAACAGGCGGTTTCAAACGGGCTTTGGCCTAGCGCTCTCTTCCCAAAAACCAAGCCCAAATGCCGAAACAGAGCAGGGAAATGGCGACAACTGCGAAAGGGAGCGCCGGCAGCCAGCTTGGCACGTTGCGCATATCGAAGGGCCTGACGACCGCTGCAACCACCGCTGCGATTGCCACACCAAGAAAGATTCCAAAGGCCAGATTTGGCTGCCTGCGCCAGGCCATGCTCCACAAAACCAGGAACAGCAGGAGACCGGCTATTTGCAGCAATGTTGCCATGATTGAAGAAATCTAGCAGAAGGCCGCAGCACTGTCGCAACGGACCGGCTGAGGCTCACGTTTGCCGCGCTGGACCAGGCTCTCGGTGATCACTACCTGTATGCCAAGCTGCGGCCGCGACGCGCCGCAGGTCGGCGGGCAGTCAGTGCGAGCTGCCCGGGAACAGACGGCAGTAGATACAATCGGTCTCGGGGGAGCTCTCGAGCCAGACGTGCTGAACCCAGTAGCCTTCATGCTTGGCAGCCGCGTGCTCCCATCCGTGGTTCGCGAGATCGTGTCCCACCACGTCTGCGGGATGAGCTTGCTGAAGAATCTCGGTCGCACGTGCGATCTCGATCGCACCACGCGGAAGCACGGTAATAGTCGCTGCTCCGTTCTCGACACGTTGGGCGAGAATTTCGGGGTACTGCCGCTCGTCCTCGCCGTTTAATAGTGTGCGGAAGTACTGGACGCATTTGCCATGCAGCGAATCGGCTGGTTCGCAGCCGGCCCGCCCCAGCTCACAGGCAGCCGTGAGTTCGACGCGATCCGTGGGGAAGCCGTCTCGGACCAGCATCACGCGCACCCGCTCAGCCGCCTCGTAGTCGTTGAACACGGCGAGTATGACAGCGCTCAAGTCTCCCTCCCTACGGTTGGAGCACAGGGAGTGCCTCGTCTGATGACACAGATTCTACCCCTTGTAAGTGGAAGTAGGGGTCCCCTCTTGTTTTCAGCAGCAAATCCCGGGAAATTCAGAGACCGATCGCGATTCCGGCCTTAGATTCAAGGACTTGCTGATCGCATCTGCAGAGGGACCCTCGTGACGGTGTCGGGGAGTTGCGCGTTACCATCGACACGTCCGTGGACGGCGAACCACTGCGCATCGAGATCTGCCCGAACTGCTCGCTCAGCGTGTGGGGTGCGCAGCTGTTTTTTGCCGGCGCCTGCGTCGTCCCGTGCGGGGTCGGCGCGTTCCTCGCCTTGAGGGGCTTCTGGCCGATCCTGCCGTTCGCCGGACTCGAGATGGCGCTGCTCGGCTGGGCGCTCAAACTGTCCCTGAAGCGCCGCTTCCACCGCCAGACCATTACCGTGACGGACGCCGACGTGAGCATCGAATCGCGGCTGCGCGAGCGCTACTCACGGATCGTGTTCCCGCGGCATTGGGCGCAGGTTAAACTGCGCCGCTCCGCAGCTCAGCAGCACCCGAGCCGGCTCACCATCGAGTCGCACGGCCGCCAATGCGAGCTGGGCAGCTTTCTCACGGAAGAGGAGCGGCGTGGATTGGCGCTTCGGTTGCAGCGTCTCATCGGCCGCGTCAACGAGTCGCCCTCCTGGCCGTAGGGCCCCCAGGCGGAGCTGGTCTGCTTTTCTATTGAATGCGCCGCCTGCGACGGTAAGGGGTGCGCGCGGTAAGGCACGTAATGATGATTCGCGCAAAGCTCGCTCCGCTCGCCTTGGCTGCCGCCGCGGCGTCCGGCTTTCCGTTGGCGGAGGCCGAATCCGGCTGGGGCCAACTCAACATGCCCCGCGGGGTCACCGAGATCAGCCGCAAGATCTACGACCTGCACATGGAAATCTTCTGGGTGTGCGTCGCCATCGCCGTCGTGGTGTTCGGCGCGATGATCTGGTCGATCATCACCTACCGCAAGTCCAGGGGCGCGATCCCTGACGGCACCCTCGTGCACAACACCAAGGTCGAATTCATCTGGACCGTGGTACCGGTGATCATCCTGATCGCCATGGCGGTACCGGCGGCGAGGACGCTGGTGGAGACCGAGGACACGACCAAGACCGAGCTCACCATCAAGGTCACCGGCTTCCAATGGGGTTGGCAATACGACTACCTCGACGACGGCGTGGCCTACTACTCGCGCCTCGACCCCAAGAGCGACGCCGCGCGTGAGCTGCTCTCCGGGATCGATCCCAACACTGTCGATCATTATCTGCTCAACGTCGATCACCCGCTGGTCGTGCCGGTCGGCACCAAGGTACGCCTGCTGGTCACCGCCGTGGACGTCATCCATTCCTGGTGGGTGCCGGACTTCGGCGTGAAGAAAGACGCGATCCCGGGCTTCGTGAACGAGGCGTGGTTCAGAGTGGACACGGACAAGCCGGGACTCTACCGCGGCCAGTGCGCGGAGCTGTGCGGCCGCGATCACGGCTTCATGCCCATCGTGGTCGACGTGCGCTCCAAGGCGGACTTCGCCACCTGGCTCAAGGATAAGACCGCCGAGCAGAAGCACGCGGCCGCACCGCCCGCCGCGCCCGCGGTGACGCCCGCTGCCGCACCGGCCGATGCCACGAGCCCCCCAGGCGCGACCGCGTCCTGATCAGTCCCAACGCTTCCTGCCGAGAACGCTACATGGCCGAGCCGCTCGCACACGCCGCCTCCCACGACCACGACCACAAGCCGCACGGCTGGCGGCGCTGGGTCTACGCGACCAACCACAAAGACATCGGCACCATGTACCTGATCTTCGCCTGCACGATGTTCTTCATCGGCGGTGGCATGGCGATGCTCATCCGGCTCGAGCTCTTCAAGCCCGGCCTGCAGTTCGTCGATCCGCAGTTCTTCAATTCCATGACCACCATGCACGCGCTGATCATGATCTTCGGCGCGGTGATGCCGGCGTGGACCGGACTTGCGAACTGGATGATCCCGATGCAGATCGGAGCGCCGGACATGGCGCTGCCGCGCCTCAACAACTTCAGCTTCTGGATCCTGCCGTTCGCGTTCACGCTGCTGCTGTCGTCGCTGTTCGTGCCCGGCGGGGCGCCCGCGGGCGGCTGGACCATGTACCCGCCGCTGGTGCTGCAGACCGGGGCGTCCTTCCCGATGCTGATCTTCTCGATCCACCTGATGGGCGCCTCCTCGATTCTCGGCGCCATCAACGTCATAGTCACCATCGTAAACATGCGCGCGCCGGGGATGACGCTGTTGCGCATGCCGCTGTTCGTGTGGACCTGGCTGATCACCGCCTACCTGCTGATCGCGGTGATGCCGGTGCTGGCGGGAGCGGTGACCATGCTGCTGACCGATCACTTCTTCGGCACTACCTTCTTCACCGCCGCCGGCGGCGGCGACCCGGTGATGTTCCAGCATATCTTCTGGTTCTTCGGCCACCCCGAGGTCTACATCCTCATCCTGCCGGCGTTCGGCATCATCTCGGAAGTCATTCCGACCTTCTCCCGCAAGTCGCTGTTCGGCTACGAGGCGATGGTGTACGCGGTCGCCTCCATCGCTTTCCTGTCGTTCATCGTGTGGGCGCACCACATGTTCACGGTCGGCATGCCGCTCGCGGCGCAGCTGTTCTTCATGCTGTCCACCATGCTGATCGCGGTGCCCACGGGCGTGAAGGTGTTCAACTGGACGGCGACCATGTGGAAGGGTTCGCTGTCCTTCGAGCCGCCGATGCTGTTCGCGCTGGCGTTCCTGTTCCTGTTCACCATCGGCGGTTTTTCCGGACTGATGCTGGCGATCGTGCCGGCCGACTACCAGTACCAGGACACCTACTTCGTGGTGGCGCACTTCCACTACGTGCTGGTGCCGGGTGCGGTCTTCGGCATCATGGCGGGGGTGTACTACTGGCTGCCCAAATGGACCGGCAGGATGTACGACCTGCAGCTCGCGACCTGGCATTTCTGGCTGTCGACGATCTTCGTGAACGTGCTGTTCTTCCCGCAGCATTTCCTGGGACTCGCCGGTATGCCGCGCCGCATTCCCGACTACGCGGTGCAGTTCACCGACTGGAACATGGTGTCCTCGATCGGCGCTTTCGGCTTCGGCCTGGCGCAACTGCTGTTCCCGTACATCATCTGGAAATGCGTGCGCTCCGGCGAGCGCGTCGGCAAGAAGGCCTGGGAGGGCGCGCATGGACTGGAGTGGGAGCTGCCCTCGCCGCCGCCCTATCACTCCTGGACCACGCCGCCGTCGGATGCGGTCATCGCGCGCGGTGCGGCGCATTGATGCAGCCGCACATCACCAGAGCGCACACGGCGGCGCCGGATGAGGCCCAGCGGCGCCGGCGCATCGGGCGTAGCGCGCTGCTGTTCGCGCTGATCGCGGCGGTCTTCTATTTCGGCTTCATCGTCATGACACTGGTGCGCGACCGGCCATGAGCGACCCGCGGCGCGCAAACCGCCATCTCCTGTGGCAGCTGCTCGCCATGGCGGCCGGCAGCTTCGGGTTCGGCTTTGCACTGGTGCCGCTGTACAACGTGCTGTGCTCGGTCACCGGTTACGGCGATCAGACCAGGCTCCTCGAGCGCGTGCAGGCCATCGAACACCCGGACGTCAATCGCACCGTGAAGGTGGAATTCCTGGCGGACATCGCCAGCGCCGGCAACTGGGAGTTCCGTCCCGTGGTGCGCACCCTCGACGTGCATCCGGGCCAGCTCTACACCGCGCAGTTCTACGCGCACAACCTCAGCGGGCGTGACACCGTGGCGCAGGCGGTGCCCAACATCGCGCCCTCGGAAGTGGCCGCGTACTTCCACAAGACCGAATGCTTCTGCTTCTCGCCCCAGCACTTCCGGCTCAACGAGGGGCGCGACTTGCCGGTGCGCTTTTTCATCGATCCGGCGCTACCGCGCCACATCGATCTCATCACACTGGCGTACACGTTTTACGACGAATCCTCGCGCGTCACCCGGCGACCCTAGGCACAGCTCATGGCCCACGCACACGCTCCCGACAGCAGCCACTACTACATTCCGCATCACAGTCCGTGGCCGATCCGCGGCTCGATCGCGCTGTTCGCCATCATGCTGGGCGCGATCGGCTACCTGAATGACTGGAGCGGCGCGTGGTCGTTCCTGCCCGGCGCGGTGCTGCTCGCCTACATGTTCTTCGGCTGGTTCTCCACCGTCATCGGCGAGAACCAGCACGGCCTCTACAACCTGCAGGTCGACCGCTCGTTCCGCATGGGGATGATGTGGTTCATCTTCTCCGAGGTGATGTTCTTCGCCGCCTTTTTCGGCGCGCTGTTCTATGCGCGCATGCTGTCGGTGCCGTGGCTCGGCGGCGAAGGTGTCAAGGTGTTCAGCAACTTCATCCTCTGGCCGCAGTTCGAGGCGGTCTGGCCGACCAACGGCCCGGGGCACGTCGGCGGCCGCGCCGACTCTACTTTCGGCACCATACCGGCGATCGGCATACCCGCGCTCAACACCGCCATCCTGCTCACCAGCGGACTCATGGTCACCTTCGCCCACCTCGCGTTGCGCGCCGGCCGGCGCGGCCGGCTGGCGCTGTTCCTGGCGCTCACCTTCCTCCTCGGGTTCACCTTCGTCGGCCTCCAGGCCCGCGAGTACGGCGAGGCCTACCGGGAGCTCGGCCTGCGGCTCTCGACCGGCATCTACGGCTCGACGTTCTTCATGCTCACCGGCTTTCACGGCCTGCACGTGACGTTGGGCGCGATCATGCTCACGGTCATCTGGCTGCGGGTGTTGCGCGGCCACTTCACCGCCAACCGTCACTTCGCGTTCGAGGCGGTCGCCTGGTACTGGCACTTCGTCGACTGGGTGTGGCTCGCCCTGTTCATATTCGTCTACTGGCTGTAGATGAGCGCTCACCTCGCCCGGCAATTCTACGGATGCGGCGGGGCGCTGCCGGACTGCAGGGTGTGGGGCGAGATCAGCCCCAGATACCAGGCCAGCATCAACAGCGCAAACAGCACCAGCGACAGGGTGATGCGAAGGGTCAGGGCGCGCGCCAGCTTGCGCGAATCGTTGGCACCGCCGCGCGACAGATGAAACAGCCCGAAGCCGAGGCTCGCGACGATCCCCGCGAGACTCGCCAGGATCAGCAGCCAGACGAGCGCTTGCATGCGTAGGGCGCAGTGTATCGCCGGCGCGCCGCGGAGCAATTACCCATGTCGCGGGGGCTGAGCTTCGGGAGACGCGTGTTCGCCCCGTCGGCCGCCTTCACGGTCGCGACGCTGCTGCTGTGCGCGCTGTTCGTGCGCCTGGGTGCGTGGCAGTGGCACAAGGGCATCCAGCGCCAGGAGCAGTGGACCCGCTTCGCGCGCGGCGCGGACCAGGTGATCGCGCTCGGCGCACGCGCCGTGAGCGATGTGCCGCTGTTCCAGCGTGTGAGGGTGACGGGTCGGCTGGATGCCGCGCACCAGTTCCTGCTCGACAACCGCACTTACCGCGGGCGCGCCGGGTACGAAGTGCTGACGCCTTTCACGCGCGCGGGCGCTGCCGTACTGCTGGTCGATCGCGGCTGGGTGCCGTTCTCCGGCAGTCGGGCGCGATTGCCTGACATCGCCTTCGAGGCCGCCGCGCCCGTGACCCTCAGCGGACGCATCGCGGAGCTTCCGAGCCCGGGCCTCGCCAGCGGCCGGGCGGCCCCCGACGCGCGCGCGCCGTGGCCGCAAGTCACGAGTTACCCGAGCCTGGCGGAGCTCAGCGCGGCGCTCGGCGCGCCGCTCGCGGCGCGCATTCTGCTGCTCGACCCGCAGGCACCCTTCGGTTACGTGCGCGACTGGCAGCCGCCCGGCCCGGCCCCGCTGCGGCACCTCTCCTACGCCATCCAGTGGTGGAGCTTCGCGACGCTGGCGCTCATCGCGTGGGCGATCATGAGCACGCGCAGAAACTACACTGCACCGACGGGATGAACACCCCCGCGAACCAGCTGCGCGCCCGCGCTCTGCGCACCCTGGCGGGGCTCGCGGCACTGTTCCTGCTGCCGCTCGTGATCGCGTTCTTCGCTTACTACGGCAGCGGCTGGCGCCCGGCGGGCCGCGTCAACCACGGCGTACTGATCACGCCGGCGCGGCCGCTGCCGCCGCTCAGGTTGCCGCGCGTGAGCCTCGCCCTCGCCACCGGGGCGCCAGAGCCCGGCGGCGCGGCGGCCGCGCACGGGATGCCGTTTCGCGGCAAGTGGACCCTGGTGTACATCGGCAACGGCGCCTGCGACAGCGCCTGCCGCCAGGCGCTTTACGTGATGCGTCAGACGCGCCTCGCGCTCAACAACGACATGACGCGCCTCGAGCGGGTGTTTCTCGCCAGCGGCGACTGCTGCGCCCGCGAACTCCTCGCACGCGAGCAGGCGGGCCTCGAGGTCCTGGACGCGGCAGGCCCCGCCGGGACGGCGCTGCTGCGCGAGTTTCCCTCCCCGGGGCGCGAGCATTCGCTGTTCGTGGTCGATCCGCTCGGCAACCTCATGATGAGCTACGATGCGCGCCGGGATCCTCACGGGCTGCTCGGGGACCTGAAGAAGCTGCTGAAGCTGTCGCACATCGGCTGAAGTCGCGAGAGAGTCCATTCCAACCATGCAGGTTGCCCGCTGGATGCGTCGCCTCGCCGTTGCAGGCGTGCTGTTGTGCTTCACCGTCGTGGTGTTCGGCGCGTACGTGCGCCTGACCGCTGCCGGGCTCGGCTGCCCCGACTGGCCCGGCTGCTACGGCCACATCACGCCACTGGGCGCCGAGCACAGCGCCGCTGCGCAAGCCGCTTATGCCGACCGGCCGCTGGTGCTCGGCAAGGCGTGGCGCGAGATGATCCACCGGTATGCGGCCGGCGCCCTCGGGCTCGTGATCCTGGGCCTCACCGCGCTCGTGATCAGCGCGCGCCGCCAGCGGCCGGTGAGCGTGCCGTTCGCGCTGGCGCTGTTCGCGACCGTGATCGTGCAGGCAATCCTGGGGATGCTGACCGTCACCTGGCAGCTCAAGCCCCTCATCGTGACGCTGCACCTGCTGTTCGGCATGACCACGCTCGGCCTGCTGTGGTGGCTGATGCTGTCGCTGCCGAAAAGCTCCTGGGGTGCTACTGCGCTTAAGAGCGCCCGCCGTGCGATCAGCGGCGGCGGCGCCTCGCCGATTGCGAGCGCCCATCAGCTCGCGCTCGTGGGTCTGGCCGCGCTCGCCGTGCAGATTGCGCTCGGCGGCTGGACCAGCAGCAACTACGCCGCGGTCGCCTGCCTGGATTTTCCGACCTGCCAGGGCGCCTGGTGGCCGCACGGCGATTACCGCAACGCCTTCGTGCTGTGGCGCGGTCTCAACATCGACTATGAAGGCGGCGTGCTCGACAACCCGGCGCGCACCGCCATTCATGTGACGCACCGGCTGGGCGCGCTGCTGACGGCCGTGACACTGACGCTCGCGGCGCTGTTCGTGTTGCGGCGGCGCGGCCTGTCGGGTGCGCGATTCCGCGCCTGGGCGGTGCTCGGGGCGCTCGGCCTGCAGCTGCTCATCGGCATATCCATGGCGCTCAAGGCATTCCCGCTGTGGCTCGCCACGGCGCACACCGCCGGCGCCGCGCTGCTGCTGCTCGCGACCCTGGCGCTGCTGCGATCCTTGAGCGCGCGATAACCTAAGCCCTCGGCAGCGCCGTAGCGCGATCTGCTAGGCTGCGCATCCCGTGGCGACAACATCCGACTACGCGCCGGGCGCGCCGCCGCTCTGGCGCCGCTACCTCGAGTTGACGAAGCCCAGGATCGTCGCGCTCATCACCTTCACCGCCGTCGTCGGGACGCTGCTCGCGAGCCCCGGGGCGCCGCCGCTCGAGGCCCTGGTGTGGGGAAATCTCGGCATCGCGCTCGCCGCCGCCTGCGCGGCCACCCTCAATCACGTGCTCGACCGGCGCATCGACGCGCAGATGGCGCGCACCCGCGCGCGGCCGCTGCCGAGCGGGCAGCTGAGCGAGCGCCAGGCGCTGCTGTTCGCTGCCCTGCTGGGCGTCAGCGCGATGGCGATCCTCGCCTTCCTGGTGAACCTGCTGACCGCGGTGCTGACCTTCCTGTCCCTCATCGGCTACGCGGTCGTCTACACGGTGTGGCTGAAGCGCGCGACATCGCAGAACATCGTCATCGGGGGCGCAGCCGGGGCGGCGCCGCCGGTGCTCGGCTGGGCGGCGGTGACCAACGGCATCGACCCGAATGCGCTGCTGCTGTTTCTCATCATTTTCGTGTGGACGCCGCCGCACTTCTGGGCGCTGGCGATCGCGCGCCGCGATGAATACGCGCGCGCCGGCATTCCGATGTTGCCGGTGACGCACGGCGTCGCCCACACGCGGCTGCAGGTACTGCTGTACACCGTGCTGCTCGTGGTGGTGACGCTGATGCCGTTCCTCACCCGCATGAGCGGCCTCATCTACCTTGCCGCCGCGCTGGTGCTGAACGCCGGGTTCCTGTATTACGCGCTGGCGCTCAAGATCAGCGCGCGCGAGGAGCTGCCGATGCGCGTCTTCCGCTTCTCGGTCACCTATCTCATGTGGCTGTTCGCGGCGCTGCTGGTGGATCACTACCTGCCCACGATGCGCGGCAGCGGACCGTGAGCGTGGGTGTGCGCTACGGCAGATCGAATACCAGAACCTCGGCCTGCGCGCCGCCGTGCAGCTGCAGCTGCGCGGGCCCCGCGGTGCGCGCGCCATCCCCGGCCTGCAGGCGGGTACCGTCCACGGCAATCGCGCCGCGCGCCACCTGCAGCCACGTACGCCGGCCGGCCGAAACCGGGAAGTCAGCGCACTCGGCGCCGTCGAACAAGCCGGCGTACAGGCGCGCATCCTGGCGGATGACGACCGAGCCGTCCTCGCCGTCGTGGGAAGCGATGAGGCGCAGCCGGCCGCGCTTGTCGGCGGCCGCGAAGTGCTTCTGCTCGTAGCTTGGCGCGAGGCGGGTGACCTCGGGGTGGATCCAGATCTGCAGCAGGTGCACTTCCTGCTTGTCTGAGGGGTTGAATTCGCTATGGGTCACTCCGCTGCCGGCGCTCATGCGCTGCACGTCGCCCACGCGAATGATGGAGCCGTTGCCCATGGAGTCCTGGTGCTCGAGCTCGCCCTCGAGGAGGTAGGTGATGATCTCCATGTCGCGATGCCCGTGCTTGCCGAAGCCCCGTCCGGGGGCGACGCGGTCGTCGTTGATGACGCGCAGCGGGCCGTAGGCGATCCAGGCCGGGTCGTGGTAATCGGCGAACGAGAACGTGTGGTAGCTCTTCAGCCAGCCGTGATCGAAATAGCCACGCTCGGCACCGCGGCGCACTTCCAGCATGGCCTGCGCTCTCGTAACGAGATGCTCAGGCGCGCTCGGGCGCGCGCTGCAGCATCAGTTGCCAGGAATAGATGATCTGGTCCTTCAGCAGCAGCACACCGGCGGAGCGGTAGGTCTTGGCGTCGATCTGGCCCAGGTGCTCCGAGCCGTGATAGCCCGAGGAGTCGCAGGCGTACACCGACAGGATCGACTCCCCGATGACCGCGAACCGGCCGCGCAGCGTACCGAAAGTCGCGCTCTCGAAGGTCCATTTCATGCTGGCGCGGTCGGGGCCCGGGGGCTCGATCCAGTACGCGTGCACGAACTCCGCCGGCGGAGACCCCAGCACCTTGAGCGTGCCCGACAGCAGCCAGCACTCCGGGCGATGCGCGATCTCGGTCCGGCCGATCGCCTCCAGCGCCTCGCCGTCGGCGCGCCACAGCGTTCCGCTCGTAGTCCATACCGCCGGTTCGAACAGAAACGTATGCGCCATGGGGTGCATTATGGCGCGCACCGCCCGTTTCGGGGTACGTTGCCACCAAGAGACAGCCAAAGGCACCTTATGTTGACTGAACGCATCTGGTCGGGAAACAGCTTACGGAATTTTCACTATCTGATCGCCTGTGCCGAGACCGGCGAGGCGCTCGCCATCGATCCGCTGGAATGGCGGCTATGCCTGGAGGCGGCACGCAAGCGCGGCTGGGAGATCACGCAGATCCTCAACACGCACGAGCACGCCGACCACACCGGCGGCAATGCCGGCCTGAAAGCGGCGACACACGCGCCCGTGCTCGCGCACGCGGCTGCCGCCGCGCGCATCGGCGGCGTGGATCGGGGCCTCGCCAAGGGGGACGTCGTCAAGGTCGGGCGCACCGTGGAGCTCGAATGCCTCGACACCCCGGGGCACACACTCACGCATATCTGCCTGCTGGCGCGCACCGACGAGCCGGCGCTGTTTTGCGGCGACACGCTCTTCAACGCGGGCGCCGGCAACTGTCACAACGGCGGGGACCCGGAGAAGCTGTACGACAGCTTCGCTACACAACTCGCGCGCCTGCCGGATGAGACGCGCGTGTTCCCCGGCCACGAGTACCTGGCGCGCAACCTCGAGTTCACGCTCGACCGCGAACCCACCAACCAGGATGCGGCGCAGCTGCTCGGGCAGGCGCACCATCACGACCCGGCCGCGGCGCTGGTCACCACGCTCGGCCAGGAAAAGCGCATCAATACGTTCTTCCGGCTGCAGAATCCCACGGTCATTGCGCGGCTGCGGGAAGCGTTTCCGGACGTCGGCGAGCATCCCGATGCGCGCACCGTGTTTGTGAAGCTGCGCGAGCTGCGCAACCGCTGGTGAGCCCATGCGCGTTCTGATAGCGGTTCTCGTGGCGGCGGCGCTGGCGACGAGCGGGTGCGAGCGGCCGCACGGCTCAGCGGGCGCAGCGCCGGCCGCCCTGAGCCCGGCGACGCGCGCGGCCGTCAGCGACGGCGTGCGTCAGTTCGCCCAGGACGTCGCGCACGATGTCACGCGCGAGGGACCGGCGGCGTGGCACCGTTACTTCTCCCCGACCGCCTCGTTCTTCATGGCCTCCGACGGGCAACTGGTATTTTCCGACGCCACGTCCGCGGCGCGCGGCATCTACGATCTCACGCGCACCATCAAGTCCATCGAGCTGCGTTGGGGGGATGACCTGCGCGTCGACCCGCTGACACCCGATCTGGCGGTGATGGCGAGCTCGTGGTCCGAGCTGCGGGTCGCCGCCGACGGCGGTCGGGTCACCGACCGCGGCTATTTCACGGCCGTGGCGGAACGGCGCGACGGCCGGTGGAAATTCCGCAATGCCCACTGGTCGGTTGCGCCACCGGCGCCGAAGGCGCCGTAAGCTTTCGGGAACGGCCGTCGGCCCGACGCCCGCGCCCGCGCGCGGTTGCCCCGTACGGCGCGAACGCGAAGGATGCCTACAACGACGGCGTGCACGACGTAAAGAAGGCCGACAAGGCGCAGGCTGCCGCCGCGCAGGCGACCCCGGCGCGCTAGGGCTTGTCCTTGAGGTACCTGTCCATCCAGTCGAGGTAACGCCGGAAACGATCGACGAGGAAACTCGGTCGGGTCAGCACGTGGTACTCGCCGGGATAGACGATGAGTTGCGCCGGGACACCGAGCGTGCGCAGCGCCTGGTACA
>Ga0193733_1000370_pt1 | contig 15271 bp, 10 predicted proteins | sample U1s2metaG_FD_145076 | JGI IMG/M metagenome (GOLD analysis project Ga0193733, IMG submission 145076) | Soil microbial communities from a riparian zone of the East river system, Colorado, United States - U1s2 | ecosystem: Environmental > Terrestrial > Soil > Riparian zone | place: USA: East River...
TCCCACGCGTCCATGATTTCAGGCACGCCTTTGCCGTTAACGCCTTGCTACGGTGGTATCGGGAGGGCGCCGAGGTCGAGGCCAAGCTCCCTTTGTTGGCCACTTATATGGGTCATGCTTCCGTTGTGTCCACCCATTATTACTTGCACTGGATCGAGCCGCTCCGAACGGCCGCCAGTGAAAAATTCGCCCAGCACTACGGCGAGCTGGTTGTGCCCGTGCCGAGCCGGAAAGGAGGACAGCGATGAAGAGGAACTTTCCCACCCTGCTCGGCGCCGTCGTGCGCGATTACTTTACCGATCACCTCCCGCGTGTTCGCGGAATGAGTCCGCACACCATTCACAGCTACCGAGACAGCGTTGTGCTGCTTCTCCGCTTTCTCTCCGTGCGCAGCAAGCGCACCGTGGCGGAACTCGACTTGAAAGATCTGGACCCACCCGGAATCCTCGCGTTTCTCTCTTACCTCGAGAAAGAGCGTAACAATGGAGTGGCGACACGAAACGTCCGGCTCTCTGCCATTCATGCCCTGTTCCGTTTCGTGGCTTCGCGGAATCCAGAACAGCTAGATCTGGCTCAGAGGGTTCTGGGCATCCCTTTTAAGCGGGCGCCGCAACGCGTCATCGACTACTTGGAGCGGGAAGAGATCGAATCGATTCTGAAAACGATCGACCGGACCACTCGGGATGGGGCCCGCGACTACGCGCTCGTGGCCACGATGTTCAACACAGGAGCTCGTGTGCAGGAGATTGCCGATCTGCGTGCAACCGACCTTCAACTCACCAAGCCCTTTCAAGTGCGATTGTTCGGTAAAGGGAGGAAAGAGCGCTACTGTCCACTGTGGCCGCAAACCGCCGCGGTCTTGAACGCCTTCGCGAAGGAACAGAATCTGGATTTGCGGTCGGCGGGTCACGTCTTTTTGAATCACCGCGGCGAACACCTGACTCGGTTCGGGATCCGCTACATCCTGGCGAGGTGCGTTGGCCGTACTTCCCAGGAGGTTCCTAATCTTTGCAAGAAGCGGCTTCATCCCCACAGCATCAGGCACAGCATGGCAGTCGCACTTTTGAAGTCGGGGGTGGATCTGTCGACGATCAGCCACTATCTGGGTCATGCTAGCCCCACCACGACAAATCGGTACGCGAAGGTGGATTTGGACATGAAACGGAAGGCGATCGCACGGGTCAAACCGCTTTCTCCCCAGTCGCGCACGCCGTGGAGCAGAGATCACACCGTTCTCAGTTGGCTGGAGGCTCTCTGATTCCCTAAAAAATGTGGAGTTGGGAACCCAATAAACGGCACTTTGCCGGGCCTTGGCGTGCCGACTCCACATTGCTGGGAACTTCACATTAGTAGAGGCACAAGGTGCGAGCAATTACTCGCGGAGGATATTTGACGCCTTTCAGTCCCACGAGAGAAACGAAATATCCCCCACAGTCTTTGCAGGAATAGATCTGCAACCGCCGGAAACAGTTCTTGCGGAGGCCGCGCTTGATGATCCGGCGCCCGTCGCAAGTTGGGCAGAAATCCGGTTTGGACTGGATGGTTGGACCGAGGCTCCGAGCTCTTTTCATTAAGGGACCACTCCTGCTGCCGTTCTGCGTCTGGGGCATACCGTAAGCGAGCCAAAGCGACGAATTTGGCCACGCTGCCGCGGGGGCACGCGACGAATTCGGCCAGCCACGCAAGCGATGAGTTTGACCACGGCATGACGCGAGAAGGTGGGGAGGAACAGTGAGTTTGCGTGATGCTGCGAGCGACGAATTTGGCCGGCCATGGGAGAGATGGCTTTGGCCGGGTATCAGGCTGTCTAGTTAATGTAATCAATCACATGCGAGCCGCTGTTCTGGCCGTCGCATTGGAATTATGCGGATCTGCTATCGGCCGCCGCCACTAGGGGCGGCCGGTTATGACTAGAGCACGATGGGCGATTCCGCACGCAGGAGGCTCTCACCGGCTTGCAGGAAGGACCGACGAACGTGCTCCTGGGTGGCACGCGCTACGAGTACGACCGCATCCTGAAAAGAACTGTCGAGATCACGCCGTCCGGCGAGCGATTCCCGGTGACGTTAGTCGACGGCAAGCTTCAGCGCGACTCCCAAAAAGCGGATAAGGGGAAGGGGAAGGCCGCCTAGCGGTAAGTTCCGCCGGTGGCGCGGGCGACGACTGTCGCCGCGCATGCGCTGCCTGGGTCTGTCTTATGAACAATTTGCAGGAGGCTGTTCTCTTGGGGACATCGATCCGGCGTTGAGGCGTGACGGTGGTGTGGATGAATGTGATATCGGGGCCCGGCGTGCGTGGGGCTGAAGCCGCTGGGCGGCGGCGGCAAGAGACTGGATGGATCGCTACGCTTCCTCACGTCCGGGGAGAAGCCAAGACTGGAAGAGGCGAAGGCGGGCAGAGCGAGAGAGTAGGTCGGAAGGAATCGGAAGGAAAAGGAATGCGGATTCCATGCCATCTGCTGGTCGTACTGATGAACTCGTGCGAACGCGTCGTACCCCTAATTTTATACTCAGGTGATTACCCGATTCACGTTTAAGGGATTCGCCCGATTGACGATTGCATGACATTGCTCTAGGTTGCAAACCCCCGCCGTCAAATACTCAGGCGGTAACTAACGGCCTCCACGTCTCACCGGTTTCGCCCGAACGGTCCCGTGGACTCGTACTCGGGAGGCTCTCATGCGATTGGCTCGTCCTGCCGTTCTCATTTCCGTCGGTGTTCTGACGTTGTTCTTGGCAGCCCAACCTGCTTCCGGGCAGCAATCGGCCACAGGCTTGGATCAGTTCGGAACCTTCCACCGGAATCACATTCAGACGATGAATTTGTTCAATCTCAACAACCACATTGAGATTCCTCTATTCACCAAAAAGGAGCGCGGAGTCAACTTCTACGCTAAACTCGTCTGGGATCAGAGCGATTCCCTTCAGTTTGTTCAGGTTCCTTACCCGCCGGGTGGTCAATACTTCCAGGTTAATGGTCCCAGATTCGCGTCAGTGACCGACGTTTACTATAAGTCTCATCTTGTCGGCAGCCAAACTTGTCCCTCCAACACTTCAGCCGTCACCACTTACTTTGATTCGATCGTTGATCAGGACAATACGGTTCATGCCATCCCGACTGGCGCTAGCGTTACGACAGGCCAATATTGTGGATCGGGGACCTATAACGTAGCCACCAGCGATGGGAAGTGGCTACTGACCGTAACTTGGACAGATCAAAACTGCTGGGGGGAGGGTTGCATAACTTCAGTCACAGAGACTGATACCTCGGGAGACGTCTACGGCTATAACTCCGGCCTTGCCAGCCTTACTGACCCGAACGGAAACCAAATCACAGTCTCGGGAGCCGGAGGTTCAAATGAAACGTGGACCGACCCGACAGGAAACACGGTTTTCACGGCACAACAGCCAACTCCGCCCCAGCCGACAATGGTCTACTCCTACCCAGTCCAAACGGGCGGCATGGCCCACGTCCAGCTCAACTACACATCGGGGTTTACACTCCAGAACCAGTTCGGTTGCAGTCTACCTTACCAGAACACGAGCGCAAGCTTGCCCACCAGCATATCCTTGCCCGACGGCACGTCATACAGTTTCGTCTACGAAGCAGCCAACGGGTCGTACCCATCGACCACCGTAACCGGCCGTATCCATTCCATAACGGTTCCGGCAGGCGGAACCTGGACCTACATGTATTCAGGCGGAAACAATGGGATCAATTGCACTGGGACACCAGGATCGCCAGCCACCATAACCATTACGGCCTCGGAGGGTTCCGCGTGGACTTACAACCGCACGGTCTGCACTTCCAATTGCTCCACCTCGCCTTGGTCACAAACTGTGGTTACCGACCCAGCCTGCAACGATACAGTCTACGAGTTCGACGCCACCGGCAACCAGATGCAGGCCCTGAGCTACCAAGGCACGGCTGGCACCGCTGCTTGCTCAGCCACCACCAAGACCTTGCTGCAAACCGTTACCACCTGCTATAACGGTGACTTTACAAATTGCGGAACAACGCCAAGCAACGGCACTTGCGCGAATCCCGGTGGCCCCTGCAGGGTAGATACATATACTTACCTCCCCGGTCTCGCGCAGCCCTCGCTCTCTGAGACGTTTTACAATGGCTCCGAACTAGTCAGTCAGCAGAACGAGTTCGACTTCGGAGTCAACACCGGTTCCGCCCCAACCACCACTCCCCTCCGAGCCACCATGACCAGTTACGCGAACATAGGAAACAATATCCTCAATCGTCCCGCCTGCGTTCAGGTCAACGGCGGAACATCGCCCACAACCTGCGGCACCGTCACAAGCAGCACCAAGTCCATTACCAAATACTTGAGCTACGACTCGCACGGCAACGTCGGTACGATTCAGGAATGGGTTTCTGGGACGACTTATATTTCACGCAGTCTTACATACTTCTCAACAGGCCTGGTGAACACGGAAAATGATTTCAGAGGGACGCCCACAACTTACACCTACGGTGCCTGCAACAGCTCTTATCCGACGCAGATCACGACTGCTGGAATATCTCAGTCCTTCACGTGGGACTGCAACGGCGGGGTGACCACTTCAAGCAAGGACGCCAACTCACAAACAACTTCCCATACTTACACCAACCCCGCCAACGGCATCGCCGATCCTTTCTGGCGTCTTACCCAGACCATTTATCCGGACGGAGGCAAGTTCACAACTACATTCAACGACACGGCCAGCCCCGTCAACGTCAGCACGACTCAGCTAATCGATAACTCCGGACACTCAATTACAAGACAAACGAACTTTGATAGCCTTGGTCGCCCGTCTCAAACTCTGCTAACGTCAGACCCGGACGGCACCACGTACACTGCAACAACTTATGATGCTTTCGGCAGAACCAACAAAATGTACAACCCTACGCGGTGCAACCCACCCACGACAAACTGCGGTGAATCTACCTGGGGTTACACAACCTACGCCTACGACGCGCTCGGCCGCAACACCTCTGTTACTCTGCAAGACGGCTCCGTCGCGACGACATCCTATTCAGGCAATTGCACCACAGACAACGATCCTGCAGGCAAAGCTCGCAGGTCCTGCTCCGACGTCCTCGGACGCCTCACTCAAGTCCTCGAAGATCCCACTGGTTTGAACTACGAAACCGACTATCAATACGACGCTCTTGACAATTTGCTGTGCGTCGCGCAGAAGGGAACAAACTCAGGCACTTTCAGCAACTGCGCCTCCATCCCCTCATCGTGGCGTCCGCGCACGTTCGCGTACGATTCCCTCTCTCGCCTTACCCGCGCCACGAATCCCGAATCTGGTGCCATTAACTACACGTACGACAACAACGGCAATCTCGTCACCAAGACCGCGCCCGCTCCGAACCAGACCGGCACCGCCACCGTAACCCTTTCCTATTGCTACGACGCACTCAATCGCCCCACGGCAAAGGCTTACACCTACTCCCCGAACACGCCCCCAACTTGCAGCGGCACTCCGCCCACTTTCCCTTCGCCCATCGCCACTTACCTCTATGACCAGTCCAGTTTCAACGGCCTCGCGATCCCGAACGGCATCGGCCGCCGCACCGGAATGACAGACTCCGCTGGCTCCGAAGCTTGGTCCTACGATTCCATGGGCCGCGTCCTCAGCGATCGGCGCACCACAAACGGCCTCACGAAAACCACCGCCACGCAAAGTAATCTCGCAGGTTCGATTGCCTCCTTCACTTATCCCAGTGGCCGCACAATTACCTATTCGTATAACGGTGCCGGTCGGCCGACGTCCGCGGTCGATGTCGCCAGTTCTGTCAACTGGGAGCTAAACGCGCACTACGCTCCGCACGGCGCGTTGTCGTCATTGCAGGACAGTGACGGAACTTTGGTGTCCACGTACCTTTATAACAATCGCCTGCAGCCGTGCCGAATAACAACTACTGCTGGAGCGCAGCCCGCAGGTTGCTACCTGTTTGCAAATGGTGGCGTTCTGGCTGTAGATCTCTACTACTACTACTACGCAGCAAACAACGGCAATGTGGCGGTCATTGCAAACGGGAAGGACAACTATTTGGGACAGACTTTTACGTACGATAGTCTGAATCGCATTGTCGCCGGACAAACGAATGCGACGTATGCCACCCGGCCAGGCGAGTGCTGGGGGGAACAGTTCGGCTACGACGCCTGGGGTAACCTCCTGAGTATCTCTGCCGTATCCTCCTCAGCTTATACTGGCTGCCTGCAAGAGAACCTGAGCGTCGCCGTGAGCACTAAGAATCAAATCATCGGCAACACCTACGACGCTGCGGGAAACCTCATCATCGTTCAGCCGGGTAATTTCCAATATGTCTACGACGCTGAAAACCACCTGCTTACAGCTGGGGGTGTAACCTACACCTACGACGGTGATGGCAAGCGCGTGATTAAGTCGGGCGGCAAACTCTATTGGTATGACGTAGGCGGAAATGTAACCACGGTTACGGATCTAGCCGGAAGCAATCCCGACGAATATATCTTTTTCAACGGCGCTAGGCATGCGTGGAGACCTTCCAATGGTGGGACAAGGTTTTTCCACACTGACCATTTGGGATCGGTGCGTAGCATCACTTATAACAGTGGGGGAGGAAGCTGGGACGCCTACGAATACTATCCGTTCGGTGGCCAAGTACCTATCGCTTGGGTTCCCCCGAACAATCCCGACAACGCTTACAAATTCACCGGCAAAGAGCGCGACTCAGAATCCGGCCTTGATAACTCCGGTGCCCGCTACTACTCTTCCTCCGTGGGCCGCTTCATGTCCCCCGATCCGGACAATGCAGGCGCAACGATCGATGCTCCTCAATCCTGGAACGCATATTCCTACGTCCTCAATAATCCGCTCAACGACATCGATCCCGACGGGCGCGGTGACTGTCCGGATCAGGATCCCTTCACGTGCACGGTGACCGCTGATCCAACTCCGGCCCCGCCTATCGTGCACTACTCTTACCGCGTCATATGGGAAAACGTCGGGAGAGCTGCCGGGCGCGCCAACGATTACCTGCACGCGCTCTGGAACGTGTACAGAACCACAAGACCTGACCCCACATGTCTGCTAGGTTGGACCGCAACCGGGGCGGCCTTCGGTGCCAGCAAGGGCCCCGTGGTCGGAGGCGTCTTAGGACTCGCTGGAGGACCGGCTGGTGAGGTTACTGTGCCAGGTGGTGCAGCGCTTGGTATGGCCATCGGAGGAACAGCCGGAGGGATAGTAGGCAACGGGATTGGCCAAATCGCCTGCCGCGTTGGCGGTGCGGGAGGCGGCGCTAGCGGTGGCGGCGGGGGCCCCAAGCGGTCTCCAAATTTCCGTCCCACGACAAATCCCCCTCAGCCTCCACCCGATCCAGCGAGCGTGCCACCTGGCTGGAGAGTGAGAGTCGGACCACCCTCGGCGGACTATCCCAACGGCTACTGGCGACTCGAGAAGCCAATGGGCAACGGAGGGTGGCAAGGGATTGATCCTTCAACCATGAAACCGGGGACGCAGTGGGAAACTCACGTTCCACTGCCTTGATGTATGCTGGGGGGAGATATGATCGGCACGGAACATATCGCGGTGCTCGTCGGAAAAAATATCGAGCTAGTGTGCTTCGCCCAGTACTCTGTCTATATCCACTTTGAAGACAAGATCCTCATAACGGTCGAATCTGGATTCGAGCACGTCCATAATGGAACACGGCGGGTATGTCAGCTTTCCTCGCTACCGGCCGACTGCAGCGTGCTGACTATTGTAGAAAGCACCGTTAACTCTGCGGTCGTCGACCAGAACGGCGACCTGAAGTTGACCATCTCCAACGGAGACAGCTTGCGCATATTCAAAGAGCCCAAGTACGAATCATATCGTCTTAGAATCGCCGGCGAGGAACTAATTGCATAGTCGTGAGGGTGTGACTTCTAGCCCTATCGCCGAGGCGACCAGGTAACAGGGAGTTCCTCAAGAGGCACCGCAGAGAGCGGTGCATTAAAAGCAAATGCCCTTCCTGGCGGGGCGAGGCGCTTGGCCGTCCGCGCTGTCAAGGCCGCGTGGTTTTCGCGTTCATCGGAGCGAAGCGTGAGAGCCTTGAAGAAGCGGGCGGTCCAGGCGCAGGTTTTCAGCAGGAAGGGCAAAATGAAATGGACTATCGAGAAAAGAATTGTCGGTGAGTCGAAGGACAGGATCTGAGCGACGAGTTTTTGATCAAGCTATACTTAGAGCCTGCTCAAAAATAACAATCCATTCTTGAAGTGAACTTATACATTACTACGGCGCTCCGGATGGCTGGCGCACGGCAAGTCAATGGCAGCACTCCTCTTCTCCCTCTCTGAGTCATTCTGTTGCCTTCTGCGCAGGCCATCGCTTGTCGATTCTTGCGAGGTAAACGCGACATCGTCGATCGCTCTGTCCACGAAAACCTACTTTGCCATGCTCGGCTTGTCTGGCTTGTCGGGGTCCAGTTCAATGAGCTTCCGCGCAGAGAGAAGTGTTGCGGCAAAGAGAATTGCATATTTTCGTGCTCGTCCATGGGTTCTCCCGCTATCTGCTTTTTGCAATGCGAGTAGAGGTAGGTGCTCCCAGTCTATCGCTTCTCGAACAAGTCCCAAAACAACGAACCAATACTCGATTACACGATGGCACGAGTAGAGATAGGTTGTGGTAGTTCTAATCCTATTTGCTGTAGATCAACGACGCCGTACGTATAAACGTGCGAATGTCCCCCAACTAACGCCTACCCATCTGTCTGGAAACTTGTACCAAGCATTGTGACCTGGGTCGGAGTGGAATGATTCCCAAGAGGATCATTCCGTGGACCCACTCGTGTCGTCCGGAAGGTGAATCATGATGAGCTGGACCGGCCCCATGAAGCAGGCAGTTGTCGCAGTCATCTCGCTAAACTTAATCCATACAACTGTTCCCCAGCCAGCGGATTCTTCCCCGCGTCCACATCATGCTCGGGCTGGACAGCCTTCTCCATTCCCGTTCGGCCCTTCTCGCATTCCAAACGGGGTTGCAACAAAATCGGCCACAATTGAAGTCAAGCCCGAGTTGGGCGCGGGTTCGCTGGAACTTGTGAACGGTCATAAGCCAAGCCCGGCTAAGCTCCGCCCGCATGACCGTGGAGCGGAAGCTATTGTGAAGCCCTCGCATCCTGTGGACACAAAGATGGCTGTTACCCGACCTTTGGCGTTCATTGAAAACAAGGGACAGTTCGACAAGCAGGTGAAATTTCAAGTCTCAGGCAACGGCCGAACCTTGTGGCTGACGGACGGCGGAATCGTATTTGACTTCCTCCGAGCCAAATCGAATCAAGCTAGTGCAACTCTGTCGGAAACTCAGCATGACATACCAAGCCTCAACATTCCAGGAATAGCTAAGAATTCAAGAATTGAGAAACCTGCTGCCCAGGATATGGAGCGGCACGTCATCTGCAAGACTTCGTTGGAGCGAACCGCGACGTTGTCATCGAAACCAAGGGTGTCCAACAGGAAGCCTACAACTACTTTTCAGGAAGCGACCCCTCAAAGTGGCAGACGCAGGTGCACGGATATTCCGAAATCGTTTATAGCGACGTGTGGAAAGGTGTAGACCTCAGGCTCTACGGGAACGGCCCTGATCTCGAACAAGAGTTCATCGTCAGACCTGGCGCGGATGTCAGTCATGTGCAAGTTGCGTACCAGGGAATTGAACGGTTGCGAATCGAAAAAGATGGCTCGCTCCTCATAAAGACTGCAGCAGGTGAGATGCGCGAAAACGCGCCGCGAATTTTTCAGCAAATTGCTGACCGGCGAATTTCAGTGGAAGGACGCTTCAGGCTCTTAACGGCGACTTCCTATACTTTTGATGTTTCCGCCCACAATGCGGAATATGCGCTTGTAGTCGACCCGACCGTCCTGTATTCCACATACCTCGGCGGGTCAGCGGGCAACAACTTGTATACGCACGACGCTGAAGTCGCGACTGGGATTGCAGTCGACGCGACTGGCAGCGCCTATGTTACGGGGTATACGTTTTCGACCGACTTTCCGACGACGGCTGGTGCGTTTCAGACCACTAGCGCCGGAGGCCAGCAGACCTTCATCACAAAGCTGAATTCCATTGGTTCTGCGCTGGTCTATTCCACTTATCTATCTGCTCCATTTCCCGCTACGATTTCAGTTGACCGTCTCGGCAATGCTTACGTGGCCGGCTGGAATGCGTCAACTGGATTCCCCACTACACCGAACGCCTACAGCCAATCCTGTTCCGGGTCTGGATTCCTCTCTGTCTTGAACCAGAGTGGCACTGGGCTTGTCTACTCCACCTGTTTCGGCGGGCCAGGAAGTCCCCAATCTGGTTTCGCCGGTCCTTTAGTTTCTTCGATGGTCGCGGATACAAATGGCCACGCTTTCATAACGGGTTCCACTAACAATCCTAGCTTTCCGACAACTCCGAACGCTTTCCAGGCTTCTTATCCAACGAGGGGCCCTTCCGCGTTCGCCATGGCCTTTGATACAAACGCATCGGGCGCTGCGTCTCTCACATATTCCACGTATTTCGGAATCCCGAGCAACAATTCTCAAGCTTACGGAACCCAGGCGTCCGCGATCGCGGCAGACCAGTACGGAAACATGTACATCACTGGCTATGCGGGCGACAGTTTGCCAGTTACGCCCGGTGCATTCCAGACTTCTCTTGCCACTGGAATCATGTGTAATCCGTTTGCGAGTGCACAATGGGTCTGCCCGGACGGATTTGTCGCAAAATTCAAGCCTTCTGCCACCGCAGCCGCGTCGTTAATCTATTCCACCTATCTCGGCGGGCCAGGAAACGACTCGCCGCTTGCGATTGCAGTGGACAATTCTGGAGATGCCTATGTGACTGGGTACACTCTTTCACAAAGCTTTCCGGTCACGCAAGGTGCCTTCCAAACAACAGCACCAGGGATTGGGGGAAACACAAATGGAGCCTTCGTAAGCAAATTGAATGCATCAGGTTCGAATCTGATTTACTCGACCTATTTATATGGCAACAGCCCGTCGTCCGGCAACGGAATCGCTGTGGATCCACTTGGCAACGCCTACGTTGCCGGAAACTTCCAAGCCGGGGGACACGCAAATCCTTTTTTCCCGGTCACGGCCGATGCGTTCCAGAGCTCCTTTATTAAACTCAGCGGTGACTTTCAAGACGCTTTTTTGACAAAGCTTAACCCAACAGGATCTGCTCTTGTCTACTCCAGCTATTTAGGAGGTCAGGGAGATGACGTCGGCACCGCCGTCGCCGTGGATCAGGCCGGAGATGCATACATAACTGGTCACACGAGTTCGGGCAATTTTCCTATCATCTCGGGGGCCTTCCAACCGGGAATGGATGGGACCGGAGATGCGTTTGTAACCAAATTTCCGCTGGGCGCTGCACAAACACTCTCAGTATCTTCCATGTCTCCTTCTTCGGGAGGGAACACTGGAACGGTAACAGGGCGCATTTTGGGTGCGGGATTCCATGCCGGCGCGAGCTTGACTCTCACAGGAGGCGTCACAATAACGGGCACTTCCTTGGTTGGAACGGAAGGACGGACAATCGATTTTAGTTTCGACCTGACAAGCGCACCGGCAGGGTCGTATGGACTGACGGTCGTGAATCCCGACGGCACTTCAATAACCTCGCCAAATGCGTTTTCTGTACAAAGTGGCGGCGGTCCACAGCTCGGAGTCAGCTTGATTATGCCCTCCGCATTTGCAATCAATCGCGGTCCTGCGGCATTCAACGTGACCGTTCGAAACACTGGCAACGTCGACGCGCAAAACGTAATACTTGCACTATATGGCGTGCCGAGTGATGCTGTTCTTAGTCCTCTATTCAACATTTCGCCTCCTCCCGTCGCATTGGGAGGCCAGAGGATTGATTTTTCAGGGACTCCATTCGCTCCTATCGTAGGGCAGGAACAAATTCCAACGCTTCTATTATCCAGGATTCCTGCGGGCAACTCGATTGCGCTTAATTTCTCGCTGGCACTTACTGCTTTACCCCCTGTCCCGCCACTCACGCCCCCTCCGCCGGGACCTCCTACCACTTCGCTGGGCAATCTTCGGATTACCGGTGTTGTTGTTCCTCTGGAATCTCTTTGCAAGAACAAAGTGTTAGGGTGCATAGAAGGAGCACTGAGCATCGGATTGATTCCCTTTCCAGAGCTAGGTATTCCGCTGGCGTGGTTTACTTGCTTTCAAGACTTTCTCTGCATCAAGCTGAAACAACTCCACCCTGACAACTCAAACCCGGTCTACAACGTCGATCAGCTTTTTTTGAAGGAGATTCTAGACTGTGCCGGTGCCGTAGCCCCTGGCATTTCTAAGCTGGTCGAGCTCGTCACAGCCGAAGCAGGCATCATTACAACGGTTCTCGATTGTATCGACCTTATCGTTGACGAAAGAACGGGATCCGCCGAAGCGACCCTGGGCTTTAACTATGACCCCAACGACAAAAAAGGCGTGTTGGGAGCGACATCCGCCAACTGGATCCAGCCCCAGGCACTGTCGTACGCCGTTTATTTCTCGAACGAGCCGACTGCGACGGCTGCTTCTAGTAAGGTGTTAGTCACCGATCTAATCGATTCTTCGATCGATGTGTCGTCTCTCAGCCTAAACGCGATTTTCGTCGCGGGGAATGTCTTACCAGTACCTGCCGGATTCTCTCCGGCGCTGGGCCACAGTCAAGGAAGCACAACGATCGATTTTCGTCCCTCACGGAGCTTGCTGATTACCGCAGATGTCTCAATCGATCTCGTTTCACGGGTCCTAACCGCGCAATTTACGTCGACCGATCCGACGACAGGGCTTCCGCCAAGCGACCCAAACGTGGGTGTTTTGCCCCCTGGAGCTGAAGGCGTTCTTGTCTACTCCGCGAAACCTATTCAGACGGCAACCACTGGAACGCAAATCTCAAACCAAGCGACCATTATCTTTGACACAAACGCGGCGATGACCACTCCCACCTGGGTCAACACGATTGACAATACAGCACCAACGAGCCAGGTTGGGGTACTTCCCGCCACAGAGCCCCTTGCCGGATTCACCGTTAATTGGTCTGGAACGGACAGTGGATCGGGCGTCCAAGATTTCACGATTTATGAATCGGACAACGGCGGGCCGTTTACGGTTTGGCTGCAGAACACGGCATCAACCTCAGCAACTTTTACCGGCCAACTGAGCCACGCCTACGGGTTCTACAGCATTGCGCGCGATCTCGTGGGCAATGTGGAAGGTGCGAAGACGGTTGCAGAGGCTACCACGCAAGTGGTCCAAGGAGTCGTCGACAACATCCCACCGATAACCACGTCATCAATCTCTCCGCTGGCCAATGCGGCTGGGTGGAACAATTCCAATGTGATCGTGAGGCTGAACTCGGCTGATAATCCGGGCGGCACAGGTGTGAATCAAGTGACGTATAGTATTTCGGGCGCGCAAACGGCTCCGAACACGACCGTGACTGGTAGTTCCGCTTCGTTTACGATTGCGACGGAAGGAATCAGTACGATCAGCTTCTTCGCCACAGACAATGCTGGCAACGTCGAATCGGCACACATGCTCACGATCCAACTCGATAAGACACCGCCGGCCTTTGCCACATTTCCAGCGTCACTGACCGTTCCGCCAGCCAGCCCCGCCGGCACTGTCGTCACCTACACTCTGCCCACGGCAACCGATGCGCTATCGGGTGTCTCCACCGCAGGAGTTTCTTGTGTGCCTGCGCCGGGCTCGACCTTTCCGCTCGGAACAACCACCGTGACTTGCAATGTCGCCGATAACGCGGGCAACGTTGCAACGGGCAATTTCACCGTGAGCGTGGCCCTGCATTACAGCTTCAAATGGATCATCGGAAAGCCAGCACCGGCACTGAACTCTGCCGAGGTATCCGACGGGTACAAGGTAGCCTTCAACTTGGGAGGAAACTTTGGGCTGAACGTTGTCACGGCTGTGGCTTCCACGCCGATCGCCTGCAGCGGGCCGAAGGGGGCTGGCCTACCCGAAGCTGACGGTCGTCTGGGGTTAAGCTACAACGCTAAGACCGGAGATTATCAGGAGAGCTTTGCAAAGCCGGGCAGAAATGCCGCGGGAACCTGTGCACAAATCAACTTGACGCTCTACGACGGCACCAACCAGGCGATTAATATTAAGTATGTGAAATAGATAGCGCAGGCTTGACCTGATCTTCCGGAAGTGACCTTCTTCGTACTTTGTACTGTCCATTTAGGGTGCTCGTTTCGGTAGGGGACGATGTCAACGCTCAAAACCTACTCCAAAAAGGGGTGCCATTTTATAATGCGTAATTCACGTAGACGGTGAGCGGGCTACTCGTTCCAGGCCAGGACGAGATCGCACTCTGAGAGTCTTCCCCCACGGGCCACTCCTCCGCTGTGGCCTAAGCGCTCCTCCGCCTACGGCGTCGCAGGCCGCCGCATCGGGAGGGGTCCGTGAGACTCAAGGCATATTCTAATAACCCACCCGTCGGCGAGGGAACCGCCTCACGAAGCGATTCCACTTAACATATATGTGCATGACTTCTGCTCCATTTCTGCCCTTGTAATTGGGGCACCCGGAAAGCGAGTGGCTTCTGCTTCCAAAGCGAGCGGCTGCTTTTTGGGAGGGACACAAGAAATCTGTGACTTGAAGGATCGTTTGGCCGCTTTTGAACCATCGTTTGGCCGCTCATCTGTCACTTAAAGCATGAGTTGGCCGGAAATAAAGCATAAGTTGGCCGCGAATATCGGTCGCGTTGCTGTTGACCTGGGGGAATGTAGCTTTGGAAAGGTGTGGAGCGTAATTTGGGCGGCATCTATCCGGTGCTAACCCGCGCGGTTATCTGCCGCCGGACCTCCTGCAGCGCTGAGCGCCCCTCTTCCATATTGAGGTAATCAGAGCTGGTCAATAACGGACGCAAGTGCTGGCGCGTGAGTCTTATACCTTTGGCAGCAGTTCCCAGGGCAATTCGTCTCACCTCTTCAGCGGCTTTTTGCTTCCTTGCCATGGCGCGCCTCACCCGGTATTCCGCGTAGTGCCGCGCGATCTTGCGGCAGAGTCTCGCGACGGGGGCAACCCTACTATGCCGTTGAGTCCGTGGTAGGGTTATGGGGAATCCTATGGAAGTTCAAGAAATCCTCTCGCACCTTGAGCGGAACGAGGGCCACTTTGCCAGGTCCGCCGTTCGGGAAGCGGTCGCTCATCGCGACGAGATCATCCCTCCGCTTCTAGAGGTTCTTGAGTCTGCGGCCCGGGACCCTCAATCATTCGCACGCGATCCGA
>Ga0193733_1000371_pt1 | contig 15214 bp, 12 predicted proteins | sample U1s2metaG_FD_145076 | JGI IMG/M metagenome (GOLD analysis project Ga0193733, IMG submission 145076) | Soil microbial communities from a riparian zone of the East river system, Colorado, United States - U1s2 | ecosystem: Environmental > Terrestrial > Soil > Riparian zone | place: USA: East River...
CTTATTCCGTTGATCATTGAGGAAGATCGCGCCCTGGGCTCTGCCCTCGCCGGTTGTCACGGCTGCGCCGATGATTTCTAGTCTCTGAACCACACTACACTCTCAACTCCACCACCGTCGCTCCGCCCCCGCCTTCATTCTGCGGAGGCTCAGTCACAGATTCCACGTGCGGGTGCTTTTGCAAGTATTGCCGCAGCGCCTTCCTCAAAATGCCCATGCCGCTGCCGTGCACCACGCGAACCCGCGGCAGGCCGGCCAGGAATGCCCGGTCAACAAACTTTTCTACCTCGCGGGTGGCGTCGTCCACGGTGCGGCCGATCACGTTAATCTCGGATGGCACGTCGGCGTTTTCCTTTTCCAAGGAAACGGAAATGCCCCGCGCACGGGCTGTTTGCACCGGCGACTCGGCGGCGTGTACCAGTACTTCGGCGATATCGTCGCGCGCAATCTTCATCTTCATGGCGCCGATTTCAACTTCGAAATGATTGTCGTCGAGTCTCCGGCGCACCACGGCGGGACGTCCCACGGACTTGAGTTTGACCGTGTCGCCCTGGGACACGTGCTTTACCACCCGCGGCTGGGCATTGGGGTCACCCAGATCCGCGCCTGTGGTGTGGGCGACCACGGTGGAATCGAACTGTTCGCGAAATTCGCGCCGCAGCTTGGAGATGCGCCGCTCGGCGTCTTTGGTTAGTTTTTGCGCCAAGGCGCGGTCCTGGAGTGCACTGACGGTTTCGCGCGCTTGATACTCGAAATCGCGCAGCACGGTTTCGAGCTTTTTCTCCATTTCTTTGATTTTGGTCTGCTGCTCCTTGCGGCCCTCGGCCGCAAGCCGTGTCTTTTGCCATTCCAACTCTTCTGCCTGGGCTTTCAGCCGAAGACGCTCGGCCGCGGCTTCGCGCAACTGCTCATGCAGGCGGTCCAGGAATTGACCCACATCCCGCGCCTGCGTGCCCAGGCGCGACCGAGCGGCCTCGATAATGGAGGGGTTTAGTCCCAGGCGGTGGGCAATGTTGAGGCCTGCCGATGCTCCCGGCACGCCGACTTTCAGTTCATAGGTCGGTTGCAGCGTGGCTTCGTCGAATCCAACCGAAGAATTCACCACTCCCGGAGTGTTCGCGCCATAAACCTTCAACGAAGTGTGGTGCGTGGAGATCACCGTGATGCATCCGATGCGGCGGAAATGCTCGGCGATGGCGACCGCAAGCGCCGCTCCTTCTTCGGGATCGGTGGCCGATCCCAGCTCATCCAGCAGCACCAGCGAATGCGGGGTCGCGGTGCGAGAGATGAAGTCGATGTTGGTGACGTGAGCCGAGAAGGTCGAAAGATTCTGCTCGATGGACTGGTAGTCTCCAATATCGGCGAGCACCGCGTCGAACGCCGGCAAATCGGCGCGATCCGCGGAAACTGGAATGCCGGACTGCGCCATCAAAGCCAGCAGGCCGACGGTTTTCAATGCAACCGTCTTTCCACCGGTGTTGGGGCCGGTGATGACCAGTTCAAGGTTTTCTCCCTCGAGCTCGATGCTGATCGGAACGACTTTTCCTTTCCTTGCTCTCAGGTTTCGCTCGAGCAGCGGATGCCGGGCGTTGTGCAGGATCAGCCGGGCGGAGCCGGGCTCGGACAAGCCGGAGCGGCTGTGCCCCGGGGAGCGGTTGGGGTTGCGGCTGTCCGGTTCGAGCAGAGTCACTGGGGCGCAGTTGTATTCTTCGGCAAAGCGGGCTTTGGCGAACTGCAACTCCAGCTCGGCCAGCACCTCAGCGGCTTTCAGAATCGGGCCGGCGCTTTCCCCGATTCGCCGCGTCATTTCGAGCAGGATGCGGTGGATCTCGGCCAGTTCTTCGTCGAGCTGACGGACCAGTTCGTTGTTCTGCTCAATCGTTTCCAACGGTTCTACGAATACGGTCTGTCCGCTGGAGCTGGCGCCGTGCACTACGCCCTGCACCCGGCGTTTCTGTTCCACTTTTATCGGGATGACGAATCGCTCGCCACGAATGGTGATCAGCTCATCCTGCACCGCGCCGCCTTCCGCCAGGCGCTTCAGATAGCCGCGCAAAGATTCCTGGATCAATCTCTTCTGGCGTTCGATTTCGCGACGAATTCTGGCCAGCTCCGGCGAGGCCCGGTCGTCGAGCGTGCCTTCGGGCAGAATCTTGTTGTGAAATGCGCCCAGGAACTCAGTGAAGTCGATGATGCCGGAGGAAAGGTGGGTAACTGCGCTCCACGCCACTTTCATGGCCGCTGGCGGACTCAGAGCGATTTCCCGCCACTCAGCTGCGCGGTCTAAGACCAGAAGCACATCGCGAATTTCAGTGGTTTCAAGAACCGCGCCGGAGATGCGGGACTTTTCCACCGTCTTGGAGACATCCAGCAGGCCGAAAAACTCGAACCGTCCGCCAACCCGACGGTATTCGCGAATTTCGGTGGCCAGCCGGTGCTGATTTTCAATCCAGCCGGGGTCGACCGACGGGCACAAGGCGGCAATCCGTCCCTGGCCGAGGGGCGAAGGGGCGTATCCCCGGAGCAGATCGCGCACAGACTCGAATTCCAACACACGGGCGCTGGTGTGGGTCAGCAGAGATTGCATCAGATTCATGTTACAAGAAGCGAACCGAATGGCCACCCGGGGACAGAAGCTGGGGTTGCTCTTAATCTTTGGTCAAGACGGATCCGATCGATCTGGGAACCAGAGAAGTCTATGCTTTCGCGGCCGCGGTCAAGGCGGGCTGATTGGCGACAGGGAAGCGGAGCACAAAGACAGCCCCTCCTTCAGGCAGGTTCTGGCAGGTGATCCGGCCCTGGTGTTCCTGAACAACTCCGTAAGCGACGCTCAAGCCCAGACCCGTACCTTTGCCAACCGGTTTCGTGGTGTAGAAGGGATCAAAGATGCGGTGCGGATCGCGCACCCCGGGGCCGGAGTCGGAAAACTCCAGGACCACTTCGTCGCTTTCCTGCTGGACGCTTACCGACAGAGTTCCGCCGCCTACTTCGTCGAGGGCGTCCGTCGCATTGCCGATAATTTCGGCGCAGCACTGAAAGAGCTGGTTGATATTCCCCCAGATTTGAGGAAGATCGGGTGCGATCAGACTCTCGGCGCGGATGTTCTTGTTCTCGGGGCGAAGCATTTTCATTTGCAAGGCTCGTTGCGCTAGTGAGCCCATGTCCAGCAGCGTCTTTTCTCCCGGCGACTGCCGAGCAAAGCTGAGCAGGCTGGAAACCAGCTCCCGGGTGCGGCGGGCCTGCTGGCCGATCTTACGCGCCATATTGGCCTGGTCCGTCTTCAGGTCCTGGTCGGCAGCCAGCAAATCGGAATAGCCGAGGATCACAGCCAGAGGATTGTTGATCTCGTGCGCCGCGCCGGAGACCAGTTGGGCGAGCGACGCCAGTTTTTCCCGCTGCACCAGTTCGGTCTGCAGGCGTCTCAGATTTTCCAGACTGAGGCGGGATTCTTCGAGCAGGCGTACCAGCTCCCGGTCCATCAGGTATTGACGAAGAAATACGAATAAACCCAGCACTAACATGGCAGCCAGGGTCGCCAGCAGCCGGAACTGCCGCAGCTTTGGGGGTGCCGTGTCTTGAAACCATGCCCAATATCCCAGCACCGGGAGCGAAAGCATCGCCAGCATGGCGAGCCGTGGAGCCAACATCCGCCAACGCGACTTGTGAGGCGCAACAGGATCACAAGCCGGCTTCAATTCCCGTGCCAGCAGGCCGGCCCAGATCAGCCAGCAAACGGAAGCAATAAACGGGACGTCATAGATGCTGCCGGTGTGATACTGGTTGCGGGCGATGGCGGCATTCATGGCCATCGAACTTGAGGTGTAGAGTCCTGAGGCGACAAACAGGTTCCAGTAGATCGCCTTCCACGCGCCCCGCGTATTCCATGCCAGGATGCCGAGCCCGCCCAGCAAGGCCAGATTTTCCACCAGATAGAGCAGGTCGAAATGGGGACTGTACACCGCAACGTTGAGCACGACGAACTCGTCTGGAAAGACGATGAAGGCGTATAGGAAGACCCACCAGACCAGCAGCATCAGAAAGTTTAAAGTGCTGAAGTACAGCTTTTTTTCATCCGACAAATGGGGACGCAGGGCAATCGCTGCCATGAACGGAACCACATGAACAAAGAGAATTACGTCCCCGACAAATGGATCAGGGATGGTGCGGCGCAAAACCACCTCGTAGAGCGTCCACAAAACCAGGTTGGTGGACCACAAGAGGCAGCCCGCTGCCATCAGACTCCAAAACAATCGCATCTGGCCGCGGTTGGAGACGGCATTCGCCACCATGAGCAGGAAGGCAAGAAACAACAGTAGGAACTGGGCAATGTCACCAAAGGCGAGCAACGCGAAGCCAGTGGGCGCGCTGAGCGCCACGACCGCGTAAGTGAGGACCAGGCAACTGAGAGCCCCAATCCATTGTTTTCGCCTTAGCTTCATGCGTATCTCGCATTTTAGAGCGCGAGATCGGACCCGGCAGATTTCGGATCAGGCAATGCATTACTTAAGTACCGCGGAAACACCGGTCAGTGGCCAGGCCGAGGGGGGCGGGCACTCTTGATCCGACCGCTTTTGACGGCAAACCGCGCCGGCAAGCTCTGCTAGAATCAGCCCATGACCTTCCCGGTCACCCGCCTCCGCCGCCTGCGCCAGAACGACCAACTGCGCGGACTGGTGCGTGAAACCCGGCTCACTCCTGAAGCTTTTATCTACCCGTTGTTCGTCTGTCCGGGCGAGATGGTGCGCAAGGAGGTGCGGTCCATGCCGGGGGTATTCAACCTGTCCGTGGATGAGGCTGTCAAGGAGGCACGGCAGACCCATTCGCTGGGCGTCCCCGGCGTTATGCTGTTCGGCCTGCCCGAGGCCAAAGACGAAGTTGCCACCGGGGCCTGGGCGGAAAATGGAATCGTGCAGCAGGCGGCGCGTGCCATTAAAAGAGAAGTTCCCGATCTCATCCTCATGGGGGACGTCTGCCTGTGCGAATACATGTCTCACGGCCACTGTGGTGTGGTGCGCCGAGCGCCGATGCCACAGTCGCTGGGGGCAGCCGCCACAAACGCCATGGCGGCTGTGGCGGTAAAGCCTGAGGAGAAGATGAAGGCCATCGAAGCGCTGGCAGCGGTCGCGGTTCGTGCTGCCGGGCGAGAATTCGAAATCGTCAACGACGCCACGCTCGAACTGCTGGCTCGCACTTCCGTTTCGCAAGCCCATGCGGGTGTGGACATCATCGCCCCCTCGGACATGATGGACGGCCGGGTAGGGGCGATCCGCAAGGCGCTCGACGAAACTGGATTTTCCAATACGCCGATACTTTCTTATGCGGCCAAATTTTCTTCTGGTTTCTACGGACCATTCCGCGAAGCCGCCGACTCAGCGCCCCAGTTTGGCGACCGCCGCTCGTACCAGATGGATGGCGCCAACCTGCGCGAGGCGATGCGTGAGATCGAACTCGACATCGAGGAGGGGGCGGATATGATCATGGTGAAGCCAGCCATGCCTTATTTGGACGTGATTGCCGCTGCCCGCGAGCGCTTCGACTTGCCGTTGGCGGCGTACCAGGTTTCCGGCGAGTACGCCATGATCGAGGCCGCAGCGCGCAATAACTGGATCGACCGCGAGCGGGTCATGATGGAATCATTGCTCTCCATCCGCCGCGCCGGGGCGAGCATTATTGTTACGTACTACGCGAAAGAAGCTGCGCGCCTGCTCGCCTGACTCGGGTTGGGACACCTGGGGTGTCCCGGCGAGCGCCCTCTGCCAGGTCCACTGAGGTTGTTACCGGAGTCCGTAGGGCAGTGAGGCGGCCTGCCCTCATCCCTGACAAATTTCTCTTGCCTACAGTAAGAACTGTATCGATGCGCCCTATCCCGCCGTGGCAGAATTCGAGTTGTCTGGTTGCCATGCCACCGTCCAGCCTAGAAGAACGCGTTCGCGACCTGTGTGCCCAGGCCGCTGCCGCGAAGAACCAAGCCGATGTGAGCCTCATTCTGCCCAAACTGCAAGCCGCTATCCGGGACCACGTCAGTTATCTGAGGGCCATCGCGGTCGAGGTGATCCCTCAGGCGTTCAGACGCGATAGCGACTCCGCAGACTAACTGACTAACTTCGTGGCTGACTTCCACCGGGCCAAGTTTCCCTGCTGACATCTGTCAATTCCAGCCGATCTCTCCACAACCCATCGCAGGCCAGGCGATGCGGACGTCGCCCGGCAACTCGACGTTCTGCTATTGCCGCCGGTGACAGCAACACCGGCCAGTTCGCGATGGACCGATCTCCATCGTTACCGTCCGTTACCGTCAACCAGAATGGAATCTACAGGGTTGATAAAGGCGCAGGCAGCGCGGAGCCACACCATCAGCACGGCTGGAATGGCGGTCGTCCGGGCGACACGGGATATAAGACACCCCCCACGATTCCTACGCGTTTGGTCATTCTCTGCAGCTGTTCTAGAATCTTAGGTTTGCCCAACTTCATCTCTTCTATTTAGAGGTCTCTACACTTGCCAGAAGCAATTTATGACATCGCCATCATCGGCAGCGGTCCGGCGGGATACACGGCCGCGATCCGGGCCGGCCAATACGGCCTGAAAACCGCTCTCATTGAAAAAGACAAGGTGCTCGGCGGTACCTGCCTGCACGTGGGCTGCATCCCGACCAAAGCATTGCTGTTCAACGCTGAACTTTGGGACCACCTGAAAGAAGCCAAAGAGTTCGGTATTGAAGGGGTAGACGCGCGCCAGCTGAATTGGGGGGCCGTCCAGGAACGCAAATCGAAAATCGTGACCAAACATGCCAAGGGCCTCGAGTTCCTCATGCGCAAGAATAAGGTGGAAACGATCAGGGGCTACGGCAAGCTGACCGGCCCGGCACAAAACGGAGTTCTGAGCGTCGAAGTTACCGCCGACAACAAGACCACGCAGGTCAAAGCAAAGAATGTCATTCTCTGTACCGGATCGGAAGCTCGCCTGCTGCCTGGCCTTGAGCCCGGCGACGGGGTGCTGACCAACATCGAAATTCTCGCACTCAAGGATATTCCGAAGTCGCTCGTGATTGTTGGCGCCGGGGCAGTAGGCGTGGAGTTTGCCTCCATCTTCCGTTCCTTCGGCGCCGAAGTGACTATCATTGAAATGCTGCCCAGGCTTGTTCCTGTAGAAGACGAAGAAATCTCCAAGGAACTAGAGCGGGTATACCGGAAGCGCGGCATCAACTTCCACACCGGCGCCAAGGTAGAAAAAATCGAAACGACCAAAGCGGGAGTGTCGGTGGCGTTTAGCGTGGATGGAAAACCGCAGAAACTCGAAACCGATAAAATTCTGATCGCCGTCGGCCGCAAGCCGCGCACTGAAAGCATCGGTCTTGAGAAGACCAAGATCAAGCCCGATCGTGGATTCATCAAGACCGATAGCTGGATGCAAACTGCCGAGCCCGGTGTCTACGCCATTGGCGACATTGTGCTGGGGACGCCACAACTGGCGCACGTCGGGGCGATGGAAGGCATAGTCGCGGTCACCAAAATTGCGGGCAAACCCGTCAAGCCGATCAATCCGGAGCACATCCCCAACGCGACCTACTGCCATCCCGAGATTGGCAGCGTGGGTCTGACCGAAGCCAGGGCCGAAGAGGCGGGTTATAACATCAAGGTCGGCAAGTTTCCCTTTACCGCGAACTCACGAGCTTCCATCGTGGGCCAGCACGAGGGTTTCATCAAGATCGTCTCGGATGCCGATTATGGTGAGATTCTAGGAGTGCACATCATCGGCCCGCAGGCGACTGAGTTAATCGCCGAAGCGGTGGCAGCCATCGAACTCGAAGCCACGGTGGAAGATTTGATGTGGACGATCCACGCCCATCCGACCCTGGCGGAAGCCATGCTCGATGCCTCGAACAGCGTATACGGAATGGCTATTAACGCATGAAAACCGGGCCACGGATTCCGCGGATCAGAAACAATGAAGCTCAATCCGCGAGATTCGCGGCAAAAACCTTTGATCTCGGTCCTACAACTCGACAGGATTGATTACTCAACCGGCCTGCGCCTTCAGCAGCGGCTCGTCGCGCTGCGCCAGCAAGGCCGTATCGGGGATGTTGTTCTCCTGCTCGAACACCCGGCGGTCATTACTCTCGGCCGAAATGCAAAGCGGCAGAACATCGTAGCTTCACCCGAGTTCCTGGCCCAGCGCGGGGTGGAGGTATTCGAGTGTGACCGCGGCGGAGACGTCACTTTCCACGGCCCCGGCCAGCTTGTCGGCTATCCCATTTTTGACCTGCGCGCGCTACCGACGCCCGAGGGCAAACGCAAGTCGCTGGGTGCGATCGAATACGTGCGCCGGCTGGAAGAAGTTCTGATCCGCACCTGTGCGGATTTCGCAATTCCAGCCAAGCGAATCTGCGGCCTCACCGGTGTTTGGACCGCCTCAAGCCAAGCGGAAGCCAAGATCGCCGCCATCGGCGTCCACATCTCTGGCGGCGTGACCTCACATGGTTTCGCTCTGAACCGGAACACCGATCTCGACTATTTCAAACTGATCGTGCCCTGTGGGATCCCTGCGAAGCCAGTGACTTCCATGGCAAAGGAACTAGGCCGGCAGCTTTCATCGGAGGAGGTCGCGCATTCCATCTCTCGTAACTTCGGTTTGGTGTTCAATCGCCAGATGCTTTGGCTGGAAACTCTGGACGCGCTGTTGAGTCACACCGTCGGTGTGCCGTTAAAGCCGCCCCATGAATTGCTCCAGCTGCACAAAAAAGAAGAAGATACGTTCCGCGCATAGGCGTCATGGCCAAGAAGAAGAAAAAGCAAATCGCCGCCAAGCCAAGCCGCGGGCGGTCGGGCGCCAAGCTCACCAAGTCCAATCAGCGCACCTATACCATCCCGGACTACCGGCTGGAAAAAACCAGCTTCACCGTCCGCCAGGTTCGAACCCGCGACCGAGTCAGCTACGAGTTCAGCGGCGACCTCAACGCCGCCGTGCCGCCCATCCGCGAATCTAAATACCTGGGCCGGCACGAGCACCTTGAGATGTACCGCTGGATGCTGCTCAATCGCAAGATGGAAGTTGTGCTCGAAAATCTCTATAAGCAGGGCAAAGTCGTGGGCGGAGTTTACTTCGGCCTTGGCCAGGAAGCCTGTTCGTGCGCCTCGGCTTACGCCTTGAATAAGGAAGACTGGCTGGGCCCCATGATCCGCAATCAGGGTTCGCTTTTGGTGCGCGGGTTCTCCCCCTGCGACATCATGATGCAATATATGGCCAAGGCCGGCTCGCCCACCAAGGGTCGCGATGCATCGTCCCATTTCGGCGATATTCAGGAGCGCAACGTGGTTTCTCCCATCTCAACCCTGGGCGACCTGATCCCGGTGCTCGCGGGCGTAGCCTTAGGCGCGCGCCTCCAGGGGCGCAAAATCGCGGTGATGACTTACATCGGCGATGGCGGGCAATCCACCGGCGTCACCTACGAAGGCCTGAACTTCGCTGCGGTGCAGGATCTGGGTCTCGTGCTCTTGGTCGAAAACAATGCCTGGGCCTACTCCACGCCGTCCGACATGCAGTTCCGCGTGAAAGACCTGGCGGAGCGTGCCATCGCCTACGGCATTCCCGGCGTGATCGTGGATGGCACCGACGCCTGCCAGGTCTATGACGCCGCCCACGAAGCCTGCGAACGCGCCCGCCGCGGCGAAGGCCCCACCCTCATCGAAGCCAAAATGATGCGCATGAAAGGCCACGCCATCCACGACGCCGCCGAGTACGTCCCCAAACCGTTGTTCGAGTACTGGCGCAAACGCGATCCGATCGCCCGCTTCGAGAATTACTTAGTGAATGTAAAGAAGTGGCTAAGTCCAGCCGAGAACCGGGAACTGATCGCCGGGGTTGATCGACAATTGGAAGCCGATCGCGAATTTGCTGTCGCCAGCCCGATGCCGGAACCCGAATCCGCGGCGGGTGGTGTGTACTGCGAGAACGGATGCCACCAGATCAAGCCGAAGTATGCGATGCCAGAAGTCAAAGCCAGGCCCGCCGCCCGCCTAAAACAGAGCGAGGCGGTAGTGCATTTGAAGTGACGGCTCTCCGCCAAACCTATGCCCCAACTTACTTATCTCGAAGCTGTCCGCCAGGGCATCTGGGAGGAAATGGTACGCGACCCCACGGTTTTCTGCCTCGGCCAGGACATTGGAATCTACGGGGGCGCCTTTAAAGTTACCGACGGATTCATAGACCGCTTCGGCCCCGAGCGCGTCATTGACACGCCCATCGCAGAGTCTGCTATCGTCGGCGCAGCCTTCGGAGCATCGCTTACAGGCATGCGTCCGGTGGCCGAGTTTCAGTTCATGGACTTTATCGGCTGCGCCTTCAACCAGATCGTCAATATGGTTGCCAAGGCCCACTACCGCTGGGGCGCGCCCGCGCCCCTTGTGCTGCGCGGGCCCAGCGGCGGCAATGTTCACGGCGGCCCGTTCCACTCGCAGAATCCGGAGATGTGGTTCGTGCATGCGCCCGGCTTAAAGGTTGTCTGCCCGGCCAGCGCCTACGACGCCAAGGGTCTGATGAAAGCGGCGATCCGCGATGACAATCCGGTCATTTTCTTCGAGCACAAGTATCTCTATCGCCGCATCAAGGAAGAAGTCCCGGCGGATGACTACATTGTGCCGTTGGGCAAGGCTCACGTCACTCGAGAAGGCCGCGACCTCAGCGTCATTACTTATGCCGCCATGGTTTACACCGCACTTGAGGCTGCCGAAGTATTAAGCAAGGAAGGAATTGAACTCGAAATTCTCGACCTACGCACCATCTCGCCGCTTGACCGCGATGCGATTGCTGGTACGGTTCGCAAGACGAACAAGGTTATCGTTCTGCACGAGCATTCCCGCACGGGAGGCATCGCCGGTGAAATCGCTGCCATCATAAACGAAGAGGCCTTTGACCATCTTGACGGCCCCATCGTCCGCATTACCGCCCAGGATTCTCCGGTCCCATTCTCTCCCCCGCAAGAAGAGTATTTCCTGCCCAAGGCGAGCGATGTGGTGCGGGAAGCGCGACGGCTAAAGGCATACTGAGACTTTGAAGTTCGCCGCTATCCCATGCCCGAGAGCCTCGTCACGATCGACGGCCTTTGCAGCCGGCCGGGATTCCGTGGGCCCGCGCCCGCCTCAAATCGGCTGACATCGAATGCTTCGCGTATGATGAAAACATCCTTCGGATTGGCGGCTGGCATTCCCATATACTCGGCGGGATCACGTTGCAGGTGAGCGAATGGGAGATGCAGGATGTCTCGGGATCTTGCAAAATACGGTGCCGCTCGACAGGCCGTAGCGCGGTAGCGGCAGCTTCTTAAAAATTTATTGGGAGAGAGGCAAAATGCGCGATTTCATGCTCGGCGTCATAATTACCTTGCTGGTGCTTATCGTGGGAGGGCTGGCCATCGCCATGCTTGGCCTCTTACCCACCAATGCGGACTCCACTCCGCCGCGCATCGAGCGCCGCATCGCCATGTCCGCCGTGGACGCCTCCATGGAACGCCACGCTCCTCGCGTGACGAATCCTACGCCGCCCACAGACGAAAACCTGATTGACGGAATGAAGATCTACACCATGAACTGCGCTGGCTGTCATGGCGCGCTCGACAACAAGCCCAGTCCGCTCCAGAAGTCCTTCTATCCTCCCCCGCCACAACTGATCATGAGCCCGCTGGACGATCCCGAGTGGCACATTTACTACGCCGTTCGCACCGGCATTCGCTACACCGGCATGCCCGCCTGGAACCAGGCCTTGACGGACCCGGAAATTTGGAAGGTCACCGCATTCCTATCGCGCATCGAAAAATTGCCCCCGGCAGTGCAGGACTATTGGAAGAAGTCCGTCGGAATCGCACCGCCGGCTGCTGGTCCCGAAGGGGAAGGTCACGGTCAGCATCATGATTAGAGCGACGTTTTGGCACCGGTCGTCGGTTGCCGAATCTATATAATATTAAGGTTGCACGCGTACCGAATTCCTCTCCCAGGCCGCGTGGAAGGGAACTATGCCGACAGATATCGTCATGCCCCAGATGGGTGAATCGATTTTCGAGGGCACAATCACCAAATGGCTCAAGAAGCCTGGCGACAAGGTGCAGCGCGACGAGCCGTTGTTCGAGATTTCTACCGATAAGGTGGACGCGGAGATTCCGGCGCCTGCCGCGGGAATCTTGCAGGACATCAGGTTGGCCGAGGGCGCGACGGTTCAGGTAAATACCGTAGTGGGCACGATTGCCTCCGATGGCGAGAGCGTCACGCCCAAATCCACGCCTTCAGTTGCGCCTGCCGCGCCTGCCCAGGCCGTGCCCGCGCGAAAGGAATCAGCTCCCGCCAAGCCCTCTGCCCCGGCGGTCGAGCCCAAGCAACCGCCCCAGGTTTCACAAGAGCACCAAGAAGAGGAGCACGCACGTTCTTCGCCGCTAGTCCGCAAGATTGCGCGCGAGCATAACCTCAATCTGGCGCAAGTGCCCGGCACCGGGCTCGGTGGCCGTATTACCAAGCAGGACATCACGGCGTTTCTCGAGCGAAGTCAGGCGAGCCCGGCGGCATCGACGATGCCCTCTGCTCCGGCTCCCGCGGCCAAGTCGGTTGGCTCCGCGCCCCCGGCTCCTGCCTCCATTCCCGGCGATCTGGTGCCCATGACCCAGATGCGCAAGATTATCGCCCAGCGCATGATCGAATCGCGCCGCACCAGCGCGCACGTTCACTGCATGTTCGAGGTGGATCTCACGCGCATCGTGCATCTGCGCAATAGGAACAAGTCGGGGTTCGAAAAGCGGAACAGTGTGCGTCTGACCTTCATGCCGTTTTTCGCTCGCGCCGTCATCATCACGCTGCAGCAGTTTCCCATCGTCAACGCCTCGATCGAGGGCGAAAGCATCCGCTACCATCGCAACATCAATCTCGGCATCGCCGTGGCGCTCGACTGGGGCTTAATCGTTCCGGTGCAGAAGAATGCCGACGAGCTAAACTTCCTCGGCTTGCAGCGCGGCATCAGCGACCTGGGTGAGCGGGCCCGCAGCAAGAAACTCAAACCGGACGAGGTGGAAGGCTCAACCTTCACCATCACCAACCCGGGTCAGTTCGGCGCGGTCTTCGGATTGCCCATCATCAATCAGCCCAATTCGGCCATTCTGGGTGTGGGTGGAATCACCAAGTCACCGTTGGTCGTTACCGACGAGGACGGCAATGACTCCATCGCGATCCGTTCGCTGGTGCATTTGACGCTCGGCTATGACCATCGGCTCATCGACGGCGCCATCGCCGACCAGTTCATGGCCCAGGTCAAGAAAACGCTCGAGAACTGGAGTGAAGAAGTCGGATGAGGTTGCGACTGGGCTCGATTCGACAAACTTGAAGCGCGAATCGTGGACGTCTGGGCTGGCGATACCGGTGGGGTGAACCGTGAACAAAAAAAGCCACTCCAAAAAGGGGCGGCCACACATTGCTTCCTTGCTGATGAAGTCTCTTCGCCTTTCCCCTGAAAGGGACTCAATGACTCCGAATATCTTGGATTCACTAGTATCTTGGATTCGCTAGTATCTTGGACTCGCTAGAGTCGAACTAAGGACCGGGCAAGCGGAAACTGGTTCTTACTCTCCCACCCTCACCTGCTGGCCCAGAAACCTCTCCACGCTACGAACGTAAACCTCGGCAAAATCCACTACCGGGCGTCGCTTTTCGATCAAATCCATCGCTGCCTCTTGCGTCCAGCCCATCGAGCATAACACCGCCAGTGTCATCATCGGAGCTCGGTGCACTCCGGCCGCACAGTGGATGAACAGCTTGGTCTGTTCCTGGTCGAGTGCTTCGGTTGCGAAATCCACTCCCCGCTGCAGCATCTGCGGCGGCTTAGGCTGAAAATCATCGTCGATCGGGTTCCACAGCACGGCGATGCCATATGGCTGGGCCAGTTCGGTGTCATCAAATTCAATTTGCATGTCGATGATGTGCGTTATGTCCGCTCGCGCCACCGCCGCCATATTGTCCGCTGTCCAGATTCCCCCCCCGACCGCGATCCGGTCGGTCACCCATGTCATATCCATCCTGAGAGTCCCCTGCAGCAGGGCTTTATAAGATTTAAGCACTCCGGTTCGCGTGCTCACCGGTTTCGGTCCAAGCCATCGGCCAGCCGCACCGGATTGTAGTCGCCCAGCTGCTGGCTTTCATTTTAAGCCCTCATCATGGAAAACGGCAGCCGCCGTCTCGTGATCTTTGGTAACTGTCAGTTCCGGCGTCGACGGTTCCGGAAGACCCGAGCAACATTGGTGGCCGGCAGCTGGATGAATAGACCGGCTTCCCCAAAAATTTCCGTCAGCGGATCCGGCGAAAATGGTGGCCCAACCGTGCGTCCGCCAGCAGCTTTCGTAGTGGGTATATTCTCATCCCACAATATATTTGCTTTTAGTTGTTACTAGCACAGTACAAATAGCACTGTGCTATACTCCGCCCGTGAAATTCCGCGCGTTGCAGGAAAATCTGCGCCAAGCGCTCCGGCAGCGCATCGAGGAAGGCGAGTTGACCGGCCTGCGCCTGGCCCAGGAGACGGGGTTCAAGCAGGCTCATATTTCCAACTTCCTCAACCGCAAGCGCGGTTTAAGCGTCGAAGGCATGGACAAGGTATTGCGCGTGCAGCGCCTGTCCGTCCTGGATCTAATCGATCCAGGGGAAATCAACAAGCGCGCCAGCATTGCCCCTCCCAGCCAGGACGATTTCGACAACGTGCTGCTGGTCGATGGCGCGGTGGCCGCGTGCCAGCCTGTGATCATGAGCCTGCGAGTGAAGGAAATCATGAAGCTCAAGAGGAGCTTTCTGCGCAAACTGCGGCCAGAGATGGAAGGTGACCGCGAACACTGGCAGCGCTTCGTGGTCGTCCGGGCCGGCGGCCGCGAAGGGATGAGCATGTACCCTCGGCTGTTTCCGGGAGCCGCGATCCTCCTCGACCGCCACTACAATTCGCTCAAGCCCTACCGCAAGGGCGAGTCCAACATGTACGCCGTCGCCAGAGAGGGCACCTGCACGGTGAAGTATGTCGAAGTGGCGGGAAATCAACTGATTCTGCGCCCCCACAACCCCGCCTACCCGGTCGAGGTGATGGCCATGGAGGCGGGCAAGAGAGTCCGCGACTACTTGATCGGGCGTGTCTGCTACGTGGGAACGGAAACCTAGAGGGAAGGGCATCCGTGCCATTGCAGACCGAGCGCCTGCCCAGC
>Ga0193733_1000372_pt1 | contig 15211 bp, 9 predicted proteins | sample U1s2metaG_FD_145076 | JGI IMG/M metagenome (GOLD analysis project Ga0193733, IMG submission 145076) | Soil microbial communities from a riparian zone of the East river system, Colorado, United States - U1s2 | ecosystem: Environmental > Terrestrial > Soil > Riparian zone | place: USA: East River...
GATCCCCGGCGCACCGGCGCAAACTCTTACGCCGCCCGGCCGAAACGCCGAAAAAGCGCGCTGGGCGAAAATCGCCATGGCCTTCAGTCCCACCACATCTTTCGGTCGTCCCGGAGTATGCACTTCGCCGGCAGAAATCATGGTAGTGACTCCGCCATGAAGGCAGCTGTCGATCCAGCCAATCTGGTTCTGACGCGGTGTCCAATCTCCAGCCACGGGATGCACATGGCCGTCGATGAACCCCGGGGCTAGCGTGGTTCCCTTGGCATCGATGATCAGGGTTGCTCCTTCTCTGTCAATATCCTTCTCTTTGCCGACCGCCGCGATCTTTGCATCCACCGCGAGAACCGTGTCGGCGTCCAGAATCGGACTCTGCAGATCGCCGCTCAGCAACAGGCCGATATTCCGGATCAAAATCCGGGATTGCTTCTGCGCCCGAGGGGCCTCACCTTTATTGTCGGCGTGGGCGTTGGCCATTGAGTACACCTCTTCAGAGTAGAGAGTTTGACGGTATCTTCACTGCCGGCGAACAATCTGGAGCGAACCATGTCGTCCAGGAATGTTATAAGCTTCCTTCTACTACGGTGACCAGGCGGACCCGGTATGTTATCTCGCAATCTAGTTTTCTGGGAAGTGGACACGCAGAAGGACTTCATGTTGCCCGGGGGCAAGCTTTATGTGCCGGGCGCCGAACGATTGCTGCCCAACATCCAAAGGCTCACGGAGGCAGCCCGCCAGGGTCGCGTCTTTCTGGTCTCGCATGGTTGCTATCACACCGAGGATGACCCCGAGTTCGCGACATTTCCACCGCACTGCGTGAAGGGTACCCCAGGCGCGGGATTTGTTCCGGAAGGGCTGGCCGGGAATGTGGTCACGATCCCGAACGAGACTGCGGCGGCGTTGCCGCGTGATCTTTCGCAATACCAGCAGATTCTCCTCGAAAAGCAGACGCTCGACGTCTTTTCTAGCCTGCACGCAGACGAAGTGGTGGAACGCCTGGGTCCCGGGGCAGAGTTTGTAGTATTTGGCGTGGTTACTGAATTTTGTGTCCGCTTTGCGGCCAAGGGTTTGCTCGATCGTGGCCGTCGCGTTTCCGTGGTTCAGGATGCGATCGAAACTTTAAACCCCCAAGATGGGAAGCGGACCATTTCAGAACTTGAGGCCGGCGGAGCCCAATTCATCACCACTGACCAGGCGCTCGCCCTGCTCAACCATCGGATATAGTCGCGCTGACGGGTCGGGCAGCTTGGCGCCCGTCTGCCTCTCAGTGCGGTTAAACGCTTTGGCCGCAAAGCTGGCGGAGTCAACAAGAACGCAAGGCCGGAACGCAATCGCTTTTGACCAGCGACTGCACCACGAGCGGCATAGGGTTGCGGTTGACACTTGAGGGTGAATGGAAGTATCGTTTGGCGCACAGAGTGAAGGTGGAAATCGGAAATCCCAGCTGATCAATTGTCCGCGACGACAACGTACTGCCGAGATCACTTAATTTGCTGAAGTTCCTAAAGCGGGGGGCGGAAAAGTCTTGAAAAGACTTATTGTCCGGTGCATAGTCGCGTAGAGATAAGGGATTTTCCAGACTTTCGTGGGGGAGCAAACGGCTCGCGTCGGCTTTCGATGCAGACCGGCTAGGGGGAGATTGATGATCACCAGAAAGACACTGCTCGTCTTGGTCTGTTCATTTGTATTTCCCGTCTGTCCACTTTTATATGGCCAGGCGACGGGAAGTTTTGTCGGCACCGTCTCGGACAAGACGGGATCGGTGGTTTCGGGCGCATCGGTGAAGGCCACCGCACAAGGCACCGGCATTTCTCGCGAGTCCAAGACCGACGACAGCGGACATTACCTCATGCCGTTGGTATCGATTGGCGAGTATACGATTCGGGTGGACTCTCAGGGCTTCGGGCCGGTCGAGCAGAAGGACGTTCGCCTGCAGGTGGATGAGCACCGCGAGTTGAATTTCACCCTTACACCCGCGTCTGTCACATCGACAGTGGAAGTCAGCGCGACCGAAGTGGCGGTACAAACGACGAATCCCAGTCTGGGGCAGGTGATCACCTCCGAGCAGGTCGCTGATCTGCCTTTGAACGGCCGCAACTTCGTGCAGCTGGCGACTTTGACGCCGGGTACCACGCAGGAAACGAATCCCAGCAGTTTCTTCAACGGCGGCCCCAGCAGCGAAGTCTCTGCCCGTGGGACGTATTCGCTTTCGGTCGGCGGGTCGCGTGCCCAGAGCACCGACTGGCTGCTCGATGGAAACGACAACAACGAGCTGACCGCCGGTGGCCTGGCGATTGTGCCCTCGATTGACGCCATCCAGGAATTCAAGGTTCTGACCTACAACTATTCGGCGGAATACGGCACTCGTGCGGGTCCGACCGTTTTGGTGACCACCAAATCGGGGTCGAACAGCCTGCACGGATCCTTGTTTGAGTTCTTCCGCAACACCAAGCTCGATGCGCGCAGTTATTTCGCGGCCACCAAAGAACAATTCAACCTGAATCAGTTCGGAGGTGCGCTGGGAGGGGCGATACAGAAGGACAAAACCTTCTTTTTTGTTGACTACCAGGCAAAGATGCAGCGCCACGGAATACCGTTTGTCGGCCTGATTCCGACGCCGGCAATGGTGAACGGTGACTTTAGCGAGTTTCCTTTCGGCGGGACTCGTCCTCTCACTGGAACCGGAGCGCTCTCCAATCCCTATGCTGCCACACCTACACCTTTCCAGTGCGATGCCTCGAACAATCCCATCCCAGCCAACCCGGACGGCAGCCAGACCGGCGGCGTGCAAAACTGCAATAAGATTCCGGCAAATATGTTTGACCCGGTCGGCCAGGCGATGCTCCAGCTCTATCCCCAGAGCAACGCGGCCAACCCGACCCTGCAGTTCAACTTCACCAACGTACCGGTGAGGAAACTGAACGAAGGCCAGTTCGATGTTCGCCTGGACCACGCTTTTTCCAGCAAGGACTCTGCCTTTGCTCGTTTCAGCTATGACCAGGCAACGTCGTTCGTGCCGGGTGGTTCACCAGGATTCGCCGAGCAAAGCGCTTTTGCCAGTACACAAGACATTACCAATCACGGACGCAATGTGGCGGTCTCAGAAACCCACATTTTCTCTGATCACGCCATCAACCAACTCAACTTCGGTTTCAACCGGATTTTCAACCATATCTCTTCGTTCGGCGATGGCAGTTGCGAATCGGCGAAGCTGGGCATTCAGGGCGCCAATCTGAACAGCAAGTGCCCGGGCGCGGTCGCCGGCGTGTCGCAATCCACGAAAGACTGTGTGAGTTGTGGGCTGACTTCGACTCTGATGGGCAACTACTGGTCCCTGGGGGATCGCGGCTTTGCTCCCTTTCAAGGTGGCACCAACGTTTTCTCAATTTCCGACTCGTTCGATATCATTCGCGGCAAACACAATATCCGGATCGGTGGCGGAATTCGTGCCAATCAGATGAACGTGGAAACCAACGCCTTCCAGGACGGATTCATCATCAACTTTGGATATTCCGGGGACGCCGTGGCGGATCTCCTGCTGGGACAGGTCGGTGGGGCCATCCATGACCAGACCTTTCAGGGCGCCACGACCGGGCGTCGCTGGAAAATGTTCCGGCCCTACGCGCAGGACGATTGGCGGGTTACCAACAACCTGACCTTGAACCTGGGACTGGCCTGGGCGTTAACCACCCCCATCACCGAAGCCCAGAACCGTCAGGCGAACTACGATCTCGCGACCGGCCAGCTGCTGGTCGCTGGCTCCGCCTCGCTGACCGGCTGCGGCATCTGCGTGCACACCGACGGACGGGTTGGGGTAAAGATGGATAAAACGGCCTTTGAGCCGCGCATCGGGCTGGCGTGGAAACCGCTGGGCAGCCAGACCACCGCCATCCGCGCTGGGTATGCCATCTTCCACGATTCTTCCTGGAATCAAGGCGGGCAGGGCTTGTGGGAAAACCCGCCCTACTTTGCGGAATCGGATAATTTCTTTGGGCCGCCTTGCCCGTTTGGCAACGCCAGCTCAGCCACTCCGCAGACCTGTGGACTTGAAAATGCTTTCCTGCCTATCATTACCGCGCCCCCGAATCCCTCTACGTTCCCGGGAACGGTGCAGGCGCAGAATCTCGACTTCAAACAAGGGATGGTTCAGCAGTTCAACTTAAACGTTGAGCACCAGTTGCCCGGAAGCGTTGTGCTGACTGCCGGATACGCAGGCTCACGCAGCAGCCGGATTTTGGTGGACGGCCTGAACTTGAATATCACCTCGCCCGCCGCGTGTCCCGGCGGTAGTGCTCCCGTCGCCGGCTATACGTTCGGTTGCGGGTACACCCAGCCAATTTCACCCTTCGGGATCATCGCGAACAACAATGACATCGGCCGGGCCCGATACGATTCTCTGCAAATCAAAGCCGAGACAAAGAGCGCGCGGCATGGCATCTACGCCTTGTTAGGTTATACCTACTCCCGCACGTTCGACTCCGGCTTTCCGGATGGCGTAGGAACCAGCCCGGGAGCCACGTATTGGCCGTTGCCTGGAACCGAGAAGGCGGATTGGGCTCTGTCGCAAATCAATCTCAATAACCAGTTTACCGCCAGCATCCTCTATGACCTGCCATTCGGAAAGGGCAAACGCTTTGGCAGCACTTGGAGTGGTCCGGCGAACACGATTTTGGGAGGCTGGGAAGTGGATGTGATTGAAAAGGCGACTTCCGGTTTCCCCCTCTTTGTGGTGTCTGGTAACGCTTCCGGTACGAACTTCCAGTGGAACGGAAATAGCTTGAACCGTCCCAACCAGGTAGCCGACCCCAACAAAGCAGGGACAGTAGCTGCCAATCCAGGCTGCACCGCGCCCTCTCAGGTGCATACGCTGGCGAACTGGTTTAATCCTTGTGCCTTCGTGGACGCGCCAGCCGGGGAACTTGGAAATGCAAACCGCACCCCTCTTTACGGGCCGCGTTTCGTTAACACAGATCTCTCTTTCATCAAGCATATCCCGATCCGTGAAGGGATGCGGATTGACTTCCGGGCCGAGTTCTTCAATCTCTTTAACCATGCGCAGTTCTTCCTGCCCGGTGACAGCACCGGCATGCAGAACGTAGATTCGACCTCGAGCTTCGGAGTGATTACTCAGACCGTGAACAACCCGCGGCTGATTCAGTTTGCCCTCAAGCTAGCCTTCTAGGGCGACTGAGTCGGGCGATCGGAATTTCGGGCAGCCTGAGCCGAGTGGACCATCCAGCTTCGGCCCGGCTGCCTTAAAATTTGTAATCATGAATACCTGGCCCGGGGGACGAATGGATCGGTGCGTTTGGAAGGTCACGATAGCATCTCTACTCATTGTTCTACTCGCGACCACCGTGGCTGCCCAGAAAATCAAAATTATCGTTGATCAGGATGCCCGTGGCCCTGGAACCAGCGACCAACAAGCCATTCTGGTTTTCCTGCAGTCCGACAAATTTGACGTCCTTGGCATTACCACGGTGAGCGGCGACCAGTGGGTGAAAGAAGAAACCCAGCATGTCCTTCGTATGACGGAGATTGCCGAGCGCACCGATGTGCCGGTGATTCCCGGCGCTGAGTTCCCCTTGCTTAATTCCAAAGAAGAGACTGAGCGCTGGGAAGCGCTGTACGGCAAACTGGAATACAAGGGATGCTGGACTGACCGCTTCGAGGCGAACCGCTCCACCATCTACGACGAGCCCTACCACTCTTCCGACGTTGTTCCACCCATGAAAGAGGGAGCGCCTCACATCCAGGCCGCGCCGGGCACGGCGGCAGAATTCATTGCGAAGATGGTGCACAAGTATCCGGGTGAAGTGGTGCTTTGGGCGGGAGGACCGCTGACCAATTTTGCCCTCGCGCTAAAACTAGATCCTGCAATCGCCACGCTGGCCAAGGAATTCGTCATGATGGGAGGCGGATTGTACGCGGACAAGGGTGCGATCGATCCCGGCGCCATTGATGCCCGCCGTGAATTCAACTGGTGGTTCGATCCAGAAGCCACACGCATTGTGTTGCGCGCGCCCTGGAAAAAAGTCACCATTACACCGATCGATATTTCGGTAAAGACCCGCTTTACATCGGAAATGAAGGCTGTCATCTCCCAGGCGCGCACTCCGGTCACGCAATATCTGGATAAGTATTCTCTACCGGGCTATATGTGGGATGAAATTGCGGGCGCTGCGCTGATCGACCCCTCCATCATCACCGGTCAGAAGCCACTCTACATGGACATCGACGTGGATCATGGAGCCAGCTACGGCAAGACGATTTTCTGGGATTCCACAGCCAAGGTTCCGCCGTATGTGCGGCTGGCCAATGTCCAGTTCGATATTGACGCGGAGAAGTTTTATAAGCTCTATATTGAATTGATGACCCGGCCGGCACGCAGCCAGCCACCGGCGCGATAGCCCAACCAGCCTTGAGAGGGTAATGATGAAATACGGCAAATGGTGCCTGGCCGTCGCGTGCGTGCTGCTGGCTAACGGGTTCGCCGGAGCCCAGCCGCGACGCAAGGTGATTATCAACCAGGACTGTTCCGGACCCGGGGGCAGCAACATGCAGACCCTGCTCACCCTGATCCAGTCCCCCCAAGTTGAGGTGCTAGGGATCACGGTGGTCAGCGGGAACCAGTGGCGGGACGAGGAAGTGGCCCACGCCTTGCGCCTCCTGGAAATCATTGGCCGCACCGACATTCCGGTTATGCCCGGCGCGGTCTTTCCTTTGGTGCGCCGGCCTGAGGAAGCTGAGGCGTGGCAGCAGCGTTACGGAAAAGTCGCCTTCGCCGGTGCCTGGGACGGGCGCTGGTGGCACGAGCCCTTGGTTATCCCCACGCTCCCGGAAGGGCAGCCGACCACCAAGCCGGCGGACGACGACGCCGCTCATTTCCTGATCCGGAAAGTTCATGAATTCCCGCACCAGGTCACAATTTATGAAGGTGGCCCCATGACCAACCTGGCTCTTGCCATCTCCCTCGATCCGCAGTTTCCCGAACTGGCACAGGAACTGGTTTTCATGGGCGGAAGCCTGGGTCCTCAGACCGAGGATCCGGAGTTTGCCAACAATCCTCGCCACGAATTCAATTTTTGGTTTGATCCTGAGGCGGCACAAATTGTCTTGCACGCACCCTGGAAGAAGATTGTCTGCACCCCGACGGATATTTCAATCAAGACTCGCCTGAGCCGAGCCATGATCCAGCAGATCGAAACGAGCGGGACACCTTTGGCTCGGTACATCGCGCGCTACTTCCGGACTGGCCAGGGCGGCGAATATATGTGGGACGAGCTGGCAGCGGCGGCATGGATCGATCCCTCCCTGATCACAAAACGCGAGACTCGCTACATGAGTGTGGACCTGGACCGGGGCGCAGGATACGGGAACACCCTGACCTGGGCCGAGAACCATAAGCCGAAACTTCCGGTGCAGCCGGTTGAGATCCAGGTCGATTTGGATGCGGAAAGGTTCTATCGCATGTTTGTGAGCTTGATGAGCGCGGCCACGCCGAGCGCCCACTGAGAGGCGATAGCTCTGAACCTCAACCATCGCTAACAGAACCGCGAAGAAGTGCGAGCTTTGCGGTCTACTCCGGCGGCTGCGCGGCAGAGGTTGGTTTCCGCAAGGTATACACAAACTGTTGAATTTCATGCCGCTGACGCTTCGTTTCTTCCTCTGTTTTCTTAGATAATTGCTCATACTGTTGAAGCTCCAGTTGAGCTTTTGACTGCTCCCCAGTCCGCCGGTACAGCTGCGCCAGGCGATAGTGGGCTTCTTCCAACCATGGACTGGCTGTGATGGCCTTTTGGTAGGCAGCAATTGCCCGGGGAAAATCGTGCTGATCCGAATAGAGAATTCCCAATTGCAGGTAGCCGGCGCCGAGTTTGGGATCGAGTCGTACAGCCTTCTCCAGCAAAGAATCCACTTGGGTGAAGGTTTGGGCTTCATCCGGGCTCTTGCGCTGTTTCGAAAGGCTGAGCGCGTAGTAGTAATTGGCCAGAGCATTTTCCGGCTGTCGCCTGGCAAATCGTTCCAGGCGCGCTGCCATGCAATCCGACTGAGCAGCCCCGGCACTTTGCATTTTGCCGATAAACAGGTAAGGATTTGGGTCATCGGGATTCAGGTCCGCCGCTTCGCAGAGGCGCTGCGCCGCCTGATCGTAAGAGCCACCAGCGTAGAAGGCAACGCCCAGCCCGAGCAGCATCCGCGCCGAACGCGGAAACTGGCGGTTGCCCTTGTGGAAGACTTCGATGGCCGGCTCGGCCGCACGATGCATCAGGAGCTCGGCGCCCCAATCGAAGAGATGAACTTCGTTTGGATCCAGTTCGGCCGCACGCTGGTACTCCCTGACCGCTTCGAGAGAATTGCCCTGTTGCTCTTCGACGTCGGCCAGCAGGTGATGAAGCTGGCCTTTGTGCTGCGCGGATTTGTCCGGTGCGGTGAGCAGGGCTTGAGCCGCTGTGCGTGCGTTTTCATACTTGTTTGCGTCGGCATACGCGCGAGCCAACTCGTAAGCGCTTTCGTAATCGCCGGAATTGAGCCGAGACGCCCGCTCGAGATATGGAAGTGCCTCTCCAGCTTTTCCATCAGCGACCAGCATCTTTCCGAGCTGGCGATTTGCGGTGAAGTTCCCGGGCTCGCGCTCGACCAGTGCGCGCCACAACTTTTCTCTGGCGGCGGCAGGCGGCGAAGAAGCCAGCTGCGGGCGAGCGGGCACCTCCCGGCTGAGAGAAACAGTTTCCTTGGCCAGTGCCTCTTTGTTCCGCGCCACCGTGTTCGAACCGTGCCCCCCGAGATTGGTGCTGTCGGTTACGCCCGCCACGATGAATTCGGGCTCATCGAAAAACTCCGGCTTTGCTATCTGCCCGGCGTCTTTTCCTTGGGTTGGTGAACCTGAGCTTTCTTGAGCGGAAGCGTTGAGAGACGGTAGTGTGAGGTCGATTCTTTTGGCTTGTTTCTGTCCGAGAACCCAAGGACCGAGAGTTGCCTTGCCGTACTCCTCCTTCTCAGCCCGCAGGGAATAGACGCCTTCGCGGAGCGCCAAAAAACGATAAATTCCCGAAGAGTCCGTGCGAGTGATCAAAGGTTCGGCGCCAATATTGACCTGGAGGTAAACAGTAACGTCAGCCACCGGATGGCCGCTCGAGTCTCGGACAGATCCCAGCAGCGTGGCTGAGGCCGTGGCGTCTTGCGATGCCTTCTCAAATTGTGCCTGAGCTTGTTCCGGAGCCAAGACGAACGCGAACAGCCCCACGACCGCCAGGACAAACCTCAAACCCCGAGTTCCAAGGAATCCGGATTGCTGTGCCGACACGCGGAAACAACCCATGGGAGAGGCGTGAGTCAGAAAAACATCAATCGTGCTATCGAATCGCAATTTTAAACGTCGAGCCGACGATCCGCAATCGCCCCCAGAATCTTTGACGGCGGGAACGTTCGACCCGAGGCTGGCGGAGGCCTTGAATAGGAATTACAATGCAGGGTCCTTGCAGACCGGGTCACTGGAACAATCTGGGCTGTCCTCCAACAAATCCTGCCAGGCAAGGTCGAAGAATCCACGGAGATCCAGGTAAATGAAGCCACCAAGCTTCGTTGTTCTGCTATCCGCCTTCCTTATGCTGACCACGGCAAGCCAAATGCAGGCGCAAAGGATTAAAGTCATCGTCGATCAGGACGCGCGTGGTCCGGCCACGACCGACATGCAGTCCATCCTGATTTTTCTGCAGTCAGACAAGTTCGACGTTCTGGGCATCACCACCGTCAGCGGTGATCAGTGGGTGAAAGAAGAAACCCAGCGCACCTTGCGGCTGCTCGAAATCGCAGGCCGGACCGACGTTCCTGTCGTTCAAGGGGCCGAGTTCCCGCTGCTTAATTCCAAAGAAGAGACGGAACGGTGGGAAACCCTGTACGGCCGGTTCCGCTACAAAGGATGCTGGAGCGATTTCTCCAAGCGTCCAGGGAACATTCCGCCGGCTTTCCGCGCCGGATATCACGATCCTGACATAATTCCTCCGCTGGCTGAGGGCACGCCGCACACCAAGCCGCTGGAAGAAACCGCGGCACAGTTTATGGTGCGCATGGTGCACCACTATCCCGGCGAGGTGGTGATCTGGGCCGGTGGTCCTCTGACCAATATCGCGCTCGCGCTGCGTTTAGACCCGGACGTGGCAACACTCGCCAAGGAGCTTGTCCTAATGGGCAGCGGGATGTACGCCGACAATGGCGGAATCAACACCATTGACGGACGCCGGGAGTTCAACTGGTGGTTCGATCCTGAAGCTGTACGCATCGCAATGCGCGCGCCCTGGACGAAAATAACCATCACGCCCATCGACATTTCGGTGAAAACTAAGGTGAATCCCGAAGTCAAGGCCGCCATCGCCAAGGTGAACACGCCAGTGGCACGCTACCTTACCGAATATTCCGTGGAAAGCTTTATGTGGGATGAACTCTCGGCCGCCGCCATGATCGATCCCGGCATCGTCACCGGGCAGAAGGAGCTTTACGTGGATATCGATGTTGACCACGGGCCAAGTTACGGCGAGACCCTCTTTTGGGAACCGGGCACGGAGCTTCCTCCGTACGAGCGCAAGGCGACGGTACAGTTCGATGTGAACACAAAGAAGCTGTACGATCTTTACATTGAGTTGATGACTCAGCCACCGCGGACGAAACAGTAGCGCCCGAAGCGTGACGCTCTCGGGACAGGCGGCAGGACCTGCGCTACGGGGATCTGATGCAAGGACAACAACGATGGAATTGAAGCCTTTTCGAATAACACGGCGTCGGTTTTTGGCATCTTCGGCGGCGACGGTAGCGACTAGCGGCTTGTACCAGGTGGCACCGGCCTCGGGTTCAAGCCTCGCCGCCGCTCGCGGCCCCTCCAGAGTCATCATTGACACCGACCCCGGGGTGGACGACGCTTTGGCGTTGCTACTTGCCATGCGCTCGCCGGAGTTGAAGATTGAAGCCATCACTCCGGTGGCCGGAAATGTGCCGCTCGAGCTGACGCTGCCCAACGCCTTGCGTATGGTGGAAATATCGGGCCGTACCGATATTCCTGTCGCTGCCGGTGCCGCGGGACCGCTCATGCGTCGTTTAGTGACAGCCGCTTATGCCCATGGCGAGAACGGATTGGGAGGAGCGGTCTTTCCGGAACCGAAAATCAGACCTGTCGCAGAGCCCGCCGCGAACCTCATTCGAGAAATCGTCCGCAAATATCCCGGCGAAGTGACCTTGCTGCCGATTGGCCCGCTCACCAATATCGCAACCGCATTGAATCTCGACTCCGAACTCGCAGCCATGGTACGAGGCATCGTCATGATGGGCGGATCGCTTTCGGGAGGCAACATCACCCCTGCGGCTGAGTTCAATATTTACGTAGATCCGGAGGCGGCGCGTATCGTGTTTCAATCGGGCATTCCTATCACGATGGTTGGCCTTGACGCCACCCGCAAAACGTCGCTTACCGAGGAGCATGTGCGCGTGCTGGAAGTCGCCCAGAATCCCGTCAGTCAGGCGGCGGCGAAGATCGCCCGCAATTCCATCAACCTCAACCGCGAGCGGGGATTTCTCGTCGGACCGAATATGCACGACTCACTGGCGGTGGCTGGCTTTCTCGACCCGTCACTCCTAACGTTGAAGGAATATTACGTCGATGTTGAAACCATCGGCGAACTGACCGCAGGGGAAACTCTGGGTTACAGCCCCAGGGCTGGCGACCTCAAGCGCAAATCGGGAACCGAAAAGCAGGATCTGAATATGTCGATTCGCGGTTCGGCGCCGACACTGGCGAGTACCAGAATATCACCGGTTCTGCGCGATCGATTTGTGCCCAATGCGAAAGTGGCCGTGGACGTGGATTCTCCGAGGTTCTTCGATCGGCTCATTGGGCGCCTATCGGGAAACAAATAGAGGACAGGCGGTCCGTGCACCCATAGGCACGGATGTTCTGAGCTGCCCTGCCGGACAAACTTCCGGCCGCTTTTAGGATGGCGTACGGCGGCAACTGAATCCTGAGGTGAACGATGAAATTCGGCCGAGTCTGGGTTTTGCTGGCAGTAATCGGCATGGCATCCCTTGCGGCGTGGGGTCAGGGAAAGCGCAAGATCATCATCGATCAGGACGCAGCCGGTCCAGGCGGAACCGACCAACAGGCGATACTCATGCTGATCCAGTCTCCCCAGACCGAGGTACTGGGCATCACGGTGGTAACGGGGGATGCCTGGCTCAAGTCGGAGGTGGCGCACACTTTGCGCACCCTAGAAATCATCGGACGCACCGACATTCCGGTGGTGCCGGGAGCGGAGTGTCCGCTGGTCCGAACAAAAGAAGGGACTGAACTCTGGCAGCAATCTTATGGCTCCGTGACCTGGTTGGGCGCATGGACTCCAAAGTTCTATCACCCGCCCGACCAGCTGGGAGACATGCCCGAAGGCAAGCCTACGACCAAAGCCTCCGACGAAGACGCTGCCCATTTCATGGTGCGCATGGTACGCAAATTTCCGCATGAGGTCACTATTTACGCGGGCGGTCCGATGACCAACCTGGCGCTTGCCATCTCGATCGATCCCCAATTCGCCAGCTTGGCCAAGGAGCTGGTGTTTATGGGCGCCAGTTTGAATCCACAGACCGCCGATCCCGAGTTCGCCAACCGCCCTCGGCACGAATTCAACATCTGGTTCGATCCGGAAGCGGCCCACATCGTGCTGCGTGCCCGGTGGAAAAAGATCGTATGCACTACGGTGGATATTTCGGTAAAGACGAATATGACGAATGAACTAATCAACCGGGTCAAAGCGGGTGACTCCCCGGCGGCGCGGTACGTCGGTAAATATTCCCGCCTGTACGGTGAATACAACTATCTGTGGGATGAACTGACGGCGGCGGCCTGGCTTGATCCGAGCCTGATTACAAAGAAAGAGACACGCTTGATCTGGATCGTGGCGCTGGCTACGGAGACACTCTGACCTGGACGGATCGGGACAAGTCCAAGCCCGAGGTACGGCCGGTCGAGATACAGATGGACCTGGACACTGGAAAGTTCTACAAGATGTTCGTGGACTTGCTGATGGCTTCCCCAGCAAAACACAATTAGCCACCCGGCAAGGTTTCCTGGCTGAACTTCGTGGCAAAAGGGTGTTCGGCGATGTGCAGCCGTGCTTTTCGCGGGGAATGGGCGCAGATGCCTTTCCCCAGTCAGCACGAGATAAAGCTGTTCAAGGAGAAACGATGTTCACACCGAATAGTTTGAGTCTTGCGCTGTTGATGATGATCACGAGCGCCATCTGCTGGGGATCCTGGGCGAATACCTATAAGGGCGTGAAGAATTACCGTTTCGAACTCTTCTACTGGGATTATGCCGTAGGCATCTTCCTGATTTCTCTTGTTCTGGCGTTCACCATGGGCAGCACCAGCAACAACGCATCCAGTTTTTTGAACAACGTAAGTACAGCCGACACTTCCAACATCGTTTCCACCCTGATTGGCGGCGCTATCTTCAACCTTGCCAACCTCCTGCTGGTCGCTGCCATTGACATGGCAGGCTTGGCGATTGCCTTTCCCGTTTCGATCGGAATCGCACTGGTAGTGGGAGTCATTTCCAGCTATGCGCTGCAGCCCAGGGGAAATGCGATTCTGCTCGGGGCAGGGGTTATTTGCGCCGTCGTCGCCGTGGTTTTAGACGGCAAGGCGTACGGAAGCCTGGCCAGCGCCGGCCGCTCGGTTTCGAAAAAAAGCATTATCACCTGCATCGTCTCGGGTGTTCTGATGGGCCTCTGGGCACCCTTTGTGGCGCACGCCATGACGACGGGCAACACCCTCGGTCCCTACAGCATTGCTGTTTTCCTGACCTTCGGGGCACTCCTCTCATGTTCCATTTGGAATGTCTACTTCATGAAGAGGCCTCTGGTGGGAGATCCGGTGAACTTCGCTGATTTCTTTCGCGGACCCGCCTCCGGTCATATCCTTGGACTTCTAGGCGGTGTAATCTGGGGTACAGGAATGGTGTTCAATCTGGTCGCTGCTAGTTTCACCGGCGTTGCCATCTCCTATGCGATCGGGCAATCCGCCCCCATGGTCGCTGCTCTTTGGGGGGTTCTTGCCTGGAAGGAATTCAAAGGCGCAGGCAGCAAGGCGTACATTTACCTGTTTCTCATGTTCCTCTTTTACTGCCTTGCGATTGCTTTGGTGGCGCGAGCAAACGGGTAGTCTGCGCGGCCAAAGTGTGAGCCGACCGCAGGGGCGCGGACGATCGCGCCCGCAACCATCTCATTTTGACCATTCCTCGATCATCTTCTTTGCTTGCACGTGATCGGGATGCTGTTTGAGAAGTTCGAGCAGGACGGCCCGGGCTTTGTCGGGAGTGCCCTCCAGAGCGTAGACCCGAGCAAGGTTCAGGTAAGACTGATCGAAGGCGGGCGCAACCCGCATGCACTCGGCGAAACTTGCGACCGCTTCATCTCGCCTCCGCGTGCGCAGGTAGAGCACGCCCAAGTTGTTTAGGGCTTCGGGATAGCCGGGTCGGAACTTCAGCGCCTTCTGCAGATATTCATAGGCCCGTTCGTTGTCGTCGGTCTGCGCAAACACCATCCCAAGGCTGTAATTCGCCTCCGGATCTTCGGGACTGACTTGCAGGGCCCGCTCCAATACTTTGCGGCCTTCATCCCAATTCTTCTGCTGGCGATAGGCGTTCCCTAGATTTTCCAGGGCCACAAGGTGATCGGGATTCAACCGGAGAGCGGCTTGAAAATAGGGAATCGCTTCAGCAGTTTTCCCCTCACGTGTGGCGAGTAGACCCAGGTTGTTCCAGGCGTTGGTTAGAGTGTCCGGATAGCTAGCCTGCAGCTTGACCGAACCTTCAAAACTCTCCCGCGCCTCGCGGTTCCTGTCCTGTTTCAGGTAGACGCTTCCCAGGCCGTAGAGCGCTTCGGCGCTCGCCGGATCATCACGCAAGGCCAAATGGAACGAGGCTTCGGACTGATCGTAGTAGCCGCGTTGGAAGTAGACCGAACCGTAGTTGAGATAATTGCGCTGAAACTCCAGGCCGGCGCTCACACCGGCAAAGGGCAGCGATTTCGCCAATCGCTCTGCGGCGGTTCGAGGAATATGCCGGAGATCCTCTCCCAGGTGCTCTGGATCCACCGGCCCTTGATACAGCTTGACGATGTCTCCCTTCTCATCAATCAGGAATGAGGTGGGAAGGTTCATATCTCGGTGG